>Ga0185299_10000247_pt1 | contig 161779 bp, 142 predicted proteins | sample PaiPotPPA55metaG_FD_128002 | JGI IMG/M metagenome (GOLD analysis project Ga0185299, IMG submission 128002) | Iron sulfur acid spring bacterial and archeal communities from Banff, Canada, to study Microbial Dark Matter (Phase II) - Paint Pots PPA... ...
GGTCGAATCACATGATCATCAATGGGGCGCGGCGGCGGCGCATCGCCAAAGGGAGCGGGACTACTGTCCAGGAAGTGAACGCCCTGCTGAAACAGTACGCCCAGGCGCGCAAGATGATGAAGAGCCTTAGCGGCGGCGCGGGTATGCTGGGCAAGCGGCTCGGCAAATTCAAGCTGCCAATGCTACAGTAGAAGAGAATGCTAATGATTCGACTGGCGCGATTCGGCGCCAAAAAGAAGCCAACCTATCGCGTGGTAGTGATCGATAAAGAGCGCGCGCGTGACAGCCGCTCGGTAGAAGTGGTGGGTTTCTACAATCCCATCAGCCAGCCGCACGTGGTTACCCTGAAACACGAACGCATCGACTACTGGATCAAGAACGGCGCGCAGCCGTCGGGAACGGTCAGTCGTCTGATCAAGAACAATCCTGCACCGGCCCCGATAACGGCGTAAAGCGCTTCCTTTGGTCGCGGCTCGGTAAAGCGATGGGTCGCGGCTCGGTAAGGCGATGGGTCGCGGCTCGGTAAGGCGCGGCTCAGCCAGTGACACTCTATCGCGCTATCGAGAGAGCCCACGTGAACGTCGCGCAAGCGGTGGCGAACACGAATGCAACAATCGCCAGTTGAGCCGAAGTAAGCCCCAGGATAGGCCGCCGAGACTTCACAGCGCAGCTGACTGACCTTGGGCCGCGTTTTCGATGCAGGCGATTCAACTGGCCGAAAGCCAACGCGAGGAAGACGAGATACACCCCTATCAGATAGTTGGCGAAAGCCGAGAGAACTGCATCATGGGCGATCTCCTGATATAAGAACGCGCCCGATACGGTCATTATCAGGATGGCCGCGAAGAGCGCGTACTCGAGCACAATTTCCGCTCTCCGTCTTGGGGCGCTTGAGTCCATTCCTTACGAACTATCGGCCAAACACCTTGCGCACGACATAAGGCGAACCTCTGAGCAGCGGTCCAATAGTTTAGTTGCTCAGAGTTACCCAGGACGGCAGTTTGTTTCCGAACGCCCTTTCGATTCCGGCGTAGAGCGCGAGCACGGCATTGCCGGAGGCCTGGAATGAATCCAGCAGTTTGGCGGGCTCGCCGGTGTTCGTGGATCGGACTCGTTCCAGCATCAAGTGCGCTTGCATGAACCATTCCACAGGGCTTTGTTGCTGCAAATTGGAATTGCTGATGAAGTCCACGTAGGCTTGAAGCATTTTGTCGCGCTGCTCTCCAGGCGGGATCAGCTCCATCAAGGCCGCGAACACTACGCACTTCTGATGATAGAAATCCGCTTCGGACTTTTCTTGGGTAGGGGTCCATTCGCCCAGCTCACTGAGAAAATCAGCGAGCTGCTGCTGCCACTCGGGTGTGGAACGCTCGGCGTCGGAGAGGGGCTTGCCGTCGGGACCGAAGCGTAGCTTGTTGGCATCCTGGAGCAGCCGCTGCGCTTCTGACGACTGCCAATAGCGTTCAATCTTCGGCGTACTGCCGGTCTTGGGCGGTTCCGCCGGACCGTTGATCAGAACCGAGGCGCCCACGTCGTCCTTGCAAACTGTGCTTTTCTGCCGGTACTTGTCGAAAGAGGCTTGCATTTCCGGGGTCACCAGTTGGCTCAGATCGGCAAGGGAGGTCGAAAAAGACCGCTCGTCGGCCTGGACTCCTTCGAGCAGTCCGTTGAACCGATTCCAGAGAATGTCGCGCTGGGCGGGGGTGACGTTGGCAGCTTTGATCACTTGCGCCAGCGGCGCCAATTGTACTGGAGAAGTTGCCTGACCGACGTAATCGAGGAGGAAGTTGACGTGCTCGTCTTTGTCTCGCTCTTTCTGGGTGAAGGCGGCATTGGCGACCGCGCCCAAGGTCTGATAGAAGTCCGAAACATCGTAAACGAGGGCGTCATCGCAACTGAGCGACGTAAGCGTGGGTCGCGGAATGTTCTGAAACAATTCGCGGGCTTTGACGGCATCCAGCGACAAAAGATCACGCACCGCGCGGCTCTCTAACGATAGAGCGTCCAGCTTTAGATCATAGGCCTGGCTGAGATTGCCGGACCGAGTATCCCTCATCGTGCCGGGGACCCCGCGCATGCGCACCGGAAATTTGGCGCTGCCCCCCAGTTGGAAAGCCTGTTCCGCCAGATCAAGCCGGGCGCTTCGATCGGATATTTTGCCCGATTCCAGGACACGCAGCAACGCGTCGGAGGCGAACTCGGGCGGGGCGGAATGAGCCAGCTCGACGATGGATTGATATGGTTCGGGCAGTTTGGGCGCTTGGGCGAGAAGCGCGGCGGCCAGGAACAGAAAAGAGTATCGTCGCATGCCGAGAAGTTTACGCCCTTTAGAAATTTACAATGGACGCGAAGGAGATGGCCTCCAGGCTGGCGCCGCCCACCAGCGCGCCGTCGATTTCAGGCTGCGCCATGAGGCCGCGGATATTATCAGGTTTGACACTGCCGCCGTAAAGTATCCGGCACGCGGCAGCCGCCTCTGTTCCGAATTTCTTGCGAACTTGCTCGCGGATACATCGATGCGCGTCGGCGGCCATTTCGGGCGTGGCCACCTTGCCGGTACCGATCGCCCAGACCGGCTCATAGGCGATGACAATTCCGGCGAACTGCGCGGGCGTAAGTTTGTCCAACCCGCCTACGCATTGTGTTTCCAGAACTTGATTCGTCTTGGCGGCCTCGCGCTCCTGGAGTTTTTCTCCAACGCAATAGATCGGAGTCAAACCGCTGTCGAGCGCGGCGACAATCTTCTTGTTCGCGGACTGGTCGCTTTCACCGAAGTACTGGCGGCGCTCGCTATGAGCGACGATCACCCATTTGCAGCCCACAGCTTTCAGCATATCGGGAGAGATCTCGCCGGTGTAAGCTCCTTCTTTCGCCCAGAACAGATTCTGTCCGCCGATTTGGATCTGGGTGCCCTGGCAGGCGTGAACGCCTGCTGGAAGATCGACGAAGGGCGGGCAAATCACTATTTCACAATGCGTCGAATTCGCGACCAGCGGTTTGAATTTGTCGAAGAATGCACCGGTTTCATTGGGTGTCTTGTACATCTTCCAGTTACCGGCCATGATGGGGCGTCGCATAAAAGGTTGTGGGTGGTGAGGAGTTGGAAAAGCTAAATGAGCGCGGACAAGAAGCTGGCTCCTTGTGAAATCGTTGTGCTGAAATTGTGGGCGACTGTTTGGCCGATGTCGGATAGCGTAGATCGGAGACCGAGATTCGATCCCTCCGGTTTCCGGGGGCGGAAGGCGAGCAGGGGGACGTACTCGCGGCTATGGTCGGTGGAGGGCGTGGTGGGATCGCAGCCATGGTCGGCGGTAAGGATCAGGAGGTCGTCAGCCGATAGCTTGCGATAGAGCGACGGGAGCCAGCGGTCGAATTCCTCCAATGCGCCGGCGTAGCCTTCGACGTCGTTGCGGTGACCATAAAGCTGATCAAAATCGACCAGGTTGACGAAGAGCAGGCCCTGGTCAAATTCGTCGAGCGCGGCCAACGTTTTAGCCATTCCGTCGCTGTTGTTTTTAGTCTTCTCGTGTTCCTGAATCCCGCGTCCTAAGAATACGTCGAAGATTTTGCCCACGCTGAAGACTGGAACATTCTTCGCTTCGAGTTGATCCAGCAGCATCCCCTTGGGCGGAGGAACGGCGAAGTCCTTGCGGTTGGGCGTACGTGTGAAATCGCCGGGCTGTCCAATGAAAGGCCGAGCGATAACGCGCCCCACTTCACGAGGCCCCTGCAGGATTTCGCGCGCGGTCTCGCAGATCTTATAAAGCTCCCAGAGCGGGATCACTTCTTCGTGCGCGGCCACCTGAAACACGCTGTCGGCGGACGTATAGACGATAGGCTTGCCAGTGCGCATGTGCTCTTCGCCGAGTTCTTTTATGATCTCGGTTCCCGAGGCGGCGTAGTTACCGAGCGTGCCGCGGCCGATCCGTTGCTCGAACTCGCGCATGATGCCGGGAGGGAAGCCGTAGGGATAAAGCGGGAAGGGTTTGGCCAAGTGAATGCCGGCCATTTCCCAGTGCCCGGTGGTGGTATCCTTGCCGGGCGATGCGAGCGCGCAGCGCCCGAAAGCGGCAGTTGGATGGTCGGAGGGAGCAACGTGGTCCAGTGGCTTGATATTTCCGAGGCCCAGCTGCGCGAGATTCGGAAGATGCAGGGTGCGTTTGCGGGCGATGTTGCCGAGCGTGTCGCTGCCGGAGTCGCCATAGGCGGCGGCATCGGGCATTTCGCCGATGCCCACGCTGTCGAGAACGATCCAGGTGACGCGGCGGAAGTCCCCGCTCATTGGCTGATGGCTCCTTTAATCGGGCGCCGGCTGGGCCGCCCCAGGGCCTCATCAATCCGGTCTGACAGCATGTCGACGAAGCGGTCTGGGAGATAGCCGATCATGCGGCTGACCACCTCGCCGTGCTTACCGAAGATGATAGTGGTCGGGATGGACGAAACTTGCAGCAGGGTCTGCAGGCCGTCGTCGAAATAGACCTTCTGAGCCCATTTCTGGGAGTCCAGAAAGGGCTTCACCAAGTTGTGGTCTTCGTCGGTGTCGATGGAAAGAAAGACGACATCGCCGGAATCTTTGAAGCGGGTCTTCACCTCTTCATAGAGCGGATGCTGGGCTCGGCAGGGTCCGCACCAGGTGGCCCAAAAATCCAGCACGATGACTCTGCCGAGCAGGGAAGAAAGCTGCAGCTTCTCGCCTTCGAGACCCGAAACGGTGAAGCCCATGGGGTCTTTGGTCTGCGCATTCGGGTCGTATTGACGGAATTCCGCGCGCCGGGCGGCCAACTGGCCGGACGTCTCGTCGTAAGCCTTGAGGATCACATCGCCGAGGCCCGTTTCAGAGCCAGTCAGCTTGCGATACAACTCTGCCATACGCACGCGATCATTGACGCCATCCGAGTTGGCGGATTGCAGCGCCGTGATAGTAAACGCATCCGCCAGGTACTGGAGAGCTCGTTGATCCTGTCCGGCAGCGGAAAGCCAACGAGCGGCTTCGTGCGCGGCCTCCACACTGGGGAAGACTTTGTAACTCGATTCGGCGATCTGGATGGCGTCCTGGTTATGCCCGAGCAGGCCCTGGGCTCGAGCCTGAAGCAGCAGAGTGCGCGCCTGACTGCGATCAAATTCATCTTTGCGCTTGGCCTCTTCGCGACCCGCGCCGGGAACAAACTTGTCTTTCTTGTAAGTCGCCTGCACCAGTTCTTCGCAGTGACGAGCGTGAGCCAAGGCGCGTTCCGCGCTGGCCTTGTCGCCCCCGTGAAGCTCGGCTGTGGCGACGTGTTCGAGGACTTGTAGATTGTCGGGGTCGCGCGTGAGGACACTTTCGCCGAATTGAATAATCCGGCGGTCGTCATTGAGATCGATGGCGGTTTTTGTCAGCGCTCGTTCCAACTCGGCTCTTCGAGGCGAATTCGGAAAACGCTGGAGGTGGTTTTCGATCGCTCGCGCAAAATCCACAGGGCTATTTCCGGCCTCGCTGAGGGCAGTTTGTAAGCTTTCCTCTTCCGCCTTGGACAGGTTTTGCTGGGCGTACAGAGGGAGTACTGCTAAAGCGAGGACTAGTCCAAAGCCTTTCATGGCTGTGCTTTCTCTGGGACCACCGGCTTTCGAATGGATTCGCTCAGCCCGGCAGCTCGCTCGCGTGCGATATGCAGAAAGCTTTCGTTCTTAGCGATGCGATCGAGCAGCGGGAGAAACTGTTCGGGCGCCACCAGACGCTTATGCTCGTAGGTGATTTGAATCTGGAGCAGGATGTCATTCACGCCGAGCTTGTCATAATGGACCGTCCGATCGAGCTCGATGAAATGCCGCTCGGATTCGGTGATGCGCTCGAACCAATCCAGCAGCGCCTGAGCGTTTGTATCTTGCGAGTAATTGAATTGGACCTCGTGTTTGTCGCCGCCGTCTTCGAAACGGAAGGTCTTGGTGCCCATGTTGGCGACCTTCAAACCGGACTCGACGGGCCGTTGGAACCGGCTGAGCTTTTCGGCCAAGCCGAATATCTCCTGCGTGTCGGCGGGCGGGAGTTGAAGCTTGATCGGATTGTCGTCGTCCTTGGCTTCCTGATAGGTCACTTGACCGTCCGGCTGGAGCGTGATCGCTGCGTATTCCGGTGTGCTGCCTTTGAAAAACTTGGAGTAAAAGAGCCGGGGCTCGGCGAGGGCGATAGCCGCCGAAAACGCCAGCAGCATGGCAAGGCGCTTTTTCATCGTACTGCTCTCAAGCGGAGCTCCGACGATACGTGAGTGGCGTGGCAAATGGCCACTGCGATGGCGTCGCAGGCATCCTCGGATTCGATCTCTTCGCGGAGGCCCAGCAGGGAATGCACCATCATCTTCACCTGTTGCTTCTCGGCGCGTCCATAGCCGACCACGCTGGTCTTGATCTCGAGCGGCGAATACTCGCCCACCGGCAATCCGGCCTCCGCCATGGTCAGCAGCACCACGCCGCGCGCGTGCGACAGTTTCAACGCGGTTTTGACGTTCTGGGCGTAGAACACTTCTTCGACGGCGGCGGAATCTGGGGTGTGCGAACCGATCACCTCCCGCAACCCGCGCGCAATGGTCAGCAAGCGGATCTCCAGGGGTTCTTTCAGCCGGGTCTGGATGCAGCCCGCGGCGATCATGTGGTGAGAACGGCCGTCGCTCTCAATCAGACCGTAGCCGGTGTGCGCGGCGCCACAGTCGATGCCCAGTATCCGCATGGCCGTTTAAGCCAGTGCCTCTAATTCCTTTTCGTCGACGTCGAAGTTGGAGTAGACGTTCTGGACATCGTCGTGCTCCTCCAGCGCGTCGCTCAACCGCATCATCCCTTGGGCGTTTTTGCCGTCCAGCTTTAGCAGGTTCTTGGGAACCATGGCAATCTCGGCGGACGCCGTTGGAATCCCGGCGTTCTGAATGGCCTGCAGGACGGCATCATGCGCTTCGGGACGGGACAGCACTTCCCAACTATCGCCATCGTCTTTGAGGTCATCAGCGCCGGCATCCAGCGCGATAGTCATGAGCTGATCTTCGCCGGCCTTGTCCTTTTCGATGAGGATCTGGCCCTTGCGCTCGAACATCCAGGAAACACTGCCGAGCTCGCCGAGATTGCCGCCGTTCTTGGTGAAGACGTGGCGAATTTCGCTGACGGTTCGATTGCGATTGTCGGTGGCTACATTGACCAGAACAGCCGCACCGCCGGGTCCATAACCTTCGAATACGATTTCGTCGATCTGACCGCCCTCGAGTTCGCCGGTACCGCGCATAATGGCGCGCTTGATGTTCTCGGCGGGCATACTGACGGCCTTGGCGGCGGTGATGGCGGTGCGGAGGCGTGGATTCATATCCGGATCACCGCCCTGGCGGGCAGCAATCATGATTTCCTTGATGATGCGGGTGAACGCTTTCCCGCGCTTGGCGTCCAGGGCGGCCTTTTTGTGCTTGATGGTCGCCCATTTTGAGTGTCCTGACATTGTGAATCCTTAAGTCGGGGAGAGCCTGACAGCATTAGGATATCACTAGGGGCACTGGCTCCGATTGTAGCCCGCGGATGCGGCTGGAGATTGGGGATTGAGGGCCCGTCTGTAATCTTATGCACAAACTTTGCTTACTTATTGGTTTGTCGACCGTGGTCCTGGGGGGCCAAAGCTTGGACCAGAAAATCCGGCAGGCCACCGCTAATTTTCGCGGCTCGGTCGGCTTATTTGCCAAGAATCTGGACACCGGCGCAAGCTATGGACTGCATGAGAATGAGCGCGTCCGAACCGCCAGCACGATCAAGCTGGCCGTCATGGTCACGGTATTCGATGCGGTGGAGCACGGTCGCGCGAAGTGGACCGACAAACTGACGCTTCACGATAGCGACAAGGTTGGCGGCACGGGCGTTCTTTTCGAATTTTCCGACGGCATTCAATTTCCGATCCGCGATCTGGTACACCTGATGATCGTCCTCAGCGACAATACGGCAACAAACCTGCTGCTGGATCGCTTCACGGCTGACGCAGTCAACGCCGAAATGGATTCGTTGGGCTTACCGAACACGCGCTGCCTGCGGAAAATTCTGATCGGCGGAAAAGGGCCCAGCGGCGTGAGCCAAGCCGGACGGCTGGAGGAGAATCAACGCTTCGGGCTGGGAGTAAGCACGCCGCGCGAGATGGTAAGCCTGATGGAGAAGATGGAACAAGACGAACTGGTGAACCCAGCGGCGTCGCGGGAGATGATCGCCATTCTGAAACGCCAGCAGGATAAGAACGGTATCGGGCGCAAGACGGGCGATATGCCGGTGGCCGACAAGACCGGGTCGTTGGATCACTTGCGGAGTGATGTCGGAGTGGTTTACACACCAGGCGGGCGCATCGCGATCGCAATCACCGTCGACGATGTGCCGGAGGTGAACTACTCGCCCGACAACGCCGGCAGCATTTTCATTTCGCAACTGACCGGCCTGCTGTTGGACGGCTTGACGAAGCATGAAAACCAACGCGACACGTATCCTCGATAATCTGGGCGTCGCCTATGAGCTTCGAGAGTACGCAGTGGATCCGGACGATTTGAGCGCGGAGACAGTGGCAGCAAAGATCGGATTGCCGGCGGAACAGGTTTTCAAAACGCTAGTGGTGCGCGGCGACCGAGGCGGTGTCTACCTGGCGGTGGTGCCCGGAAACAACGAAGTGGATGGAAAGGCGCTAGCGCGGCTGACCGGAGACCGCAGAGTAGAATTGGTCCCGCTCAAAGAAGTCCAACAGCTTACCGGTTACATTCGCGGCGGAGTCACCGCGGTGGGAGCGAAGCGCGACTATCCGGTTTACGCGGACGAAACAATCGAGTTATTCGAAGTGATCTCTGTCTCCGCCGGTATACGCGGGACGCAGGTTCTGCTTGCGCCTGGCGACTACCTTCGCGTGGTCGATGCTCGAGTGGCGCCGATCGGTCGCGAGAAGTGACATCGTTGTTGCAATTGCGTGAGGCAGTTCACGCTAGCGCCGTTCAGAAAGTTTTCCTTGACGCGAACGTTAGTTTGGGAGTATAAAGTCTCTTTCCCCTTAAATGATGATTACGCTTGATCCTGTGCTGATCAATTTTTGAGCGTACGGAAGGAAATTCCGAAAATGTCTGCTGCGCAAGCCGTTCTGGTTGAAACCGACTTCTTAGAAACGATGACGTCCGAACCGTCCTCAGACGAACTGGTTCGCGATCTGATTCACGATCTGCGCCAGCCGTTGAGTTCGATCGAGGCCATCGCCTACTATTTGGAAATGACTTTGCCGCCTGGACAGATTCAGGCGCGACTATACATGCGGCGTCTTCAGCAGTTGGTAGACCAAACCAGCTCTATTCTCCAAGACGCGGCCGCCGGGGTTGGAAAGGAAGTTGCGAGCCTCGCGTAGTCTCAACTTTGCTTTAATTCGCGCAATTGCTTTTCAATCTCGGCTACTTCCTGGCGAAGCTCCGGCAAGCGCGCCAGGTTGGCCAGTTGCTGCAGATGCTGCTTTAGCGGCCGCGCCGGTGTACCCCAAACTACCTGCCCTTTACGGACGATCTTGGAAGTGAGAATCCCGCAACCGGAGCCAAGCACCGCGCCGGATTCAATGCGCGCCTTGTCGCCGATGCCTACCTGGCCGCCGATGATCGCGTAATCTTCCACTACTACTCCGCCGGACAACCCGGTCTGAGCGGCAATTAGCACGTGACGCCCGATGCGGCAGTTGTGTGCAATGTGGACCATGTTGTCGAGCTTTGCGCCATCGCCGATTTGCGTCACGCCCAGCGCCGCGCGGTCGACGCAGGAGTTAGCGCCGATTTCGACGTCGTTACCAATCTCCACGCTTCCAATTTGCGGGAACTTTTCGTAATGGTCACTGCGGAGCACGAAACCGAAACCGTCCGCGCCCAGCACCACTCCGGAGTGCAGCACGGCACGATCGCCGATCGTTACACCGTTATAGATGGTGACATTGGCATGTACGGTGCTATCAGCTCCGATGTTCACCCCATCTCCAATGACGCAGCCCGCGCCGATGCTGGACCTTTCGCCGATCCGGGTACTCGCGCCGATGGTCGCGTGGGGTCCGATGGCTGCTGACTTGGCAATGTCGGCGCTGGCCGCGATCACCGCGGTTGCATGTACACCCGGCGGAATGCCCGGTGGAGGATAGAGAAGTCCGATGGCGCGGGCGCATGCGCCGCGAGGATCGTCAACACGGATGATAGTCCGCCCCGAGGGAAATTCGGGTGTCACGAGCAGGCAGCCGGCGAGTGAAAGGTGCGCCCGGGCGGCGGCCTTGCGGCTGCCAACGAACGCGATTTCCCGCGGCCCGGCGGATTCGAGCGAAGCTACTCCGCTGATCTCCAGATTGCCGTCGCCCTCCCAAGCCGCATTCAATTCGCCCGCAATTTCGGTGACTCGCAATCCCGGCCTCCCGCCACCCCTGTATCATACAAACTTATGCCGGTTGATCCTTCCGCCCTAGTGGCGCCTACGGCGCGTGTGCATCCTCGCGCGCAAGTGGGGCCACAGGCGATGATCGGCGAATATGCGATCGTCGAAGAAGATGTCGTGATCGGCGCGCATTGCCGCCTGGAGCCGTACGTTTATGTGAAGCGCTGGACGACGCTGGGCGAACGCAACGAGATCTCTTCGGGAACCGTACTTGGCACCGATCCGCTCGATAAGAACTTCACTGGCGAGCGCAGCTATCTGCGCATTGGCAACGGCAACATTATCCGCGAGCACTACACGATTTCGCGGGGCACTCAGCCGGAAAGCGTCACCGAAATCGGCGACGGCAATTACATCATGACGTCGGGTCACGTCGCGCACAATTGCAAGATCGGCAACAACTGCGTGATCGCCAGTTGCGCACTGGTGGCCGGGCACGTGGAGGTGGAGGACCAGGCGTTCATCTCCGGCGGAGTGGTGATTCACCAATTTTCTAAAATCGGGAAGCTGGCCATGATCGGTGGCAATTCGCGGGTCAACAGCGATGTCCCGCCGTTTTTCCTGTATTCGGACTTCAACGTCGCGCCCAAGGGCCTGAACCTGGTGGGGTTGCGGCGAGCGGGGTTTAAGAGAGGGGAGATCGACGCATTGAAGGCGGCTTATCGGATTCTTTATAGATCAGGATTGAAGCTGAACGAGGCGTTGGCGCGCATTGAAGGCGAGTTGGACACGGAGCACACGCGCCATCTGGTGAATTTTATCCGCGCGAGCAAGCGAGGAATCTGCAGGGAATGATAATCTCACAGGCTGGCGAACGTGATGCAAACTGAACTTCCGCGCAGACTAGGCTTGCTCGATTCCCTCGCAATAGTGGTGGGGATCGTAATCGGGGGCGGGATCTTTCTGGTTCCGAACCTGGTGGCGCGTAATCTTGGCTCGGAAACGTCGATCCTGGGAGTTTGGCTATTCGCGGGCGTCGCGTCTTTCTTTGGAGCACTGGCATGCGCCGAACTTGGCGCCGCGCTGCCAGCTACCGGCGGACAGTACGTTTACTTGCGGGAAGCATACGGTCCGCTGGGGGGATTTCTATACGGCTGGACGATGTTCGTGGTGGCCCGTACGGCGCAGGTTTCGTGGATGGCGGTCACGTTTTCGCTGTACGTCTCGTACTTCGTTCCGCTGACCCCGATGGCATCCAAGCTGCTCGGCATCGCGGCCATTGTTGTCCTTGCAACGATTAACTATCGCGGGGTTTCGGGCGGAGCGTTGGTTCAGAAGAGCTTTACGTTTGCGAAAGTTTTGGGACTACTGATTATCATCGGCGGCGCTTTTTTCTTTGGTAGCCATGCTCGCTCGGCCTCGGCGGCAGCCATGCCCCAGTTTTCGATGGGCCATTTTGGAGTCGCGCTGATCGCCTGTCTGCTGGCGTATGACGGCTGGGTCCAAGTGACTTTTGTGGCGGGCGAGATTCGAGATCCGAAACGAAATATCTTTCGGGCGCTGGCGCTGGGAGTGGGCATCTGTGTCGCTATTTATATGCTGGCGAATATGGCATACCTGCACGTGATGTCGATCTCCGAGATTGCAGCCAGCGATCATGTGGGCGCGTCCGTGGCGGAACGTATTTTAGGACCGGCGGGCGGGACCTTGGTGGCTGTGATCATTCTGCTGTCCATTATCGGTACCATCAACGGGTGCTTCTTGACGAGTCCTCGAATCTATTTCGCGCAGGCGCGCGATGGACTGTTCTTCTCGAAGTTCGCGGAGATTCATCCGCGCTTTTCAACGCCGGCCTTTTCGATCGTGGCGCAAGCCACTTGGGCTGTAGTTCTGCTGCTGAGCGGCACCTATGAAACGCTGCTGGATTACGCGATGTTCGCGCTGTGGGTCTCTTATGCGCTCATGGTCGCCGGCATGATGTTGCTGCGCCGCAAGCAGCCGCACCTGGAACGGCCATATCGGATGTGGGGCTATCCAGTGACGCCGCTGCTTTTTCTGGCGGTCGCGGTGTGGTTCTTGGGAAATACGTTGATCGAAAAACCTGGGCCTTCGGTGGCCGGGTTGTTATTGATCGCCACCGGCGTGCCGGTTTACTTTGTGTGGCGTAAATCGGGCCGGCGGGTTGCGGATCCTGGCTTCGTCAAGACCGGCATAGTTAAGGAGAGGTCAGGCGGGTGATGACCAGCCCCGCCTGACCGTTACGCCTCGGAGGAGAGAGCGTAATTCTTGTCTGCTGAGTAGTGGCGGCCTGATGGCGTTATTCTCGGGGAATGTCTGGAACGTGCTGTTGCCCGCTGGAGGATGGACAGATTTTGCCGAAATTCCAGGTTTCGGTCGATCGTCACGAGCACATCGAAATCTTGCTGCGCAATTGCGAGGAGGGCGCCATCTTCTAACGTGTCCCAGCCTTGTTCGTGAACCGTGGCGACTTAATGATCTCCCAATAGACGGGTGACTCGTGGGTCTACCCACTCGTCAGAGGGGACGCGCATTCGAGAAGCTGGCTATTAGCGAAATCGAGGACAGACAGAACCTGCTGCCGGGTGATGGAGGGATACAGTCCCCGGAATTGATCAATCGTTTCGCCGCCCTCGAGAAAGTCGATCAGACTCTGAACAGGCACTCGTATCGCCGGGCGCGTCAAGTCACGGGCGGCGCGTGCCCACTACCACAGCCGGGTGGCGCCGTCCGTGGGCCTAACCGGATAGAACGCCGGGTCGAGACCGAACTTTACCCGATAGGCATCGCCCAGCGTCGCCACGAAATGGTCCAGGGCTGCCGGATCGACCAGATTGACGGTGCAACCGCCGAAGCCGCCTCCGATCATGCGCGCGCCGAAAGTTCCGGGGATGGCGAGCGCCGTGTCGACTAAGAAGTCGAGTTCTTCGCAGCTCACCTCGTAATCGTGCTGCAAGCTGCGATGCGATTCCACCAGCAAACGTCCCATCTCGGCCAGATCCCCGCTGCGGCTCGCGGTCGCGAAGTGCTCAACACGCGCATTCTCGCTAACGATGTGGCGGGCGCGCTTGAGTGAGACGGGACTGCGAATCACGCTTAGCTGATCCGGCGTCGCGCCGCGTAAATCCCGTTGAAGCTCGCGAACGGCCTCTTTGCATTCCTCCACTCGACGACGGTAAGCCGATTGAGCCAGCTCATGTTTGACCATCGAATTTACGGCCACGATCGCCGCGCCGGCCGGCAATTCCACTGGCTCGCTGGCGAAGCTACGGCAGTCGATTAATAGAGCCGAGTTCTTACGGCCGAAGACTGAAACATATTGATCCATGATCCCGGACGGCAATCCAATGAAGTCGTTCTCGACGCGGCGGCATAACTTTGCGAGTTCGAGACTTGGCAGATCGCCGCTCCATCCCAAAGCCAATGCGGTCGAGACTTCCAGAGCCGCCGACGAGCTCAAGCCCGATCCTAACGGAACCGTGCTGTAGATCAGGAGATCGCGGCCTCGGCCAAACGGCAATTGCCGCGCTACGCCGAGCACGTAATCGCTCCAGTCCCCAGACGGCCGCAAGTTTCCGAGCTGTTCGATTGGCCACTGGCGCGCTTGCTTCAAGTTTTCTGAATAGACTCGGAAGAGTCCCTCGCGATTGGGCGCCGAGGCCGCGTAACAGGCCCGATCGATGGCCATCGGTAGAACCAGACCGGAATTGTAGTCGGTATGTTCGCCTATGAGGTTGACGCGGCCCGGAGCGCGCGCGATATCCGGTGTATTCAGATAGCGGGTTTCGAAGGCTTCGATTACGAGCTGCGCCGGGCTAGCCACAGCATCACGCCTCCGAAGGCGAGCATCGAAATGCCGCAATACAGATTCACATTCGCGAATTCGAGCGGCGCGCGATATCCGGCGGCGAGCCCAGTGATCCCCACCAGCAGCCCGACCAGAGCGAAGAAGAGGCCAATTGGAATGCGAAGATCGGACATATCACCAGAAGATCAGATTCAATGCAATCAGCGCGACGATCACGATGACCGCGAGAGGCGCCGGCCGTTTGTACCACGGCAAATCGGCATCGTGGGGAATGTCGGTCAGCCCGTACACGAGATTGTGCAAGTCTGAGGCGGGCTTGGGTTGCGATGCGAGGCTGACCAAAATCGTAACCAGAAAACAGGCCGACCACGCGAAGATGGCAATCCAGAAATTCTGCGCCATGGTCGATGGAAAGGTGTGCAGCACGCTTCCTAGCCAGCCGCCTTTGTTCTCGGCCACAGTCAGCCCGTGGGTCGCAGCGGCCGCTGTTGTTCCTGCCAGCAACCCGCTAAATGCCCCATGCCCGGTTGCTCGCACCCAGAACATGCCTAGCAGGAAGGTCGCAAAGAGCGGAGCATTGACGAACCCGAAAACGAGCTGGAGAAAATCCATAATGTTGTTGAAGTGCGACGCCAGGTAAGCGGTGGCGATGGAAAGCCCTACGCCGACGACGGTGGTCACGCGGCCAACGAAGAGGTAATGGGAATCGGGCGCGTGGCGGTTGATATGGCCTTGGTAAAGATCGTAGGTCCACACGGTGTTGAAGGCCGTGACGTTGCCTGCCATACCCGACATGAACGAGGCCATCAGCGCCGTGAGGCCGACGCCCAGCATGCCAGAGGGATAGAACTGAGCCATCAATGTGGTGAGCGTCTGGTCGTAGTCTAAGCCGCCGCCGGCCTTGGACGGAATCGAATACCCGAGGGCCATGTGCGAAAGCGCTAGCGCCGCGATTCCGGGCACGATCACTATGAACGGCATCACCATTTTGGGAAAAGCCGCGATTAACGGCGTGCGGCGGGCGGCCGACATGGAGTCCGCTGCCATGGCCCGTTGTACCACCAGGAAATCGGTACACCAGTAGCCGAACGAGAGGACGAAGCCTAACCCGGCCACCAAACCGAACGCTTCCACGCCCATCGGATTCCTGGATGCGTCGCCGACATACGACCAGGTGTGGGTCATCACCGGGGGCAGCCGCGACGCCATGCCGCTCCATCCTCCGGCCTGGTGGACAGCCAGCATCGCAAGCGGCGCGAAGCCGAGCACGATGAGGAAGAACTGCAGCACCTCGTTGTAAATGGCGCTGGTGAGCCCGCCCAGGAATGTGTAGATCAGAACGATGGCCGCCGAAAGCAGGACGGACGCGGTGAAGCTCCATCCCAGAACCAGCTCAAATAGCAGCCCTAAAGCGTACATCGAGATTCCCGACGAGAAGATGGTCATCACGGCAAAGGTGATCGCGTTCAGCGCCCGCGTTTTTTCGTCGAAGCGCAGCTTCAGATATTCGGGAACGCTGCGCGCGCGGCTGCCGTAGTAGAAGGGCATCATGAAAACGCCGACGAACAGCATGGCCGGGACCGCGCCGATCCAATAGAAGTGCGCGGTCATGATGCCGTACTTGGCCCCGGATGCGCACATGCCGATCACTTCCTGTGCGCCGAGGTTCGCCGCTATGAACGCCAGGCTAGTGATCCAAACGGGAACAGATCGTCCGGATGTCAAGAAATCCGCGCTGGTGGAGACCTTCCGCCTGACCAGCCACCCGATGCCGAGAACGAAGGCGAAGTACAGCGACAGGATCAGATAATCGACGGGGGCTAGCTTCAATCCACCGAAAGTCTAGCATATACGCCGCGGCTTTCCGTTGTGTGCGATGATTGCTCCTTACTCGTCAGATGCTCGTCTACGCCGTCACCATTTTCCTCAGCGCGTTTCTGCTGTTCGAAGTGCAGCCTATGATCGGCAAGATCATCCTGCCCTGGTTTGGAGGCGCGGCTGCCGTTTGGAGCACATGCCTGCTCTTTTTTCAGGCCGCGCTTCTGGCTGGTTATTTATATGCCCACTGCTCCACGCGATATCTGAAGCCGCGGAATCAGGCGTTTCTGCACATTGGCTTGATGGCTGTGAGCCTAGCCTTGCTCCCGATCATCCCGTCGGCTACGTGGAAGCCGGTCCAAGCCGGGGATCCTTCCATGCGGATACTTCTGCTGCTGACGGCGACCATCGGGTTGCCTTACGTCCTGCTATCGACGACCAGCCCTTTGCTGCAAGCCTGGTATGTAGCGGCCAAGCCGGGCGCGGTTCCGTATCGATTGTTCGCTCTTTCGAACCTTGGGTCGCTGCTGGCGCTGTTTACTTTTCCAGCGCTGGTGGAACCCCTACTCGCGACCCGAACGCAGGCCATGAGCTGGTCGGGTGTCTACGCGATATTTGTGGTGATGTGCGCGGTCGTGGCATGGACTACGCTTCGCGTCGCCGTTCCGAGGAAAGTTGAATCGGTCGGGCTCGCTGAGGCGACCTTGTCGGACCCCGCGACGGCCGAACCCCCGGCGCCCAATTGGTTGCTGCATCTGCTTTGGGCGGCGCTGGCGGCCTGTGCATCCGCGCTATTACTCGCCATAACCAATCACTTGAGCCAGAATGTCGCTCCCATCCCATTTCTGTGGGTGGTTACCCTGGGCGTTTATCTGCTCAGCTTCATCATTTGTTTCGAGCGCGAGAAACTTTATTATCGGCCCGTCTTCCTGCCGCTACTGGCCATCGCTTTAGGAGCGGCTAGTTTTGCCATCTATTACGACGAGGGCAACGCGAACCTCAAGTGGTCCATTCCGATCTTTGTGGCCACGCTTTTTGTCTGCTGCATGGTTTGTCACGGCGAGCTGGTACGGCTCAAGCCGGATCCCCGGCATCTTACGAATTTCTATTTGATGGTGTCGGTCGGCGGCGCCATCGGCGGTTTGTTTGTCGCGGTGGCGGCTCCGCATGTGTTCCACAGCTACGCCGAATTGCCGCTCGGGATGATCGCGTGTCCAGCGCTGGTGGCGATTGTTCTGTGGATTGCACCCGGCTGGTCATCTGTCAGGGGAGTGCAGATTGTCCGCGTGGCGATGATTGTCGTTACGGTAGCGCTAGCAGGATACCTGGGGTATCAGAAGCGCCTGGAGAATCGGCGTTACCTACTTTCTGTCCGCAATTACTATGGAGTGCTCCGCGTTTACGATTCACCGGACGCCGATGAGCACACGCCCGCTCGCAAGTTGATTCATGGCACGATCAATCACGGCTCGCAGCTTTTGGACGCCAAGGCGCGACGCACGCCCACCAGCTACTACGGCCCGAAGTCGGGCATGGGGCGGGCCATCCGATATTTCGCAAGTAAAGGGCCGGTGCGCGTCGGCTCCATCGGACTGGGTGCGGGGGTGACGCTCAGTTATTGCAGGCCGGGCGACTTCTTTCGAATCTATGAAATCAACCCGCTCGATTTTCAGGTTGCGACCAGTTGGTTCACGTTCTTCAATGAGTGTCAGGGCGATCATCAGGTGTTGATGGGAGATGCGCGCCTAACCATGGAGCGGCAGCCTCCGCAGAATTACGATGTGATCGCCGTGGATGCCTTCACCAGCGACGCCATCCCGGTTCATTTGCTGACGCACGAATGCTTCGCGGTTTACTTCCGGCAGCTTCAGCCGGGCGGGATTCTGGCGGTACACGTGTCAAACCGCTTTCTGAATCTGGTGCCGGTGGTGGCGCGAAACGCGCACGATTTTGGCAAGACGGCGGTGATGGTGGACGATGATGGGGAAGACGAGGACTATCTGTCATCGAGCGATTGGGTGCTGGTATCGGGCGATGCTGAAGTTTTCAATCGCAATTTTTTCAAAGGTCATGGCATCGACACCGCGCCATTGCGCGCCGGTTTGCGGCCGTGGACGGACGATTACAGCAATCTCTTTCAAATTCTGAAGTAATCGGGGCCCTCAATTGGTAGGTTGTGTCCCCGCTGGTGACGCTGATTTTGAGGATGGGCGGGTGTGTGGAGGCGTGATATATTCGAGGTGGCGTAAGGGACGCATCCGGTCCGCGGAAAGGGTAGAAGCCCACCTGCTCGCAGTACAGTTTAGCGAATCTTCTTTCAGCCCGACGTGCGGACAACGGGCGCTTTGATGAAAGGAGTTCGCAATGTCGAACTATTCCCAAGACGCGCCACGTCCGCTTCCCGAAAGTCCGAATCTTCGCCATCTGAAGGACCAAGCTAAGGATCTCCTCAAAGCCGGTGGCGCCGAGTCGATCACCGCTGCACAATTCAAGATTGCCAGGCTCTACGGCTTTTCTAATTGGCCGAAGCTCAAGGCACACGTCGAGTCCCTCGAGGACGTCGGGCAGCTCAAGCAGGCTATCGACGGCAACAGGATCGACGAAGTTAAAGCGCTCATGACCCGCAACGCGGCTCTACACCAGGCGCCACTGGGATATGCAAAAAACGGGCCGCTCACCTGGGTGGCCGAATGCCGTGTACCTTGGGGGCCGCCCGCGCCGGCCAGGCTCGAGATAGCTCAATGGATGATTGAGAACGGGTCAGACGTGCATCAAGGTGGGGACGGTCCTCTGATGCGCGCGGCGCTCCGAGGTGAAAGAGTGCCCATGATGGAACTTCTTGTCGCCCACGGCGCCGATGTCAACGCCGAATGGAATGGGCATTTCCCAATTCTCTTCGCACCGTGTGAATCCGTAGACCCAGTTGCTCTGCAGTGGCTCTTGGAGCACGGCGCAGATCCGAACTGTCCGAAGCCGGGAAGGCGCACGACGGCGATGGACTATCTAATAGGAACCTATGTCCGTTCTTCGGAACTCGGAAGGTGCCTCGATCTGCTCATCAACGCAGGCGGTATTTCGCGATACAACTTGCCTGGCGTGCTGGACACCATCCAGGATCGGGTGGATCGGCTGGCTGAACAGCTTGATTCGAATCCCGGACTGGTGAGGGAACGCTTTCCGGGACTCGACTGCGGCAGTACCGGCGGGCGCCGGCTCCTGCTACAGGGGGCGACGCTCCTGCACGTGGCCGCGGAGTACGGGAGCACCGCGGCTGCCCAGCTTCTTATCGATCGTGGCGCCGAAGTAAACGCCCGCGCCGCTGTGGACGCAGCCGGCGTCGGAGAGCAGACGCCAATATTCCATGCCGTGACACAGTTTGAGGACCGGGGTCTTGCAATGGCACAACTCCTCTTGGATCGTGGTGCCCAACTGTCGGTGAGGGTGAACCTTCCCGGCCACTATGAGCGGCTGGATGAGGTGGTGGAGTGCACGCCGCTTGGATATGCGCTGCGGTTTCCCGGTATGGAGCATCTTGGCGCCAACCAGAGGACCGTGGCACTGTTGCGAGAACGAGGAGCATCGGAGTAATGATTCTTTGTGGGGGGGTACGAAGTGTAGGCGGTCATAGCTGCGTCTTTTTTAGGGTAATCAGATTTTGGCGAGACCGCGGTGATGGTGGACGATGATGGGGAAGACGAGGACTATCTGTCGTCGAGCGATTGGGTGCTGGTATCGGGCGATGCTGAAGTTTTCAATCGCAATTTTTTCAAAGGTTATGGCATCGACACCGCGCCATTGCGCGCCGGTTTGCGGCCGTGGACGGACGATTACAGCAACCTGTTTCAGATTCTCAAGTAATACGCGTGGAACGCGCCGCGGGGTGACGCTGGTGACGCTGATTTCGAGGGTGGGCCAGGAGTGTCCCCTGTTATTCGGTTGTCAAAGAGCGCGCGCAGGCACAAGAATGCCTGCAGCTCATTTCTAACATGCGACGCGGAGTCTGAACGGGTGGCGGGCGCGGATGTTATTGAGCGCAAGGAAGAATTCGCGCTGCGCCTAGCGTCACCGAGCGCAGCGTAGGCGAAGCTCGGCCATGCCGGACGTGAGATGATCGCGTCAAGGTTATATCAATTGCCATGATTCACTTCCCAGCCCGATACATCCTCATCGCGGCAGCCGCTGCGCTTTCTGCACTGGGCCAGAGCAGCAGCTCCAGCACGATTGCCGGAGCCGGATATTTGTTCCCCGCTCCAATCAACGTCGCTCCAGGACAAGTCATCACCGTATTCGCGAGGAGCGTAGGCAGCACTCTCAAGCAGCCGGTGCAGGCCGGATTCGGCAGCTTGCCGACTTCGCTCGCCGGCATCAGCGTCACCCTCGTGCAGGCAAAGAACATCCTAGCGCCGATCCTCCAGGTAAGCCCTACCACGCTTAGTGGGAATTTTGGCGTGATGACGGCCATCACGATACAAATCCCCTACGAGTTGCAACTGCCACCTTCAAACGGCGGTTTAGGGAGAGGTGTCGCGCTTTTTGTGACCGAGAACGGCGTCGCCGGGACTTGGAGCGATTTGAATGCCGTGCCCGATCAGGTGCATATTCTGACAGTCTGCGATACGGTCCTCGGTGGCTCGGGCCCTTCCACCGGCCGGTGCCAGTGGGAGGTGACACATGCCAATGGCCTGCTGGTTTCGAACGCGAATCCGGCGTCGGTAGGCGAAGAATTGGTCGCATATGCAGCCGGTCTGGGCGCGACGAATCCCCCGGTGTCTACTGGTCAACCAGCCACGCAGCCCGCGCCCACCGCGGAGACGTTCAGACTGGCCTTCAATTTCCAGGCCGATGCTTTGCCTTCCTCGCCATTTTCGCAGGTGACTCCAGGTATATCGTTTACCCCGATTCCATTGTTCGCGGGCTTGACGCCAGGATATCCCGGCCTATACCAGATCAACTTCGTCGTGCCTGCCGTGCCGGCGGGATTGCCCCCGTGTGTTTCCGGACAAGGACCGAATCTGGTCAACACGAATCTGACGGTGAGCGTGGCAGGTCTGACGTCGTTCGATGGCGCGGCCATTTGCGTTTCGCTTCCGCGGTGACCCACTCGGAAATAACTCTATCGGAAGCGCTCAGGCGCATCAGTTGCCGACGAAGTTAATCGTTACAAAGTCTGTAGAAATTTTTCCTAAGGAATCCGTGACCGTAAGCTGGAACGTGTAGGGTGCCCTCTGAGCGCCAAACTGCACGCTCGGAGTTGCAGTATCGCCGCCCAGGATCGCCGCTATGGGGTTTCCCAGTGGAATAGTCCATTGGTAAGTCAAAGGCTTGCCGTCCGCGCTCATAGAGCCGGTCCCATCCAATTGGAACTGGCGCGAAACAACGGTAGCATCCTTTGGGCCGGCGACAGCAGCGGTCCTCGAACCGACGGAGCTGTTGACGGCGGAATCGACATAAGCCTTCTGATCCTCCTCCAACAGGAGGCGCGCTTGGCGAAGACCGTTAGCGGATTGGGTCACGGCGCTAACGTACGCCCCATGATTGGGGTAGCGCTCCTCGATCGACTGCCTCGGATCTCCCACGGCGAGCCGGTCGGCTTTGGTTTTCGGAAAATCTAGCTTCTGGCCCGCGGCGTCGCAACCATCATTGGCGCCCGCGGGAAATGCACGCAAACCCCATCCTGTATAGGTTGCCAGAGGAACGGCGATATCCGGGAGCCGGATACCGGCGACGTCGTTGCCGTCCGCATCAGTCGCCGGGACCAACGCCGGATATGGAGTTCCGATTAACAGTGGAGGAAGAACGTCCAAGATTCCTTGGGTGAAATCCGGTCCGAAGTTTAACAGATCTCCAGTGTGTATTCGACCGTTGTAGATCACACCGGGGATGTTCGGAAAGCCGACACCGCTTTGTGGAAGAGCCGGGACAAGCGTGCCATCGGAGACGCGCGGCAGGCGGCTGGCGGGCGGCTCTGTTCCTTTCGACACCCAATTATCCAGATCCACGAGAAGGGCGCGTAGCACGGTGTTGGCCACGAGCGGGTTGCGGAACTGCTGGCAGATGCCAGGCCCCGTTGGTCCAATGCCAGGGCTATGAGGCAGACTCGACATCAAATAGTAACGGACGTTTGGTGGATCGGAGAGGTCTTTGCCAGCGCTATCGAGATGAAACACAGACATCGCCTTGGACCAGTACTCGTTTTCGGAATTTACTTCGAAAATCTTTGGGCACGTGTTGCTCTCGGAGCACCGGAGCAGTCTTCCATCCATTTTGCCGGTATTCGGATCGAACAAAGTCTGGTTTGCGAACGGGAACTGATATTCCGGATACCAGCGAGCAATGTGCTGGCGCTGGGTTCTTCCAGGCTGGGCGAAGCGGTAGTTCATGAAGATACCGCTGCCGCCGCCGATCCAGTTCAGCATTCCATCGAACACACGATTCCCGGCTTCGTCCTGGTTGAAGCCGAGCCACAGAAAATCGTGCAGTGTGCGGCAGGGCTGAGAGACACAGAACGAGTAGACGTTTTGCACGTCTTGGGCCAGAGGATTGGGATTGCCTTGATCGTCCATAGAAGCATTGTGCAAGAATGCGGCCACATCACGGATTGCAGCGAATCCCAATCCCGCAATGAGAGCATTGGTGGCCGGATAAATAAACTCATACAATGTGCCTCGCTGGAACGTTGTCCCTGGCGGAAGCAGGCGAACCGCCGTTAAGCTGGTGTTGGCGTAATCCCAGCCGGAAGCCGGAACTGGGACAGGCGGGTCTTCATAACGCGTCCTCACGGTTAGGGTTGCCTGTGCTTTGTCTGAAGTCGCCGCCGGATATGTCAGAGGCGCTGTCAGTGTCACGGCATCGTCGATGACGAACTCCTCGAGAGCTGGGCCGGTGATGGTCGAGCCATCGGCATTCGTGGCTACCGGCACCTTGATCGTGAAACGGCCGCCGCCGGGTGCGACGGTCACATCCCAACCGCTCCACACGATCGTGTATCCCTGGCGCATCAGGAATCCGTTCCCGGCATCGGCGGCTTTGGCCGGATCATTGCCTCCCGAAGTGGCATCGTTCATCTGGCCGAAGGAGAGGTTTCCACCGCGGTTGTTGATTTCAAAGAAGAGGCGGTGGTTGCCTTTCGAGCGGTCGATTGGTCTCAAGATATAAATATCGGCCGAGTACTCGATGCGGCCCGAAGAATTTTGCGGAGCAAGAGCCAGATCGGTTATCACACTATTTCGGGAATCGGCAGGGTCGACCTCGCCGGAAACACGCCCGACGAGTTTCTCATACTGCCCCACGGCGCCGAATGACGCGCCCTCGAAAGTAGGCGACTCGACCTTCGTGATTTGGATGCGCGTGATTCCGGCAATGCTTGCAAACGGGAGGCCCAAGAACAGCAGCGTGGCCCAAGTTATGCTGGTGATCGGTTGATTCATTTTGACTCCAATCTTTCGAATACATTTGATTACTCCAACTGCAGAGCAGCTGGTATGGTGCTGCACTAAAGTCGCTATTGAATGGAAATTGTGATGGGTGAACTTGCGATCCATGCGGCGGTCACTTGAATCGTGGCCGTTCCGTGCGGCGTGTCCGAAGGGACCCGGAAGTTCACTTGGTATCCGTCCACCGCACCGGGGTAGCCGACCGCACCCAGCACTTCGGCGGATTCGCCGTTCACCGTCACACCCACCGGAGAATTCACCGAATCGAGGGGACTTTGCGGAAACGGATTACCGGGATCAACTCCTGGTTTCGTCGGTCCGAGGCCGGTCATGAAGAGCGATAAGGTCTCTCCCGCCGTGGCCGGCTTGGAGGAGTTAACGAGCGTGAAATTACTGGAGTGAGCTACCGCGGGTCCATTGGGAGTCATCGTAATTTCCGGCCGTTCCAACGGGATAATGTGCATCGCCCACTGGACCTTCCCGCCGCCGTTCTGACGGCGGTTCGAGGGGTCCTCCGTAATCGAGGCCGAACGAAGGGGGATCGTTTGTGCAGTCACTGCTTGGCCAACCTGTCCTCTCACGCCAAGAAACGCTCCCGTTCCGCCGACAATCGCGAAATTGCCTTGCGTCGCCGCAAGAGGGGCTCCGGGACTCGGCGGGCCAGGGGCAAGACCGGAGACTATGATCGTTCCAATTGCGGTTCCATCGCTCTTGAGGATTTCATAGGTGTCTACGACAGTCGCACCTCGCGCAATGTCGCCGATTCCGTTGCCGGGGGTCGGAGGCGAACTGAGGTTGAAGTTGCGGAGATTGCGGATCATGGTCCCTGTGACGGACTGGCCATTGACGGAGACGATGTCTGCGATACCCACTTGTAGTGCAAAGTTTTTGGGCGGGTTTGAGGGCGTCACCGTGGGATTAGTCGCGAACTTGGAAAAATCGGAGGTATCCCAAACGTACTCTACCCAGTTTTCCACGTTCACCTGTAGGATCGCGGCCGGCGCTCCTTCTCCCAATCCTGGCCGGCAGAATAGTCCGCTCAAAAAAATTGCCACGGCAATGGTTTCAGGTTTTCGAATCATGGTCCTCATCTTTCCTCTGTTGACCGGCACAAATGCTTTCATTCGGCAGCACCTCGCCAGCTCGCCGGCCTACGAAAAACTAACATCAGAAGCAGGTTGAAGCCGTGATCCAGTCGTGAATTTGCGGTGAGGAAACGATGAAAGGGACGCGGTGATAGACTATTTATACTTTTTATAGACGTTTATGACCCCCTCCGAGCCGCGCCCGGCGCAAGGGCGCCATCAATACCGGTTTGGTGAGTTCGCCCTGGATGTCGCGAGCGGATTCCTGAGGCACGGCGGCGAGGAGATCCCGCTGCAGCCCAAGGCGTTTGCAGTATTGAGCTATCTGGTGGAGCGGCAGGGCCGGGTTGTGACCAAAGGGGAGTTGATCGACGCGATCTGGCGGGATACGGCGGTCACGGACAATTCGCTGTCGCAGTGCATAGTGCAAATCCGCCGGGCGTTGGGGGATGATGCGCAAGAGATGGTCCGGACGGTTGCCCGGCGTGGTTACTTATTTGCTGCGGCGATCAATGTTCCAGTAGTGGAATTCCCGCGGGCAGTGGAACTGGATGAAAGCTCCGGGCATGCCGAAGAATCGGGACTGACCCAGAGAGTGGGCCGCCACGAATGGCTGGGTCATGGGGTACTTAGAAAGTGGCCGGTCCTTGTACTCGCGTTGGGTCTAGTGGGACTGCTCGCCAGCATTTTACCTCGCCGGAATAATCCTAAGCTCGTCTACACCCAACTCACTAACTTCGCCGATTCTGCGGCAGGGCCCGTACTCTCGCCCGATGCGCGGATGGTTGCGTTTTTCAGAAGCGACGGCGGGTTTGCGACCGATGGTCCGATTTACGCAAAAATACTTCCCAACGGCGATACCGTGCAAATCACGAATGACACACGCAACAAGTACGGTCTAACATTTTCGCCGGATGGCTCGCAGATTGCTTACACCGCCTGGGTAGGCGACGCAAAATATCAATGGCAGACGTTCACGGTGCCGGTTCTTGGGGGAGAGCCCCGACTGTTGTTCGCAAATGCCGCCGGCCTTACCTGGTTGGATGAACAACACCTGTTGTATTCCGAAATCAAGACCGGCCTGCACATGGGAGTTGTGACTTCGAATTTGAACCGCACTGACCGCCGCGAGATATATTTCCCGGACCACGAACGCCGAATGGCCCATTACTCCTATCTTTCGCCCGACCGGAAGTGGATATTAGTAGCTGAGATGGAACCGGGTTGGCTACCGTGCCGCCTGGTTCCGTTCGACGGCGGCTCGGACCGCAGGACGGTGGGCCCGCGAGGTCCCTGCACCGCGGCGGGCTGGTCTCCGGACGGGAGGTGGATGTATTTTGGCGCTCGCGTCAACGGGGCGGATCACCTCTGGCGGCAGCGTTTTCCGAACGGTGAGCCGGAGCAGATCACCTTCGGGCCCGCGGAGGAGGATGGTCTGGCGGTTGCTCCCGATGGTTCGCTGATCACATCTGTAGGAATGCGGGAGGGCGCCGTCTGGATTCATGATTCGAAGGGAGAGCATGGCATTTCCCGGGAAGGGTACGCCGCGGCGAATTACTTGCTCTTAACGGCGCCGCTATTTTCCGCGGACGGGCGGCAGATTTACTACTTATTGCGTCCGCAGTCGCCAGGCTCGGCCAACGAACTGTGGCGAACGAATCTCGATTCCAACGCGAGCGACTGCGTAGTGCGTGATTTCGCCATACAGGAATTCGACATATCGGACGCCAGCGCGACAGGAGGCGAAGTGGTCTTTTCTTCGCAACGGCCTGGCGAGCCATCGCAGATTTGGGTAGCGCCGTTGGACCGGAGCGCACCGCCGAAGCGGATCGCTGCGTCGGGGGAAGGTTCACCGCATTTCGGGCCGTCTGGCACGGTGTGGTTCCGCTACTCGGATGGGAAGGCGAATTACGTGGGGTTGATGAAGAAAGATGGCTCCGGGAAGCGTCAAGCGACACCACGCGCGGTTAGCACGTTAATGAGCTCGTCGCCCAGCGGCCGCTGGGTGGTAGCGATGGTCCCTGCGTCGGACCGGGCGGCGATCGATACGATTGCGATTTCCGCTTCTGGCGAAACGCGGATGATCGGACCCGGGCGCTGTCCGGTCACTTGGGCTCGGGACGGACGATATGTTTACATCGGGAACGACAGCGAGACGGTGGCGATTCCGTTAGCACAGGACGAGTTGCCTGAATTGCCGGCCGGAGGAATCCGCTCACGCGAGCAGTCGATGGCGTTTCACGGCGCGGAAATAGTTCACGGTGTTGAGATCTCGCCTGGCCCGAATCCCTCTACATTTGCTTACGTGAAGACGACCACGCATAGGAATTTGTTCCGGATTTCACAGTAGAACTTTTCACCAACGCTAGCTGCCTACTCTATCAACAGGGGCTACCCTCTCGAGTAATCACGACGCGTCAACAGATAGGACCGATGCTTCAGACCGGTGGGAGGATAGAACTCTTCATGCGTGAACTGGAATCCGAGTTTCGTAAGCACTCGACGCGACGCCGAATTCGCCGGGTGATGTCCGGCGAACAGCGCCTCGGCGCCCAGATTTTCGAATGCAAACGCAATGACGGTTCGTCCTGCTTCCTGGGCCAACCTGCGGCCCCAATACTCGGGCCTAAGATGAAACCCGAGCTCGTATATCTGCTGATCTAGGCGATAGGGACGCAAACCGGCGCAACCGGCGAATTGATCGTTTTCCAGGAGGAAGACCGGCCAGTATTGGACGTTACAGGCGCTCATGCAAGCAATTTCGCGGTTCAGCCGCTGCTCGATTTGTTCGTCCGCGAAAGGGCCACCGATCAAAGACGTCACTGCCGAGTTTTCCCAGAGCGCATGCGCCAGCGGCAGATCGCTGGTCAACCAATGGCCGAATCCTAGACGCTCGGTTGTCAGCGCACTCCGATCGTCACAGCATTACTCGCACGGCCAATATAATTCAAGCCGACGGGGACGGCCGCTGCAGGCGCAACGCCGGTCGGCACTCGAAAATTCACCTGATAATATCCGGGATAATCCGGGGCCGCGCCAAAATAGAGAATCTCCGCGAGTCTCCCGCCGACAATTACCTGCGGAGGAATCACGGCGCCGTCCATCAGATTGTTCGTGTACATCGATAGCGCCTCTCCGGCGACGGCGGGATTGCCGGCGGAAGCAATTTCCCCGGTCGTGGAGTGCCAGATTGCGCCCTGCCCCCCAGGATCGCCGGAAAGAGAGAATAGAACTGGGGCGGGAATCACCGACGCCGGGGTATAGAGGTCGGCGCTAGAAAGGGGAGGCCAAGTATACCCAACATGATGGATACCTCCGGCAATAAGAACCTTGCCATTATTGAGCAGCGTGGCGGTATGCAAGCCCCGGTCAGCAGTCATATCGCCCGTGCGCGTGAAAGTTCCGGTTACGGGATCGTAAAGTTCCGCGCTGGCTAGAGTGACGCCAGCATCACCGTTGCTCCCGGCGATCAGGATTGTTCCATCGGAGAGTAGCGTTGCGGGATCGTCGGCCCTGGATACCGTCATGTTCCCAGTAGGCGTGAATGTTCCGGTCGAGGGATCGTAAACTTCCGCGAAGGCAGACTCACCTGGATCATCATTGCCCCCGGCGAGCAGAACCTTGCCGTTCATAAGCAATGCTGCTGAGCCCTGAATCCACGGAATTCGCGGACTTGTTTTGCTAAACGTGGCGGTACGAGGGTCATAGAGCTCGGCTTCAGCTTCACTTCCCTCCGTGATCAAGACTCTTCCGTCCGGGAGCAAAGTGGCCGTGGTTAGCCCATAGGGAGCTGTGTACAGGCTCCGCGTAGGCGTGAAGGTGCCCGTGGAGGGATCGTACAGCTCCGCGCTATTGGTAGAGGAACTGCCGCGGTAACCCGCTGCGATCAGGACTCTGCCGTCGGGAAGCAGAGTCGCCGTGTGACCAAGACGAGGCGTATTCATCGTTCCGGTAACACTGAACGTTCCCGTGGAGGGATCGTAAAGCTCTGCGCTCGCTGGCGCGCCATCGCCCCCAGCGATCAGGACCGTGCCGTTGGGGAGCAACGTCGCTGTGTGCTGGGCTCGCGAGGTGTTCATGTTTCCAGTCCCGGTAAACTTACCCGTCGAAGGATCGTAGAGTTCGGCGCTGGCCACCGCCTCAACGGCACGATCGTCGTCGAATCCCCCTGCGATCAACACTCTGCCGTCCTGAAGCAAAGTAGCGGTGTGGAACACACGGGCCGTGGTCATGTTTCCGACAGCAGTAAATGTGCCGGCAAGTTGCGCGATTGCCGCGGGGGCAAAGCCAAATAAACCCGCGAGAATCGGAAGAATAACCCCATGCTTAAGGACCGTCATGATTCTCCTTCCCGTTGTTCCTTCTCTTTTTTCACTGCACGCCGATAATGACTTCATTGCTCGACCGGCCGAGATAGGTCAAGCGCACGGGAATGGCAGACCCCGGCGCAACGCCGCTCGGCACACGGAAGTTTACCTGGTTGTAGCCCGGATAACCCGGAGCGCCGCCGAAATACAGGATCTCGTCCAACCGGCCTCCAACGGGAAATAGAATGCGATCTTCCATTGCCATTTCGCTGCTGGCATAAGGTCCAGTAAGCGAGAACGTGCCGGTATCGGAATCATAGAGTTCGGCGACGCTGGCAGATCTTCCAAAGGGCGAAGGGTCGTCAACGATTAATACCTTGCCGTTGCCAAGCTGCGTAGCCGTGTTGCGCCCGTGAGGTGTGGTCATGTTCCCCGTAGCCTTGAATGTCCCGGTGGACGGGTCGTAAAGCTCCGCGCTGTCGCCCCCGAGGATCAAGACCCGCCCGTCAGCTAGCAAGGTTGCGGTGTGCAGCACCCGGGCCATAGTCATGTCGCCGGTGGCGGTAAACGTGCCCATGGAAGGGTCATAGAGTTCGGCGCTTGCAAGAACTTTGGGGCCCTGCGCACCTCCGAGCAGCACTCTGCCGTCAGCGAGCAAGGTAGCCGTGTGCTGGGCCCGCGCAGTGGTCATGCTGCCGGTAGCGGTGAATGTCCCTGAGGATTGCGCCATCCCAGTTGAGGCGTTGCTGACGAACCCCAATAGCAGGAGTAGATGGATAGCGTTGGAAGATGCTGGTCGAATCATCCTTCTCTCACGAACCGTCTCGCTCGATCTTGTCCAACGTGAATACCGTGTCTAGCCACAATGGGCGGGTTCAGGGGCAAAAGACAAGAAACGAGAGGTTGTAAAGAGGTGTTAAACATTTACATCGCCCTGAAAATAAACGGTATCCTTAGAAGTCGATGGCGTCTAGCGAGACCCAGGTCGAAATCTTGCAAGCGCAGCTTCAGCGAGTGCTGGCAAGCCCCGGGTTTGCCCGCAATGAGCGCATGTCGCGATTCCTGCGGTTCATCGTGGAGCGGCAACTGCATGGCCGCGAGGGCGAGCTTAAGGAATCGCTCATCGGCATCGACGTCTTCGGACGAAAGCCCGGTTTTGACCCGCAGCAGGACTCGGTCGTGCGGACGGAAGCCGGGCGGCTTCGTTCTCGTCTCAGCGAATACTACACAGGCGATGGAAAGGACGATCCGCTGATCATCGAGTTGCCGAAGGGCGGTTACGTGCCTGTGTTTCGCCGGCGAGCTGAAGAGCCGCACACCGCAATTGACGAACCGAAGAAGAGTTCCCGGCATTGGCTCGCAGTCGCGATGGCGGGATTCGTTATTGCTCTGGGAGTGGTGGTCTGGTGGAGAGTGCAGCGCACAAGACAGCCCGTCGGAATCGCGGTCCTGCCGTTTGAAAACTTGAACCATGAAGCCGCCGATGATTACTTCGCAGACGGACTTACGGACGAGTTGATCCGCAATCTGTCTTTATTTGACGGGCTGGCTCCGCGATCGCGTACGTCCTCTTTCGCGCTCAAGGGTAAGCCGCGAAATATCCGGCAATCCGGCAGGGAGCTGGCAGCCGATTATATCGTGGAAGGATCGGTTCTCCGGTCCGGTGAACGGCTGCGGATCAATGCGGCGTTGGTTCGGACACGCGATGACTTTCCCGTCTGGTCCAACACTTTCGAAAGGCCGGCTTCAGACGCGCTGACGATTCAGAACGAGATTTCCCGGAGCATCGTAAATAGCTTGCGCGCCAAACTGGGGCGTGGCCGGCGGCACTACGAAGCCAGCGGCGAAGCGTATGACCTTTATCTCCGCGCCCGCGCGGCAGGTCTTCGCGATAGCGTCGGACTATTCCAACAAGCCATCGCCAAGGATCCCTCTTTTGCGCCAGCCTACGCGGGTCTGGCCTCATCGTACGCATACAGAACGGGCAACACATTCAACGATGCTAACGGGGAACTGCCCAAAATGAGGGCCGCCGCGGAGAAGGCAATCGAATTGGACCCGCTCTTGCCGGAGGCGCACAGTTCGCTGGCCATGGCCTATGCTCGCGACGGGCAATGGGCGCTGTCGGAGGCGAGCTTTCGACGTGCGATCGAGATCGATCGTAACCGGCCGGAGAGTCACGGGGATTTCGCGGTCTATGTTCTGATGCAGCAAGGCAGGATTCGCGAGGCTCTCCAGGAAATGCGGATGGCACAGAGATCGGACCCGCTTTCGGCGGAGGTTCGCTCGCAGTTTGCTTACGTGCTACTTTCCTCTCATCTTTACGATGAAGCTGCTTCCGAGTGTGAAAAGCTGCCGGAGGATTGCCGATGCTGGCCAGCGCCGAGCGAGCCGATCAGATATGAATGTCTCGGCCGCGCGAGACTGGGACAAGGCAGATTGCGTGAAGCCATCGAGATTCTGGCCGCTGGCGTCGCCAAAGGCGTGCCGATCGGCGCTCCGATTCGAGGTTATCTTGGGTACGCTTACGGGCGGGTTGGACGACGCGACGAAGCTGAGAAGATCGTGGAGTCCGACTGGCGGTTCCCCTATCACCAGGCAGTCGCCCTCATCGGGATGGGGGATCGGGACCGAGCCATTGCGGCCCTGGAGAAGATGGCTCCGGCGGGCCCGGTTCGAGTGGGTCTTGCTCTCGCCGTTCCGGAGTTCGACAAGCTTCGAGACGATTCTCGTTTCAAGGCGCTTCGCACGGAAGTTGGACTCCCTAGGTAGCGTCAACAATCCGGCCGCGATTCATCAACAAATAAGACGGATGCTTGAGACCCGTCGGCGGGTAAAACTCGTCGTGCGTGAATTGGAACCCGAGCTTCGTCAGCACTCGACTGGATGGCAAATTTGCCGGATGGTGTCCTGCGAACAGCGCCTCGGCGCCCAGATTTTCGAATGCAAACGCAATGACTGCTTGTCCCGCTTCCTGGGCCAACCCGCGGCCCCAGTACTCCGGGCGAAGATGAAACCCGAGTTCGTAGATGTGCTGATCTAGCCGATAGGGCCGCAAGCCGGCGCAACCGGTGAACTGATCGTTTGCCAGGAGGAAGACCGGCCAATACTGCACGCCGGAGGCATTCATTGAAGCAATTTCGCGGTCGAGCCGCTGCCCGATTTGTTCGTCCGTGAAGGGGCCACCGATCAAAGACGTCACTTCGGCATTTGCCCAGAGTTGGTGCGCGAGCATTAAATCGCTCGTCGACCAATGGCCGAATCCCAAACGCTCGCTGGTCAAGAAATAATCGCGTGCAGCCCTCACGTGCAGCCCTCCCGTTGACTCCCATGTAATTCCATGATAGTTTTCTCTGAACTGAGGAAGTATTTCTGAAAGGGGTTTCCATGCGTAAATCCATTCAGGCCGCCATGCTGCTGCTTTTCTTGGGAGGCCCATTGTTTGGCCAGAGCGAATCGGCCTCCATAGTCGGGACGGTGACGGACTCGTCCGGTGCGGCGATGCCGGGCGTCAATATCTCAATTACAAGCACGACAACGAACGCTTCCTTTACCGTCCAAACGGCGGCCGACGGGAACTATACTTCGCCGCCGTTGCAGCCCGGCCGTTATTCAGTCACCGCCGAAGCGCAGGGCTTCAGCAAGACGATCGCGACCATTAATCTGGACGTCGCCCAACATGCCCGCCTGGATATATCCCTGAAGCCCGGCGAAATCAGCACGTCGGTAAGCGTTGAAGCCAACGCGGCTATCCTCGAGACCCAAAGCGCGGCGCTCGGCAACGTGCGCACATCGCAGGCCGTCAACGACCTCCCTCTCAACGGCCGCAACTTCATGATGCTGACCTATCTTACGCCGGGAACCAGCAGTTCCGGAAGCGGCTACACCATGTCGCGCGGCGCCAGCAATCAGCTCGGCTTGCAAGGCGTATCGGTAAATGGCATCCGCAATGGCGACAGTACGGAGTATTTTGACGGAATCCAATCGCAGGATAACGAATACGGCGCGATGATCCTGCTTCCGCTTCAGGATGCAATTCAGGAGTTCAAGATGCAGACCAGCGACCGCGACGCGTCGACAGGGCGTACCGGCGGCGCGGCGGTCAACCTGGTGACCAAGTCTGGCGGGAATGAATTCCACGGCAGCGCTTTCGAATTTTTTCGCAACTCGGATCTGGACGCCAGAAATTATTTCGATCCTCCGCAGATCCCGGCGTTCCATCAGAATCAGTTTGGCGGAAGCCTGGGCGGCCCGATCGTCAAAAACAGGACCTTCTTTTTTGTGGACCTTCAAAAGAGTTACACGATTCAGGGTCAGTCCTTCCTTGCAACCGCGCCAACCCCGCTGGAGCGTCAGGGTATTTTCACCGAGCTTTCGAGTGTCATCTACAATCCTTTGACCACTGTGACATCGAATGGCGTTACAACGCGGCAGCCGTTCGCCAACAACACGATTCCCGGGTCCATGATCAACCCGACCGGTCAGGCAATCGTGAACCTGTATCCGCTGCCCAATCTTCCCGGTCTCGCCAATAACTACGTTTCGGGTCCACCCAGAACGCTGGCGCCAATTCAGGGCGACCTCCGCATCGACCACCACTTCAGCGACAGTGACTCGTTTTTCGCCCGTTTCAGCAGGTCACACTCGGGGAATATTGTGAATCCGGGATATTTCCCCAAGTATGCCGGCGGCCCGATTTTTCCCGGCAATTACACAACCGACGGCACCCAGGGTGTGCTGGGCTACTCCCATGTTTTTTCCCCGTCGTTCCTGTCTGAGTTCCGCGCCGGATATTCCCGCATTGACAACACCGGCGTGAACTTCAACCAGGGGACGAATTTCATGGACCAGATCGGCATTCCCGGCATCGATGGGTACGGCTATCAATGGCAGGCGGTCGGCGCCTTCGCCATTACCGGCTGGTCTACGGTGGGCAGTAACGGCAATATTCCGTTTGTCAAAGCCACCAACAACAAACAGTACAGTTGGCACTTTAACTGGATTCACGACCGGCACAACGTCATGTTCGGCTATGATCTGTTCCGCCGCGGTATGAATACAGTCCAAATGGGTTCCCCGTCCGGCAGCTTCGGTTTCACCGGCCAATTCACCCAGAATCCCGCGCACGCCTCCGGCACTGGCGCAGGTCTTGCCGACGCACTGCTTGGTCTGGATGCCTCGGCATCGATGTCGATCTGGCAGGAAACCGGCACCCGCCGCTGGGAGCACGGCCTTTACATCCAGGACGATTACCGCATTACCAATAAGCTGACATTAAACCTCGGTTTGCGGTACGAGCTCGTAACGCCTTGGACGGAAGTCCACAACCGGCTGGCAAACTTCGTGCCCGCTCAGGGTGACGTGTTCCCGGTGGGTTCGCCTCAATTTCCGCAGCACACGATGTATGACGCCAATTACCTGGACTTCGAACCGCGGATCGGCTTGGCTTACCAGTTAACGAACAAAACCGTTGTTCGCGCCGGCTGGGGAATCTTCTATGATTTCACTAGCGAAAGCGTCAACTCTCTCGGAAACAATAACGCGCCGTTCGCCGGCAATCTGTCGATCGTGAATAACGTGACAGCGACCAACCTGGTCACCGGTATCACGCCGCTGTCGCAAGGATTCTTGCCTTATCAGCCGATCGGCCACTTCCTGACCGCGGGGACCGCCGTGACTGAATTCCCTCTCCACGATCCGGATGCGCAGGTCCGACAAGGCAACTTTTCCATCCAGCAGCAGCTCTCGTCCGACACGGTTTTGACTGTCGCGTATGTGAACACTATGGGCGAGCATCTGACCATTTATCCCAATATCAACCAGCCGGTACCCGGTCCTGGCGCAGCGAATCCGCGGCGTCTATATCCGAACTTCTCCAGCTTCACCTTCGTCTCGCACGGGGAAAGCAGCTCGTACAACGGCCTTCAGGTCACGGCCGAGCGGCGCTTCTCGCACGGACTTGCGTTCCTGGCAGCGTACGCCTGGGGGCACTCGATGGACATCACCAGTACCACGGCGGGCGGCGGCGTGCAGAATCCGCTTTGCCTGGCCTGTGACCGCGGGCCGTCCGATTTCGATATTCGCCATAATCTGACGCTGAGCTGGAGCTATGAGCTTCCGTTCGGTAAAGGCAAACCCATTGGAAATAACTGGAATGGACCGATGAATTATGTCTTCGGCGGATGGAAATTCAACAGCATCGATACCTTCCAGAGCGGTTCGCCTTTCTCGGTCAACTCCGGCACCAATACCGAAGGATCGGGCGGAGGAACCCAGCGTGCTAACGTGATCGGAGATTTTCACCCGGCGCACCAAGACCCCAGCTTTTGGTTCGATCCCGCGGCATTCACCGCACCGGCGACCTATACTTACGGCAATTCGGGACGAAACATCATTGTCGGCCCTGGAACCAATCAAATCGACTTTTCCTTGTTCAAGGAAATTCCGCTCACGGTGCGCGAAGGCATGCACCTGGAATTCCGCGTCGAGGCGTTCAATCTCTTCAACAAGCCGCAGTTCGACAATCCAAACGAATCTGGAGCCACAGCTACCGCCGCGACCATCGGCGTCCCGGGAGCCGCCGCGCTCAACTACGCGGGGAATCCGGCGTTTTTCCAGCGGACTTCGCGAGAGATCCAATTAGCGTTGAAACTTTACTTTTAGAGCGCTCATTCGTAGCGCAAAGCCTCGGTGGGCTCGATCCGGCTGGCCCGCCTGGCGGGGAGCCAGACCGCAACGAGAGCTATTACGCTCAGCAGAACGGGCACGGCGACGAATACCGCTGGGTCATGTCCTTTGACACTGAATAGGAAGCTCTCCAGGAAGCGCGTTAAACCGAAAGCCGATGCGAGTCCAACGATAGCGCCGGCCAAGGCCAGCGTCATGCCTTGGGATACGACCATGTTCTTGACCTGGCTCGTGGTGGCTCCCAAGGCCAGCCGGATTCCGATCTCCTGCGTGCGCTGCTGCACCGAATAGGTCATCAGGCCATAGATGCCGATTGCGGCCAGCAGGAGAGCCGAGCATCCAAATACGCTCATGAGCAGCATATTGAAGCGCTGCCGGCCGGTGGACAGCGAAACAACGTCGTCCATGGATCGGATGTCGGAGACCGGCAACCCTGTCGATTGCCGAAGCTGTTCCTGAATAGCTGGAAGAAGCGGGTGGGGGTCGCCCTGAGTGCGAATTACCCAAGCCATGGTCGATATGCGGACGTTCAGGGCATTGGCGGCGTCAGGCACCTGCGCTTGCGGGATATACATGGTAGGTCCTGGATCGCGGTTGAGTCCGCCGTCTCGAACGTCTCCCACCACGCCGATAATTTGGCGTTCGGGCTCATCCTTGAACTCCCGCATAACTCCCCGGCCGATTATGAGGCGGTCCTGCAGCGGATCGCTGCCCTTCCAATATTGCTTGGCCATCGTTTCGTTAATGATCACTACGGCAGGGGCCTTGTCGTCATCGCGCTGGTTGAAGGATCGTCCGCGTTTGATCGGGATTTTGTAGACCTCGAAGAAGCCGGGCGAGGCTGTGATCCAGCCACCGCCGCCGTGAAACGGACCTTGCTGTAACGGGCGGCCCACTATGCGGAAGGGCAGCCCGTAGCCTCCTTGCAAGGGCACGCAGCACGTTGCGCTCGCGGCTAAGACACCGGGCAGCGCACGGATCCGATCGAGACCATCGCGGAGGGTCTGCTCGACGCCCATTGATTTCAAGTAGCGCGGGCCCGTGAGAGACATTCTCATGGTCAGCATGTTCTTAGTCTCGAAGCCCGGATTTACCGATTGCAAAGCAATGGAAGTCCGGATCAACAGCGCTGACCCTACTAGCAAGATAACAGCCAGTCCCATTTCGACGATCACTAGCAGGGAGCGGGCTTTGTTATGGCGAAAACCGGTCCCGGAGCGGCCGCTGCTGTCCTTGAGAACGGTGTTGAGGTCGGCACGGGAACTCTGGAGAGCCGGGATCAGGCCGAATAAGATGCCAGTGGCTACAGATATAAGAACGGTAAAACTTAGAACTCTCCAGTCCACGCCGATCATCGATCCGTTCAATCCGACTCTCGGAAGGCCGGCGGTGTTCACCGACATGAGGGCGCGAATCCCGGCGAAACCCAGGAGCAACCCCAGCACCCCGCCGGCGAGGGAAAGCATGACGCTCTCGGTGAGCAACTGACGAATAATCCGGCCGCGGCCCGCGCCAATGGCCGCCCGAATAGCGATTTCGCGTCTTCTTCCGGTGGCTCGCGCCAACAAGAGATTGGCGACATTGGCACAGGCGATCAGCAAGACGAAGCCGACGGCACCCAACAGGACCATCAAAGACGAGCGGACGTTGCTGACGAAGGCTTCTTGAAACGGCGTCACGCTGAACCCGTCCTGGGCCTGCAGCGAATTTGGAAATTTGGTTCGGTACTCACCGGCGGAAACCTGAAGACGGGCCTTGGCCTGATCGAGCGATACGCCGTGCTTGAGTCTGGCGGCGGCCTGAAAGTAGTGACCTTGGTCGGTGGTGTTGGGGTCCAATTGAAAAGGCACCCAGACGTCCGGAGCGGGACCAAATTCGCGGATATCGAAACTCTGGTCGACGATTCCAATGACAACGTAGCGATCGCCACTCAAAGAAATCGTCTTGCCGACGATGGCAGGATCGCTGCCAAAACGGCGCGTCCAGAGGTTGTAACTGAGCAGGGTGACATTGGGGCCGCGAGGAGAATCCTCCTCCGCGCTAAAGGTGCGGCCCCGCAGAATTGGCGTGCCGAAGCAGTGGAAGTAATCGGCCGATACCTGGGCCGAGCGGAACTGTTCCACCACGTCGCCCTCGGTGTAGTTCATCACGCCGTTCCGGAACGCCGCGACGTTTTCAAGGACACCGGTTTGTGACCGCCAATGCTGGTATTTCGCCGGCGAAGCCGCCGGACCCGAACCTCGGGGCGAGGTGTTCATGAGCATGACTAGCCGATCAGGTTCTGGGAAGGGAACGGGCTTCAACAGAACCGCATCTACGATGGAAAAAATTGCGGTGTTGGCCCCAATTCCGAGGGTCAATGCGGCCACGGCGGTGAAGGTAAAGCTCGGAGTCTGGAGGAACATCCGAAGCGAATGCTTCACATCTTTCAGGAAAGCGTCCATAATGGGCCCCTTTACAGAGTTTAGTCCGGAATGCCTCGCTTATCACGCCGGCCAAGACCCGTTGAGAAAATGGAAGAAAGCTCTTGGATGTACCGTCTCACTCGCCGGTGGTCAATCTGAGTGGTCGCGAGCTCAGCACCGAGATCATCGAATCTTGTCGCTTGGGCGACCGGGACGCCTTTCGTGCGCTTTATGACCTGTATAAGGACCGCGTGTACTCTATCTCGCTCTATTTTTTTCATGGCAATCGAACTGTGGCTAGCGATGTCACGCAGCAGGTTTTTCTGAAAGTGATGACATCCATCCAGCAGTTTCGCGGAGATGCGGAGTTCTCCACTTGGCTGTACCGGCTGGTTGTCAACGCGTGCATGGACGTAGCCAGAAGCCGCAAGTCAGATGCTATAAGCGCCGATCGATCTCGAATGGAGGCATTCGCCGCGCCGGGTTCCCAGGAGGAGGACTACGCTAACGCACAGATGGCGAACTCAGTGCGTGCGGCCGTCTCGGTACTGCCGCCGAAGTTTCGAATAGCCGTCTTACTTCGGTATTTCGAAGATCTTTCTTATGAGCAGATGGCGAAGGCTCTGCACTGTTCCATGGGGACGGTGGCTTCCAGGTTGAGCCGGGGGCATAAGATGCTCGCGGAGCGGCTGAAGAGTGTGATGGGAGCGATGGATTAGCCATGTTTACGAGGCATGTTTCGCGGCAAATAGCAGCTCATCTCGACGGCCAGCTTTCGCAGCCAAAGGCGCAGCGGGCCGAGATCCATATGCTGCAGTGCCCGCAGTGCCGGGCGGAGCGTGAGCAAGTCAGGTGGGGCATGGCGTCTCTGGAGCATCTTCCGACGGTTGAGGCGCCCGAGGCGATATGGGCCTCGATCGAGGCTGCCTTCGAGCGAAACCAACCGGCCCGGCGCCCGGCAGTTCTTCGACGGCAATGGGCTTTCGCAGCGATTGTCCTGTTGGCGCTGGCGGGGGCTGCATATTGGCGTATCGAGCATCGCTCGGGCTCGCGATGGGAAGTCCGGCCGCTTGACGGTTCGCCTTCCGTGGGCACGAAACCCATTCGCGGACTCGGACAGGTTGGGGCCGGTGAATGGATCGAAACGGATGCGAGATCGCGCGCGATGGTCAAGGTTGGCGAGATCGGGTCCGTGGAGGTAGCGCCGAACACCCGGGTCCGAGTAGTGACGGTGCGGCCGAACGAACACAGGCTCGCGCTCGCGCGGGGAGAAATACGGGCGAAGATCTCTGCGCCGCCTAGGTTGTTTTTCGTCGACACGGCGTCCGGCACGGCTGTGGATCTGGGTTGCGAATATGTGCTGAGCACCGGCGAGGATGGTTCCGGTCTGCTTCACGTCACTAAGGGCTGGGTGTCGTTCCAGTGGAAGGATCTGGAATCGCTTGTACCTGCGGGTGCGAGCTGCCGGACGCGGCCGCAAGGTGGACCGGGCATTCCGTACTTCGACGACGCGCCGGAGAATGTGAAACAGGCGCTGGAGAGCTTCGGTTTCGAAAAATCCGGAAACGACCCGCTCAGCATTATCCTTTCCGAATCTCGGGTTCGCGATACTCTCACCCTCTGGCACCTGCTCTCGCGCGTCGAAATGGCCGATCGGGCGCGGGTGTTCGACCGCATCGCCGCGCTGACGCCAGTCCCGGCCGGAGTTTCACGCGAACAGGCAGTCCGGCTGGACCCTGACACGCTTAAACGATGGAAAGAAGAGTTGGCATGGACGTGGTAAACCGGGAAGAAAATTCGCGGACGCGCGTCTAACGGTCCCGAAAGGAGTTTGCGATGTTACGACTTGGTCTTGCTTCCTGCGCCATGGCGATGTTAGCGCTTGGGGACGGGTTTACCTTTACCCTCGGCAGCCCCGTAGCGGCTGAGGATTTTCGGGCAAAAGCGGCCACTTTTGTGTTTCGCACGGAAGGCTGCGCTGATCCGGCAAAGGCACAGATCAGCGGTACGGCTGAAGGGCTTGTGAAGGGAGCGCGGCGTTCGGTAGCTCTCAAGGTGGCGGCTATGTCGAAACCAGGCGTCTACGCCATCTACCAGACTTGGCCCGCGGAAGGCGAGTGGGTAGTGAATCTCAAGGGCACGTGCGCCGCGGTAAATGCCGGCGCCATTGTTCCCATCGGCCCGAGAGGCTTCATCAGAGAGTCCTCGAAGTTCTTTTCGCGCCCGGCCACCGACGCGGAGATCGAAACGTCTCTAAAAGCAATCACGCAGGGAGGAAACAAATGAAATCCGCAGTCCGTTTTGTAACGATCGCTATTCCGGCTCTGGTCATTTTGGCGGGCGCATCTTTAGTGGCGGCCGACCTTGGCTCCGTCCAGCCGAGGGACTTCACGGTCCACGAATGGGGAACGTTCACGTCGGTCGCAGGCGAGGATGGCTCCCCTGTCGATTGGGACGCCCTGGGCTGTAAGAGCGACCTTCCCCGATTCGTCAACGACTACGGATATCGAGGCTTCAAATTCAAGCTTCGGGGCACGGTGCGCATGGAAACGCCGGTGATGTACTTCTACAGTCCGCGAGAGTTGGATGCGCATGTAAAGGTCGCATTTCCTCAAGGACTCATCACCGAGTGGTATCCCCAAGCCGAATACGAGGTCTTTCAGAAAAGCAGACAGGACGGCTCTCTGCATCGCTTGGGATCAAATCTGAACGGGCTCGATACCTCGCTGAGGAGCCTAACCGGCGCCATGGAGTGGCAGAACGTCAAGGTGCAACCGGGCAGCGCCCCGGTTCTTCCGGTTGAGAGCGATTCAAGCCGTTACTACGCTGCTCGCGCAACGGATAGTGCTCCGATTATGGTCGGCGATCAGCACGAGAAATTCCTGTTCTATCGAGGCGTGGGGCGTTTCCCGGTTCCTCTTTCGGCGCGGGTATCGGGCTACGCAGAAATCCTGTTGGAAAACCGCAGCCATGAGGCAGTCCCCAATGTGATCCTTTTCGAGAATCGCGGAGGACGCATGGGGTATCGCAATGTGGGCGCTGTCGAAGATGCCGTTGCGCTCGAATCACCGTCGCTCGACAGCTCCTTGTCACAGCTGCGCCATGATCTGGAAACTGCGCTAGTCGCGCAGGGCTTGTTTCCAAAGGAGGCACAAGCGATGCTCGAGACGTGGCGGGATTCCTGGTTCGAGGAGGGTATGCGCCTTATCTACGTTCTTCCGTCGCCCGCCGTGGATGCCATTCTTCCATTGCAGATTGAGCCCGCTCCTTCGGAGACCGTACGAGTCTTCGTGGGGCGGATCGAATTGGTCACCCCAGAGACCAAGGGGTCGGTGGAATCGGCGATCGCCAAGAGCGACTGGCCGGCGCTCGACCGCTACAGCCGTTTCCTGGACCCGATTCTCAGACGCATTTACCCTGGAAATCCCACGAAAGCGAGCGTGATCGAGCAGACTATGCGAAACCTGCAGGGAATCGAGGGTTGCCGGTAGCCGTGAGTAGAGAACGCCATTAGCTGTTAACGCGGCCTGAGGGACCTGACCTCTCGCGCTACAATAAGTAGCTCATGTCCCAACTGCTGGCCGGGAAGACCGCCCTCATCCTCGGCGTGGCCAATAAGTGGAGCCTGGCTTACGCGATCGCCCAGGCCTTTACCCGCGAGGGCGCCAAGCTGATCCTTACCTACCAGGGGGATCGTCAGCGACAGACCGTCGAGGAACTGGCGGCTGACCTGAAGGTCTACAAAACCGTTGCCTGCGATGTTACCCAAGACACCCAACTGGACGCCTTAACGGATGAGCTAAGGAGCCAGGGTACCGTCTTGAATACCGTCGTGCACGCCATAGCCTTCGCCAACCGCGAGGACCTGAGCCGTCCGTTTCTAAAGACCTCGCGCGGGGGCTTCGCACTGGCCCAGGATGTCAGCGCCTATTCTTTGGTTGCGGTCGCTCGAGCCACCGCGCCGCTCATGGCTCCCAAAGAACAAGGCGGAGGAAGTATCCTGACGTTAACGTACCTTGGCTCTACTCGAGTCGTCGAAAACTACAACGTCATGGGTGTAGCGAAAGCAGCTTTGGAAGCTAGCGTGCGGTACCTCGCGAGCGATCTCGGATCGTCCAACATACGTGTGAACGCGATTTCTGCCGGCGCGGTGAAAACCACATCCGCCCGCGGGATTCGGGATTTTTCGAAAATGCTGGAAGGCGTGGCGCGAACAGCGCCCCTGCGGCGCAATACTGATCCCGCCGAAGTTGCTGATACAGCGGTTTTTCTGGCGAGTGATTTGGGCCGCGGCGTCACCGGGAACATCATTTACGTGGACGCTGGGATGCAGATTATGGGACCATCCCGATCGGAAGCATGTTGAACGAAGCAGGCCCGGTTCGCCCGGTTTCCCAAATTGACATCGGCCTGAGTGAATTTTTATCATGTGATTTCAACCCGCTGTTCGGAACTGCCTTTTGGAGAGGCAGCTTCGAGCGGCTATCGCAGTTCCTCCGAGTCTAACTATGATCACGGTTCAAGGCCTCACTAAGAGATACGCCCGTACTTTAGCGGTCGACCATATCTCGTTTGAAGTACAGAAAGGGCAGATCGTCGGCTTCCTCGGCCCCAACGGCGCGGGTAAGACCACGACCATGCGTATTCTGACTTGTTTTCTGCCACCCAGCGAAGGCACCGCGAACGTCGCCGGTTTTGATGTTCTCGAAAGCCCGATGGAGGTGAAGAAACGCATCGGGTACTTGCCGGAAACGCCTCCGCTCTATCCCGAAATGGAGGTGCGAGAGTATCTCACGTTCGTCGGCAAGCTCAAGGGCATGTCGGGCCAGAGCCTGGCAAACCGCGTCAACGAGGTAGGCGAGCGCTGCGCTGTCGCGGATGTGCAGTCCAAGCTCATCGCCAAGCTTTCGAAAGGCTACCGCCAGCGCGTCGGGCTGGCTCAGGCTATCATCCACAACCCTGATGTCCTGATTCTCGACGAGCCGACCGCGGGTCTCGATCCTAAACAGATTAACGAAACACGCGAGCTGATCCGCGGCTTGGCCGGCGATCACACCATCCTGCTCAGCACCCATATCCTGCCGGAGGTGGAGCAGACCTGCGAGCAGGTGCTCATCATCAACCAGGGCAAGCTGGTGGCAACGGATTCGGTGCACAACCTGCAGAATCGCGCACGCGGCGCCGAGTCGGTGCTGCTCGAAATCGAAGGCCGCGATGGCGCTCTCGATCCCAAAGCGATTCAGAGCCGGCTGGAGAGGATCGCGGGCGTGAGTCGCGTCGTCTTCAAAGACACCCGCAACAACTGCTCTTCGTTTGAAGTAGAAAGCCTGAAGGACCGCGTCATCCGCGGGGATCTGGCGCGCGCGGTGGTGGAAGCCGGATGGAACCTGAACGAGCTGCGGCCGGCCTCGCTGAGCCTGGAGGAGATCTTCCTGCAGTTGACCGGCACTGAGCTGGCCGTTGAGGCCGCGCCGGCCGTCGAAACCGTCGCCCAAGGAGAGGAACGATGAGAAACATCTGGGTTATTTGTCAAAAGGAACTCAACAGTTACTTCGCTTCGCCGGTCGCTTATCTGTTGCTGACCATGTTCGCGCTGATCTTCGGGTTCTTTTTCTGGAACTCGGTCGGGTATTTCAACATGATGGGACTGGAATCGCAGATGCGCGGCCAGGCTTTCCCCATGAGCGTGAATGAATACGTCATCCGGCCGCTGCTGTCCAATGTGAGCGTGATCGGACTGTTCTTCATCCCCATGATCACCATGCGGCTGTTTGCGGAAGAGAAACGCATGGGAACCATCGAGCTACTGGCGACGTCGCCAGTGCGCGACATGGAAGTAATCATCGGAAAATGGCTGGCGGCTCTGATTTTGTACGCGGTGATGATGTTGTTCACAGCCATCAACTTCGCCTTTCTCTTCCGCTACGGCAATCCGGATTGGAAGCCGCTGGCGATCGGTTACCTGGGGCTGTTGTTGCAGGCCGGAGGGCTGTTGGCGGTCGGCACGTTCATTTCAACTTTGACCAAGAATCAAATTATCGCCGGCGCCGCGACCTTTGGCGTGTGCCTGATGCTGTGGGTGCTCGAATGGGTGGCCGGTTACGAGACCGCGACGTGGGCCAAAGTGCTGGCCTATTTTTCCGTTATCAGTCATTTCGAATCTTTTGCTAAAGGCGTCGTGGACACCAAGGACGCCGTGTATTACTTGTCGCTGATTTTCCTGGGGCTGTTCCTGACATCCCGCTCCATGGAATCCCTGCGATGGAGGACCTAAGTGAATACCGAGTGGGTTAAAACCAGACAAACAAAGTACGCCGCCTATGCGACCACTTACATCCTTGTGATCGTGGCCGTGTTGGTGGTTGCCAATTTCCTGGCCAATCGTTACAATAAGTCGCTCGACGCAACGTCGAATAAGCGCTTCACACTTTCCGACCAGACCAAGAAAGTGGTCGGTGAATTGAAGCAGGACGTTACTATTCAATATTTCGACCGCCCCAGCGGTATGCAAGCAGGCAAGGATCTGCTGGAACGTTATGCGAATTTGTCGCCCAAAGTGCACGTCCAATATGTCGACCTGCTGAAACAACCGCAATTGGCGCGCGCCGCAAACGTAAGCCGCGAAGGCGAAGCCATTGTCGACATCGGGCCCAAGAAAGAAGAAGCGAAGACTTTTGACGAAGAGGGGGTCACCGGCGCGGTGATCCGGGCACTGAAGGGCGGGGAGCGCACTGTCTGTATAGTCGGCGGTAGCGGCGAACATCGTCCGGATGATTCCACCGCCGATGGACTTTCGGAATTTCAGACCAGCGTTCAAAAGGACAATTACAAAAGCAAAAGCATCAGCCTGTTGGAAAAGGCCGACGTGCCTTCCGACTGTACGGTGCTGGTGGTTGCCGGACCGACCGGCGACTACATCCAGGCCGAGGTCGATGCGATTAAGAAATACGTCGAAAACGGCGGCCGCGCGCTGTTCCTGCTGGATCCGCCTCTCAAACTTGGCCGGAAAGAGATCAGCGACAACAAAGCACTGGCCGACTTACTCGCGAGCTGGGGCGTGACACCGGAGAAAGATCTTCTTCTGGACGAGAACCCCGTTTCGCAGTTAGTGGGCCTGGACGCAACGGTTCCGCTGGTGACGAGTTACGAATCGCACCCGATTGTAAGTGAACTTTCTGGAACCGCCACGGGCTTCCCGATTTCACGGTCCCTGGATACCAAGAATGCCGACAAGACCACGGTCGCCAAGCTCTTTTCCACGTCGGCGAACAGTTTTGCGACTACCAACCTCAGCTCACCCGAGATCCGCATCGATCCTAACAAGGACAAAAAGGGACCGTTCACACTTGCGGCGGCGGTGACTTACAATACCGGCAAGCCGAACAACCAAGGGCGGTTTGTAGTGGTGGGAAGCTCGCGTTGGATCTCCAATTCCTTCCTGCGCTTCAATGGGAATCGAAATCTGATGTTGAATATGATGAACTGGCTGTCATCCGATGAGGATCTGATCTCCATTCGTCCTAAAGAGCAGGAAGACCGGCGTATTAGCTTGACGCAACGGCAGTTTTTTACGCTCAGAAGCGTGAGTCAGTTCCTTCTGCCGCTTATCGTGGTGATCAGCGGCGTGATGGTCTGGTGGCGCAGGAGATAGCTAGAAATGCGTTTACGTGGTTTGATGGTCGCCGCGGCGGTTTTGGCAGCGCTGGCAGCCGGTCTCTATTTTTCAAACAAGCAGAAATCAGCGGAAGCGGCCAAGCCTCCCGCCGATGCCTCTCCGAAGATCCTGGCGCTTAGTGAGAACGACATCAGCAAGGTCGATCTCAAGAAAAAGGACGCGCCTGAAACCGTTCTCGAAAGAAACAACGCCGGCAAATGGCAGTTGACCGCGCCCAACAAGTTCCTCGCCGATCAGGATACCGCCGGCCAATTAGTCAATTCGGCGTCCAGCGTCGCCTCCGATCGTGTAGTAGAAGATAAGGCGGCCGATGTATCGGGTTACGGTCTAAAGTCGCCGAGCTTAGAGGTGGATATCACCACGAAGAACGGCAAGAGCAGCAAGCTCAAGATCGGCGACGACACGCCCACTAATAGCGGCGCCTACGCCATGCTGGATGGCGATCCAAGGGTCTTCACCGTCGCTAGTTATGTCAAATCGGGCCTCGACAAATCCGTCAACGATCTCCGCGACAAACGTTTGCTCACTTTCGATCAGGACAAGCTCAGCCGCGTGGAGTTGAACGCCAAGAAGCAGGCTGTCGAATTCGGACGCGATAAGGACCAATGGCAGATCGTCAAACCCAAGCCGCTGCGCGCCGATGGGCTGCAGGTGGAAGAACTGATCCGCAAACTGAAAGACGCCAAGATGGATCTCGCGGTCTCAGCCGAGGACGCTAAGAAGGCAGCGTCCGCTTTCTCTTCCGGGACTCCGGTGGCCGCGGTGAAGGTGACCGACGCATCGGGTACCCAGCAGCTTGAGGTCCGCAAGAACAAGGACGATTATTACGCGAAATCCAGCGCCGTCGAAGGCGTGCACAAAGTCACCGCCGATCTCGGGACGGGACTCGACAAGGGTCTGGACGACTTCCGCAATAAGAAGCTGTTCGACTTCGGCTTCAACGATCCCAACAAGATCGAGATGCACGATAACGGGAAAACGTACGCCTTCCAGAAGACCGGCGAGGATTGGTTTTCGAACGGCAAGAAGATGGATTCGACCAGCGTGCAGTCTTTGCTCGACAAAGTGCGCGACTTCTCCGCCAGTAAGTTTGTCGATTTCACGGCCGTCGCCGCGCCCGTAATCGATCTTACGGTTACTTCCAATGACGGCAAGCGGGTCGAAAAAGTACTAATCTCAAAGCAGGGCAATGAGTACGTCGCCAAGCGCGAGAATGAGCCGGCGCTGTATGGGTTGGACGCGAAAACCGTGGACGAGCTTTCCAAGGCAGCATCGGATGTGAAACCTGCGGCCCCAGCCGCCGGAAAACCTGCGGCCCCGGCCGCCGGAAAACCTGCGGCCCCGGCCGCGAAGAAATGATCAGCGCACCCCACCGCAGAGGCGTTCACAGGAGTGTGAACGTGGCACGCAGGAGTGCGTGCGCCACGTGACCGGACTCCTCACCGACCTCTATCAACTCACGATGGCGGCTGGTTATTTTGAGTCCGGCAAAGCGGACGAAGTCGCCACCTTCGAGCTATTCTTCCGGCGCCTTCCGCGCTATCGCAATTTTGTCCTGGCGGCAGGCTTAGAGCAGGTTGTCGAATATCTTCAAAACCTGCACTTCGAGGATGAAGAGATCCGATATCTGCGATCGCTGCGGCAGTTCCAGCGGGTCTCACCGGCCTTCTTCGACGCCTTGCGCAGCTTACGCTTCAACGGCGACCTTTTTGCGATGGCGGAAGGCACGCCGATCTTCGCGGGCGAACCATTTCTGACTGTGCGCGCACCGCTGATAGAAGCGCAAATCGTTGAGACATATCTGCTTGCGACGGTCGGCTTCCAATCGCTGATCGCGACCAAGGCAGCCCGCATGGTGGAAGTGGCGGGAGGCCGCGCCGTGGTTGATTTTGGAACCCGCCGCGCACACTCGCCCGAAGCGGGTGTTCTGGCTGGCCGCGCGTCGTATATCGGCGGCTGCGTCGGAACCAGTAATACGGAAACTGGCTTTCGGTACGGCATTCCTGTATTCGGAACGGCGGCGCATTCCTGGATACAAGCCTTTGAGACCGAGCGCGAAGCGTATCAGCGGCTGCAGAATCTGCTGGGTGACGCGACTGTGTACCTGATCGACACCTACAATACCGTCCAAGGCGCGAAGCTTGCGGCTTCTTTAGGTAGACCACTCTGGGGAGTGCGGCTCGATAGTGGCAATCTGGTGGAGCTTTCCCGCGCGGTCCGCGAGATTCTGGACACTGCCGGGCTACAGGACGTCAAGATCATGGCCACCAGCGATCTGAACGAATACAAGATCCTGGAGTTTGCGGCCGCCCGCGCGCCGATCGATGCCTTTGGGGTCGGGACCGATCTGGCTACTTCCACGGATTCGCCCAACCTCGGAGTGGTCTATAAACTGGTTGAACTCGAGGGGCGCGTCACCGCCAAGTTCAGCGAGGACAAGCACACGCTGCCGGGCGCCAAGCAGGTTTTTCGATTCGACGATCATGATGTGATTGCGTGTTCCTGGGAATGCCTGGGCTGCGGCCAAGACGAGCCTCAAGCGCGCGCGCTACTTCGCCCGGTGATGCTGGAAGGCAAGTTGATCGAGCCGTTGCCGGATTGCGGCGCCGCGCGTCAAACCGCCGCGGCGTCGATAAAGCGGCTGCCTATGGCCATCCGCAGCTTATTCGATACCGACCAGCATTATCGCGTGGAACATAGCCCGGAGCTGCTGGCTTTGTACGAGAAAGCGCAGAATGAAAACGGTCTTCTTCGACATCGACACGCAGATTGATTTCGTTTATCCCGCTGGCGCTCTGTACGTGCCGGGTGCGGAGCGTATCGTTCCCGTTATCGCCGAACTCAACCGCCGCGCTCCTCTGGTGATCTCGACCATGGACGCGCATTCGGAAGACGATCCGGAATTTCAGATCTATCCACATCACTGCGTCGCCGGCACCACTGGCCAACAGAAACCGGCAATTACGTTGCGGGAGAAACGCGCGGTGATTCCATCTCGCCCCGAAGGCCTGCAGCAGTTGATTCTCAAAAAACAGAAACTCGATTGCTTCACCAACCCAAACCTGATGCCGCTGCTTCGGGAACTCAACGCGGATCGCTATGTGGTGTACGGCGTGGTTACCGAAATCTGCGTGCAGTTTGCAGCGTTCGGGTTGCTGAGAACGGGAAAGCGGGTGGAGATTGTGACCGATGCGGTGAAGGCGCTCGATGAGGCCTCCGCGCAGAAGATGTTCGATGAATTCACGGCCGCGGGCGGGCGATTGACGACGTTGGCTGCTATTGATACCTAGCGCAAGACGGGCTTCGGCACGAGTGCCGACGCGGCACACAAAAGTGTGTGCGCTACGCGGCGTGCCATTCGAGCGCTCCGCTATTTTGCCGATGCGCCACTCGCCCCTGCCGCTGCATGTACTCCAGATGAGCGAGGACTTCGAAGACTGCGAAGTGATGATTGATCGGTGACAAAGACCTACGCCACAGGTCCCCCACCAGGCTGTGAACGGTGCGAGGCGATTTTCGCGTCAGTTCGACTATCTCGTCGCAGCGCTGGCGATGGTGCCCGATGGTCTCGGTGATCCAGGTGCGATGCCCGGAGAAAGGCTCGCCATGGCCGGGGAAGACCACGTCGACATCCAACGCGGCCAGCCGGTCGAGCGATTCCAGAAACTCGGCCAGCATGTCGCGGCCCGGATGCCATGCGATGTTCGGCGTGATGCCCGGCAGGATCTGATCGCCGGAGAAGAGCAGCTTCCGCTCCGGCGAATGCAGGCACACATGACCGGGAGAATGGCCGGACGTCCAGCAGACGACCAGCCGTCCAATCGCGGTTTGAAACTCCTCGCCTCCCGAAAGCAGGCGGTCCGGAGCCAGCGCATGAAAATTCTTCCGAATATGAGAGAAGTGGTCCTCCATCTTGGCTTCGAGGGCCTCAGGAACGCCGGCTTGACTGTAAGCTTCCACTAGCCAGGGCAGACGTTGACCGCCTTCTCTGACCATCTTAAGGTGCTCAGCTTCAGCCTCGTGCATCGCCAACTCCGCGCCTGTGAGCTTAAGCAGGTGCGCCGCCATCCCCATGTGGTCGGGATGCATGTGTGTAAGCAGAATCTGCCGAATGTCACACCACGCGATGCCACGCTGCTCAAGAGCGCCGCGGAGGGTCTCGAAGGCTTCGTCAGTCTCCATGCCGCAATCGATCAAAAGCCAGCCGGTCTTCAGTTTCACCAGGTGGACGTTTACCGATTTCAGCTCGAATGGCAGCGGAAGAGCCAGTGACAATACGCCGGGATAGACATCCTGGAATTCGGCCAATCTACACCGCGTCGCTGGCGTGATAGGAACTGCGCACCAGCGGACCGGATTCGACGTGCGAGAATCCGATTTCGTAACCCTGTCGCTTGAACTCGTCGAATTCGCTCTGCGGAACATAGCGAATGATCGGCAAATGTTTCTGGGATGGCCGCAAATATTGGCCGAGCGTCAGGATGTCGACACCGTGGGCTCGAAGATCCCGCATCACTTGCAACACTTCATCGTTGTTCTCGCCGAGACCCAGCATCAATCCGGACTTGGTGGGCGCGAACGGCCGCACGCGTTTGGCATAGGCCAGCATGTCGAGCGAACGGTGATAGCGCGCGCCCAGGCGCACCTGCTTGTATAAGCGGGGCACGGTTTCGATGTTGTGATTCAGCACATCCGGATGCGCATTCATCACGATCTCCATGGCCGCGTGCGAACCTTGAAAGTCGGGAACCAAGACCTCGACTTTGCAGCCTGGGATCCGCTCGCGAATGGCCTGGATCGTGAGCGCGAACAGTTCCGCGCCGCCGTCCTTGCGATCATCGCGATTAACGCTCGTCACCACGGCATATTTCAATCCCAGGATTTCGCAAGCTTCGGCTACGCGCCGCGGTTCATCGTAATCAACTGCCAGAGGCGCGCCTTTTTGCACGGCGCAAAATCCGCAGCGCCGGGTGCAAACGTTGCCCAGGATCATGAACGTGGCCGTCCGTCGATTCCAGCACTCTCCTACATTGGGACAGGCCGCGCTTTCGCACACCGTGTGCAAATTCAGCTCGCCCACCAGTCGCTTTAGTTCGCGATAGTTCTCGCCCGCGGGCGCCGGGGCGCGCAGCCATACCGGCCTTTCGAGTTTTGGGCTTATGGAAACGAGCGCCATCTTTATTCGATCATCTACTCTTATTCTATCGTCCGCGCGCTTGAGCTATGCGATTTTCGAGAATCAGGCCGGGATCCAAGTTCTTCCACCAAGGATCGCGCGCGGCCGCCAACTCGATTGCCTTCTTTGGAACCAAGCCGATGATCTCGATTCCTGCGATCGATACTCCCATGTTCTGGGCCGCGGCGCGCACCGCGTCATACACTTGATCGAGGCCCGTTCGCTCGAAATTTGTGAGGTTCATCGAGACCTGCGCAAGTCCGCGGCTGGCAAGTTTCACCCCCATGGCTTTGACGAATGCGAGCCCGCCCGAGGATGCGCGAATCGTGCGTGCAATCGAACGGGCAATCCCGACGTCCGCCGTTTGCAAGTTGATGTTAAACGCGATCAGCAGGTTGCGCGCTCCGATCACACATGCTCCCGCGGTCGGGTGCAGATCAGGACCGCCCAGATCCGGCGGCAGCTTAGCATTTTCGAATCCGCCGCGCCGGCAGTTTTCCAGCGGCGCACGATCGGGAGTTCGGGCGGCGGCCTCGTAGAAATAAACCGGGACACCTAACTGTTCCCATATGGCTCGGCCGGTCTGATGTGCGATCTCTACGCAGTCGGCCAGCGTCGCGCCATCGAGTGGGACAAACGGCACGACATCGACAGCGCCAATCCTCGGGTGCACGCCTTTGTGCATGCGGAGGTCGATTCTTTCGACTGCCTTGGCGATGCCGCGCAGCGCACCCTCTGCTACTGCCGCCGGCTCTCCGGCAAACGTAACCACCGATCGGTTGTGGTCCACATCGCGCTCCGCTCGCAGCAGCAGCACGCCCGGAACGCATGCGATGGCGTCCTCGATGGCGCGTAGCGTGGCTGAGTCGTTGCCTTCTGAGAAATTCGGAACGCACTCGATTAGCTGACCGGCCACTTTACCTCGGCTCGTTCCACCAGCACCGATCCATTTTTCATCACCAGATCCACCAGGTTAATCCCAAAATGACAGGGTATCTCGCGGTAGTCCGGCACGCCCAAGATGATCAAGTCCGCGCACTTTCCAGTTTCAAGCGAGCCGATGCTCGAAGCCCGGCGCAACGCGTGCGCCGCATTGAGTGTTGCCGACGTCACGGCCTCAGCCGAAGTCATATTCATTTTTCGGCAGGCCAGCGTGATCATCATCTGCATGTTCTGGGAAGGACTGGTTTCCGAATTATAGTTGGTTGCCAGCGCCACTGCTACACCGCTGTTGATGAGCATCCGCGCGGGCGCATAGGGCTCCACTCCGAGATAAAAGTTTTCTCCGGGCAGCAGAGTGGCGATGGTGTTTGATTGCGCGAGTAGCATGGCGTCTTCCTGGCTGGCGTCTACCGCATGATCCACACTCTCAACGCGCATTTCCGCTGCCAGCCGGATCACACCGGCGTTCGAGCGGTGGCCGCTGTGTATCTTCAGCCCGAACCCCAGATCGCGCGCGGCAATCAGGTAACGGCGCGCATGTTCCTGCTCAAAGGCACCTTCTTCGCAGCGGATGTCGGCAAACTCCGCCAGCTTCCGCCGCTTGACCAACGGGAGCATGTGAGAGCGGACCCAGTCGAGATACTGATCCGGCGCTTCCTGAAATTCCGCCGCCGATGGAGTCGACAAAAAAGTGGAAATTAATGAAACTGGCCGCTTCTGCAGAGCCTGGTGCACGCGTAGAATCTTGATCTCGCCTGCCTCGGAGAGGCCGAACCCGGACTTAGCTTCCGTCGTCGTCGTGCCGTGGCGGAGCGCTTCCTCCAACACGTTCAGCGCGCGCCTCTCTAGAGCGCGCGGCGAGCTTTCAGCCGGTTCTCCCACGATATGCATGTGGCTATCGACAAAGCCCGGCATGACCACGCGGCCGGTAGCATCGATCTCGTCGGCTTGCCGCGCCAGGGCGACGTTCTCCACGCGGCGGCTCGAGCCAACCTCCTTGATCAAACCGTCGACGATCAAAACGGCGCCGTCTTGGATGAGCCCCAGGTTTCTGAGATCGGTCCCACGCCGCGGACCGGTCGGGCCGTGCAATGTGAGCAATTGCCTGGCACCGCGTACCAGCGTGACTTTCGGCATTCCCTCTGCTCAGTCTCTACCCTTGACAGATATACTTGCTTAGAGTATAGTTGTAGGCGATATAGGGTGACATGCCTGAATCGAAGCCAGATTCCATGCTGCCGTTACCGGCGGCGGTTTTCCACATTTTAATAGCTCTCGCTGACCGCGACCGCCATGGCTACTCCATCATGCAGGATGTCGCAACCCGGACAGGAGGCAAGGTGCAGTTGAGTCCGGGGACGCTGTACAGCTCCATCCGCCGCATGCTGGAGCAAGGCTTGATCGAAGAACTAGCGGAGAGTCCGGATCCATCGAGCACGGATGAGCGTAGGCGCTACTACCGGCTCACGCGTTTTGGAAGGCGTGTAGCGGCGGCCGAGGTGGAACGGCTGAGCGCCCTGGTGCAACAGGCGCGAGCCACAGGGCTAGTTCCAGGAGCCTAAGGCTGGCAAATGACACGCGCAAAGGCGGTCTACCGAGCGCTGCTTTACTGCTACCCGGCGGCCTTCCGGCACGAATATGGCAATCAGATGCTCAGCATGTTCACCGAACAATTGGGCGAAGTCCGGCGGACTGGAAGCCGGCTGGAACAAGCCGCGTTGTGGGTACGCGCCACATTGGATGCGTTGACCATCGCCCCTAAGGAGCATTGGCACGTGATTGTTCAAGACCTACGCTACGCTCTGCAAATCATGGCTGCGAGCCCCAGCTTCACTGCCGTCGCGATCCTATCGCTGGCCCTTGGCATCGGAGCCAACACGGCGATCTTCAGCCTGTGGAATCGCGTGCTGCACGCTTCGCTGCCTGGCGTCTACAAACCCGAGCAACTGGTAATGCTCTCGAATCCCGACACTGCGGGGATGTGGCACGGCAACTCCGACGGAGACCGGGACTGGCTCACGTATTCCGAATTCGAGCAACTGCGCGATCACGTCGACGCCTTCCCGGTATTAATGGCATCGGAGAGCTCACTCGACCACTGGCAGGTCCGATTCAAAGGTGGCGAATGGGAAGAAGCGCACGGCCGGCTGGTGTCGGGTGGATACTTCGAGTTTCTGGGAGTGCACCCAGCGCTCGGCCGTGGATTCACTTCGGCCGATGATTACGCTGAGGCGCCTTACGCTGTTATCAGCTACCACTACTGGCAGCGACGCTTCAATGCCAATCCGGACGTTGTGGGCAAGACATTCAGGTTGCGCAAAGCTGTGCTGACCATTGTCGGTGTCGCGCCGGCCGGCTTTGTCGGAGAGACCGTTGGGCAGCAGCCGGATTTCTGGCTCCCGCTGCGAATGCAGCCACTGGTGATCCCCGGCCAGGATTGGTTGCACGATACGCCTCCCGCTAAAGCGATGTGGCTACATGTATTCGGCCGGCTGAAACCGGGAGTCAATCCGGTGCAGGCAGAAGCCCAGGCCAATGCGATCTTTAAGGCTGACCTCGAAACATTCTACGGTTCCGTGCCGCCCGGTGAGCGACGTCGTGAGTATCTGGATCAGCGGCTTCGAATTCGGCCGGGCGCGCGGGGAGCTTCTTACACGCGCCACGATTCCTCTAATTCGCTTACAGCGCTGCTGGCAGCGGTCGGTGTGCTGCTGCTGATCGCCTGTGCGAATCTGGCGAACCTTCTGCTGGCTCGTGGCGCTACGCGGAAACCTGAAATCGCTTTGCGTTTATCGCTCGGCGCGAGCCGAGGCCGGCTCATTCGCCAACTGATCACGGAAAGTCTGGTGCTAGCCGCTTTCGGAGGCTTGGCAGGGCTCGTTGTGGCCTGGTTTCTTCACGGCGCTCTGGTACGGATGATTGCGGAATCAGACTCGAATTTCCACATGAGCTTCGCGCTGGACCCACTGGTATTGGCCTTCGCCCTGACCGCGACCCTGGCCTCCGCGCTGTTGTTTGGTGTTCTTCCGGCCTGGCAGGTCACTCGGAATGACGCGGGAGCGAGTCTGAAGGAGCAGAGCCGCAGTGCCACTGGCTCGCTTGGCCGGATGCGTTCGGGCCGATTGCTGGTGAGCTTGCAATTGGCGCTGTCCTTGCCCTTGCTGGTGGGCGCCGGCTTGCTCGTTCGCACGATCTACAATCTGCAGCACGTAGACCTTGGATTTCCCGCTGAACGGCTGCTACTCGTGCGCGTGGATTCGCGCGAGGCGGGCTATGATGCAGTGCGTAGCCACGGCTTATTTCGTGAGCTACGTGCAGACTTCCAGCGCATCCCCGGCGTTCGGGCGGTGAGTTTTTCATCACTGGGTCTGTTCAGCGGAGGGAACTCGGTTTCCGGGATCGAGGTGGAAGGCTATCAACCGAAGGCAGACAGCGATCGCCATTCTGCGCTGGATGTGGTGGGCCCGGGCTATTTTTCGACCCTAGGCGCCCCGATCATTCTCGGACGCGAAATCCTGGAGAGCGATCAGGCTGGCGCTCCCCAGATCTGCGTGGTCAACGAGGCCTTCGCCAAACGGTTCTTCGACGGGCGAAACCCCATCGGAATGCGAATTACGTCGATTGATGACGATAAGCGTACGACATACCAGGTCGTGGGGGTCGCCAAAAACGCGCACACCCAGAGACCGCTTCGTGGCGACGTCGAACCGCGTTACTTCGTGCCGGCGGGACAGTCACCGCCATCGGTGAACAGTCCCATATTCTTAATCCGCACCGCCTCGGGGACCGCGCCAGTGCTGACGGCTGTTCGGCGGACGATCCAGAGTGTGGATGCCGCGCTGCCGATCATCCACGCCGAGTCGATTGAAGAGCAGATGGCGCCACTGACCGCGCAGGATCGCACCACTGCCCAATTGGTGGTGGTTTTTGGATGCGTCGCGCTCACGCTTGCCGCTGTCGGTCTGTATGGCGTCCTTTCCTATGGCATCGCGCGCCGGAAAGGTGAGATCGCGATCCGCATTGCCGTGGGAGCCAAACCTGGCCGCGTGATCTCGATGATCCTGGCAGAAACGATGGGGCTCGTGATGATTGGCCTGGTGGCCGGCACGGGCCTCGCCTATGCAGCTTCACGCTTGATCACCAGCCAGCTCTACGGAGTCGCTCCGCATGATCCGGTCACGCTGGCGTTGGCGGTGGCACTGCTGTTATCGGTGGCGCTTAGCGCGGCGTATCTGCCGGCGCGCCGGGCATCACGGCTGGATCCGATGGTGGCGCTGCGTCAAGAGTGACCCTTACTCCTGCTAGCCTGAATCAGTGGCGAAGAGCCAGGCATTGCCCATCTTGATCGTAGGCGGTGGAATTGGCGGCCTCACTGCGGCGCTCACCTTGAGCCGCAGCGGATACAGCGCGTGTCTGATCGAGCAGGCCCGCGAGTTCAAAGAAATCGGAGCCGGCATTCAGCTCGGGCCCAACGTATTCAAAATGTTCGACCGGCTTGGTCTCACCGATCAAGTCGCGAGCAAGGCGGTATTTCCGGACAGCCTCCTGGTAATGGATAGCGTCACCGCGGAAGAAGTGACGCGCATCAGTTTGGGAGAGACGTTTCACAGTAGGTTTCGCCATCCCTACGCGCTCATTCATCGGGCCGATATTCATGCAGTGCTCCTCGAAGCTTGCCGGAATTCGCCGCGGATCACCCTCGTGACCTCGCAGAAGGTGGTTGGGTTTGACGACCTCGACGACAAGGTGGTCGCTCATACTGAAGATGGCGCGAGGTACGAAGGTGCGGCACTGATCGGCGCCGACGGTCTCTGGTCGGCCATTCGCGGAAAAGTAGTCGGCGATCGAGCGCCGCGGGTGTCGGGACACATCGCCTATCGGGCGGTTCTTGCCACGAACGAAGTGCCGCCCCATTTGCGAATGCATTCGATGACGCTCTGGGCCGGGCCCCGAAACCACTTGGTCCACTACCCTCTTCGCGGCGGTGAGCTTTTTAATCTCGTGGCCGTTTTCCATAGCGACCGATACCGCGAGGGCTGGGATTCTGCCGGCGATCCTGACGAACTCAAGAAGCGGTTCCGGGATGTTGTACCGGATGTCCAGACGATGCTGGGGAAAATCGAATTTTGGCGCATGTGGGTTTTGTGCGATCGCGAGCCTGTAAGGAATTGGAGCAAGGGACGTGTGACATTGCTGGGCGATGCGGCGCACCCGACGCTTCAGTATTTGGCGCAAGGCGCGTGCATGGCCATCGAAGACGCGGTGGTTCTGGCCGAGGAAATGGATCGAGCTTCGGGCGATCCCGCGAAAGCTTTCGAAGCTTATCAGGACCGGCGCTATCTGCGCACCGGCCGAGTGCAATTGACTGCTCGATTGTACGGCGAATTTTTTCACGCCGCCGGAGCGAGCCGGGAGATTCGGAACCAGTTTCTCCGGGAGCGCACAGCCGAAGAGGCCCGGGAGAGCATCGGTTGGTTGTATGACGGGATATAGGACTGGCAAAAGACCCATCAAGACCCTGGAGCGCGTGCTTTCGAAAGCTGGACTCGGCTCACGAACGGAAGCGCGCAAATGGATCGGTGCCAATCGCGTCAAAGTGAATGGCAAAATCATTGGCACGCCGGATCATTGGGTGGATCTGGAGCGTGACACGGTGACGCTCGACGGCAAGCCGGTCCGGGCTTCGAAACGAATCTACTTGCTGCTCTACAAGCCCAAAGGCTACATCACCACTTACAAGGATCCCGAGGGACGCCCTACAGTGTACGACCTGATTCAGGACGCCGGCCAGTGGGTGGTCCCGGTAGGCCGCCTGGATCAAGATACCAGCGGACTTCTACTGCTCACCAACGATACGCGCTTTGCCGAACTGGTCACTAATCCGAACTACAAGATTCCAAAAACCTATCTGGTGAAGACCTCGACGCGTCTGGCCGATGAGCAAATCGAGCGACTGAAAAGCGGCGTGATCCTCAGCGACGGGCCAACGCAGCCGGCTATCGTGAAGCGCATCCGGGATTCCGTTAAGTATTCGTTTATCGAAGTGATCATTCGCGAGGGCCGCAACCGGCAGGTGCGCCGTATGATCGAAGCCATCGGAAGCAAGGTGTTGAAGCTGGTCCGGACCGAAATCGGGGGAGTGCCTATCGGCGATCTGCCTATCGGCAAATTTCGCGAGTTGACGGCGGCTGAGATTAAGATGCTGACGCCGCACCGCCAGCATTAGAAACGAGTTCCTTGTAATGCTCGGCCCACTGCCGGGCGATTTCCTCCCCGGCATAACGCGTCCGGCACTGCTCATAAGCATTAGAAGTAATCTTTTCCACCAGGGCGGGATCGCCTAGCAGCCGTAACGCTGCGTTCGCCACTCCTTTATGGTCGCCGCGTTCAGCTAACAGAGCGGTCTCGCCGTCGACGGCAATATAAGGGATCCCACCGGCTTTGGTCGCGACGACGGGCAGCCCGGAGGCGTAGCACTCCAATAGGCTACCAGGCATGTTATCGATATCCGGCGTTGTCAGGTAAACATCGGCCTTATCGAGCCATTGCGCCATCTGCGAATTGGGGATTGACCCGACAAAGCGCGTGTTTCGCAACTTCAGCGCCGCGGCTAACTGTTCCAATTCAGCGCGCATCGGCCCGTCGCCCAACATCGTCAGCGTCGCATCCGGATACTTCTCCTGCACAATGGCGAACGCACGCAGCGTAGTCGGGATGTTGTAGAGCGCCTCCATGCCACGGTTATGAAGAAACTCGGGCCGCAAGACGCAACGCCGCCGATAGATGAAGTTCTCGCGGTCGATCACGTTGTAAATTGAGCGGCACCGAATTCCGAATTGCGCGAACACATCGCATAGATAACCTGACGGCGCGATTACGGCGTCCATCCGGGGGATGGTGAAAGCCGCTGAACGCCAATGGCGCAGATGGTCTTCGGCTCTGCCATCGCGGTAGTTCAAAACGATCTTTTTGCGATAAAGCTTGGCTGCCAGGAGGGCGGGGATACTCCACAATGTGTAGGACCAGTAAGAGGCGGTGAAGACATGCAGCACGTCATATTGCCAAGTTCTGGCAAAAAGAACCACCCAATAAATGAGACACCGCAGGGCGGTGCGGACGAACGGAATACCACCGATCACCCTGGGCAAGGGCGCATCAAAGCAGAGAAACGACAGATCCACTTCGGGATGCTTTCCGATGTAGTGCCTCAGCCGGTTGGCTTGCACCGATTGTCCACCGATGATCCGCATGGAGGGCGCGATCAGCAAGACCCGGACAGGTCTCATGTGAGAGAGTACATGCCGGACGTTTGACGTTGCGGCGCACTCTCATGCCGTAGCCAGGATTCGAGGACGTAGATGTACCAGAGTTGATTTGGAACATGCCCGCTTTGCGCAGTCTCGCGGAGGCAGCCTGCGACTGCGTCCGCGCTGATCCAGCCCTGCTCGCCGAGGCGCGATTTCGAGAGCACATCCAGCATAGGCTGTTTCCATTTGGCGCTTAACCAGCGGTTCACTGGGATTCCAAAGCCGCGTTTCTTTCCGGTTGCTACTCGCTGCCCCAGGCGCCGCGCAGCCAGCGCCCGAAGAATTGCCTTCAAGTTTCCATTTTGCAGACGCAGCGAGTAAGGCAATGACTGGGCGAAGTTCCAAAGCTCCTGGTCGAGAAACGGCGAGCGAGCCTCCAGGGCAAAATACATCGCGCCGCCGTCCACTTTCGTTAGGTACTCGCCCGTAAACCTGGTGTCGCGGTCGTAGTTGAGAAAATCTCTCAATAGATGACGGGCCGATTCTATGGAGGGCGGAATAGAATGTTGATCGATATCGCGACCGTCAAGGCGCGGGCCTAGCAGGCCATTGTGCTGGTAATAGTGCAGCCCGTCGTGCATGCGCGTGACGGCGCCCAACCCGCCGGTCGCGTAATCGAGGAAGTGGGCGGCGCGCTGTAACGAGAAAGGGAGCGGGCTCCGGTGTCCTCCGGATTTCCAGAGTCCGGCCAGACCAGAGGGCAAGTGGCGAGCTAGCTTTTGAGCCAGGTAGAAGTTCTTGTGCTCAGGATAGCCGAGGAAGCAATCATCGCCACCATCCCCAGTCAAAAGGACCGTCGCCGATGGGCGGATCGCGCGGGAAAGGCGGATCATCCCTAGCGCGGAGGCGCAGGCGAACGGCTCGCCATAAGCGTCCACCAGCTCGTTTAAGTCGGGCCAGTCGTCCGCGGATAAATTAATGATCGAATGCTCGATTCCGAGATCGCGTGCAGTGGCAGCAGCGTCGGCAGTTTCGTCGTATGGGTCTCCAGGCGTGCCGATTGTGAAAGTCCGGATATCGCCGCCGAGTTTGGCGATGGCCCAGCACACCAGGCTGGAATCGACGCCGCCCGAGAGCAAAGCTCCCACCGGAACGTCGGCCTTGAGACGCAGCTTCACGGCGTCCAGGAAGATGCTCTCGGCTTGGTCTAACGCTTCTTCAAATGAAATTGCGCCGTCCGGGCGAGCTTCGGCGGATTGCCAGTAAGTGCGCCGGTTCTCGCGGCCATTCGAGAATTCGATGATAGTGGCGGCCGGCACTTTGTGGACGTTTTCATACACGGTTCGGCCGTCAGTAATGAAGCCAAACTCGAGGAACTCAGCGATGGAGCCGGCATCGATTCCGCCCGCGAGGCCGCTGGATGCCACGGCGCGAACCGTAGATGCAAACGCGACGCGCTGGCCGTCGGAGGCGTAGATCAGTGGCTTTACGCCGAGCCGGTCGCGGATCAAGATTAGCTTTTCGGCGCGGTTGTCCCAGATCCCGATCGCAAACATGCCGCGCAACTTGGAGACCAGCCGATCGACGCCCCAGGCATCATAGCCGTGCACGATCACTTCGGTATCGGTCTGGCTCAAGAAACGGTAACCGAGTTGTTCGAGCTCCAATCGCAGGCTGGGAAAATTATAGATGGCGCCATTGAATACAACGCCGATCGAGCGGTTCGGCGAGAGCATGGGCTGAAGTCCCGCATCGCTTAAATCGAAAATCGAAAGACGACGATGGCCCAGCACGGCCTGCGGCCATTTCTCCATACCGGATGCATCGGGCCCGCGGCGGGCCATGCAATCTGTCATGGCAGCGACAATTGGCTCGGCGCGATCGGAAGAATCACCGATATAGCCAGCAATGCCGCACATACGACCATGATAAATTATTCTGGCCGGCGGCCATTGGATAGGATAGTGATCGTGTGCCTCCCACCGGAAACAGATGCCCGCTGACTCCACGCCATTGCGATTCGGCGTAATGTGCCATGCCCGCGGCTTAACCCGGTTCGCTCTGACCTGCATCCAAAACATTTCGGATCTAGCCACACCACAATTGTTGATTGTGGATACGGCGGAGCCGCGTGGCAGTAGCGTTGCAGAGAAATTCAAAAAGGCCATTTCATTGAATGGCAACCTGTGGTATTTACAAAATCGTCTGTTCCCGATCCGTGATATACCGGCCTACCAGACGACGCCACTGGACGAGTGCTTTCCCAGCGTTGCCCGGCTGTGCTGTTCCGTCACCCGGAAGGGCAAATGGAGCGAGTATTTTTCGCCCGAGGACATAGGCCGCGTCAAAGAGTACAAGCTGGACTTCATTGTGAAGTTCGCTTACGGAATCATCCGCGGTGACATCTTTTCGGCTGCCCGGTACGGAGTCTGGTCATACCATCACGACGACGAAGAGAAATACCGCGGCGGCCCGCCTGGGTTTTGGGAGATCCTGAAAGGCGATCCGGTCACCGGCGCGTTGCTGCAGAGGATTAACACAAAGCTCGACGGGGGAGTGGTCCTGAAGAAGGTCTACGTTCCTACCGTAGGAATCTCCTACGCCGCAAATCTCCAGCGGATTCAAGAGAGCTCGACGCACATGGTGCGATGGGTCTGCCTGGATATTGGGCAGGGAAAGGCAGGATACTTAGAAGCTCCGCCGACTAAATCGCAAGCCCCCATCTATCGAGCCCCGAACGATTTCGATATGCTTCGATTCTACTGGCGCCTGGTGGGGAATTGGGCGCGGTATAAGCTGGCAAATCAGCGTGTAGACGAGTGGAACATCGGGCTCGTCCGCGCGGCGCCTGAAGCCTTCTTGAGAGAGTCATTCGAGCCTCGGATTGAATGGTCTCCTTATCGCGAAAAAAATCAAATGGTGGCTGATCCGAGCCTGGTGCCATCTCCGGATGGAGTGCGTATCCTGTGTGAAGAGTTCAGTTGGTTTTCTGAGAAGGGGCGAATTCTGGAAATCAGCCAGGGCCCGGACGGCTCTCTTTCTCGTGGTGTGCCGGCCATCGACGAGCCGGTTCATATGAGTTACCCGTATGTGTTGGAGGATGGAGGCGAAATTTTCTGCATCCCCGAATGTGCCGAACGCCGGGAAGTCGCGCTCTATCGCTGGGATCGAGAGACGAAACGGTGGAGGCGAGACAGCGTGCTGATGGAAGGCATCGCCGCGGTGGATGCTACAGTGTTCCAAGCTTATGGAACTTGGTGGTTGCTTCACTCGGAAGCGGAGGGTCTGGGGCGATGGTCGCTCTATGTTTGGGGGGCAAACGACCTGCGCGGGCCCTGGCGGCCGCATCCGGCTAATCCGGTAAAGACAGATGTCAGTTGCAGCCGGCCCGGTGGGAAGCCCTTCTGGCACGAGGGAAAGTTATATCGGCCGGCTCAAGACGGGCGCAATTCCTATGGGGGCGCTCTGGTGATTAATCGGATCGATAATCTCTCGATGGAGGAGTTTCAGGAAGTTCCGGTGCGGCGGATCGCCCCGAACCCCCGTTGGCCATATCCGGACGGCATTCATACACTGAACGGATTCGAGGGCCTGTCTGTAATTGACGCCAAACGTCACACCTGGCCACCCGAATTGATTCTCAAGCGATTTTGGTTCAGCCGGCGGGGCAGGCCGCGGCCGCGTATTTTCCGCTACACCAACAGCGGATTCCAGCTTGAGCGGGAGGTGTAGTTACACGGACGCACATGCTTCCTGCCGGGCGTCGATCAACTTGGTGTATATGTCGCTCATTCGCTGCACGGACGACTTGATCGAGAAACGCTGCCGCACCGTCTGTTCTCCGGCCGCTGCCAGCCGCTGGCGGAGAGATTCATTTCCTACCAGGGTGCGAAGTACCTCGCTCAGCCCGGCCGCGTCGCGCGGCTCAAACAAGAACCCGTTCTCTCCATTGCGAACCAACTCCGGGTTGCCTCCAACGTTGGAAGCCACAACGCAACAGCCGCATGCCATCGCTTCCATCAGGGAATTGGATAAAGCCTCCGACAAAGAGGGCAGCACGAAGATATCAATGGCGCGCAGCCAATCGGCTACTTCGCTAGTAGCGGGCGCGAAAACACACTGCTCCCAGATACCGAGTGCACGCGCTTCGGCCTCCAGTGGATCTCGCATCTGCCCGCTACCCACGATCGCGAGCTTGAGATGCGGCCCGAGGTCGCGAATTTCCGCGAAGGCCTTTACCAGGGTGGATAGGCCTTTCTCTGGTCGCAGAGCGCACAACACTCCAATCACCAGACTATGCGGTGGCAACGCGGCCGGCCGGGGGCTATCCAGCGGCCGGAACTGCTCAAGATCAAGACCGTTGTAGCAGAGCTCGATCCGGTTGGGAGGAACGTTCTCGTCCTGGATGAGATGCCGCTTGAGGAATTCGCAGTTCACGACGATGGCCTTAGCGAGGTGATCGGTGATGCGAACCAATTTGAGGTAATTCGCCGGGATAAGTTCGCGGTGTCCTCGCGTGCTGGAGGCGACGATCGCCGAGGTGAGAAAGCGTGCTACTGGAACTGCAAAGACGGTCAGCGGATAGTCGTACGTATGTACCAGCCGGATCTTGTGACGCCGGATGTATCGCGCTAGTTGCCACGCGCCGGAAATCGCCGACGGCGACGCAAAAGAGCGCACTGGAAGATGAACGATCGGAACACCGGCATCCTTCAGTTCCCGTCCGCGCAGGCCTTCCGGCCGGAAACATCCTACGTGCGGCTCGAATCGCGAGCGATCAAGAGACTTGGCGATTTCGGTCATTTGCCGCTCGCTGCCCCCTTGATTCAATTCGTAGGCCATCAACAAAACGGGCCAGGCCATCAGAGCGAGTTCCTGAAGTGGAGCGCTGAGGCTTGAATAGTCTTCACTGGAAACCAGTCTACACGCCCAACACTAGCGGATCAGGATACGATTCGCTCCATGCTGCAGCATAGCTTCGCGAGAGACTTGCCTTCCGGGCTACTCATAGCGCAGTGCCTCAGATGGGTCGCATCGGGCGGCCCGGCGCGCCGGAACGTAGCTGGCGACCAGCGCGACGATCACGAAGAGGATACCGCATGCGGCGTAAGTCCCGACGTCGGTAGCACTCACTTCATACAGCAGGCTCTTCATCAAGGCCGTCAGGAAATAGGCTCCAGCCAAGCCGAGTACAATCCCCAGAATCGCCAGAACGAAGCCTTGCCGCATCACCAGCCGCCGAATGTCGCCGGGCATGGCGCCTAAAGCCAATCGAATCCCTAGCTCCTGAGTGCGCTGAGCCACCGAATAAGAAATGAGACCGTACAATCCGACCGTGGCGACGACCAGCGCCATGATTGAAAAAATGACCAGTAAGAGCGTCGTCAGGCGATTCGGCGTTATGGACTCCGCCAGATGTTGTTCCATGGTGCGCACGCCCGTGGCCGGCTGTTCTTTGTCGATGGCCTGAATCTCAGACCGCAGCGGCGCCGCCAGCGCGCGCGGATCGCCCTGGCCCCTCACCACCAGATTCATAGCATTTGAAGGACGCTGCGCCAATGGATAGTACAGTTCCGGCACGCTCTCCACCGCCAGCCTGATGTTCTTCACGTTGCCGACGACGCCTACTACTATTGTGGGTTGCTTCATGGTCCCGATGAAGATGCGCTTGCCGAGCGGGCTTTCGTTCGGCCAGAAGCGGTTGGCGAAAGCTTCGTTGACGATGCCGGCCAGGGGGGCTGCCTCGTGATCGCGATCGGTAAACGCTCGGCCACGCAAGAGCGGTATGCCCATGGTCTCGAGAAACGTGGGGCTGATGCATTGGATCGAGAACATGGGGCGCTGTCCCAAAGGCACTTCCGGGTACCCTTCGGGAAGGAGCGGGGAATATCGCGCTGGACGCAGCGGGAGTCCGGAGGAAACCGCGGCCGCGCTTACGCCCGGCAGGAGCGCCGCTTGCTGGACTAGGCGATCGAAGAACCCGCTAATCTGCGCGCTGGTTGAATAGCGCGAAGGCGGCAGAGCAATATTCATGACCAAGAGATTATGCGCATTGAATCCGACATTCACGCTCTGAAGGCCCACAAAACTGCGCATGAGCAAGCCGGCGCCGATCAAAAGGATAAGCGAAAGCGCTACTTGCGAAATGACCAGCAGACTGCGAAGCAGGTTGCGCCGTCTGCCACCTGCGCTACTCCGGCCTTCATCCCGAAGAACACCTTGCACATCCGATTTTGAAAGCTGCAGCGCGGGCATCAGCCCAAACAGGATTCCAGTGAGAAGCGACAGTCCCACGGTGAAAGCCAGCACCTGACCATCAATCTGAACGCGATTGATGCGGGGCAGGGTATTGGCGGGGAGCGTGGACATTGCTCGCATGGTCCAGAAACTAAACGCTACTCCGACGGCTCCGCTGGCCGCGGCCAGTAACACATTCTCGGTGAGCAACTGGCGAATAACTCCCGCACGGCTCGCCCCCATCGCCGTCCGCACGGCAATCTCTTTGCGGCGCGCCAGCGCTCGCGACAGAAGGAGGCTGGCAACATTGGCGCAGGCGATCAGCAGCACAAATCCAACCGCTCCAAAAAGAACTAAGACCGCGGTGCGTACGTTAGCGACCATCAACGTTTGCACCTGGTTGAGACTAATGCTGTACTTTGGATCCGCATCCACCTGATCGGGATTTTGGCGCCGATATTGGCTGTCGAGAACGGCCATCTCAGCTTGTGCCTGATCGAGTGAAACGTCGCGCCGTACTCTTGCCACGGCGATCAGGTAGGTTATCCCGCCGCGCACTTGTTCGGCAGTGAGGTTATTCGCTTCAAAAGTTCGGCTGGACCAAATGTCGAGGCTACGGCCGAGCGGGGCGAACTCGAAATTCACCGGCATGACTCCGATGATGGTGGTATCAACCGAATCCAATGTGATCGATTGCCCGAGCACATTCGGGTCGGCGCCGAAGCGCCGCTTCCAAAGCGAATCGCTGATCATGACCGCGGGATGACCGCCTGGGCGATCCTCTTCGGGGCGGAACGTGCGTCCCAGCGCGGGTCCGGCGCCCAGCACCTGGAAGAAATTCGAGGCCACCCGCACCGCCGGAAGCTGCTCAGGATCGCCCCGCCCGGTCATATTGAAGTTTTCCGCGACGAATGGCGCAAAGCCCGCGAGGGATTGGCTGTGCTGCTGAAGGAATGTTGCCCGGTTATAAGAAAACGGCCGCCGATTGGGTCCGCGAGCGTTGGTCACAATGACTAATTGATCCGGATCCTGGTAGGGCAGCGGGCGGATTAAGAGGGCATTGGCGATGCTGAATATCGCGGTGTTGGCTCCGATTCCAAGCGCCAGCGTCAAGATGGCAATGGCCGTAGAGCCGGGCGTCTTCGAAAACATCCGTACTCCGTAGCGCAGATCTTGAAGCAAGGTGCCCATCGATCACCAGACGTGATAATAACCGTCGCGCCGCGCCAGCGCCACCGGCAGCCGAAAGAGCTGGGTGAGCCGCTCAGCTGTCAGCAGTTGCTGCTTATCTCCGTCGGCGAAAACGCGGCCATTTTGTAGGAGGATCACACGCTCGATCTCAGGGATAACGTCGGGAAGATGATGGGTGACAAGCAGAATGCCGGTGCCGGATTGCGCGAGTTTTCGGACAAAGCCGCGCAGCTCGAGCGTGGCGTGCAGATCCAGACTGTTGCTTGGTTCATCGAGGAGCAGCGCCAGAGGATCGTGCACCAGTGCGCGGCCGATCAGTAGCCGGCGGGCTTCGCCGGAAGAAATCTCGTCCATGAAGCGATCGGCCAGGTGTGGCACTTCCAGAAGATCGAGCACTTCCTGAGCCTTTTTCCGCATGGCCGGAGTGACGTGGTGATAGGGTTGAATGCCGATGCTGCTGAAAAAGCCGGACAAGACTGCCTCGAGGCCGGTGATATCGCGCGTACAGGTGTTCATCAAGTCATTCGAAACAACCCCTAGCAAGGGACGAAGCTCGAAGACATTCCAGGAATCCCGGCCGAGAATTGTCAGGGATGAGCCGGGGTGCGCCAAGGGGTAGCATTCGCGCGTGATCACTTTGATCAGCGTCGACTTGCCGGAACCGTTGGGTCCCAGGATAGCGACGTGCTCGCCAGCTTGGATACGCAGCGTAATATCTTCGAGCGCAGTCTTTTGGCCGCGCATCACCGAGATATGTTGGAAGTCGAGCAGGGCGGGCTGATCAGGCATGAGTGGAGAGTATACTGCATTCATGGTAAAACGCCTGCCCATTTTCCTGCTGATTTTGTCCCTACCAGGGGCATTTGCCCAGCTCGATTCGAACTCAGTTATTGTTACTGCAACGCGAAGCATGGCCCAGCAGCCCGATCAGGTCTTGTTTGGCGTTACTGTTCAGTCGGGACTCAACACGAGCCTGGATGACGTGGTTGCGGCGTTGCAAGGATCGGGGATCACGGCTGCGAACTTTTCCGGCATTAGCGCGGCGCCATTTACAGGTAATATAATTCCAACGCCGCAGCAGCCCCCAACAGTCACGCAAATGCTGCAATGGACTTTTGCCTTGCAAGCGCCACTCGCAAAGATCAAAGATACGATCGCGACCCTCACCGCCTTGCAGAAGACTATTGCTCAGCAGAACAACGGGCTGACACTGTCGTTCAACGTTCAGGCAACTCAAGTTTCAGCGCAATTGCAGCAATCGCAGGTTTGCCCGACATCGGACTTGCTGGCCGACGCAACCGCGCAGGCGCAGAAACTAGCCGGCGCAGCGGGACTCAGTTTAGGCGCCGTACTAGCGATCGCCAGCATCACTTCAGTTCCAAGTAATATCGGCTCGGTGGTTCCGGTTACCTCAGCGCTGAACTTTGTTTCGTCCACGTCCACGGTTTTCCCAGCAGTTTGCTCGATGACCGTAAAGTTTGCGCTCTTGAGGTATTAAGCGGCGGCTGGCAAAGAAGCCGAACTGCCAGCGGACCATCGCGATTGCGACCAGCATGTTGCATATGATCCCGAAGGGGGCGACGCGCGCCCGGAATCCGAGGATTAGACCGAACCCGCCTAAGAACTCGGCAGCTCTGGAGAGGAGAGCAAATGGCCTTCAGCGTGAATTAGTCTCGCTAGCATGATCGTCTATCCTAATATCTTAAAGGGTCCAGAACAAATCTTCACTATCGTACAGGTTCGGGAAGGAACCCTACAGTTTGCGGCTTATTGTGCAATGCGCGCCGAGCTTTGGCAAATAATCGAGTCAGAGAATTTGTCGGAGGCGCACGATATTCTGGCGTCGGCAAGTTGGGGCGTATTTGTGGCCCAGCTGTCTGGCGATACACCGCTCGGTTTTATCGAAGCCCATCTTCGCGACTACGCCGAAAGCGCGACTTCGACCCCAGTGGGGTATTTGGAAGGCTGGTATGTCGTACCCGACCATCGGAGAAAAGGAATCGGCGCCGCGTTAGTCGACGCTGCGGAGCACTGGGCGCGATCCCGCGGGTGCACTGAAATGGCCTCCGATACGACGTTAGAAAGCATCGTAAGTCTCCAGGCCCACGGGCGGCTGGGATATCGGGAGGTCGAGAGGCTAGTCTGTTTTCTCAAACAGCTTTAACTACAATGGTCGGGAAAAGGAGTGAAGCCATGAGGCTCTGCTGGTTGCTTGTTTTCGGATTTTGCAATTCTTCCATTTCCCGTGCCGCGAGCTGCGAGGGGTTGGCCAGTCTGTCGCTCCCAAATACAACCATTACACTGGCTAAGTCGATTCCGGCAGGCATCTTTACGCCACCTAGCGGGCGCGCCATCGACGATCTGCCCGCATTCTGCGAAGTGCATGGAATACTGAAGCCGACCGATGTCTCCGTGATCCACTTCGAGGTCTGGCTGCCGGCGTCGAATTGGAATGGGCGTTTGGAGGGGGTCGGCAACGGCGGGCTTGCGGGAACGATCAGCTTTGGTCCAATGGCGGCGGCGCTTCGTAAACGATTCGCTACCGCCAGCACCGATACGGGTCATACAGCGGAGGAGCCGCGGTCTTGGCTACAGAATAGCGAGCGGCTGATCGATTACAGCTACCGCAGTCTGCATCTGACCACCGTGGCTGCGAAAGCGATTATTAATGCGTACTACGGAAGGGCGCCTGAATATTCTTACTATCTGGGTTGTTCCACTGGCGGAAAGCAAGGATTGATGGAAGCACAACGCTTCCCCGTGGATTACGACGGAATCGTCGCAGGCGATGCAGCTAACTTCTGGACTCACCAAATGATGAGCGAGGTTTGGAACGGCGTGGTTACAGGAACGCCCGAGACGAATCTGCCGCAGGAAAAGCTGGTGCTGGTCCAAAACGCGGTAATGGCTGCCTGTGATGTGCTGGATGGCGCGGTGGACGGGCTGGTTAGCGACCCTATGCGCTGCCATTTCGATCCGAAGAAGCTGCAATGCGAAGGCGACGACTCGTCCGGTTGCCTCACGGCCGCGCAGGTGGGTGCGATTGAGAAGATCTATAGCGGGCCGGTGAACCCGCGGACTGGCCAGAAGCTCTATCCAGGCCTTTACCCCGGGGGAGAATTGGGGTGGGGTAAGGCAGGCGGACAGATGGTGATAAATCGGACGGGTACTTCCGGCGTCAGCTCCAACGATTTTTGGAGCTATGCGTTGTTTAATAGGGCGGGGCTTAATCGCGCTGATTGGCAGTTCCGGAATTTCGATTTTGATCGCGACATCGCGCTGGCCGATGAGAAGCTGGCGCCCATCACAAACGCGACGGATCCGAATCTCGAGGAATTTCGAAAGCTAGGCCACAAGCTGATCTATTATCACGGCGCGGCCGATCCATTGATCCCGGCTCAGAACGGCATCGACTATTACGAAGGCGTCGTCACGGCCGAGAAGGGTTTGGAGAGGACTCAAGGGTTCTTCCGCGCGTTCCTAGTGCCAGGCTTGTACCACTGCGCGGGTGGCCCAGGGGCGACGGCTTTCGGCAGCTCCCTGCCACCGCCGGCCTCTCAAATGGATGCCGACCACGATGTGGTGAGCGCCGTGGCGCGTTGGGTTGAAAAGGGCGTCGCTCCAGACCGGATCATAGCCACCAAGTACGCGGACAACAGTCCGGCTAAAGGGGTGGCCTTCCAGCGTCCGCTGTGCGCTTATCCGCAGGTGGCGCACTACAAAGGGTCGGGCGATATGAACGCCGCCGCCAGCTTCGAGTGCGTCAAACCATGATCCGTGATAGATTCCAGGGATGAACTCAGAACAAGCGACCTTCCTCCTTCACGAGATTTATCTCCCCCAAATCCGAAATGAACACAAGACCACGCGGCGCGTGATCGAGGCGATACCCTGCGACAACTGCGGGTGGAAGCCGGATCCCACGTCGAAAAGCGCACTGGAACTGGCTTGGCACATCGCGTCGAGCGAGTGCTTCTTCCTGAATGGAATCGCAGTCGGAAAGTTCGAACGAACGAGCGACGGCTCTATGCCGGCCTCCATCAAAACTCCAACCGACTTGCTTAAGTGGTATAACGAGAATCATGCCGCGGCGCTTTCGCAACTCGCGCAGCTCAAGGGCGACAGCCTGGCCGCACCGCTCGACTTCTTCGGCATGTTCACATTTCCGGCCATTACTTTCGCCGCCTTCCAGTGCAGCCACTCCATTCATCATCGCGGTCAGCTATCCAGCTACCTGCGGCCCATGGGCGGCAAGGTGCCGAGCATTTACGGTCCGAGCGCCGATGAGGGCTTGCGGGCATCGGCCTGAACTCAACCTCACGGTTAGTGTAAGTGAAATAACAACGCTCGGCGCACAAATCAGCGCCCGCGGCTAGTTGACCAATTTTCTCGAAAAAAATAAGCACACTTGAAACCTTCCGAGGTTCGCGATATCTAATTGTTCAGTTTAAGGCAAGGGTGTCGAATCCATAAACTTCGGTATGCACAGAACTTATTGCACCACGTTGCTGCTTTTCGTTCTCTTGGCGCGCGCGTCTGCTCAGGAGTCGGCCAATGAGCTTGCAAGGATTCTCCGGGACAAAGGTGTAATTACGAATTCCGACCTGGAGAAGCTTGAATCCGCTCCCAGCGAAGAGCGTGTTCGTCTCTTGGCTTCCCTCCTCCAAGTAAAAGGCGTGCTGAGCGCCTCTGAAGCGGCGAGTGTTACCAAGAGCTCGGCGCACGACGGTCAAAACGCATCCATCCGGCCCACGCCCGCGGTCTATACAGCGCGCGCGGAAGCCGCGACCGTCCAGCCGCAAGCGCCTGCAAAAGGACCCGAAACGGTCAGCGCGCCTTCGGCCGTCACCTCGCAGAGCAAGGTTCCAATAAGGTTGTACGGGACCATCCTGCTAAACTCTTTCTTCGATACTTCCCTGAACAATATCGAAGATGTTCCGTTGTTCGCGTCCAAAAAGGGTTCGGATCCTTTCCCTAACGACAAGAGTTTCGCAATGACCGCGAGGCAGAGCAGGCTCGGACTGCGTTTTGAAGGCCCGGAAGTTATGGGCGCTAAGGTCAGCGGCCAAGTGGAAGTGGACTTTTTTGGAGGCAAAGCTGCGCTCGGTAATGGCATTAATATGGATCTCTTGCGCCTGCGGCTCGCGCTCGGCCGGCTGGACTGGACAAATTTTTCGCTGGTGGCAGGGCAGGATTGGTCTGTCTTTGCGCCTTTGAACCCAACTTCGCTGGCGAGCTATGCCATCCCAGCGATGTCCGCCTCCGGGAATCCATGGATACGTTCTCCCCAGATCCGTGCGGAGGTACGGCATGCCCTGAGTGATGTTTCGAAGCTTCAATGGCAGATTGCGGCAACTGATCCAAACGTGGGAGATTACCAAACCGCCCAATTTCTTACAACGCGCAGCCCCGGAATTGGAGAGCGCGGGCGCATGCCAGCGCTGGATTCTCGTCTTGGCTTCGACAACACCGTTAATGGCCATGATTACGGCGTCGGCGTTAGCGCGCACTACGGCCGTGGTAAGGACGTTGGGACCATCGGTTCCTTAAATGTGGTTCAGCCCGTAGACTCCTGGGGTGTGGCGCTCGATTGGTCGCTGCCGTTTTCGAAATATTTAGCGGTGACGGGCGAGGCGTACGAAGGACGCGCACTCGGCATCTTCAGCGTCGCTTCGGGTGAGTCAGTTGGCGCTGTTGGAACCTCTGGCGCGCACGGCGTGTTGAGCCGGGGTGGTTGGGCGCAAATCCAGGTCAACTTCAACCCGAAATGGCAACTCAATCTGGCCTATGGGATCGATCAACCAAAAGCGTCCGAGCTGCCGGTAGGCACCCGTGACCGAAATCAGACCTACATGACAAATCTCATGTATAAATTGAACTCCAGCATCACGTTTGCTTGGGAATATCGCCGATTCTTGACCGATTACCGCAACCAGCTCGCCGTCGACAATCGAGGCGACCAGGCCAATTTGGCGGTGGCGTATGGTTTCTAGCTCGCTTACATTCGCAGCGAAATTCCGGTGTTATACTCTAACCGGACGATTCCTCTTGGGAGGTAGCTCATGAACCCTACGCGCAGGAGTTTTCTTAAAGTTGGCACCGGCGCAGTCGTCGCTTCGGTACTCGGATTCGACGTGAAAACCGCGTACGCTCAAGCGCAGGAACTGAAGATTGCGCGCACAACTGAAACACGTTCAACTTGTCCTTATTGCTCGGTGAGCTGCGGCGTCATCATCCACACCATCGGCGATAAAGCCAAGAACGTCACCCCGCAGGTAGTGCATGTGGAAGGCGATCCCGATCATCCCATCAACCGCGGTACGCTCTGCCCCAAGGGTTCCTCGCTCATGCAGGATATCTTGAACGACCGGCGCGTGTTGAAACCACAAGTGCGGCGGCCCGGCTCCGATCATTGGGAAGATATCGCATGGGAGCAAGCTTATGACGAGGTGGCGCGTCATATCAAGAAGACTCGCGACGAAACCTTCATCACTACGGACCCTCAAGGCCGCACGGTAAATCGCCTGGAGAGCATCGCCTGGAACGGCGGCTGCACCGACACCAACGAGTTTAATTTCCTGGCTGTCAAGACCATGCGCAGCCTGGGGGTGACATTCCTCGAAAATCAGGCCAGGGTTTGACACGGTCCAACGGTCTCCAGTTTGGGGCCAACATTTGGAAGAGGGGCCATGACCAATGGCTGGATCGACATCAAGAATACCGACATGATGTTGATCATGGGTGGCAATCCCGCCGAAAACCACCCGTGCGGATTCAAGTGGCCGGTGGAAGCGAAGCGGCAGCGCAACGCGAAGATGATCGTCGTGGATCCCCGGTTCACGCGCACTGCCGCGGTCGCCGACCTGCACCTCCAGATCCGCGCCGGCTCCGACATTGCATTTCTCGGCGGTCTGATTCACTATGCGCTCGAAAATCAGCGTATAGCCAAAGATTACGTAGTGAACTACACGAACGCGTCCTTCGTCGTGAAGGATGGCTTCAAGCTTCCCGAAGACGGTTTGTATTCCGGTTACGATAGCGTAGCGCAGACTTACGATAAATCCACATGGAATTACGAGGAGGCTGGCGGCGGTAAGAGCGCAGGAAATGCTCCACCGTCGCTGCCACCGAACGTCGCGTACGATGGGTCACTCGAGAATCCGCGTTGTGTTTATCAGCTATTGAGGAAGCATTACTCTCGTTACACACCGGAAATGGTGGAGCGAATCACCGGCATTCCCAAGGATCAGTTCTTGAAGGCGGCCGATCTGTTTACCTCCATCCGGAAAGATGGCGATCTTAAGAAGGTCGGCACTATCATTTACGCCGTTGGCTGGACCCAGCATAGCTTCGGATCGCAGATCATTCGCACAGCCGCAATGCTCCAGTTGCTGCTCGGTAACGTCGGGCGCGCGGGTGGCGGCGTGAATGCATTACGCGGACATTCCAACATTCAGGGCGCAACCGATGTCGCCGGGATATTCGATAATCTCCCGGGTTATCTAAAAGTGCCCATCCCGGCGGATCAGGATTTCGCCGGGTGGATGAAACGCATCACTCCCACCAGTTCCAAGCCCAAGGAATGGGATTCGTGGAACTACTGGTCGAATACGCCCAAGTTTGCCGTGTCGTTCATGAAAACCATGTACGGCGATGCGGCCACTAAGGCCAACGATTGGGCGTACAATTATTTGCCTAAAGTCGATCGCGAATATTCCTGGGTGCACATCTGGGACGACATGTACCGAGGCAAGGTGAAAGGTTTGCTGGCCTTCGGCATGAACGGCGTGGCCATCGGTCCGAATTCGCAGAAGAATATCGATGCGCTGAAGAAGGCCGATTGGCTGGTGGTCTGCGACATTTATCCCGACGAGACCAGCGGTTTTTGGCAATCGCCCGGCATCACGCCGGACGAAATGAAGAACATCAAGACCGAGGTGTATCGTCTGCCCGGCGCCGGGTTCGCCGAGAAAGACGGTACCTTCGTCAATTCGGCGCGTTGGCTGCAATGGAAATGGGCGGCCGTTCCGCCTCCCGGAGACGCCAAACTCGATCAGGAGATTCTGGCACAGATTTTCCTGAAGGTTCGCGATCTCTATAAGCAAGAAAGCGGCAAATTCCCAGATCCGATCCTGAATCTGACATGGCCGTATGTCGATCCACAGAATCCGTCCCTGTCGGACCTCGCCAAAGAGTTGAACGGCCGAGCAGTCAGCGATTTTACCGATACTGCTACGCAGCAACAGGTCAAAGCGGGCCAGCAGTTGGCTGGCTACGCGTTCCTGCGTGACGACGGATCTACTGCATCCGGCAACTGGATCTGGTGCGGTTCCTGGACCGAAGCCGGCGCGCTAACCCAGCGGCGTAACACGGACGATCCTTCCGGCCTAGGCATTTATCCCAACTGGGCCTGGTCATGGCCGATGAATCGCCGAGTTTTGTACAACCGCGCATCCTGCGATCTGAATGGCAAGCCTTGGGACGCTGATCGCAGCCAAATCTGGTGGAACGAAGGGCTGAAACGTTGGGTCGGAAACGACGTACCGGATTTCAAAGCCGACTCGCCACCCAAAGACCACATGGGACCGTTTATCATGAACGCTGAGGGGACTGGCCGAATATTCGTGCCCCTCGCCGGAATGGCCGACGGTCCGTTCCCGGAACACTACGAGCCCTTCGAAAGCCCCATCGCGAACCCGCTGCATCCCCAGCAGTCCAACAACCCCGTGGTCAAGAAATACACCACCGACATGGACAAGTACGGCACGACGGGCCAAGGCTACACCATCGTCTGCACCAGCTATCGCCTCACCGAGCACTATCATTACTGGACCAAGAACAATCCGATGAACGTCCAACTGGTTCCCGAAATGTTCGTCGAGATTCCTGTCGAACTGGCGAATGATTTAGGAATTCGGGGCGGAGAACGTGTGAAGGTGACGAGCGCCCGCGCCAGCTATCTCGCTAAAGCGATGGTCACGCGACGCATCCGGCCCATGACCATCGACGGTAAGAAGGTCTATCAAATTGGAATCCCGATTCATCAGGGCTTCCGCGGCATTCAGGAAGATGCAGGCAGGGTACCGCGCAGCATCGTGAACTTGCTTTCTCCTACCGTCACGGATCCCAACGCCTACACCCCGGAATTTAAGGGATTCCTGGTAAAACTGGAGAAGGCCTGACGAGGAGGTCATGAGCAACGGACCGCTGCAGATCAAGGCCGTCTCGGGACACGCCGGACCAGTGCCGGGCCGCGATACATCGCGCGACTACGCCGTATGCAAGGTAATCGACGTCACCACCTGCATTGGCTGCAAGGCATGCGAGGTAGCGTGCCTGGAATGGAACGGCTACCCGTTCCGTGAGACCGTCTTCGACAATACCTACCAGACCATGCCCGATCTGGCGTGGAACTACTACAACCTGATCCGGTTCAACGAACATATAAACGAAGACGGCACTCTCAGTTGGCTGATGCGCAAAGACGGCTGCATGCACTGCGCCGATCCTGGATGCTTGCGCGCATGCCCGGCCGACGGTGCGATCGTGCAGTACGCGAACGGCATCGTCGACTTCGACCAGGAACACTGCATCGGCTGTCAGTATTGCGTGACCGGCTGCCCGTTCAACATTCCCAAATTCAATTCTGAAACTAAGAAGGTCCACAAGTGCACGCTCTGCTCGGACCGCGTGGGTGCTGGCCTCGAGCCCGCCTGCATCAAAGCGTGTCCAACCGGCTGCCTGCACTTCGGCAGCAAGGACGACATGAAGGATCTGGCCGAGCAGCGCGTCGCACAACTCCACGAGCATACGTCGTATAAGAATGCCGGAGTGTACGATCCTCCGGGTGTTGGCGGCACGCACGTCATCTACGTTCTGCACGACATTAATAATCCCGAGAAGTATGGCGGCCTGCCCAAGGATCCGAATGTGCCGCTGCTGGTGCGGATCTGGAAGGGTCCGCTGAAGTGGCTGGGTAATCTGGCGATCGCGGCCGGAATCGTGGGGGCAGCCGCGCACTATCTCCGGTTCGGACCGAAAGAGGTTGAGGAGCCGAAAAAGGAAGAGCCGAAGTGAGCGAGGCCGCCACAGCTACCCATTACGTTCGACCCGATTCTGTCCTGCGCTACACGTTCCAGGAACGCGTCATGCACTGGGTTACGGCGCTGGCTTACACCTATTGCCTGGCGACTGGATTGGCATTCTACACGCCGTACTTGTTCTGGATCGCGGTGGTCTTGGGCGGCGGTCCCACGTCGAGGTTCTTGCATCCGATTGTTGGCCTGGGTTTCGTGGCGGCAGCGGTGTGGATGCATTTCGTCTGGCGCGGTGACATGCATTGGACGGAAACCGATAAACGATTCTTAAGCCGTGTGGATGACTACGCCGAGAATCGCGATCAGCAGTTGCCGCCGCAGGAAAAATACAACGGTGGCCAGAAACTCTATTACTGGCTGATGTACTACGGCGCCTTCTTGCTCTTGATTTCTGGAGTTTTTCTCTGGTTTCCGGAGTACATCCCGTTTAGTTTGGCATGGGTGCGTCGGATAATGATCGTGCTGCACGAGATCGCGGCGTTGCTCACCATCGGTGGGTTCATCACTCACGTTTACATGAGCGTGTTTCTGGTGCCGGGAAGCATGACCGCGATGACTGAGGGCTATGTTTCGAGAGCCTGGGCGCGGACCCATCACCGTTTGTGGTATATCCGGGTGACTGGCGGCGATTCACCACGGAAAAATGAAGTCAAGCCTGGATGACCGGATCGCGCGGGCTACCGAGCTCGCCAAGGTGTATCCAGGGGCATCTAGTCTGCTGAACTTCTATCGTGACCTGGCGCATTTTCAGAAACAAGTTTTCGATGATGTGAGATCCCGTGGCGAGACCGATGTCCGCGCACTGGTAAGCCACTTTCCAGCATTGACCGACTTGGTTCGTCGCTCGGGTCCCGAGACTCTGGCCGATTCCAGCTCAAAGCTCACAGAGGAACTGTTGGCGGAACACTGGCAGGGAACTGTGGAGTACGATCCGGCGGGACGGTTCTTTGCTCGCGTGCTTTTGCAGCCCTATGCCGAGTATCTGGCCTCTCGCGGTGATACTCGCGTCGAGAATACGCCCGACACATGCCCGTTTTGCAACGCTCGGCCAGTGGTCGCGGTGTTGCGCGGTGAGGGCGATGGCGGCAAACGCTCGCTGCTGTGTTCGATGTGCGGAACGGAATGGCTCTACCGGCGTGTGGTTTGTCCGAGCTGCGGAGAAGAGAACAAGGACAAGCTTCCCATCTACATCGCAGCCGAGCTGGACTACGTGCGCGTGGACGCTTGCGACAGCTGCCAGACGTATCTGAAGGCAGTGGATCTCACTAAGAACGGCCATGCGGTGCCGGTGGTAGATGAGATCGCAACGGTCGCGCTGAACATTTGGGCCGAAGAGCACGGATATTCGAAATTAGAGCCGAATTTGCTGGGGATGTGATCCTGAGGTTAGACTCAATATTCTTCTGACAGGGACTGTGAAGATGACCCAGCCAACAATGATCTTTTTTGGACCGGATCATTTGGGGGCCAGACTCGCTGCGCTACTTGCCACACGTTGACAAGCGGCCACCTGAACAGCTTGAACCAGGAGCAGGGTGCGAACGATCACGTTCTGGCTAATGTCTCGTGCTGCTGAGCTAACCGAGGCGCTCCGGCTATCCTTATCTGGCACAAGAAGGCCTAACTCAGCATCGATTTCGAAGGCGGAAATCCGGAGCGCTTCTCTTCGAAGGACATGTTCCGCGTCCCGAGTGGGATGGCTCCATCTACGTAACCAGATGACCTTGGGAGGCGGCCCCAGCGTGCTTGCCCGTTCGAAAAAGTCCGCATCTGCGCTCAGAATTGCAAAGCCATTCGCTTTGGCATATTCCCAGACCACGAAATCGGGGCTTTGCAACAGATCGGCTTGACTCAAATGAATCGAGCCAGGAAACAGGTCCAAAAGATTGGATACGAGCTTTCGCGAAAGGTTCTCGTCGACAACAACTTCAAAGGGCGACGCGCTTGCCCACGCGAGCGGCGTATTCGTATACGGCGCGGAAATCGTCAGGTTCGAGTTCAGGGTAGTCTTCGGAGGATCTGGTCCTGGGTCATACCCGCAGCGAGCCAATTGAGGACGTCCCAAACCGTGATACGAAGTCCTCGAATGCAGGGCTGCCCGGTTCGCTTACCAGATTCAATCGTGATACGTGAACCCACGACCGAACAATACCACTTCAATCGGTTGTTTGAAAACCACGACCTAGCGCCGACGGTCGAAGTGCAAACTACCCCCGCCCGACATAAGGCATCTTGGTCGCCATTAGTGTCATGAATTGCACATTCGCGTCCAGCGGCAGATTGGCCATGAAGACAACGGCCTCGGCCACATGCCGGACGTCCATTCTAGGCTCGACCATGCTGCTTCCATTCGCCTGTCGAACGCCACTTGCCATGCGCTCGCTCATTTCCGTGACTGCGTTTCCGATATCGATCTGGCTACACGCGATGTCGTGCACGCGCCCGTCCAGCGAAATACATTTGGTCAGGCCGGTGATGGCATGTTTGGTCGCCGTATAAGGCGCTGAGTTAGGCCTGGGAACATAAGCCGAGAGCGATCCGTTGTTAATGATCCGTCCGCCCCGCGGTTCCTGCGCTTTCATAATCCGGATGGCCTCCTGCGCGCATAGGAACGCTCCCGTAAGGTTGACGTTGACGACCTCGGTCCAACGCTCGTAGCTTAGATCTTCCATCGGAATGCCGGGCGCGCTAATGCCGGCGTTGTTGAAGAGCACGTCCAAGCGGCCAAAGGTTTTCTTCGTACCAGCGAAGAGCGCCCGTACCTGATCCGGGTGGCTGACGTCACAGGGCGCCACCAACAGGCCTTCGGATGACTTGGCCCGCGCGACGGTTTCTTTCAGTTGTTCGGGGCGGCGACCGGCCAGGGCCACCGAATATCCTGCGGCGTGTAATGCCAAGCTGGCCGCTCGCCCGATACCGCTGCCAGCGCCCGTCACCAGTGCGATCTTACCGTGGGATGCCATCAGCACCCATTTTAAGCAGGTGCATCAAAACCGGATAAGGATTGATGGCAGTTCCTTTCCACCAACGCTTCTCGGGGCCAAGCTGAAAGATAGTGAAGTGGAGATGGGGCGCGTCTGGACTTGCATTGCCCGTCGAGCCCACAAAGGCGATCACTTGGCCAGGAGACACGTGCATTCCCTCGCGAAGGTTGGGGACGTAGCGGTCAAGATGCGCGTAGTAGAAACAGAACTCGCCGGCTTGATCGAACAAGTAAATCGTATTGCCGCCAGGTTTGCTCAAGAAGAGCTTGGCGATGGTACCACCCACTACCGCATGAACGGGCGTGCCGCGCGGCTCCATGATATCGATGGCCTCATGCCGGCTCTGCCCTCGTGTCTGATCGAAGGTATCGTGAAGGTCTCCAGCGGTGAGGCCCACAATTGGAGGCGCCATGAGTGTGGGAGCGACTGTTACTGAAGTGGCCAGAAGCAATGACAATAGGTGCGCGGCCATGTATTACTCCTGGGATCACTCCTGCAAAATAGCCGGAGTGCCAACCTTTACCATCTTCGAAAGCTCTTCGGCATCCCAATTCGTCAAACGAATGCAGCCATGTGATTCCGTATGGCCAATTCGGCTGGGTTCTGGACTGCCGTGAATCCCATAATGCTCTTTTGACAAGTTGAGCCAAACCACGCCCACAGGATTATTCGGCCCAGGCGCAATTTTAGCCTTCGTATCTTTCGCCTTCGCGTCCCAAAATAGTGCCGGATTGTAATGGAACCAGGGGTAATGGTCGACCTCGGTTATCTTCCAATCGCCGATAGGCAGAGGGTCATGCTCACTGCCCATGGTCGCAGGATACTCGGCTAGCAGCACACCATCGGCTCCATAGGCGGACACCGTGCGGTTCTTCTTGGATACGACAACTTTGTCGGCCGGCACCACATACTCGCGCGCCACATTCGGAACCATAATTTGTTGGCCGGCTTTCAAAAAACTCTTACCCGGATTGAGTCTGGCCAGCAATGTTGGGTTGATATGAAATCGCTCGCCCAATTTTTCCTGGACGGATTGATAGCCGAGGCCCTTCAACTTAGCTTGCGCCATCATCTGGCGTGGAATTTTAACGAAAGGACCGGCGACGTCGTCAGGAGTGATTGTGTAGGGAACAACTGCCGGCGCCGTGTCGGCATCCAGCGACTTCCAGGTGTCGTCATCGACAACCCCGGTCGCATTCAGCATCCGAGCGGCTTGATAGCCGACGATGGCCACTTGAAGGTTATCGCCCCAACGGCCGTCGATCTCGCCCGGCGAGAAATGCGCGCGATCGAGCAGGATCTGGGCGCGAGCGACGGCTGAGCCTACGCTGTCTGGACTAACCGCCTCATGAGTCTGCCTATCGTTAATGGCAGTTACATCGTAAGATGGGGCTTTAGGCCGCACGACCCGGCCTGTCCGGTTTACGGGCTTCGGGGCAGCCGCCAGAAATCCGACGACAAACAATACGGCGACAATTTTCATGGCGCTCAGTACTGGCGGACCACTTTTTTGTGGGTCTTCCGGTCGTAGATAAAGCCCGCCGTCCCTCCGGCGATCGCGCCAATGCCGGCGCCAGTTGGACCGCCAGCCAGAGCGCCAATGCCGGCGCCTGCCGCAGCACTGCCGCCCACGATAGCGACGGATTTCGCCTTGCTGCGCCGTTTCACGACATAACGGGGCCTGGACGCAGCATAATAACGCTGTCGCCTCAAATAGCGCCGGCGTCTCCGTGTCATGACCGGCGTATAATGCGCTTCAGTGCTGCTATCAGCGACGGCATACCGATATTGGACTTGCTGAGCTGTCGCATTTGGCGCGCCTGGCACGAAAAAGCTCATCAGCGCAGCGAATCCGAAGAGTAATCTTTTCTTAATGTTCACCCGTACACCCCTTTCAGGCTAGAAGCAGTTCACTTTCCAACCTGCATTCCGCTGAAAAGGAATAACTTGTTTTCGCCCGCCCCGCCTAACCCGGAGTTTTTTACTGACGCGACAGCGTAGAATAAAACTGGTAGCAGGGACGGAGGAGGCATCGAATGGGTAAGATCGTCGACGGTTGGCCGGAGTTGCCGCTCGAAGCCTGGCAAGATACCTACGATACGCTACACATGTGGACGCAGATCGTTGGAAAGATTCGGATGACGTTGACTCCACTGGTGAATCACTGGTGGAATGTCACGTTTTATGTAACTGCGCGGGGCTTGACGACGTCGCCGATACCCTACCACGATCGAACTTTCGAGATCGAGTTCGATTTTATCGACCATAAACTGGATGTTCGAACCTGCGATGCCTCTACCAAGCGACTGGAACTCGCGCCACGAACTGTCGCGGATTTCTACGGCAATGTTATAAGCACGCTTCACTCGCTCGGATTGGACGTAAAGATCCATGCCACGCCGGACGAAGTTGCGAATCCGATCCCGTTTGCCGAGGATAACACCCACAAATCTTACGACCCGGAGTTCGCTCACAAGTTCTGGCGCATCCTGGTATCCATCGACTCCATTTTCAAAGAATTTCGGGGCAGATTCATTGGAAAGTGCAGCCCGGTGCATTTCTTCTGGGGCAGCTTCGATCTCGCTGTGACTCGATTTTCAGGGCAGCGCGCGCCAGAGCGGCCCGGGGCAGATGCCATGACGCGGGAATCTTATTCGCATGCGGTCAGCAGCGCAGGCTTCTGGCCCGGCGGAGGAGAGATCAAAGGCCCGGCGTTTTATTCGTATATGGCGCCGGAACCGGCGGGTTTGAAGACCCACCCGGTCCTTCCCAAGAAAGCTTTCTACCATTCCGGCATGTCGGAGTTTTTTCTTATGTATGACGACGTCCGCAGTGCCGAATCGCCGAGAAACACGCTGCTGGAATTCATGCAAAGCACCTACGAGGCTGGAGCAACTCTGGCGAAATGGGATCGCGCCGCGCTCGAGCGAGAGCCCGGAAACGCGAGTGGGGCGGGAGGATAAATGCCAACTCAATGCAAGCATTTGGATCAAATCAAGATTACGAGCACCAATAAACACGTCTGCGAAGAGTGCGTAAAGATGGGCGATACCTGGGTACATCTGCGCTTGTGCCTCACCTGCGGGCATGTCGGATGTTGCGACTCGTCGAAGAACAAACACGCCACCAAACATTTCCATAGCGTCAAGCATCCTCTTATCCGTTCGATCGAGCCTGGTGAGCGATGGATGTGGTGTTATGTCGACAAAATGGAACCCGGTGAGATTGACGCATGAAAGAAGTCATCGTTCATGGCGACGCCGCCGGTTTCGCGCAGCAGATCCTGGCGGGCGCGCACGCGTTGACGGCCGACGAGCCAATCGAATCTGGCGGGACGGACATTGGACCAACTCCTTACGATCTGCTGCTGGCGGCTCTGGGCGCCTGCACGTCGATGACAGTCGGGATGTATGCGCGCCGCAAAGTGTGGCCCCTGGAAAGCGTGACGGTCCGCCTGCGGCATTCACGAATCTACGCCGCTGACTGCGCCACTTGCGAAACCGAGGAAGGAATGCTGGACCGCATCGAGCGGGACTTGCAGTTCATCGGTGCCCTAACCGATGAACAACGGGCTAAACTGCTGGAGATATCAAACAAGTGTCCGGTGCACCGGACACTTTCCTCCGAGATCGACATTCAGACCCGGCTGATCTGACAACGGTCCGGCTTCGAGGCCGGCCAGAGCGCGGAACTTCGATGGACTAACCCCCATGTAGCGCTTAAACAGAAATGAAAGATGGCTCTGGTCGGAAAAGCCGCAAATCAATGCGATTTCGGCGAGAGGTGTCTGTGAGTGCGCCAGCAGGTGGGAAGCGTGCTGCACCCTGCGCCTGCGGATCAAATCGCCGATCGTGCAGCGGTTGTACTTGTGGAATTGCCGTGAAAGGTGGACATAATGAACGCCCACCTCGGCTGCGATGTCAGCCAATCTGAGGGGCTCAAGGAATCTCGACTCGACAATATCGGTCGCTTGCCGGAGCCAGCGGGGAACCAGCATCGAGCCGGGCTTGGCCTGCGACCGCGCGAATTCAGCCAAAATCTCCAGGACAAGCCCCTCAATGGCGACGGCTGAGCCCCGGTCCTGGCGTGAGAATTCCGCATAGAGACGATTGGCGAGCCAGGTGGCGGTCAGTCCGTTGATATGGGTCGGGTTTGACGGGACAACCGAATGCCGGTCCAGCCCGTGAAGCGCGGCGGGGTCCGCGCTCACGTGCAAGCATCGCAGCGGCGAATCGATCCGGTTTTCGTGTACTTCACCTGCTGGAAGGAATCGGACTGCTCCGGACCGGCAAGTTATGCTGCTGTTGGAATACCGCTCCTCAAAGGCGCCTTCGATGACAAAAGTGATGTAGGTATCCCGATGGGCATGCTTTGGAAGAACCATCTTAATGGGATACAGATGCTCGCTCAGGGTGAAGAGGCCGACGGTTCGTGAACGCAGACTTTCACCCCGTAGAGAACTCTCAGATTTGCTGTCTTCGAACGCGATGCAGGGAGTCACTTGATTCCTCTGAAAATCCATCTTCCGCCCAACGCTCATCGGAGTGGTTGCTAAGTTGTAAATCTTTGGTAAAAAGCAAATTTCCGCCGGTGAACGCAGGCGGTAATGTAAAATCCCGGTGCCCGCTCGCGCTAGGATTTGAGTGAGCCTCCTGTTTATGTCCACGATTTTGGTCATCGATGACGACGAAAGCCTGCGTGACACCATTGGCATCATGCTCGAACAGGAAGGGTTCAATCCGGTTCTGATTGCGGATGGCAAAGCCGGGTTTGAACGAGCACTTTCCCTCAAGCCCGACTTGATGGTAGTGGACCTACGGTTGCCGGGCATGAGTGGCATCGAAATCTGCAAGCAGCTACGGTCGGCCGGTCTGAAGACGCCTATCATGGTCCTTAGCGCGGTGGGCGAAGAGGTGGATAAGGTACTCCTGCTGGAGATTGGGGCTGACGACTACATCGTCAAGCCGTTTGGCGCCCGCGAGCTATTGGCCCGCATCCGGGCGGTGCTGAGGCGTACATCGCCTGAAGCTCGCAAGGTGGCGCAATTTGGCAATGTGGCGGTCGATTTCGAACGCCGTGTTGTAAGCAAGCGCGGTGATCCGCTGAAGTTGACGCCCGCTGAATACAATCTGCTGAGTTATTTCTTGCAGAACCCCGATCGCCCCTTGACGCGCGATATGATTCTTAACTCGGTGTGGGGTTATGAATCGTTCCCGAATACGCGCACTGTCGACGCCCATGTTGTAAGACTGCGCCAGAAACTGGAGGCCGATCCGAATTCGCCGCGCCATTTTCTGACGGTCCACGGCGTCGGGTATCGGTTCATGCCGTGAATTTGGAGACGGCCCGGTCTGTCTGCTTTTACAATTCCTCGATCAATCGTCCCGTACGGGAGAAACTGGAGCAGCTTTTCAATGTCTTTGCGAAAATTCATCTTGTCATTGGTTTGGCTATCCGGCGCGGCCATGGCATGCGCCCAGAACACCCCGGAACTGCGGGAAGTCCTGGCCCGGCTGGACCGTCTAGAGAACGATAATCGCGCTCTAACCCAGGAGATCCGCGCATTGCGTGACGAGCTGGCTCTAATGCATCGCCCCGCGGATGAAACGGCTGCATCCACGCCCGCTTCTTCGGAGGGGCCGGCGAGTGAAGTCCAGCAAACAGTCGAAGAGCGCCAGGCGGTCCAACAGAGCCGTAGCGAGGAGCTGGCACAGACCAAAGTCGAGTCTTCTCAAAAATTTCCGATCCGTATTACCGGGATGGCTTTATTCAACGCTTACGTAAACGGTCGCGATAACAATCAAGCGGTCAACCCGACCATAGCTTCACTCGCCCCTGGAAACGCGACCGGCGGCGGTACGTTAGCTCAGAGCACTCTTGGCTTTTTGTACAACGGTCCGCTGACGATTGGCGGGGCTAAGGTCAGCGGTTCGCTATACATGGACTTTTTTGGCGGATCGACAGCCTCCCTGGATCATCTGGTCCGGCTGCGGACGGCGTCGATTAACCTGGATTGGACCAGCACCAGCCTTTCGTTCGGGCAGGAAAAGCCGATCATTTCACCACGCGATCCAGACTCCTTGGCGCAGGTCGGCGTTTCGCCCCTAACCGGCGCCGGAAATCTGTGGTTGTGGCAGCCGCAGATTCGGCTCGAGCAACGTCTTTCACTGGGCGCCGGAAGCGGTCTACTGGCACAGGTGGGCGTCTTTCAGACCAGTTTCTTGAATGCCGAGGCTAATCTGAATTCCTACGCCTCGCCTCAACCTGGCCAGCAGACGGAGGATTCCAGTCCAGGCGGGGAAGGCCGTCTGGAATTTTGGCGCAGATGGAGTGAAACCGGGCGGCTGGAAATCGCCGGAGGATTCCATGCGAATCGCAATCATGTCGGGCGTTTCTCACTTCCGACTAATGTGTATTCAGTGGATTGGTTTTTCCGGCCGTTTTCTAAAATCGAATTCTCCGGCATGTTTTTCCATGGACGAAATGTAGCGGTCCTGGGCGGGTTGCAGCAGGGCTTCACCGTGCTGAGTGGCAGATGGATAGCGGTCCCCAGCAACGGCGGATGGGCGCAGTTGCGCTTTCCGATTACGCAGCGCCTGGCATTCGACATTTATGGCGGCCAACAGGCTGACCGGAATTCGGATCTTCCGTCCGGTTTTATGGCCAAGAACCAGGGTTACTTTGGTAACGTGATGTATCGGCTGGCGCCGAATGTGGTTGTCAGTCTGGAAAGCGGGCAGATCAGGACAACGTATTATCGGACTGGTAACCGCCTGAATGATCACTATGATCTTGCGATCGCGTACATGTTTTAGGAACGGCGCGCCTCTGTGGCTGGGGGCCGCGGCGCTCGCTCTCTACCTGCCGATATACGGGGCCCGTTTGGGCGTGACCGTGAGCGCCCACGTCCAACTCGCGTCTTCAAACGATCCCAGCGTGCGGAAGCACCAGGACTATTCAGGAGTCGTGGTTTGGCTTGAGCCCATCGCGGGACTGCCAGTATTGCTGGCTAAGCCGGCTCACGTGACCATGATCCAAAAAGACAAGACGTTTTCCCCGCACGTGCTTGCGATTATGATCGGGACTACTGTCGATTTTCCTAACTACGATCCGATTTTCCACAATGCCTTCTCGAACTACAATGGCCAGCTCTTTGACATTGGGCTTTACCCACCCGGCTCGACGCGCTCCATCGTCTTCCGGCGCGAAGGTATAGTACGGGTCTTCTGTAACATTCACCCCACTATGAGCGCCGTGATCGTGGTGTTGAAGTTTCCTTACTTCTCCGTCTCCAATAAGAACGGCGACTTGCAGATGACGGGTGTTCCGGCCGGTTCCTATCGCATGCATGTCTTTCACGAAAGAGCGACCGAGCAGACGTTGGCGGCCTTAACCAAGACCGTGGAGATATCCGACGAGCGGATTCAGCTTCAGGAGATTTCCGTATCTGAGAGCGGCTATCTCCAACTTCCGCACCAGAACAAGTACGGAAAAGAATATCCTCCCGACGCGGATTCGGGCGCCTATCCGGGGAAAAAGCCGTGACTTTTTCGCGCCTTTCGCTATTGTGGAAGATCCTCATCCCAACCTCACTGGTGATGACGCTGGTGTTCGCGGTGACCGGATGGCTGGTGCAGCGAAGCGTGGTAAATACTACCTATGCCAGCGTCGAACAGGAAGCCAAAGCCAGCTTCCAGGCGTATGATTCTCTCTGGAAGGCGCGCGCTACTCTGCTGGCATCGGTGAGCGAGATTCTTAGCACCATGCCTTATGTACGTGCCGCCTTTGGAACCGGCGATCAGGCCACGATTCGGGACACTGCCGGCGAATTGTGGTCCCGAGTATCACCTGAAGATGCGTTTTTTCTCGTGTCCGATGCGCAGGGCAGAGAATTGGTAAGTCTTGGCGCACCGGCGTCCTTCGTTCCCAACGACGACCTGCCAATGGTGCGGGTGGCGCGCGCGCAGTTTCCCAAGCAAGCTTCCGGTTTCGTGCAGAAGGGAGACCAGTTGTTCCAGGTAGTGGTCACGCCGGTGTACGTGCAGTCGGCCGGCGGCACCGCGCTACTGGACGTGCTGGTGGCTGGATACCGAGTGGATGACGGAGTCGCCGAGCGGCTGAAAAACTCTACGGGCGGGAGCGAATATGTGTTTGTGACGGGAGATTCAATCATCACGTCGACTTTGTCTCCCGAAGCCCGCCGCGCGATTGGACCGCAATTGATCAAGAATCCCAGCGCTCCTCAGATTGGGGAGTTTCTGAAGCTTTCCAGGCCGCTTCCCGATGTCGGCGGTCAACCAGTGGGGCAGCTTTTCATTCTGCGATCTCTAGCCGGTGCTAGCCAGCACCTGGCGGCCCTTCGCCGTCAAATGTTCGCACTATGGCTGTTGGCCTTGACCGCGGGACTAGCGGTCAACTATCTGGTGGCGCGGAAAATCATGCAACCGGTCGCAGAGCTCGATCGCGCCGCGGCCGAAATTGCAAAGCAGAACTACGATTACAACATCAATATCGCCAGCCAGGATGAATTGGGGCGTCTGGCGGAGACGTTTCAAAGCATGTGCGCGTCCATTCAACGCGCCCGGGAGGAGCTCATCCGGCGAGAGCGGATCGAGACGATCGGTCAACTTTCCACTTCGATTGTGCACGACCTTCGCAACCCGCTAGCCGCTATTTATGCGGGCGCGGAGATGCTGGTAGACAGCAATTTGCCGGAAGAACAAACGCGCCGCTTGGCGAGAAATATCTATCGCGCTTCGCGTGGGATCCAAGATATGTTGCAGCAACTCCTGAATGTGTCTCGTGGCAAGTCGGATGCCAGTGAAGTCTGCAGCCTGCGCGAGGTAATAGAGGCCGCCTGGGCGACTGTGGCTCCCGCGGCGGATGCCCGCAAGATAGAGTTGGAGATGGAAGTGCCCGATCACGTCGAGTGCCTGATGGAACGAGCACGGATCGAGCGTGTATTCTCCAATCTGTTCGAGAACGCTATCGATGCCATGCGCTCCGGCGGCAAAGTTCGGATCCAGTCGCTTGCCGATCGTGACAATATTCTGGTGCGTGTGGACGACACCGGACCAGGCATCAGCCCAGTGGTGCGTGCGCGCTTGTTCCAGCCATTCGTGACCGCGGGGAAAAAGAATGGGATGGGGCTTGGACTAGCGTTGTCGCGCCAGACGCTTTTGGACCACGGCGGCGATATTTGGGTAGAAAGCGACGGTCCGGGAGCGCGGTTCTGTTTGAGGCTGCCGAAAGAGCGATCCGTGACGCCGCATGAGAACAACAAAGTCAACGCAGATGGCGTGGTGGCAGGAGACTAGGCGTAGTCTCGCATTTGCTAAAGATTCCAGCAAGTTAGGCCGATTGACAGGCTGTAGGAATACGGCCAATGGCCACGGAAATCGCACCACTACATATCCACCAACCGCGCGCGGCGGCTGGCTGGTGGCCGGCCTACCTCCGTGTTTCCCTCACCGACGTTTTCTTCATGGTGATGCTCTTCTGGATGTTTATGGCCGATCCCAGTGGCTGGGACAGGCTGTTGTGGGATGGCGACACGGCTCTGCACACTCGGGTGGGCGATTTTATTCTCGATCATGGCCACATTCCGACGACCGACCCGTTCTCATTCACTAAGGCAGGCGCACGGTGGTTTCCATTTGAATGGCTGACCGGAGTGATATTCGCGCAACTGAACCGGCTGACTGGGCTCAAAGGCATTGTGCTGCTGTGCGGCGTCGTGATCGCGTTGTATCTCACATTACTTGCTCGCGACATGGTAAAGCGAGGTGTCAACGGCCTGCTGGCGTTGCTGCTGGTTATGTTGGGTGCTAACGCATCGGCTATACATTTTCACGCGCGTCCCCATCTTTTCACGTTGCTCTTCCTGACGATCGCCAATTCGGTGATCGCAGCCGATCGCGTGCACCCGTCGTGGCGTATCTGGTTGTTGACGCCTCTGATGATTCTATGGGTCAACATGCATTCCGGGTTCCTGGCCATGCTAGCCGTTTTGGGGCTTCTGGCGACTGGCTGCGCACTTTCACGTGAATGGGCGCAAGTCCGCCGCTACGCCGCGGTTTTAGGCGTCTGCGCCGCTGCGTCGTTCGTAAATCCCGACGGAATCGCGTTGCACCTGCACATCCGCCAGTTCCTAAACAGCCCCTGGGCCATGGACAACATAAATGAGTACCAATCGCCGGTATTTCGCTCGGAAGCAATGTACTGTTATATGGGAATCCTCTGTCTGGGGCTAATGGCGTGCGCGTGGCACTTTGCGCGCCGGCGATGGACCGAGTGCCTATGGATACTGTTCTTCGCGTGGGCATCGCTGACCTCCGCGCGTCACGTCCCTCTATTTGTCGTGACTGCGTTGCCGCTCATCGGCGTGATGCTCACGGACGTTTGGAGGGACCTTACGACCGGTCAACCGCACACTTCGATACTGGGAGTTTTGGCCGAAATGTCCGGAAAGCTCACGGAGAAGCTCAAACCGATTAGCGTCTGGACCGCGGCGGGGATCGCGGGCGTGATGCTGTTCGGCGATCCGCAACACTGGCCCAAAGACCTGTCCGCAAAGTATTTTCCGCGCGAGGCAGTACGTCAGTTCGCACCGCAGCTGATCGCTTCACGAGTATTCACAACAGATCAGTGGGGAGACTACTTGCTGTGGACCGGATATCCCCGGCAAAGGGTTTTTATCGACGGCCGGAGCGACTTCTTCGGTGAGCAGATTGGGCGCGACTATGTGACGGTTCTTGAAGGACGGCCGGGCTGGCGCGCCGCGCTGGACCGCTACCAGATCAACATGGTCCTGGTCCCACCCGAAACCCCGCTCATCGAACTGCTCTCCTCATCGGGCGCGTGGAGAGTCCTCAACCGCGACAAACAGTCTGTGTTGCTGGCCCGTTACTGATGTTCCAGGGCGACGGCTGCCGGCCGCTCGGTTGGTCGCCCTTTGCCAGCGAATAGGTGGCACTCGCTAGCGATTTCCCATTGCTCTTGCGCGCGGATCACCAGCACGCGGACGCGTGAATCAGACGCGGCGATGTCTTGATCCGCGCTCGGTCGCGCGTTCTTAGCCGCCTCCAGCTTTAAGCCCAGAAACCCCAGGTTGGCGCACACTCTCTCTCGAAGCGGCACGGAGTTCTCGCCCACGCCGCCCGTAAAGATAATGGCATCCACACCGCCCAGGACAGCCAGCATGGCGCCCAGTTCTCGAAGGAGACGATGAATGTATACATCGAAGGCGAGCTGGGCTCTAAGGTTGCCGCTGTCGCTGGCAGCTTCAATCTTTCGCATATCGCCGGAGATGCCCGATACTCCCAGCAAGCCCGATTTCTGGTTGAGGATTTTGTCCAAGTCCTCGGCACTAGCGCCGCGGTGACGAATCAAATAGATCAGGATACCGGGATCGATCGAGCCGCAACGCGTGCCCATCATCAGACCTTCGAGCGGTGTGAACCCCATCGTTGTGTCCACGCTCTTTCCACCGCGCACAGCGGCCAACGACGCTCCGTTCCCGAGGTGGCAGATGATCAGCCGCAGCGATGCCGGGTCAGCGCCAAGCAGCTCGGCCGCGCGGCGGGATGCGTACTGATGGTTGATTCCATGGAAACCATATCGCCGAATACCTTGATCCAGCCATTCGTAGGGTCCGGGATAAACATAAGCGTCTGGAGTCAAGGTGGAATGAAAGCCGGTATCGAAGACCGCAATCTGAAGAACGCCGGGTCCAAGAAACTGATCGACCGCCTGTACCGCTTCCAACTCAAACCGGTTGTGAGCCGGCGCGAATTCGATTTCTTTGGCGATGGCCGCACGCACTTCGGCGGTGAGTGCAGCGGTTTGCCGGTAAACTGGGCCGCCATGCACGATACGATGACCCACCACGTCCACCGGACCGGGCACGGACTTCAAGACCGGTTCTAAAACCGCGGCGACACTGGATCCCTGATCCCAGTCCACTCGTTTTTCCCAGACTGGCGTAGACGGAGCGGTAGGTAATGGACCCTCCGGCAGATCGTCGAGCCGGCACTTGAAGCTGCTGGATCCACCATTAAGGACCAGAATTCTCATGACGCCGGCCAGTGCCAGTCGCGGATCTGCGGCATGTCGTCGCCATGCTCGTTGATGTAGAGCTTGTGCTCGATGAGCTGATTGCGCAGCCACTGTTTTTCGTGACCCGCGACGCCTTGAAGCCGGGGAACACGGTCGAGCACATCGCCCGCCAGGTGAAACCGGTCGAGATCATTCAGTACGGTCATGTCGAAAGGCGTGGTTGTAGTTCCCTCTTCCTTGTAACCGCGAACGTGCAGATTGTCGTGATTGGTGCGGCGGTAAGTCAGACGATGAATGAGATATGGATAACCATGGAAGGCAAAAACGATGGGCTTATTAGCGGTGAAGATGGCATCGAAATCGCGATCGGATAAACCGTGCGGATGTTCATTGGCGGGCTGCAGCGTCATTAGATCGACCACGTTGACCACTCGGATTTTGACATCGGATACGCGTTGCCGCAGCAGATCCACCGCGGCCAGTGTCTCGAGCGTGGGGACGTCGCCGCAGCAGGCCATTACGACATCCGGATCTCCGCCCTGATCGTTGCTGGCCCATTCCCAGATTCCGATACCGGCCGTGCAATGCTGGATCGCAGCGTCCATATCGAGATACTGCAAAGCCGGCTGTTTTCCGGCCACGATGACATTAACGTAATGCCGGCTGCGCAGGCAGTGATCGGCAACCGACAACAGGCAATTCGCATCCGGAGGCAAGTACACGCGCACGATGTCGGCTTTCTTGTTGACCACCAAGTCGATGAAGCCCGGATCCTGATGACTGAAGCCGTTGTGGTCCTGGCGCCAGACGTGCGATGTCAGCAGATAGTTCAGCGAAGCGATGGGGCGGCGCCACGGGATTTCGCGCGAGGATTTCAGCCATTTGGCGTGCTGATTGAACATCGAGTCGACAATGTGAATGAAGGCTTCGTAGCAGGAGAAAAAGCCGTGCCGGCCAGTGAGGAGATAACCTTCGAGCCAGCCTTGGCACATATGCTCGCTCAACACCTCGAGGACGCGGCCATCGGACGCGACATGATCGTCGGTTGGCAGGATGGTCGCCGCCGACATGCGATCGGTCACCTCAAAAAGCGCCTCCAGACGGTTCGAGCTGGTTTCATCCGGTCCGAACACCCGAAAATTGCGCGACTCCATATTCATCTTCATTGTGTCCCGCAGCATCTTTCCGAGGACGCGCGTGGCTTCGGCGGTCGTAGTTCCCGGTTTTGAAACCTCCACCGCGTACTTGCGAAAATCGGGGAGCCGGAGATCCTTGAGCAGCAACCCTCCGTTCGCATTCGGGTTGGCGCCCATACGGCGCTCTCCTTTGGGGGCGAGCGCGGCCAGCTCAGGAATCAAAGCACCTTTCTCGTCGAAAAGTTCTTCGGGTTTGTAGCTTTTCAGCCAGTCTTCGAGGATCTTCAAGTGCCCGGGCTTGGTGGCGATTTCAGTGAGCGGGACCTGGTGGGCGCGGAAAGTACCCTCAATCTGGATTCCATCCACCACCTTCGGGCCGGTCCAGCCCTTGGGGGATTCTAAAACGATCATGGGCCATTCCGGGCGGCGCGAGAATCCTTTGGTGCGCGCCTCGCTTTGAATGGCGCGTATGTCGTTCAGCACTGTCTCGAACGCCGCGGCCATGGACTGGTGCATGATCTCCGGTTCGTGCCCCGACACAAAATAGGTGCGATAGCCATACCCTCGCAATAGTTTGGACAATTCGTCCTTGGGGATTCGGGCCAGGACGGTGGGACCGGCGATCTTATAGCCGTTCAGATGCAGGACGGGAATCACTGCGCCGTCGCGGATTGGATTCAGGAATTTGTTGGAGTGCCAACTGGTCGCGAGCGGTCCCGTTTCCGCTTCACCGTCGCCGATGACGCAGCATGCGATCAGGTCGGGATTGTCAAAGACCGCTCCATAGGCATGCAGGAGCGAGTATCCCAGCTCGCCTCCCTCGTTGATCGAGCCAGGCGTTTCCGGGGCAGCATGACTTGGGATCCCGCCCGGGAAAGAGAACTGCTTGAAGAGCCGCTTCAGGCCCTCCACGTCGCGTGCAATATTGGGGAATAATTCGCTGTAGGTGCCCTCCAGGTAGGTATTCGCGACCATGCCGGGGCCGCCGTGGCCGGGCCCGCAAATGTAAATCATATTAAGGTCATATTTCTTGATCACGCGATTGCAGTGCGCGTAAATGAAGTTAAGACCTGGCGTGGTGCCCCAGTGGCCTAGCAGACGTGGTTTGATGTGCTCCAGCCGCAAAGGCTCGGTGAGCAGCGGATTGTCGTAGAGATAAATCTGTCCGACCGAAAGATAGTTGGCTGCATGCCAATAGGCGTTGATCTTACGAAGTTCGTCGGCGGACAACGGACTCTGGGAGAGGCTGGCACTCTCACTAGGGCTGGCACTTTCAGCAGGAGTGGTTGCTTGCATGAATAGCTCCGGAGGGATTTACTTCTTCTATCATGACTCTTTTCCAGGTCAGGCAGTCTCCCTTTTATCACGCCTCCAGACGCACTCCTCCTTGGATCTCGCCGCTGAGCCCCGCGACGTGCAGGTACTGCGCGATCCAACGCACGGCGGACTGGCGACTGAGATTGGCGGTGCGCGTATCTTAGATCTGCCGTTCGTCGAGCGACTGCCCTGCATCTGCTGAGGATGGATTCTCCGGTAGCTTCCGGCGCTCGAAGTCATGGTGCGACCTTAGGGCTTGTTACCATAAACATTTCGCATGTTAAATCGAAATTTGACGCTAATGCTCCTATCGGGCACCGGCCTGCTCGCACAGCCACAGCCGACCCCGGAAGAAATCACTCGCAAGCAGCTTGCTTACACGCTCGCCCATTACACCAAGTACGAGTACAAAATTCCTATGCGCGACGGCGTCCGGCTCTTCGCGGCTGTGTATGTTCCGAAGGACGACAGCCAGCCGTACCCGATGATCATGACTCGGACGCCCTATAACGTTGCTCCGTACGGGATCGACAATTACCGCGCGCAGCTTGGCCCTTCCGAAGCAGCCGAGAAAGAAGGATTCATCTTCGTCTACGAAGACGTGAGGGGCCGCTACATGTCGGAAGGCGCCTTCGTCGACGTTCGCCCGCACAAAACGCATTACGACGGCGCCAAGGATACCGACGAGAGCACCGACACCTACGACACCATCGACTGGCTGGTGAAACACGTTCCCAACAACAACGGGCGGGTCGGAATCTGGGGCATCTCTTATCCCGGATTTTTCGCGGCCCATAGCCTGATGGATTCGCATCCCGCGCTAAAGGCAGTATCTCCCCAAGCGCCCATGGGCGACGTCGGCAACGGCGACGATGGTTATCATAACGGCGCTTTCCACCTGGCCGCGAATTTCCGCTTTTACTCGGGATTCGTGCCGCGCAAGCCGGATCCCGAGCGCCCCCAACCCAGCCTTCGATTCGAGCCCGGCACCATGGACGCATATGATTTCTTCCTGCGCATGGGCCCGCTCTCGAATGCCAATGAAAAGTATCTGAAGCATCAGAATCCTTATTGGGACGACACCATCCTGCATACTTCCTATGACGGGTATTGGCAATCGCGGGCGCAAGCGCCGCATATGAAGAACGTGAAGCCTGCCGTTATGTGGGTGGGCGGTTGGTTCGATGCAGAAGATCTCTCGGGTCCTTTGAAACTGTTCAACTCGCTCGAGAAAAACGGCGCCATCGCTCCCGACACACTGGTCATGGGACCCTGGCGGCATGGTGGATGGGCGCGCGACAAAGGCGACACGCTTGGCAATCTCAAGTTCACGGCACCGACCTCGGAGTATTTCCAGGAAAATATCGAGCTGGCCTTTTTCGTCGACAACTTGAAGGGCAAAGGCAACGGTCTCAAAGCGTCCACCGGCGGCGCCGTCCCGAAAGCCTACTTGTTCGAGACCGGACGCAACGAATGGCATCGCTTCGACTCTTGGCCGCCAAAGAAGGCGACAGCGCGCACTCTATATCTCGACGCCGCGGGAAAATTGTCGATGACGGCTCCGTCGGCTAGCGGTTTCGACGAGTATCTCAGCGATCCGAATAGGCCAGTGCCCTCAGTCGGCGAAATCGCGCCTGGAATGGGAATGCCGGTCGATTACATGACCTTCGACCAGCGCTTCGCCTCCGCGCGGCCCGACGTCTTGACGTACGAGACTGAGCCGCTCGATCAGGACGTCACCATCGCGGGTCCGATCACGCCCGTGCTGCACATCTCAACCACTGGCACCGATTCCGATTTCGTGGTCAAGCTGGTGGATGTGTATCCGAACGATTATCCTGATCCCGATCCGAATCCCAAAGGCGTTCACATGGGCGGCTATCAGCAGATGGTGCGCGGCGAACCATTCCGGGGCAAGTTCCGCAATAGCTATTCCAAGCCAGAGGCATTCACGCCAGGGAAGCAGGAAAAAATCGAATTCTGGATGCCCGATGTGCTGCACACATTCCGGACCGGCCATAGGATCATGGTGCAGATTCAGAGCTCCTGGTTCCCACTTGTGGATCGAAATCCACAGCAGTTCCTGGATATTCCTAATGCCCGTGCTTCCGATTTCCAGAAGGCGACTGAACGGGTCTATCGCGGTGGGTCTGAGGGCTCGCAAATTCGCGTGCTGGTCCTTGAGTAGTGAACACGCTTCCCGAACCTTGGCTGCGCGGCCTCTCCGGCGTTTCTACACTCACCGTTCCCGTCCTCTATGCGTTTCAACAAGCCCGCGAGGATATCGCGAAGTACACCGAATCGCTTACGTCGGAACAAATCTGGGCCAAGCCATACGGCTTGGCGTCGGTCGGATTTCACGTGCGCCATATCGCCGGGAGCACCGATCGGCTGATGACCTATCTCCAAGGAAAACAGCTTACTCCCTCCGAGCTGCGCGCGCTCGAAACGGAAGCGAATCCCGGCGCAACACGGGAACAGTTGCTCGCGGAGTTGAACGCCGCCTTTGAGCGCGCTGAAATGATCGTTCGTGCTATCGATCCTGCGACACTGGCCGATCCGCGCGAAGTGGGACGGAAGCGGCTGCCCGCGACGGTGATCGGACTGTTGACCCATATCGCCGAGCATACACAGCGCCACGTCGGCCAAGCCATCAGCGCAGCTAAATTAGCGCGTGGCCTGGCGGCTCAAGAACGCGAGTAAGTCCTGGAATTCTTCCGGCGTAAGCCGTTTATCAAAATCGGTGGGCATCACGCTTTTTGGCTCGTAGACCACTTGGCGCAGCTCATCGCGAGAAAACAAATGAAGCTCGTTGTCGGAACCCATGATTTGAAGTGAAAAATTCTCTTCATTCATCAGAACTCCGGACATCGTCTTCCCATCGCGCGTCACGACGCGAACAGCCTGATAGGTGTTCAATGGTGCAAGACTAAGCTCATGACGTCCGCCGTCGGTCGCGACCCGATGCTCGGTCTTGGTCAGCGCGTCGCGGATGGAATAAAGCTTCCGCCGGCCCGCCAGATTCGACAAATCGGGTCCCAGTACGCCGCCTCTGCCGCGTAGCATATGACAATCGCCACAGGTGCCCTTGGCCCAAAAAATCTGCTCGCCATGCGCGACATCGCCAGGCGCCGGCGCATCTATGGCGGTACCCCGTAAAGTGCGTATGTAGGCCGCTACTTTCCATGCGTCGGTTTCAGCGAGTCCGGTCCCCGGCATAACCGTACCCGGAATGCCCTTCCGAATAGCGTCGAAGATTTCCTGGTCCGATGTCCGAAGGTAGCGGCGCCCGGATGCGCCTAGAGCAGGGCCTTGCTCACCGGGAGTGCCATCGTATCCATGGCAGACGGTGCAGGTGCGATTGTAGAGTTCCCGTCCTTCAGCAATCCCTTGTGGATTGCCGGCGAAGGGGTTTGGGTTGGGCGCCCGGTTCGGCTGACTTTGAGCACTGAGAACAACCGCGGCCAACACCAATCCATAGCTGACGCGCATAGTTCCCATAACACCTACTTGCGATCCGGAAGTCCGAAGGCCATCACGTTCGGCCCCGCTACCAAGGTGACGTATTCATTTCCCGAGACACTATAGGCCATGGGCGACGCCGTGATCTTTTCCCCGGCGCTGAAGTGCCAGAGCGCCTTTCCCGCGCGCGCATCTAGAGCGGTCAACACTCCCTGGTTGTCGCCGGCAAACAGCAGCCCGCCGGCTGTGGATAGCAGCCCTGGGCCATAGTGGTTCGAGCCAATCTGTTTGTACTCCCACATCAGCTTGCCCGTAGTCACATCCAGCGCCCGCACATAATTTTGCCAGCGCTTTTGCTCCTCGGGACTTTCAATGTACCCGGTGCCGCTGGAAGAAATGGACGTCGGCTGAAAATTGTCGCTGCCCCGGTAGTTGATCGAGCAGCCTTCCGTCACCACCGCATAAAAGTAATGCGTGTCGGGATTATACGCGGGCGAGGGCCAGTTGGTGGCGCCGGCAGTGGCAGGACAAACCAGGTTCCCTTGTAACGTGGGCTCTTTCCCGGGAACCAGAATCGGGCGTCCCTCCGCGGTCAGGCCGCTGGACCAGGTCAACAACTTCACAAATGGTGCGCCGCGGAGAAACTTCCCATTGGTGCGATCCAGAACGTAATAGTAACCGTTGCGATTGGCCTGTACCAGCAGCTTGCGTGGCTGACCTTCAAACTGCGCATCCACCAGCACTGGAACCTCTACCGCATCCCAATCGTGCACATCGTGCGGCGTGAACTGGAAGTACCATTTCAGCTTGCCGGTATCCGGATCAAGCGCCACTACGCACTCTGTGTAGAGGTTGTCACCCGCCCGCTTGTCGCCGATGAAATCCGGATTCGCCTGGCCCGTCCCCCAGTAAATCAGATTCAATTCCGGATCATAACTGCCGGTCAACCAGGTGGGACCGCCACCGAATTTCCAGGCGTCGCCTCCGGCCCAGGTCTCGCTTCCAGGCTCACCAGGTTTCGGGAGCGCGGTCCAGCGCCACAGCGGCTTGCCTGTTTCAGCATCGTACGCATCTACCAAACCGCTAGCGCTGTACAGCCCGACGATCACTTTATTGTTCACCACCAGCGGCGCTCCGCCCTGGTACCTGGCGCCATTCAGCATTTTAGTTTCCCAGATCACGCTGCCAGTGCGCGCGTCCAGGGCAATCAAGGAGGCATCCGTTGTGCCCAGGTAAATTTTCCGCTCGTAAATGGCGACGCCCCGATTGTGACCAGCACCTGCGGTGGAGCGCTGGTATTGCCAGATCAGCCGCCCGGTTCTCGCATCCAGCGCATCCACCTCGTTCGATTGCGTGACATACATCACGCCGTTCGATACTACCGGGACACCCTCCAACTCCTGCGCCCGGGGCAAATGATAGATCCACTTCACGATCAAGCCGTCCACATTGGCGGTGTTGATTTGCTTGAGGGCGCTATGACGCTGGGCCCCGAACGACCCCGAATAGCTGAACCAGTTGTTGGGATCGGCTTTGACCAAGTCCAGGTAGCTCTGGGAGAAGCCGGTGGAGGCCAACAGGAAAGGAAGAACAAGGAACTTTTTCATCCGGTGGCTAGCAGGGATAGTATCAACCAGCGGCAGCGGTGTCAAATTCGCGAAGACTGTTGCGTAAACTGTGAGTTCAGAATCGAGACAGATGGACCAAGTCCTCGGCGGTTGAATTGAAGTTTTTCCGCACACTTGATCGTCGAGCGGCGAACATGCTGTTTTCGGCCTCCGCAATTAAGATTTCGGCGGTCGCGCCATTCGAAGGAAAAGTCGCTGAGCCAGCGCTAAGTGACAACAACTCCGAGCCCCAGAGCTCCCGGCCGGCTTCACGTACCAAATAATTCAGTGCGCTGATCCGCCCGTCCACGGCGTTCGCGCTCAATCCAGGAAGCACGAACACAAACTCATCGGGACCGCGGCGGCCCAGGCAATCGACCTCCCGGCAACTCTCGCGAAACCTGCGTGCCACAGCTCGAAGCGCCTGGTCAGCCGCGACTCTTCCAAAGGATTCGTGAACGCCGGCGACCCCCTCCAGAGCGCACAGCAACACCGTCAGCGTGGCACCGGTGGCGCGGCGCCTGTCTATTTCCACTTCGATGTTTGATGAGAGGGTTCTCCCGTTCGGCAACCCAGTGATCACATCCAGATTTTCTAAAATGTTCCTGTGTTCCTGCAGCCAGGAACTCTCAATTGCGAGCGAGATTCTACGGCGCACAGCCATGAGATCCTGCATGTCCTCGCGAGAGAAGGCATCCTTCCCGGCCCGGTAGAGCGCCAGTACGCCGATGGTTCCTGAATCAGTCTGCAGAGGAACGGCCAGCACTGAATCGAGCGGGCTGGGGCCGGCGGGGCCATTACAATATCCCGGTTCGACCATAGGGTCGCCATTCAGGATGGGCATGTGGTTTTCCGCCACCCAGCCAGCGACTCCTTCGCCCAATCCAATGCGCAACGAGCTCAAGACTTTGAAGTTTTCGCCGTGTACATAGCCGGGCACAAGCGTGCTGCCCTCCATCAAGTAAACGGAAGCGGCATCCGCCGGAACCAAAGCATTTACCCTGGAGCACACGATGCCGAGTGTCTCCACCGAACTAAGCGATATCCCCAGCGCGCTCGTGAATTCGGCAAATGTCTTGGTCTTGTCAGGAGCAGTTGCCGGGTGATCCCGCGGATCCAACCGACTGGCGCCATTGCGCGCAGCGGCAGCCTCAAAACCCACCGCGGGCGCAGCCCCCCGATCGACCTTTACATGCAGCGATAGCTTCGGTTGCTCTGGTACTGGCTGAGCCTGGGCTAGCTTCTCCAGTTCCATGTAGCGCTCGCTCAGCAGTTCCACGATCCGGCGGTCGAAGCTCTTGCCGGCCTCACCGGCAATGATCGCCATCACTTGCTCCAGGGGCAGCGCTTTGCGGTACTGCCGGTCCGACGCTAGGGCGTCGAAACAGTCCACTACTGACAGTATCCTGGCTCCCATGGGGATCTGATCGCCTTGTAAACCGAAAGGATATCCCGACCCATCCCACTTCTCATGATGCGCGCGTACGATGGGCGCAACCGGATACGGGAATCCGATACGTTCGACGATCTCGGCCCCGACAATGGGATGAATCTTCATTCTGTCGAACTCCTGCGGAGTCAGCCGTCCCGGTTTCGAAATGATGTAATCGGGAACCGCGATTTTTCCTACATCGTGGAGAATTGAGGCAGCATGCAGCGCCAGCCTCTCATCCTCCGATAAATTCAACCCTTGTGACAATGCGCCGGTATAGATCTGAACTCTTTTCAAATGCGCGGCGGTGGTCTGATCCTTGGCTTCGATCGCGAAGGCGAGTGTCTCAATGGTGCGGATGTGGAGCGCGGCCACTGTTTCTGCCTGCCTCTTACCCGCCTCTAGCTGCCGCAAGTGCAGAGTGTAAGAACGATAGATGAGGAAGATCACGGGTAGTATGGCCAGCCCGATCTCCCAATTCAACTTGGTCAGATAACTTATCGAAAGGGCAATAGAGGCTCCCACCAGGTAGTAAGGAAACGACCACAGATAGTATTTTTCCCAAGTCCGGATGAGCGATTTATGTTCCGTTAGCGCAATAACGCCGGCCACCGAAACGGTGTTGATCAGGAAAAAGGCGCAGGCTGCGGACGTGATCGAAAATATCGGGCTAATGTGAGCGGGCCAGGCGTGGTAGATGGCATACGCTAGAGCGGCGCTAGCGATCGTCACACTGGTGTTGAAGGATAGTTGGACCAGGCTGGGCCGCGATGTCGCCCTCCAGAAGCTTTGGACCAGCGCGGAAATCACTGCGATGGCGGCGACTTCACTCCATGAAAACTGCACTATACAGGAGAGAAGTAGGACGTAACTCACCGATATCGTACCAGTGACGCCCGGGAGCCTGACCTTCATGCCGGATGCGACCGCCGTTAAAAGAAAATAGGCAAGAAACCGGCCAGGGTCCGCCGCCGACCAGTTCAGCGTTGAGCTGACCGAGAGAATCAACCCGGCGCAGATGAATCCGCCGATATAGAATCTGGTTGTCGTGGACAAGCCCACGTCTGACTAATCGGCGAAATTAGAGAGACGCTGACTCAAAGTGCGGGTAAAAGCGGAAGATGTGGAGCTGGCGGAGGGGCTTGAACCCCCGACCCTCTGATTACAAATCAGATGCTCTACCAACTGAGCTACGCCAGCATCTCCTCATTGGTCCCATGATATCAGCCTCTTGATTTCGACTGCCGAGGCCGCCCGCAGACGAGCACTCGGTCAAAGTGGGCAAGCGCTCGGTTAAAGTGAGAATGATACGCGGCCCGAGGGCCCCGTTCGGATATTTCGCTACCGCTATGGCTTAGGTTGCGCGGTAATGACCAGGGCGATCAAAAATTTGCCCATCTCCTCACGGGCGTCGATGGTCACCTGATCGCCGGTATCGAGATCCGACGCCGCAATCTGCTTCTTGCCCCGCATGATTTTCGTTTTGCGGTTAATGTCGAAGTCCAAAAGGTTACCCTCGGTGGTCTCGATGGTGATTTGCTTGTTCGATACGCCGTGGATCGTGCCGTTGAAGGTCGCCGGCGGGACCCGGGGCGTCTGGGCTCTCACCACTAACGCGCTCAAAAGGATAACGCTGAACCAACGCAGCCGCATATCTGCTGGAAAGACGCCCAATGTCAAACCTCCGTTACGACGCTGCTACCACTTACCTTCGCTTCCGCTAGACTAAATTTAGTATCAATCCAAGGGAGGAAGCCATGCCCGAAAAAGACGGCTCCGTCGGCCGGAGAGATTTCTTGAGGAGGACCAGCGCGGCAGGACTTTCGATCGGAATGGCAAAGTCCGTTCTCGCGGCGGGCGGCGCCAAGATGAGCGGCGGCCGTGTGGTCGGATCGAACGACCGCATCAACGTCGGCGTGATTGGCGTGGGCGGACGCGGCAGCTACGTCGCCTCCATGTTCCAAAAGGTCGGTGAGAAGAACAACTCCTGCCAGATCGTCGCGGTGTGCGACGTCTACGAAAAGCGCAAGCGTGAAAGCGCCGCTAAGTTCCAGTGCGAAGGATACCTCGATTACCGCGAAGTGGTCGGCCGCTCTGACGTCGACGCCGTTATCGTCGCCACGCCCGACCATTGGCACGCCAAGATCGCGCTGGATGCCATGGATCATGGTAAAGATGTCTATCTCGAGAAGCCCATGTGCCACACCAACGAGGAGATCAAGCAATTGGTCAGCACGGTGAAGGAGACCAAGCGTGTTCTCCAGGTCGGATCGCAAACCACCTCCGGCGATCAATGGTGGAAGGCGCGCAAGGCCATTGCCGATGGCATGATTGGCCAGATGATCATGAGCCAGGGCTCCTATCATCGCAACTCTATCGGCGGCGAGTGGAATGACGGCTGGCCCATCGATGCCGCGGCCGGTCCGGACGCCAAAGGCGAAAACTACATCGACTGGAAAACCTGGCTCGGCCCGGCGCCCAAGCGTCCTTATGACGGTGATCGCTTTTTCCGCTTCCGCAAATATTGGGATTACTCGGGCGGCATCGCCACCGACCTTTTCTATCACGTCGTCGCGCCACTGCAGATCTGCTGGGGCGAAGCGCAATTTCCATCACGCGTCACAGGCACGGGCGGAATCTTTGTATTCAAAGACGAGCGCGAAGTTCCCGATACGTTTATGCTGGTGGCCGATTATCCGGCCGGCCATTCGCTGGTGCTCAGCTCCTCCATGGCCAATTCGCACCACATCCCCGGGTTGATTCGGGGACACGAAGGCACCATCGTCATGGTGGAAAACGGACAGTTCGAGAGCCGGGCCGAATATATCACCGTGATTCCCGAGTTGATTCGCGATCGCACGACGCACGAAAGATCAACACTCAAGCCCGAGTACAAAGCCAAGTTCGGCAGCGACCCGATCAAGATCCCGGTGGACCAGAGCGATATGATGACGGCCCACATCGAGAACTTTCTTACATCCATCCGCACGCGCGAAAAACCACACCTGGACGTCGAGACCGGAGCCCGCGCCCAGGCGGTGATCAACCTCGCGGTCCAGAGTTATCGCGAAAGCCGGGTCTTGTTCTGGGATGAGAAAACTTGGAAGGCATCCCCGAAGCCGCAGAAGGCCTAGTGGCACAGACATTCATGTCTGTGTGGATTCCAACTGAGTCTCACGCTTCCTAGATGCGACTCGCCTTATTCGGAGGAACATTCGACCCCATTCATAACGCCCACCTTACGGTGGCGCGTGAGGCGGCCGACCAATTTCGCCTGGATCAAGTCTGGTTCATTCCCGCCGCCCACCCCCCTCACAAGTCCGACCAGAGCAGCGCCAGTTACGAAGACCGTTACCGGATGACCGAACTCGCCTGCCAAAGCGATCCACGGTTCGTCGCATCCCGTTTGGAGGAGGGCGAGCAGAAAAGTTACACGATCGACACTATCGAGAAGGTCCGCGTTGATGGCGAAGAGCCTTTTTTCATCATCGGCGCCGATGCTTTCGCCGAAATCACGTCCTGGCATCGCTGGGAGGATTTGCTTCGGTTGACCGATTTCATCGTCGTCACGCGCCCCGGACATCATTACACCGCGCCCGCCGGCGCCCGCGTCCATCGGCTAGACACCGTTGCACTTCCCGTTTCTTCTTCCGAGATTCGCCAACGCCTGGCAGCCGGCCAAATCCCGTCCCAGCTTCCTTCCGCTGTCGCGGATTATATTGCCGGCAAAGGCCTTTATCGCTTCGTGCCGGGCGAAGCACGTCCCGTCAGCAGGTCGTAATCTATTTGTAATCCCGTTGTAATGGAAATCGCGTTAACTTGAGAAAGAGCAATCCGGCATGAAGAAAATAGTCCTTATCGAAGACGATACCGATCTCTTCGCCCTTCTGAAATACAATCTCGAGAAAGAGGGCTTCGCCATCGCGGGTTCTCAAACCGGCAAAGGCGCAATCGATCTGTGCCGGCGCGAGCGGCCTGAGCTGGTGATCCTCGACATCATGCTACCCGACTCTGATGGCCTGGAGATTTGCAAGGGTCTCCGCAATCACTCCGAGCTCGCGAACGTGCCTATCATTTTCCTGACAGCGCGGGTTTCAGAAACCGATCGCATCCTGGGTCTCGAACTCGGCGCCAATGACTACATCGTTAAACCCTTTTTCATCCGGGAATTGGTTGCCCGCGTCAAGAACCAGCTCCGGACTCAGACCGTACCGACGCGCTCCGTCCGCGCTGGCGCTCTGGAGCTCGATCGGGCTAGTTGCCGGGTGCTCCTGAACGGCAGCGAAGTGGCTCTGACCGCGACCGAGTTTCGGCTCCTCGACTTCCTGATGAGCCGCCCCGGCGTGGTTTACAGCCGCGAACAGCTTCTTGACTCGGTGTGGGGCCACGACCGCGCGGTGACCGATCGCACCGTCGACGTCTATATCCTGCGTCTTCGCCAGAAGATCGAGTCCGATCCCGGCAATCCGTCATTTATTCGCGCCGTTCGCGGCTTCGGGTACAGCTTTAACGAAAGTACTATGCAGCCCGTTTCTAACGTTTCTGCAGCGCAGTGACCCCTCCGGTTAAACTAAAAATAAGACAGTAGTCACCGCCCGAGCCATCGGACACTATGGTTTCCAGAACACAGGCGCTCCACGACGCCCTCGCGACACGTATCCTCGTCCTCGATGGAGCCATGGGTACCATGATCCATCAGGCGCCGCTGTCGCTTGAGACGGATTACCTGGGCAAAGAGAACTGTCCCGAAATCCTGGTTGTCACCCGGCCCGATGTCATCGGCGGAATCCACCGGGCGTATCTCGAAGCCGGCGCGGATATCATCGAGACCGACACGTTCGGAGGAACGTCCATCGTTCTAGCCGAATTCCAACTTCAGGATCGAGCCTACGAGCTGAATTACGCTGCCGCGAAACTGGCCCGCCAGGTCGCCGACGAATTCTCCACGCCCGCTAAGCCTCGCTTCGTCGCCGGATCCATGGGTCCCACGACTAAAGATTTGAACATCACGGTGACGACCACCTTCGCGCAGTTGCACGACGCCTACTACGAGCAGGCCAAAGCCCTGGTGGCAGGTGGCGCGGACCTGTTGCTGATCGAGACTTGTTTCGATACCGGCAATCTCAAAGCCGGACTAGTCGCTGTCCAAAAGCTGCGGCGCGAGCTGGGCGTTCCCATCCCGGTGATCGCCTCGGTGACGATCGAGCGCAATGGCACCATGCTCGGCGGCCAACCCATCGATGCGCTCTATGCCTCCATCGCTAACAATGACCTGCTGGCGGTGGGAATGAATTGCGCCACCGGCCCCGATCTGATGACCGATCACGTTCGCAGCCTGCACGAGATTTCGGCATTCCCGATCTCCTGCTTCCCGAACGCCGGGCTGCCGAATGCCGACGGCAAGTTTGGCGAAACTCCCGAGTCGTTATCCGCCCAGCTTGAAAAATTCATCGATCACGGCTGGCTGAATATCGTGGGCGGCTGCTGCGGCACCACTCCCGCTCACATCCAGGCCATCGCGCGGATGGCTGCTACCAAGAAGCCCCGGCCTGTCAAGCCCTCCCCGCACCGGGCTTATTATTCGAATAAAGAACTGGTAGAAGCCGAGGAGAGCAATCGGCCATTGATCGTCGGCGAGCGGACCAATGTCATCGGCTCGCGGCTCTTCAAGAATATGGTCGCCGAGGAAAAATGGGAAGAGGCCAGCGAGATCGCCCGCTGGCAGATCCGCAACGGCGCGCATATCGTGGATGTCTGCCTGCAGTCGAGCGACCGCGACGAAATTCAAGATATTCCGCACTTCTACGAGAAGCTGATCCGCAAAATCAAAGCGCCGATCATGGTCGACACAACCGATCCCAAGGGGATCGAGCTAGCGCTCACTTACTGCCAGGGCAAGTCGATCATCAATTCCATCAACCTCGAGGATGGCGAGGAGAAATTCGAACGCGTCTGCCCGCTCGCCAAGAGCTACGGCGCGGCGGTCATCTGCGGCACCATCGATGAGGACAAGCTGCAAGCCCAAGCCTTCACCCGCGAGCGTAAACTGGCGGTCGCCGAGCGGTCAGTTCGCCTGTTGACGGAAAAATACGGTCTTGCCGCCGAAGATATCATCATCGATCCTTTGGTTTTCCCCTGCGCGACCGGCGATGAAAACTACATCGGCGGCGCGGTCGAGACCATCGAAGCTATCCGGCTGATCAAGGAACAGATCCCTTTCGTCAAGACTATTCTCGGTGTCTCGAACATCTCCTTCGGCCTGCCCGCTTCCGCGCGCGAAGTGGTCAATTCGGTCTTCCTTTATTACTCGACCAAGGCCGGCCTCGACTTGGCCATCGTGAACGCCGAGAAGCTCGAGCGCTTTGCGTCTATTCCGACCGAAGAGCGCCGTCTGGCCGAGAGCCTGTTATTCAACACCCCACCAGCGGAAGTTCCGCCGGACCATCCCAATGCGGACGATCTCAAGACCGCTCCTGAAGACTGGCGGCGTCAAACCCGAGGGCAGAAAATCGCGATCAATCAGTTCCACATCGCGGCTATTACCGACCACTTCCGCAAGACCGGCAAAAGAGAAAAGAAGAAGGCTGCCGACCTTCCTCTCGACGAGCGCCTGGCCAACTACATCATCGAAGGCACCAAGGACGGGCTCGTCGCCGATCTGGATCGCAAGCGAGCCGAAGGCGCCGGACCGCTCGAAATCATCAACGGCCCGCTGATGGCCGGGATGTCGGAAGTCGGCCGCCTGTTCAACAATAATGAGCTGATCGTGGCCGAAGTATTGCAATCGGCCGAGGCCATGAAGACCGGCGTCAATCACCTCGAGCAGTTCATGGAGAAGACCGAAACGTCCACGCGCGGCAAGATCATCCTGGCCACCGTCAAAGGCGACGTGCACGATATCGGCAAGAACCTGGTCGAGATCATCCTCAGCAACAACGGCTATCAGGTGATAAACCTCGGCATCAAGGTTCCGCCGGAAGATCTGATCGCCGCGTTCGAACAGCATCATCCCGACGCAATCGGGCTTTCAGGACTCCTTGTAAAAAGCGCCCATCAAATGGTCGTCACCGGCAATGATCTGCGCGACCGGGGTGTGCACGTCCCGCTGCTGGTCGGCGGTGCGGCGTTATCTGAGAAATTCACCAAGACCAAGATCGCGCCAAGCTACGCATCTCCGACCTTCTACGCCAAGGACGCCATGACCGGGTTGCGGCTTTTGAACGAAATCATGGATCCGGCCACCCGCGAACAGGTGCTCGCGTCGCATATTTTCTCGGAAGGCGACACGACCGCCTTCGCCCCCAGCGAGCCACAAGCCACAACCCAACAAACCCGCAGCTCGAAAGTTCGCACCGATATTCCCATCCCTGCCGCGCCCTATCTGGACCGCCGCGTCCGCGATGTTCCGAATCTCGCCGAGGTCTGGAGCTATATCAATCCCTTTATGCTCTACGGCCGCCACCTCGGATTCAAGGGCAATTTCGAAAAGCTGCTGGCCGAGCGCGACCCCAAGGCGCTAAAGCTGTTCCACGAAGTCGAGCAAGTGAAGGTGGAAGCGGCGCGCTTCATGAAGGTGAAAGCCGTTTGGCAATTCTTCGAAGCCGAGCGCGACGGCAACGCCATTCAGTTATTTGAGCCGGGGGCCGCTAGTCCGATGCACAGATTCAACTTCGGCCGCCAGCCACGCCCGGACGGGCTCTCGCTCAGCGACTACATTCTGGATGCCGAAGAGGCCGGGCGCGATCACATGGCCCTGTTTGTGGTAACCGCCGGCGCGCAGATCCGCGAAGAGTCCGAGCGCGCCAAACAAGCCGGCGAATTCTTGAAGGCTCACGCTCTGCAGGCGCTGGCCATCGAGACTGCCGAGGGCTGCGCCGAGTGGCTGCATCGCCGCATCCGCGAAGACTGGGGTTTTCCCGATCCTCCTACCTTGACCATGCAGGAGCGCTTCACCTCGCGGTATCGCGGCAAACGCTACAGCTTCGGTTATCCCGCCTGCCCGAATCTGGATGACCAGCAGGGTATCTGGAAACTGCTGCGCCCCGGCGATATCGGCGTTCAGCTCACCGAGGGCATGATGATGGAGCCCGAAGCCAGCGTCAGCGCGCTGGTGTTCCACCATCCCGACTGCGCGTATTTCACCGCGAGTGAAGTCGCGGAACCGGCGCTGGTTTAAGCCGGAGGTTTAGTCAACGCGCAACGCCACCACGGGATCCACCCGCAATGCCCGTCGCGCCGGGATCGCGCAGCCGAGAGCGCCAGTCACTACCAATGCCGCGATGACTGCCAGAAATGTAATCGGATCGCCCGGCGAGACTCCTACCAATGCAGAACGCAAAACGCGCGTGGCCGCGCTGGCCAGCGGTAATCCGATGACTAATCCTATTGCAATCTGCCGCATCCCTTGCGCAAAGACCAGCCGGACGATGTCGGGCGCAGTGCCGCCCACCGCCATCCTCACTCCGATCTCCCGCGTGCGCTGGCTCACCGAGTGCGCGATCACCCCGTAAAGTCCCACCGAGGCAAGCAGTAACGCAACAGCCGCAAAGATGGTAAACATTATTCCCCACGAACTCACGTTGAGGCGGCTTTGTGCGATGCGATCTTCGAGGGTTCTAACGTCATACAGCGGCAGGTTTTCGTCCAGGCTCTGGACTTCACGGCGGAACGCTTCGGCAAGTGTGGCCGACGGGACATTGGTGCGCGCCACGATGAACATCACGCGCTGCGTATCCTCGGGGTAGGGCAGGTAGATCAGCGGATCGCGTTGCAGGGGACGCCGGGAGTTTTGTTGAATATCCGGCACAACGCCGATCACGGTGAGCCAGGGCTGAGCCGTGTTCCCCCGGACTAATCTTAGGCGCTTGCCCAGCGGATCCTCGCCCGGCCACAGCTTGGCTGCGAGGCTCTGGTTTACTATCGCTACCGAGGCGCTGCGCACACCGTCCGAATTCGTGAAGAGACGTCCCCGCTGAGGCCGCACCTGCATAACTCGGAAATAATCCGCACCCACCACCAATCCCGATGTGGCCGCCAAGTGATTAGGATCGGCAGGCGGCGCGCCATCCAGCTCGAAACCGAATTCCGTCCACCCGGCCGTGGGCAGATGCGATGTAATCGAGGCCGATTCCACTCCCGGAAGGGATTCCAGTTTTTTCTTCAATCTCTCATGAAAAGAGATCTGATCTTCCGCGCGTGGATATTTTGCGTCGGGCAAATTGATGTGCATCGTGAGCACATTGGATGGATTGACGCCTACTGGCGCGCTGTACAAATTGATCGAGCTGCGAATCATGAGACCAGCTCCGGCCAGCAGCACGACGCACGACACCATCTCGAAGACGACTAGCAAATTCGCCATACGCCGGCTCTGCTTACCACCGGCCGCCCCGTGGCCGCCGTCTTTAACGGCGCTGTTAACGTCTACCTTCGACAGACGCAACGCCGGTGCGAGACCGAACAGTATACCGGCGCCAAGCGAGATCGCGGACAAGTAGACGAATGCCCTGGTGTTCATCGAGAAGTCGACCCAGGAAGGCCGCGGGGATTTCGACGAGGCAGCATCGAACCAGCGCAACCCGCCGAGGGCAATCAGCCAGCCGAAAAAGCCCCCGGTAATCGCCAACGCCAGGCTTTCGATCAGAAGCTGGCGGATAATGCGCCCGCGCCCCGCGCCGATGGCAATTCGAATCGAGATCTCCCGTGATCTCGCCGCCGCCCGCGCCAGCAGCAGATTGGCGACGTCGGCACAAGCGATCAGTAGCACGAACCCCAGCGCGCACAGCATCGCGAGCAATAGCGGGCGTGCGTCGTAAATCCCGATGAGTTCAAGAAACGGCCGCACATCAGCGACTAGGCCTTTATAAGAGGAGGGATCTCGCGCAGCTAAGCGGTGCCCGATGGTGTCCATTTCGGCTCTGGCCGCCGACAGTTTAACGCCATCGGCCAGCCGTCCGAAAAGCAGTAAATTTCGATTGTTGGGATTACCTGCCAGATCGCTAAACGTCAGCGGCGTCCACAGGTCGGTGTCTTCGGGAAATCGCATGTTGGCAGGCATCACGCCGATCACGATTCGCGGCACTTCATCGACGCGTATCGTCCTTCCCAGGATTGCCGGATCTTTGCCAAATCGGTTCTGCCAGATGTGATAGGTCAACATCAGGACTGGTGGAGCATCCGGCCGCTCGTCCTCGGCAGCGAAACTGCGTCCTAAGACCGGTTTGCTTCCCACGACCGAGAATCCGTTGGCGGACATTTGAACGCACGAGTAGCGTTCCGGCAAACCGCTGTTGTCGCTCACGTTCACCGGCACGAATCGATATGCGGCCAGATTCTGTATCGATTTGATCTCCGTACGAAAGTCACGCAGCTCCGGAAGAGATTGCGAAAACGAATCGCGCCGCGACGCATCGGTTGCGGATATGAAAACCATTCGTTCTATGTGATCCACTCCCATGTCGAACGAGAGCGCGCTAGTGACCACCGTGAAAACCGTGGTGTTGGCTCCGATGCTAAGAGCTAGCGCCAGCAGCGCCACCATCGTGACTCCGGGATTCGCAGCCAGGGTGCGAAGGGCGTACCGAAGATCCTGCCAGCAGCTTTCAAGATATGTGAAGGTCCACAATTCGCGGCAGACTTCTTTGAGCAACGTCGGATTTCCCAGGCGCCGTCGGGCCTCCCATGGATCGCCTGTCTCTTCGGCTTTCATTTCAAGATGAAACCGCAGCTCCGCATCGAGGTCACGGTCGATCTGCCGGCGACGCCAAAGGGCCCGAAGTCTTTTCCCGAATTTGTTCATGCCGTCTGCATCACCCGGGCGATCGCCCCTGCCAGCCGGCTCCAGTTTTTCGTTTCTGATACCAAATGCTTCTGGCCCAGCGCGGTCAGCTGGTAATATTTCGCGCGGCGGTTGTTAGTCGATTGCCCCCATTCGGAATCGATCAGGCCGTCCAGCTCCAGACGGTGCAGCGCCGGATAGAGCGATCCCTCCTCGACTCGCAACACTTCCTCGGAGACCTTCTGTATGGATCGCGCTATGCCGTAGCCGTGCATTTGGCCGCGCGTCAGGGTTTTCAGAATCAGCATGTCGAGGGTGCCTTGCACCAGCTCGCCGCCCCGCTGTACTTCGTTCCTTCCCCGTGCGCTGTCACTTCCCATAGACGCTTGATAGGAAGTATCAGACAGGCAGCTCCCGTTTGTCAAGGCTACAGACTTTTCCGCCCCTTGCCGATCAATGACTTAGCAGCACACTTGTGCCCGCATGATTATCACGCGCACCCCACTCCGGATCTCGATAGGCGGCGGGGGCACCGATCTTCCGTCTTATTACCACCAGTTCGGTGGATTTGTCATCGCGGCCGCGATCAACAAGCACATCTATGTCGGGATTAACGAGACCTTCAGCGGCGGATATTTTCTGAAATACTCCTCGCTCGAGCACGCCGCCACCGTCGATGAAATCCGGCATTCGCTGATTCGCGAGGTGTTGCGGTTACACGAGGTGCCGCCGCCGGTTGAGGTGGTCAGCATGGCCGACATTCCCGCTGGAACAGGCTTGGGGTCATCGGGAGCTTTCACCGTCGGATTGCTGCGCGCGGTGCATGCCATGAAACGCAAATATGTCGATCCGGGTGTGGTTGCGGAGGAAGCCTGCAAGATCGAGATCGAGACCCTGCAGCAGGCGGTCGGAAAGCAGGATCAGTACATCGCTGCTTATGGCGGCCTGGCCTGCTTCGAATTTCTCCAGAGCGGCGAAGTGCGGGTCAATCCGCTCAACATCAGCAACGGCACGCTGTACGATTTGGAAGAGCATCTGGTGATGTTCTTCACCGGCTATTCGCGCAATGCCTCGGTTGTCTTGGACGACCAGAAAATCCGCTCCGAAATGGGCGACCCCGCCATGCTTGACAACCTGCATTTCATCAAGCAGCTGGGCCAGTGCATCAAGCTGGCGCTGGAGCAGGGCGACACGCGGCGCTTCGGCCAGTTGATGCATGAGCACTGGCAGCACAAGCAAAAACGCTCCCCCGGCACTTCCAACGACGGCATAAATCGTTGGTACGATGTCGGCCGCGAAAACGGCGCCATCGGCGGCAAGCTGGTGGGCGCGGGCGGCGGTGGCTTTCTGCTGTTCTATGCTGACGACCGCGACCTGTTGCGGCGCGCCATGCAGCGCGAAGGGCTGCGCGAAGTACGCTTCGCTTTCGATCATGAAGGCTCGAAGCTGGTCGCGCGGGATTGACCCCCATGCAATGCGTCATTCTAGCCGGCGGCCTCGCGACCCGCATGCGCCCTCTCACTGACACCTGCCCCAAGACCTTGCTGCCGGTGTGCGGCCGCCCCTTCGCTCATCATCAGTTGCACTGGCTGGCCGCGCAGGGCGTGGAGGACGTGATTTATTGCATCGGACATCAAGGCGAGATGATCCGCCGCTACTGGGAATCTGTCCCGAAACCCGTCCGCTCCATCCGCTACGTGGACGAAGGCGAGCAGCTGCGCGGCACCGGAGGCGCGCTACGCCTGGCCAGCGAGCAGGGCGTTCTCGATGAATCGTTCCTGGTTATTTACGGCGACTCCTTCCTGCCGGTCGAATTCCCTCCCGTCTGGCGAGCTTTTCAGGCCAGCGGAATGCCCGCCTTGATGACTGTTCTTCGTAATGAGGGTCGCTGGGACCGCAGCAATGTCATCTACGAAAATGGACGCCTGCTGCTCTACGATAAGCAGACTGATTCGCGCATGCAGTACATCGACTTCGGTCTATCCGCCTTCCGCCGCGACCTGTTCGATCAACGGCCGGAGGTCTTCGACTTGGCGGTGCTGCTGCACGAGTTGAGTCTGTACGGCCGGCTAGCGGGCTTCGAAGTACAACAGCGTTTTTACGAGATTGGATCGCCTCACGGCCTCCGGGACCTGGAACAGTACCTGGAGAAATCTCAAGACCTACAGAAAGCCGTGTAAACGGCCGAATTATCAATGGGAAAGGTCGTTTTTACCCAGGAGACGCGAGTGTCCATTGGAATACTAGGCGGAGGGCTGGCGGGGATCACCGTCGCTGCCCACCTCGAGCAGGATTGCGAAGTACTGGAAAAGGCAAGCCGCGGTGGAGGACACTGCCAGACCGTCCAGGAGCAGGGGTTCACCTATGACGCCGGCGGCCCGCACATCATCTTTTCGCGCAATCAGGAGATGGTGGACTATATGGTGTCGCTGCTGGGCGACAATGTCCACCGCGCTCGCCGCAATAACAAGATCTTCTACAACGGCCGCTACGTGAAATACCCCTTTGAAAATGGCTTGTACGATCTTGAACCACAGGATCGCTTCGAGTGTCTCTACCACTACATCAAGAACGATTATCCGCCTCCTAAAACCAATTTCAAGGAATGGATCTATCACCACTTCGGTAAAGGTCTAGCCGAGAAGTATCTGATCCCGTACAACGAGAAGATCTGGAACGTGCCGGCTGACCAACTCGGACTGGAGTGGGTGGAGGGCCGTGTTCCCAAGCCGCCTCTGGAGGACGTGATCAAGGCCGCCGTCGGAGTCGAATCGGAAGGCTACATCCACCAGCTTTATTACAACTACCCGGCCCAGGGAGGCATCGAGTCTCTCCCGCTTGCGCTCGCAAAACGCGTTCGCAAAGTCGTTCCGGATTTCAGCGTGGAACACATCTGGAAAGAGAGTGGAAAGTGGTGCGTTAGTAACGATTGGGTCACCCGGCGTTATGACCGTTTGGTCTCTACCATTCCGATTCAAGAACTAGCCTACGCGCTGGTCGACACGCCGCGCGAAATCCGGGCCGCGGTCGATTCTTTACGCTACAACTCGCTCGTGACCATCGCCGTCGGTCTCGATTCGGCGCGCCTGCCGGATTTCACCGCCATCTACGTACCCGACCCGGACGTCCGCTTTCACCGTCTTTCGTTTCCGGCCGTATTCAGCCCCCATAACGCGCCTCCGGGACAATCGATCATTGAAGCCGAGATCACCACCAATCCCGGCGACGGCACGCATGAAATGTCAGACGATGAGATCCTGGCCGACGTCATCGGCGACCTAGAAGGCATGGAGCTCATACGGCACAGCGAAGTCTGCTACGGCCGTGTTCTGCGCACGAAATATGGCTATGTTGTCCAGGACGACAACCATCGCAAGCATCTGAAGAAAGCCAAAGAATATTTCGAAGGCATCGGCATCCCCTTGTGTGGCCGCGTGGCCGAGTTCGAATACATCAACATGGACGTCTGTATTGAACGAGGCCGGAAACTGGCCGATCGTCTGAACCAGGAGTCGTCGGTCCCCGCGCCACCCGCGGAAATCTCCGTATGACCCCGCCGAAGCGCCCCTATTTCGAAATCGCGAATCCGGAAATTCCGAACATCTTGCGCGGCCTTCCCCAGGGACTGGATGTGTTAGACGTGGGCTGCGGATCAGGCGTCCATGGCGCGGAGTTGAAGCAGATCCATGGCCACCGGGTAGTGGGAGTTGATCTTTCCGAAGAGTCCATTCATAAGGCAAAAGCGCGCCTGGCCGAAGCTTACGTCGCCGACGTCACCAAGCCTGAGCTGTACCCCTTCTTCGGCCGCCGGAAGTTCGATGTGATTCTGTTCTCCGATATTTTGGAGCACCTCTACGATCCTGCCGGCGTCCTGACGCGCCATTACCAGTTGCTCGCACCCGGCGGGCAGGTGTTAATCTCGCTACCCAACATCGCTATCTGGAACGTTCGGCTTGAGCTCCTGGCTGGCCGGTTCGAATACCAGGACACCGGAACGCTCGACCGCACTCACATTCGCTTCTTTACGCGCCGTACGTTCCATCGCTTTGCGCGCGAGGCCGGTCTCAACATCCGCCGAAGCCGGATCACTCCTGGCATTACCCGCCCCTTCGTGCCGCTGATCAAGAAAGTATACGGCAACACCAGCCAGCCTGATTCATCTTCTATCATGGACTCCGGCCCGTATCGCTTTTACATGCAGTGGTTGTATCCGATCGAGCGCGCCTTCTGCCGGGCATGGCCGGGTCTGCTGGCCTTCCAATTCGTGGTCTTGGGCCAGCCACGCGCCGAGCACTTCCTCAGCGTCCCGCGTTCACACTCCCTTGAACGCCAGGAGGAAAAGCAACCTGCATGATCTCCGTCGCCATGATTTCGATGAACGAAGAAAAAGCCGTCGCGGGTGTTATCTCAGACATCCGATCCGCGCTCGGCGGCCGCGATCATGAGATCGTCATCGTCGATAGCAGCCGCGATGCCACGCCCGAGATCGCCGAACGCCTGGGAGCCCGAGTGCTCCGGCAGTTTCCACCCCAAGGCTACGGGCGCGCCATGGCCCGAGTCTTGAAAGAATCGAGGGGCGAAGTCGTCGTGACGATGGACTGCGACGGCACTTATCCTGCTGGACAGATCGCCCGCATAGCCGACCTGGTACTCAATGGTGAATGCGATCTAGTGAATGCCTCGCGCCTGGAACGGCGACCCAGCGCGATGCCCTGGGCCAACTATTTCGCGAACTGGCTTTTCGCTATCACCGGAAGGTTCCTGGTGGGCGTAAAGTCCACCGACCTTCACTCCGGCATGCGCGCCTATAGCCGCAAAGTCATTGAGAGCGTGGAAGTCGACCCCAATGGTCCGGCCCTGCCCGTCGATCTGCTGCTGAAGCCGGCTTTGATGGGCTTTAGGATCTGCGAAGTTTTCATCCCTTATGGCGAGCGGATAGGGGAGACCACTCTGCACCGCTGGTCCTCAACGGTGTGGACGTTCCGCCGTATTTTCCGCCTGGCTATAGCCCGTATGACTCTGGTACCAAACCAGAAACTAGAAACCAGAAACTAGCAGCCAAGCCTATTTAAAACCCCCTGAACGGTCGAAGGATCACCAGGAGTTAGTCCACCGCTTGACCAGCCTCACCGAACTTCTGCACGCGCTACACGAGCGTCCCGTGCCCGCGCCCGCCGAAGAAACGGACACCGGCTTCGCGGCCACCTTCATCGCCGAGACTATCGCCATCCTCCAGCGTATCGACCTTGCTGAAGTGGAGCGCATGGCCGCGGGCCTGGCCCATGTCCGGGAATTGGGCGGCCGCCTGTTCATTTTGGGCGTCGGCGGCTCGGCCGGACATGCCAGCCATGCTGTCAATGATTTTCGCAAGCTGTGCGGCTTTGAAGCCTACGCGCCCACCGACAATGTCTCGGAACTGACCGCGCGCGCCAACGACGATGGCTGGGAGACCTGCTTTTCAGCGTGGCTTGAGGGATCGCGCATTAGCTCTCGCGACGCAGTGCTGGTCTTTTCGGTCGGCGGGGGCAACCGCGAAAAGAACGTTTCAGTGAACATCGTGCGGGCGCTTGAGACCGCCACTGCCGCGGGCGCTCATATCTTCGGCATCGTGGGCCGTGATGGCGGATTCACTCGCGTGGCCGCGGGATTCTGCATCCTGGTTCCAGTCATCGCGGCGGATCGCATTACCCCGCACACTGAAGGGCTCTGCGCCGTCCTCTGGCATCTCCTGGTCAGCCACCCGTTGCTGCAGCGCAACGCCACCAAATGGGAGTCGGTAAAGTGACCGGCGCCAGGTTCTTTATCGCCGGCGGCGCAGGCTTCATCGGCAGCCATTTTACCGACCGCCTGCTGGCTGAAAAGAGCGTGGAAGCAGTGACGCTCTACGACAATTTTTCCTCCGGCCGGCAGTGGCATTATGCCCAGCATGAGCAGGACCGCCGGCTGCATGTGCTATGTGCCGACGTCAAGGATATGGCTGCGCTCGAACGCGCCATGGCCGGTCACGACGTCGTGATCCATCTGGCTTCCAATCCGGACATTGCGCGCGCCGCCGTCGAGCCCGACATCGACTTTCGCGAGGGCACCTGCCTAACGCAGCAGATCCTCGAGGCCATGCGCCGCACCCGCACTCCGAGGCTGCTCTACGCGTCCGGCAGCGGAGTCTATGGCGATTTGGGAGAGCAGGAGGCCCAAGAAGATTTCGGCCCGCTCGTTCCGGTTTCCACCTATGGAGCCAGCAAGCTGGCCGGCGAAGCGCTGATCGCATCCTATTGCGCCATGTTCGGCATTACGGCCTGTGCCTTTCGATTTGGCAATGTCGTCGGCGCGCGCCAGACCCATGGAGTGGGCTTCGACTTCATCCGTCGCCTCCGCTCTCAGCCCGATCGGTTGTCTATACTTGGCGACGGCCAGCAGAGCAAGTCCTACATCCATGTCGAAGACGTCATCGAGGCCGTCTTCACGGCGCATCAGAAGACTGAGAAAAACTTCGAAGTTTATAACGTCGCCACTGGCGACTACATCACCGTGACCGAGATCGCGCGCCTGGCTATGGAAGTATCCGGGCTTTCTGACGAAGACGTTCGCCTGGAATACACGGGTGGCGACCGCGGCTGGAAAGGCGACGTGCCCATCGTGCGCCTGAACACCGGCCGTATCCGGAGCTTAGGCTGGACCTGCCGCCGGACTTCGCGCCAGGCTCTTTGCGTGGCCATGCACGCCTTGCTCGAAGACGTGCGCCTGGGGAGGCTTTAACCGGATGCGCCGCGCCGTCTTTCTCGATCGTGACGGTGTGGTGAACCGCGCCATCCTCCGCGAAGGCAAGCCTTATCCGCCCGCGATGCTCTCTGAGTTCCGCTTGCTTCCGGGAGTGCGTGAAGCTTGCAGAAAGCTGCGCGAGGCGGGCTTTGCCCTGATCCTTATCACCAATCAGCCTGACATCGCGCGAGGCGTCACTACTGCCCAGCAAGTGGCCGACATCCACAACCGATTGAAGCGGTATCTTCAGTTAGACGATATTCAAGTGTGCCCGCACGACGATTCAGCGCAATGCGGTTGCCGCAAGCCCAAGCCGGGATTGCTTCTGGAAGCTGCGCGAAGGTGGGATATTGATCTCGCCGGAAGCTTCGTCGTGGGGGATAGATGGCGGGATGTGGAAGCGGGCCAGCGCGCCGGCTGCCGCCCCATCTTCGTCGATTACGGTTATCACGAGCAACGGCCGATCGGGCCCTATCTAAGGGTCCACTCGCTGCCGGAAGCCGCCAACTGGATCGTGCGGGTGGCTCAAATGGGGTTGCAATATGCCTGACCGGATCTCCAGCATGCAAGTCAAAATCTTCGCCGACGGCGCCGACAAGCAGTCCATTCTCGAACTGGCGCGAAACTCCTGGATCAGCGGCTTCACCACCAACCCCACGTTAATGCGCAAAGCCGGCATCGTCGATTACGATTCCTTCGGCCGCGACCTGACGCACGCTATTCCCGATCGCCCGTTTTCCTTCGAGGTGCTCTCGGACGACTTCGACGAGATGGAGCAGCAAGCCTTGCGAATCGCCTCCTGGGGCGACAACGTTTACGTGAAAATCCCCATCACCAACACCCAGGGTGAAAGCGCGGCGCCGCTGGTTTACCGGCTGGCGCAGCGCGGAGTCAAGATCAATGTCACCGCGGTGATGACGCTCGATCAGGTGGAGGGTGTGTTAAAGAGCCTGAGGTACGGGCCTCCTAGTTGCATCTCCATTTTCGCCGGCCGCATTGCCGACGCCGGATGCGATCCGCTGCCCATACTTTGCGGCGCGTTAACGCGCATGCGCTTCTATCCTCAGATGGAGTTGATCTGGGCCAGCCCGCGCGAGTTGTTCAACATCGTCCAGGCGGACGCGATCGGCTGCCACATCATTACCGTGACGCATGATCTGTTGAAGAAGCTGCCGGTGATCGGCCGCGATTTGACCGAATACTCGCTCGATACCGTGAAAATGTTCTTCGAAGACGCGCGGGCCGCCGGCTTCACGTTAGACACCCAAGTCCACGCCTAGCGGCCAATTTCGCTTTACTCGTGCCTTAAGGCCACCAGCGGATCCACTTTAATCGCCTTCAAGGCCGGAAGGTAGCTGGCTGCCAGCGCCACCACCAAAATCACAGAAGACGTCGCCGCGAAGGTGAGCGGATCGGCGGCGTTAACACCGAACAATAGCCGCGAGATGATCCGCATCAGCGGGAATGCCAATACCAATCCAATGCCGATCCCGATAGCCGCCAGCTGAGTTCCCTCGCCCACCACCATCTTCAATACATCGCTCTTTTGCGCGCCCAACGCCATGCGAACGCCCAGTTCGTTGGTTCGTTGGGTCACGGCATAGGCTATGACGCCATATAGTCCGGTGGCCGCCAGGATCAAAGCTACCCCGGCGAAGACTCCCAGCAGCAGCGTCCGGAAGCGCGGCTGCGCCAGTGAGCCGCCTACCAGGTCTTGCATGGTCTTGACGTTGAAAACGGCCAGGTCGGCGTCCAATTTCTGAACCTCGCCTCGCACCGCCGCCGCCATCGAATTTGGCTCGGCCTGGGTCCGCAACACGACGGTCATGGTCCCTTCCACAAAACCCATCAGCTCGGGCGGAATCTGGAGATAGTGGTAATACATCTCCGCGTTGATCGCGGCGTCCAGTCCGGTATGTTTAACGTCGCCGACAATTCCGACAATCGTGCACCACTGGCTGCCGTCGAATCCCGCTTTCATCCGTTTTCCAATTGGGTCTTCCCCTGGCCAGAAGCGCCGAGCCATGGTGGTGTTGATGATTACCACGCCGGGCGTTTTCTCTCCATCGGTCCGGTCGAAGTACCGGCCCCGCACCAGCGGAATGCCCAGGGCTGAGAAGTATTCCGCGCTGGCCGCGCGGTATTTGGCCCGCGACTGCTCGGCCGCTGATTCCACCGGCCGGTTCTCAACCACGAAATTCAAGCTCGCATCCACTCCGCTGAGCGGAAGATTGCGCGCGATGCCTGCGTATTGCAGGCCCGCCAGAGCGTGTAACCGGTCCACCAATCGCTGGTAGAACAGCGCGACCTTCTGCCCCGAATAGCGGGTCTCGGGCAGCGCGATCTGCATGGTCAGCACATGATCGGGGCGGAACCCGGGATTGACGCTCTCCAGCCGCAGAAAGCTTCGAATCAGCAACCCGGCGCCAGTCAACAGCACCACGCAGGAGGCGATCTCAGAGGCCACCAGCGCATTTCGCCACCGCGCGCGGCTGCGGCTCCCGGTGTTGCCGCGGCCGCTGGTTTTGAGAACGGAGTTCAGGTCCGACCGTACGGTAAGGAGCGCCGGAGCCAATCCGAAAATAATGCCTGTAGCCAAGGATAACGTGAGAGTAAAGGCCGTCACCCGCCAGTCGATATTGATCTCCGCCAGTCGCGGTAAGCTCGCGGGACCGAACTGGCCGAGCATGCTGATGCCCCAAGCCGCCAGTGCCAAGCCCAGCAGTCCACCCGCTAACGCCAGAAGCACGCTCTCGGTGAGAAGCTGGCGCAGCACGCGCGCCGGATTTGCTCCTACAGCCATTCGCAGCACGATCTCTTTATCGCGGCTTCCCGCCCGCGCCAGCAACAGGCTGGCGACGTTGGCGCATGCGATCAACAGCACAAACACGACCGCGCCTAGCAGCGTCCACAACGTGGGGCCAATGTCGCCGGCCATCTGCTCGCGTAGCGCAACGATCTTAATGCTGTAACCCGCGTTGGTGTCCGCGTACTGCTGCTCAACCCGGCCGGCAATGGAACGCATCTCGGCGGAGGCCTCTTCCAGGCTCACGCCTGTCTTGAGGCGTCCGATCACGCGTAGCGTCCGGAATCCACGTTGGCTAAGTTCCTTCGCATCCAATGCGTACGGCATCCACAGCTCGGAGGGCGTGTCCAGAAGCTTGAAGCCCGGCGGCATGACGCCCACGATGGTCAGGCTGTTGCCGTCGACGATCGCGCTCTTTCCCAAGATGCCGGGATCACTGCCAAAACGGTGCTGCCAGAGGCCATAGCTCAACAGCGCTACTCGATTGCGCCCGGGCTCTGCTTCTTCGCTAAGAAATGTCCGGCCCAGAGTCGCCTTTACACCCAACAACTCAAAAGCGCTGGGCGATACCAACGCCGTTCCAAGACGCTCGGGCAGTTGGCCCCCCGTGAGAACCGCCGGTTGTTCTCGCAGGGCTGCAATGTTTTCGAACACTCTCTGCTGCTCTGCCCAATCGCGATAGTCGGGCGGAGAGACTTGCTCCTGCAGGATTCCCTTGCTTAGTTTCGTTTCCCAAAGCACCACCAAGCGGCTCGGGTCCCGGTAGGGGAGCGGGCGCAACAGCACAGTATTGACGACGCTGAAAATCGCGCTGTTCGCGCCGATGCCCAGGGCCAGGGCGATCATCGCAACAACCGTAGATCCCGGACTCTTGGCGAGCATACGAAACCCGTATTTCAGATCGTTCCCAAGGTTATTCATTTCGAACTATATAGAATAGCAGCCTCTAAAAAACGAATCGGACCGCGACAGTGAGGGACCGTCACGGTCCGATTCTAGACTTGGGTTTGTTGGAAGGATAAATCGTTTGGGTTAGCCGCCCCAAACAGCGCCACCAGCTCGTACTCTGGTCTTTGTGCTCATTTGGCTCTCCTTTAATTTAGGTCCGTGTCTTCTTTGCTCCTAAGGGCCGAACTCGGCGCTAGGTGCCCCAAACTGCGGCGCCAGCTTTGATCTTCGTCTTGGTCCTCATGTGGCGAATGTCTCCTTGCTTTAATTTTTTTGTTTTGATTGGCCTTGCGGTCGATGTGAGAAATGCAACTCGGATGCCAGGGGTACCACAACTCGAAAGAGCAAAGTACTATGGAATGTAAGTTACAGAAAACAAGGGGACTGTAAGTCGGATTTCGAATCACAGCTTGGCCGCAACCGGCGATTATTTTACCGTTGGTCTATCTGATCAGATAGATACCCTATCCACTCAGATAGGGTGTTTACCTTAGCTCGGGGTTTTTGGAAGATCGAGAACACAGACCGGACGCCACGGTTACGACGAACGGTCGCCGGACCGTTCGTCGGCCGTGCAAACGGAAGCGCACTCCTCCGTACTGCTTCCGCAAGGCTGCCGAGCTGACTAACCATCGAGGACCCGCTGGTTGTCAGATCAGACTTCTAAAAGGCTGCGAGGATCCTCCAACATCCAACTAGTAGTAGTGCACTACCCCTCGGCATACCCCTCTAGGGTCATAGCAATTCCAGCACCATTGGAACTGAATGTATTAAATCTTGGATCAAACCCTGACAAATGTTGCAAAATCATGGCTTAGTGTAAGAGAGATTAGTCTGGCGCGGATTCTTGATCGCCTCCGGCCCTATCTTTTCGGATATTATGGGCTAACGCCTCAGATAGTGAGATAGTCGCTATGCCCCAGACTGTTGCTGAACTCGAGGCCCTGGCCGGGCCATTGAAGGGAACCAGCATTCCTTTGTCCGGCGATCAAATCTCCATCGGACGCGAACCCACCAATGCGATCTCAGTCGTAGACGCCGGAGTCAGCCGAAAGCATTGCGTCATTTTACAGGACGGTAGCGAGTTTAAGATCCAGGACTTGAATAGCCGCAACAGCACCTTCGTGAACGGAGTTCCCGTTACTGAGCGGGTCTTAATTTCCGGAGACGAGATCAAGATCGGAAACAGCCTTTTCCTGTTCGTAGTGCCGTCGGAGGAGACTGGTGGCGCCCTTTCCAGCTCAGTCGAATTCGCTAAACAGGATACTAGCGGAGGATCCACCATCGTCCTTCGGAAACAGGACGCGCTTTACCTGCGAGATCTGGATCGCGTCGCGCCTTCCGAGCGAATGGTTCGCGATCTGAACGTGCTGGTTCGAGTCAGTAAAGCGGTTAACTCGGTACGAGGCCTGGAAGCGCTAGAGAAACAAGTTCTGGAATCGGTTCTGGAAATCGCACCCGCCGGCCGCGCGGCTATTCTTCTTTGTGATCGCGGCTTCGAGAGCTTGGACGAGTGCACTGTGTTCGGTTGGGACCGCCGCACTGGAGCGAACCCCACCGTACAGGTGAGCCGCACCATCGTATCGCAGGTGCTCAAAGAAGGCGTCGCGATCTTATGCAACGACCTGCCGGCTACTCAGACGTTCGCCGACACCGAGAGCGTAATGGCGCGCCATATCCGCAGCGTTCTGGCGGTGCCGCTGGAGGTTTTCGATCGCATATTAGGCGTGATTTACATGGATGCCAGCGATCCGGATGTGCGGTTTGACGAGGACCACCTGCAATTGCTGACTGCCATCGGTAGTATCGCAGCCTTCGCGCTCGACAATGCGCGCCGCATGGATTGGCTGGAGGGAGAAAACCGCCGCCTGCAGGCCGAGATGAACGTCGAGTACAACATGGTGGGCGAAAGCCAGCGCATGCGCGACGTGTATCAATTCATCGGCCGCGTGGCCAAAATGGACTCCACGGTGCTTATCTCGGGCGAGAGCGGCACCGGCAAGGAACTGGTGGCCCGGGCCGTCCACCGCAATAGCAGCCGCGCCCACATGCCCTGTGTGGCCATCAACTGCGCCGCGCTGGCCGAATCGCTGCTCGAAAGCGAGTTGTTCGGCCATGAAAAGGGCGCATTTACCGGCGCAATCGTTCAGAAAAAAGGAAAACTCGAAGTAGCCGAGGGGGGCACGGTTTTCTTGGATGAAATCGGAGAGCTGGCGCCTCTCATGCAGGCCAAGTTGCTGCGGGTCCTGCAAGAACGTGAGTTCGAACGCGTCGGAGGCACGCGCACTATCAAGCTGAATGTGCGGTTAATTACCGCCACCAATCGGGATCTGGAAACAGAGGTAAAGGCTGGAAGATTTCGCGAGGATCTTTATTATCGTTTGAATGTCGTTTCGCTGCGGATGCCCTCTCTGCGAGACCGCCGTTCCGATATCTCGCTGCTGGCAAGTTATTTTGCCGCTAAATCCGCCAAGCGGTCTAATCGGCCGGTGCTGGGAATTTCGCCGCAGGCCCGCGCGTGTTTGTTGAATTACGATTGGCCCGGCAACGTGCGCGAGCTTGAGAACGCCATCGAACGGGCCGTAGTGCTGGGGTCGAGCGAGTTGATTCTGCCCGAGGATCTTCCCGAATCGATCCTCGAAAAAGCCGAGCCTGCCAGTTCAGCGGTGAACGCTTTCCACGATGCCGTGCGTGAGGCGAAGAAGCAGCTCATCATCAATGCCCTCGAGCAGGCCCACGGCAATTACACGGACGCAGCGCGTCTGCTGGGTCTGCATCCCAATTACCTGCATCGGTTGGTCCGCAATCTCAGCTTGAGGCCGGCGCTGCAACGCCAGTCGGTTGGCAATTCCTGATCCTGAGCTGTGACTTGCTTTTCTGAGCCGTGACTGTAAGGAGCGGAGACTATTTTCCGAAGGTCCAATCCACTCCCAGAAGCGGCACGAAATCGTGCAACCATCCGTGAATTTTCGCGCCCGGGGCGGGCACAATCACGTTCTCGGGAAACGGCGTCGCGTAATCCCTGAAATCCACCCGCACCACCCAATGATCGCCGACCATCGCCTTCACGCCCCCACCAAAGCTGACCAGCGCCTTGGCCTCGTCGGCATGGGCCAGCAAGCCGAAATCGCTCAGAGGTTGATTAGGATCCACCCTGCCCGTCGCGGTATAGCGTTTGATGCCGGCGCCACCAGCCAGGAACGGCCGCAGCCGGGCATGCCGTTTGGTTGCGTAAGCTAAGAAGTCGAAATGTAACGCATGCGACGCCGCATCGAGATTCGCTTGCCGCCCATTGAACTTTAGCTCTGTATCGCCATCCTGGAAGGTATAGCGAAGTTCGCCTCCAAAATGGTCCGATACATCTTCCCCAAGCACCCCGCCGACAGCAAAACGCGGACCGAATCCGGCCGTTGCCGACCCCACGGAGTTGTTAATCGTGGCGTCGTGGTAGAAACCAAATCCCCCCGCGGCGCCAACCGACCATGACTGCGCGAAACAACCCGAACCGCCCACCGCCCAGGTCAACAGCACAACGTATCCCCGCATCTTATAGCGCATTCTATTATTGATTCTATTCCTCACACATGCCACGGGTCCCTAGACCGGAGGCCTTAGGGGGCTAGAAAGGACGCCTTAGGATGCCGGCCGGTCCCTAGGGCAGCGCTTCCACTACCCGGTCGATCTCCTCCGGGCTGATATAGAAATGTGGCGAGAATCGCACCCAACCCTGCCGCGGCGCCGCCATAATCCCTCGCTCTTTGAGGTCGCGAACCACTTTACGGCTATCCATGCCGGGCTTGTGGAGGGCGACGATTCCGGAGCCATTTTCAGGCGTACGATCACCCAAGATCTGGTAGCCCTTTTGCCGGGCGCCATCGACCAGCCTGTCGGCCAAAGCCTGCACGACCGGACCAATCCGCTCAATCCCGATTTCCAGCAAAAGTTCGATAGACGCCCGCAGACCGTAACAGCCGATGGTGTTCAGCGTTCCGCATTCATAGCGGCCGGCGTCGGGCCGGAGGGTCATGTCGCGCGACGCGTAGTCGTTATAGCCCGCCACGTTCGTCCAACCGAACTCCTTGGGAAGAATGGAGTCCTGACGCTCCTTGCGCACATACAGAATGCCGCAACCCTCTGGACCCAACAGCCATTTGTGCCCGTCAGCAGCCAAGGCATCGATATGCGCGGTTTGCACATTGATCGGAAAGGCCCCGAGGCCTTGGATCGCATCCACAAAGAAGAAACAACGGTTCCGCTGGCAGATTTCGCCGATCGCGTTCAGGTCCACACGCAGGCCGCCCAGATACTGCACGAAACTGATAGCCAGCAGCTTAGCGCCGTAGGTCGCACGCTCGATGGCATGCAGGGGATCGTGGATCGACAGCCATTCGACGCTGCAGCGCTGCGCTTCCAGACGGAGCCATGGGAAATAGTTAGCCGGAAACTCCTCCTTGAAGGCGACAATGCGATCGGTGGGCCGCCAGTCCATACCCATGGCGATGGTCGCGATTCCCTCCGAAGTATTCTTTACAATCGCGATCTCGCCGCGGTCGGCGCCGATCAGACGGGCGGCTGCAATTCGAAGCGCCTCATAAGTATCCATCCATTGGTCGTAATGCAGCGACCCATAATCCAGCGCGTCATTGGCGAAATTTTTCATGGCCTCGGCCGAGCGCTTGGGCAATGGTGCGACGGCTGCGTGGTTGAGATAGATCAATCGCTCAGTTACGGGAAACTGGTCCCGATACCGCTGCCACAGCGGCTTTTCCAATAGTGCGGATTTATTATCAACCTGTTCGAAACTCATGACCCTCCCCGTACGTTTAACAAATGAAGGATTATACTGTTTTGTAGGAGCCCTCGCATGAACCGCTTGCTGACCGCCATTGTTCTCCTCCTGGTGATTCTTGCCCTCGCCGCCCCTACGACTCTCCTTGCCACCGACCCTGAGAAGGACCCGGATCAGATCGGGAACCGGAACGTCAGCGGAAAGGTGAACTTCTATTCTCTTGAAAAAGAAATGGCGCTGGGTAAGGCGCTCGCGCAAGATGTCAAACGGCAGGCCAAGATGATCACTGATCCGGTCATCGCCGAGTATGTCAATCGGATTGGCCAGAACCTGGTCCGAAACTCCGACGCGAAGGTTCCGTTCACTATCGAGGTGATCGATAGCGAAGATGTGAATGCGTTTGCGCTACCGGGCGGGTACTTCTTTGTGAATTCCGGTCTGATTCTGAAAGCGGACAATGAGGCGGAGCTGGCCGGCGTGATGGCGCATGAAATCGCCCACGTGGCGGCGCGGCACGGCACCCGGCAGGCCACCCGCGGCGAGATCGCGCAACTGGCCACCATCCCGCTGATCTTCGCGGGCGGCGGCTGGGCCACTTATGGCATCTACCAGGCATCCAACGTGCTGGTTCCCATTGGTTTCCTCAAGTTCTCGCGCGGCTTTGAGTCGGAAGCCGACATGCTCGGCTTGGAATATATGTACAAGGCCGGTTACGATCCGACAGCCTTCGTGGATTTCTTCGAGAAGATCGAGACGCTGGAGAAGCGCAAGCCGGGAACCATGGCCAAGGTTTTTTCAACACATCCGATGACGGACGATCGAATTCGCGCCGCTCAGAAAAATATCCAGAATTACCTGAAGGCTAAGCCGGAGTATGTGGTCACCACGTCTGAATTCAGCGACGTGAAGAACCGCTTGTCCGCTATGCACAATCGCCGCAAGCTCGACGACCGGGATGTAAATAAGCCCCAGCTTCGACGGACTCCCGGATCAGGCACCGGTCCAGTGGATGCGGATGCAAACGGCAAAACGCCGGCCAGCGACCAGGACGAGCGTCCCACGCTGAAGCGCAAGCCGGATTCCTCGAACTAAGCCGCGCTACTGAGCGGCGACGGCTACCGAGCCGCGGCGGTCCTACAATGGAGCATGGCTCCCGGCACTCGCCGAATTCTATTTCTAGCTGCGTTAGTTGTTGTTTATCTGGTGGGCTTTGTTCCCACCTGGCTGAAGCTGCGCGACCAGACTACCCAGCGTGAGAAAGCTGAACAAGCGCTGACCGTAACACGCATCGTCAAAGACCTGGGATCGGCTGGCATCGATGCACGGCGCGCGGCATATGAGCCCGCGCGGTTGGAGGCGAGTGCGTTCTTTACCGAGGCGCGCTTACAGATCGACCAGGGCGATAAGTCCGCGCTGAGCCGTCAACAGCGCGACGGGCTCGGGCCTTTGCTGGCGCCGCGCGATGAATTGATTACGTTGCTGGCGCGCAGTGATCCGGCGTCGGCGGACCGATTGTCGAATCTATACGTTGCTGTTCGAAAGATCTTGGGTGTTTAGACCAAGACAGTGAACGCGGTCTCCGTCCGCGTCACCGGCCGATATAACGTATCGCGCTCCATCGGTTCGCGGCCGGCTTCGCGGATCAGCCGCAATAGTTCATTGCGCCGCAGCCCCTGGCTGGTAGTCGCGCCGGCATCGTGGTAGATCTTCTCTTCCACTACTGTCCCGTCCAGATCATCGGCTCCAAATCGCTGGGCGATCTGCGCGATACGGGGCGTCATCATGATCCAATAAGCCTTGATGTGATCGATGTTATCGAGCATCAAGCGCGATACTGCGATCATTTTCAAGTCCAGAAATCCGCTGGTGGTTTGGATGTGCTCGAGCGCTGTATTGGCTGGATGAAACGCCAGCGGAATGAAGGTCTGGAACCCGCCCGTGTCGTCTTGCAACTCGCGTAGCTTGATCAGATGGTCGACGCGATCTTCCTCAGTCTCGATGTGGCCGTACAGCATGGTGCAGTTGGATTTCAACCCCAGCTTATGCGCGGCGCGGGCAACCTCGAGCCATTGCGAGCCGTCGATTTTGTGATCGCAGATAATGCGGCGCACGCGATCGTGGAAAATCTCCGCGCCACCGCCCGGTAGGGAATCGACGCCGGCATCCATCAAGCGCTGCAAGGTCTCGCGGATCGGGATCTTCGTACGTTGCGCGAGATAGGCGACCTCCACCATCGTGAAGGCCTTCAAGTGTACTTCCGGAAAGCGCTGCTTCAGGCCCCGCAGCATCTCGCAGTACCAATCCAGCGTTAGCTCGGGATGCAGGCCGCCCACGATATGGAATTCGGTGACCGCTTCGGTCCAACCTTCCCCCGCGCGATGCCAAACCTCTTCGAGCGACCAGGTATACGCTTTCGGATCCTTGGCCCGTTTTCCGAACGCGCACAGCTTGCAGCTGGCCACGCAGACATCGGTGGGGTTAATGTGGCGGTTCACATTGAACCATGTCACGTTGCCGTGCTTGCGTTCCCGGACCAGGTTTGCCATGTGGCCCAGCGCTAAAATATCGCTGGTGCGGTAGAGCGCTACTCCGTCCTGATAGTCCAGCTGGCGGCCGGCTTCCACCTTCTCCAAAATAGGCAGCAAACGCCGGTCTTCGATGATGATTTGCATTAGTTCAGGGCCCTCATACCGAGGAAATAAATATCGGCTGCCCAAAACAGAAAGAATAGCACGCTGACATAGCCGTTTACCGTAAAGAAGGCCGCGTTCACCCGCGACAGATCGTCCGCCTTTACGAGGCTATGCTCGTAGGCCAGAAGCAGGATGATCGCCGCGATGCCCGCCAAACTCAACCAGCCCAACTGGAAGGTCAGGGCCAGAGCCAGCAGGCATCCGATCATGGCCACATGAAAAACGCGGGCGATCCATAAGGCGCCGCTGATCCCGAACCGGCGAGGCAGGCTGAACAGGCCCTCCTGTTGATCGAATTCATAGTCCTGGCACGAGTAGATGATGTCGAACCCGGCTGTCCAGAAAGTGACCGCGGCGGTCAGCCAGAGAATCCTCGGGTCGAGCGATCCAGACACCGCGATCCAGGCCGCCGCCGGTGCGATCCCCAGTGAAAAGCCCAATATCAAATGAGAAAAAGTGGTGAACCGCTTAGTGAAGGAATAAAAGAAGAGCACCGCTAGTGCTAAGGGAGCTAGCTTGAGGCAAAGCGGGTTCAGCGCCCGCGCCGCCAGCAAAAAGACGAGCACCGAAACCATAACGAATCCCCAGGCAAAGCCAGTGCTCAAGATTCCGGCCGGCAGGTGACGCGCGCGGGTCCTTGGATTCCGGGCGTCAATGTCGGCGTCGAGAATGCGGTTGAAAGCCATGGCGGCCGATCGCGCTCCGACCATCGCAATCACGATCCATAGCAGCTTGCCTGCGAATACGCGGCCAGTCAAGTGCTTTTCGCGGAACGCCAGCAACGCTCCGGTGAGCGCGAAGGGCAGGGCAAACACCGAATGCTCGAACTTGATCATTTCGAGCGTGAGCCGCAGCCGGTTCCAAAATCTCATTTTCGCTACCATTCTAATTCATGCGTTCGATGGTTCTCCTATTCTTCGTTCTGCTGGCAAGCTGCGGCCCTAAACCAACCTCGCAGGACGATTTTAATACCACTGACATTACCCTCCCTGGCGGCCAGATCATCAAGACCGAGTTCGTGTATGACACGGTGGGGGCGCTGCGCGGCATGCAGTTTCGCAGTTCGATAGCGCCCGATCACGGCATGCTGTATGGGCATCGGACTCCAGGCAAGTACAGTTACTGGATGTACCAGACCCTCATTCCGCTGGACATGATTTGGATGGACCCGGACCATAAGGTGGTCGAGATCGTCGAAAATGCGCCACCGTGCAAGACGCCGGCCAGCCAGTGCACGCACTATGGCGGCAATAAGGTGGCACAGTATGTTCTTCAGCTCGGTGGCGGAATGGTGAAAAAGTACGGCGTAAAGGTAGGCGACGGCATTAGTTGGTAGGCTGCTCTTGCTCGAAGACGGCGTGTACAGCCTAACCCATGTCTTCTGGACCGGACTGGCCGAATCCTCCAGCGCCCCATTATATCCGGCGCGAGCATATGTAGTGAGCCGCACCAGCAGATCAGATGCGGAAGCCGAACGAATAAACGAAGATGCCGGGCACACCCGCAAGTTAAATGCCTACCAAATCTAAAAGAGCTACATCAAGGGGATTCAAAACGCAAGAGCCGCGGAAAGCAGCAATGGTGATCTCGACGAAAGTAATTTCATTCAACAGCGTGGCTACTCAATTTGTCTGGGCGGGACGTTGCTGGGTCACATCTGCAATGGATTTGAGAGACTTTTCTATAAGTCTGTGAAGTGGCTTCTCTTAGAGTCGCGAGGCCGCCGACTCCAGTGAGAAATATCACCGCTTTCTTACTGCTCGTCTGTTACGCTCAAGTTGAATGGATCAAGACCAACTGCGGGTCCTGCTGGAAGAGGTACGGACCGGCGCCGTTGACGTGAACGCCGCAGTCGACCGCATGCGGCACCTGCCCTTCGAGGATTTGGGTTGGGCCAAGCTGGACCATCACCGCGCGCTCCGGCACGGTCTGACGGAAGTTATTTTCGGCAAGGGCAAGACCGCGGAGCAGATAGCCATCATTGCAGGCCGGTTGCTTGAAAAGTCCCCAAATCTGCTGATTACTCGTGCCGATGAGTCGATCGCCGCGACGTTGAAACGGACTTTCCCGGAAGCGGAGTATTTTGCTCTGTCTGGCGCGGTGCGTGTGTGGCGCGATCGTGCGATTCGCGGTAAAGGCAAACTGGCCGTTGTGTGCGCCGGCACCAGCGACATTCCTGTGGCTGAGGAAGCGCAAGTTACCGCCGAGGTGATGGGCAACGAAGTGGAAGCGATTTACGATGTTGGCGTGGCCGGCATCCATCGATTAATTGCCAGCAGCGAGCGGCTGAGCCAGGCTCGTGTCGTAGTGGTGGCGGCAGGTATGGAAGGGGCGCTGCCTAGTGTTGTCGGCGGGATGGTTTCGGCGCCGGTGATCGCGGTTCCAACCAGCGTGGGCTACGGCGCAAGCTTCCACGGATTAGCCGCGCTGCTCGGTATGCTGAACAGTTGCGCCAGCAACGTCACGGTCGTAAATATCGATAATGGATTTGGAGCGGGCTACGTGGCCAGTTTAATCAACCGGCTGTAACGCGCCCACCAACCCTAGGTGACTCTCTAGTTATGCCACTGCGGTGCTAATCCTTGCGCCCGATTCTTCTGCGTAGACATAGAAGCCGAACATGGGCGTAGCTTCGCCCCGGCTCCAGCGGCTCATTTTCCAGTCGACTCGCACAAACCCGATATCGGGTTGAGATGCAAGATTGAGCAAGACCGAATAGATGCCGCAATAGAACTTGGGCGGAAATTTTGCCAAGGGCCGGAGGCCCCAGTTTTCACCATCCGCAGAGCCCCAAATGGACACATCCAGGCTCTCCTGCTCGATGATGCGAGTGATTCCGAGAGTAAGAACGAGTAACTTACCTCGGTTTGGACCGAGTCGGAACTCCGGTCCGTTGCCGTCGGCTCTTGCGATGCTCTCAGGCAAAAGAAAGTTACGCAGCATTAGAATCCTCCAGCCGGGGGACGTGCCGGAAAACTGCTCTTTTGCTACCTGGCAGTTGTACCTACAGGGTAACTAAAGTGCTCGAAGGCGGTTGCCCGCCTCTCTCAGCGTCTCATACTTTTTGCAAAAACAAAAGCGAATTAATGTCGCACCCTGGCTAGAATCCGCAAAAAAACTTGACCCGGGGACGGCTGCCACCCCGCAATGTTCGATCATATGCCGGACGAACGTATAGTCGTCCGGAAAACCAAACTTTCGGATGTCGGTCATTATGTAATACGCCCCATCGGGCCGGAAGCATTGGAAACCCGCCTGTTCTAACAGCCCTAAAAGAAGATCGCGCCGGCTCTTATAATCGGATGCCAGTTTGGAGTAGTAGGTATCGGGCATGTTCAGCGCCAGAACACCGGCTTGTTGGAGTGGTGCCGCTGCGCCGACTGTCAGAAAGTCGTGGACTTTACGGATTGAATCCGTCAAATCCGGCGCCGCCAGCACCCACCCTACCCGCCATCCGGTCACTGAGTAGGTTTTGCTCATGCTGTTTACAAGAACGCTGCGTTCCCGCATTCCCGGTAAAGTTGCTATCGGTGTGTGAGATGCGGAATCGTACAGAATGTGTTCATAGATTTCGTCAGTAATTGCAAGGGCATCGAATTCCTGGCAAAGGTCTGCGATTACCTGCAATTCGTCCCGGGTGAAAACTTTTCCAGTTGGGTTGTTGGGGGAGTTGAGTACGATTGCTTTGGTTCTGGGCGAGAAGGCGCGCCGCAGTTCGTCCGGGTCGAAGGTCCAATCCGGAGGCCGAAGGGTGACCAATTTCCGATGGGCGCCCGCCAAAAGTATATCTGGACTGTAATTTTCGTAGTATGGCTCGAATACGATGACCTCGTCGCCCGGATTCGTCACGGCCAGCATGGAAGCGATCATGCCTTCGGTGGCCCCACAGCAGACTGTAATTTCTCTCTCTGGATCGTAATCCAGGCCGTACGTTCTGCGGTATTTGGCCGCGATCGCATCCCGAAAAGGCTTGGCCCCCCAGGTTATGGGGTATTGGTTGAAGTCGGCGTCGATGGCGTCCTTGGCGGCCTGCTTGATTTCCTCGTTGGCACTGAAATCGGGAAAGCCCTGTGCCAGGTTTACGGCATTCGATTCCATGGCCAGGCGGGTCATCTCGCGGATCACCGATTCGGTAAACTGGGAGGTCCGTTCACTGCGGAATCGCTCCCGCCGGTTGGCGATCTGGACCGGCCGGACAGAGGTCTTTTCGGCTGAAGGGGTCATAAAGAAAAGACTACCATCGTCCGGGTGTGAAAGCCCCTCAAGCGTTGAGAATTCCCATCTTCTTGGCGACTCTCGCCAGGATCTCGGCCGCGCGGTCGAGCATTTCGCGCGTATGGGTGGCGGTGACGATGGTTCGAATGCGAGCCTTGCCTTCAGGCACGGTCGGAAAGCCGATCCCGGTGGCGTAGAGGCCGTTATCGAAGAGCGCCGACGAGAACGCATGCGCCATTTTCGCTTCGCCCACCATGATGGGCGTGATGGGCGTTTCGCTCGCCCCCGTATCGAAGCCGGCGGTTTTCAGGTTGGCCTTGAAGTAAAGCGTGTTGTCCCAAAGTTTCTCGATCCGCTGTGGCTCGTCCTCCAGAATCTTAAAGGCGGCGAGACAGGCAGCGGCGACTCCGGGGGGATGCGAGGTGGAAAAGAGAAATGGCCGGGCGCGGTGATATAGAAACTCGATCAGATCTTTGGTCCCGCAAACATAGCCGCCCAGAACGCCGATGGCCTTCGACAGCGTGCCGACCTGGATATCAACGTGGCCATGCAGGCTGAAATGGTCCACCGTGCCGCGCCCCTTGCGTCCGAGCACACCGGAGGAGTGCGCGTCGTCAATCATCATGACGGCGCCATTCTTTTCGGCAGTGGCCACCAAGGCGGGGAGCGGAGCGATGTCGCCATCCATCGAAAATACGCCATCGGTGATCAGCAACTTGCGTCCGGGCGCGCCCGCGAGATCATCGAGAATCTTGGAGGCCGCAACCGTGTCCTTGTGGGGGAAGACATGGATCTTGGCCTTTGACAATCGGCAGCCGTCGATGATGCTGGCATGATTCAGCGCGTCGGAAATGATGTGATCTTCGGGGGTGAGGACCGCGGCGACGGTTCCGGCGTTAGCCGCGAAACCGGATTGGAACACGACGCAGGCTTCGGTGTGCTTGAACTTCGCTATGTGCTGCTCCAGCTCCATGTGAATGCTCATGGTGCCCGAAATGGTTCGGACCGCACCTGAGCCCGCGCCCAACTTCTTGGTAGCTTCCACCGCCGCCTCCACCAGCTTGGGATGGTTAGCGAGGCCGAGATAGTTGTTGCTGGCGAGGTTGATCACCTCACGGCCATCGAAACGGGAGACCGGTTCACAGGCGGATTCGAGCACGCGCAGACGCTGGTAGGTTCCTGCTTTGCGCCACGCCTCGAGCTGCTCGGTTAGATAGCTGAGGGGATTAGTAGTGGTCACCACTCTATCGTAGCGCCGACCGGCCGCCGTCGACACCGTACGATGGAAGGAATGCGGCGTACGTTTTTGATCGATACCGATACAGCTTCCGACGATGCAGTGGCGCTGATCATGGCCCTGCGCGCGCCCGATGTGCAGGTGGCGGCGATCACCGTCGTGGCCGGTAATGTCTCGCTCGACCAAGCGACGCGGAACGCGCTGTACACGGCCGAGTTGTGTGGTTCGTCCGTACCCGTGTATGCCGGTGCGGCCCGGCCGTTGCTGCGCGAGCCCCGCCATGCCCAGTGGTTCCACGGCGTGGATGGGCTGGGCGATCAAGGATATCCGCCGCCGAAGCGCGGCCCGGAAAGCAAGCACGCCGTGGACGCGATTATTGACGTGATCGCCGCCAACCCCGGAATCGTTGTGGTGACACTTGCTCCGCTGACGAACGTGGCGCTGGCTCTGGCGCGGGCGCCTGAAATCGTTCGCAATGTTAGCCGCTGCGTCATCATGGGCGGCAATCCCTGCACCGAAGGCAACGTCACGCCTGCCGCCGAGTTCAACATTTGGGTGGACCCGGAGGCTGCTCGCATGGTGCTGCGCTCAGGTTTACCGATCGAGCTGGTGGGTTGGCACCTGTGTCGCGGCGAGGCGAATCTTCTCGCGCCGGACATCGAGCACGTAATCAGCTTGGGAACGGACCTCGCGCGGTTCGCCATCGATTGCAACCGGACTGCGACGGAGGCGAATCGCAGGCAGACCGGCGAAGCCGGGATCGCACTGCCTGATCCTACCGCTATGGCCATTGCGCTTGATCCATCGATCTGCACGAACGCCAGCCGCCATTATGTGGATGTCGAGACGGACAGCGAACTCACGCGAGGTATGACAGTGGTTGACCGGCTCGGGGTGGCGGGGGATGAGAGGAATCGAGCGGTGTGGCAGCCGCTGCTGGATGGAGGTCCTAACGCGATCGTTTGTTGGGAAATCGACATTGCGCGGTGGAAGAGCCTTCTGTACCGGTCGCTCAGCGCCCCTTGAGGCGGTGATCTTCAACGTCCGGCATTCTCATCACCTTGCACATTTCGAATAAACGGGAGTAAGCGCGCTTGCCGATGCGCTCTTCTAAAGTGTACTTGCTGTATATGTCGTCTTCCGTATGTGAGCGGCCGGGGTTGATCTCCGATAAGTTGGTAGTGAAGATCGTGGCTTTACGGTTGTTGCAGCGATGAGTAATGATCGCAGTGATGGTGTCTTCGACAAAATCCTTAATGCGATGCGCGCCTAGATCGTCGAGCACCAGGATCTGAGTATCCAACGCCGTGCGATAAGCGTCGCGGTCCATGGTGTCGGAGGCAGCATCATAGCCGCTGCGGATGTGGTTCAGCAGCGCTTGGAAATCAAAGAATATGCCTTCGAATCCCCGCATGATCAAACTTCGGAGTACGGCCACCGCTAGATGCGTTTTGCCGGTACCGGGCGATCCGATGAACAGCAAACCCGGTTTTGGAGCGTTGGGATATTCGCGCACGTAGCCGCGTACATCCACCAGGACCTTGGCAAGTTTCGGACGGGCGACCGGGTTGTCGGCGGGGAGAACAAAATTGTCTACCGAGGCATTTTGATAGAGCGGCGGAATGTTGGCTCGCTCCAGAATGCGCTGCTCCCGGCCCTCATCGGCACACTCGCACCGCTCGGCGCCCGAGAGTCCTTCGCGCTCGACGATCTTCCAACCGGAGCCGCCGCATTTTGAGCAAATTTCAACCACGTTCATATAGTAGCTACCAGCCGACTGGTTTTCCTTTGTTCTGATCATCCAGCCATTTTTTCAACGGCGCAAAGTAATCGAGAATCGCGGTGGCGTCCATCTGATTCTGTCCGGTCAAAGCGGCCAACGCGTTGGGCCAGGGCTGGCTAGCGCCCATCGCGAGCATAGCAGTTAGTCTGGCGCCGGCAGGTTTGCTGTCGTAGATGGAACAGCGATTCAGTGGACCCGTACAGCCGGCGATCTTCGCCAGCGAGCGATGAAACTGGAACTGCAAGATGTCGGCCAGGAAGTAGCGCGCGTACGGAAAGTTGGCGGGTACATGATATTTCGCGCCGGGATCGAAGTCGGCTTCAGTGCGCGGAATCGGGGGTGCGATGCCCTGGTACTTCAAACGGAGCTGCCACCAGGTCTGGTTGTATTTATCCGGCGGTATTTCGCCCGAAAACACCTGCCAGCGCCATTTGTCGATAAGGAGACCGAAGGGCAGGAACGCGATTTTCTCCAAGGCTTTATACATCAATAGCCCGAGGTCCTTGGAGCTATCGGGCACGGTCGAGAGAAGCCCAATCTTTTTCAGGTACTCGGGCGTGACCGACAGCGCGATGGTGTCGCCGATGGCTTCATGGAAACCGTCGTTGGCGCCGTCGCGGAACAGGAATGGCTGGCGATCGTAGGCGCGCTGATAAAAATTGTGGCCCAGCTCGTGATGGATGGTGCTGAAGTCATCCGCATTGATCTCGATGCACAACTTGATGCGGAGATCATCCAACGTGTCGATGTCCCAGGCGCTGGCGTGGCAGACCACGTCGCGATCGCGCGGCTTCACGAACAGCGACCGCTCCCAGAAGGTTTTGGGCAACGGAGCGAAACCCAGCGACGTGAAGAACCGCTCCCCGTAGCGAACCATATCAAGCGGCTGCGTGTTCTTGGCTTTAAGAATGGCCGTCAAGTCGTAGCCGGGGTCGGCGTTCTTGGGAGCTACCAATGGATAGATGTCTTCCCACTCCTGCGCCCACATATTGCCCAGCAGGTGGGCGGGAATGGGGCCGTTGGCCGGAACAATGTTGCCATACTTTTCACGAAGTTTGGCGCGAACGTAAGCGTGCAGGGAAAGATATAGGGGCCGAACCTGATCCCAGAGACGATCCACCTCGGCGGTGAAGGCATCCGGCGGCATGTCGTATTTGGAGCGCCACATCGCGCCCATGTCGGCGAATCCCAGTTCGCGCGCGCCTTTGTTTCCGAGCTCGACGTATTTTTGAAACAGCGGGCGGATAGGAGGCGCAATGGAGTGCCAACCGCGCCAGGCTTCCAGCAGTTGCTTGGGATCGGTACTGGTGCGCAAAGTCCGGCTCAGGTCTTCGAGATCCCGGCACTGGTTGGGCACTGCGCAATATTTGCCTCGGCCGTACATACCCTCCATCTGCGAGGCGATTTCGGTGAGCTGCTGGGACTCTTTCGGATCGGACGGCGCGGCTAATGTCAGCGAGAGCCGCAGCAGCTTAAACTCGCGGGCCAGCGCGTCGGGCATCTTGAGATTGCTAAAGCGCGTGGATTCCTTCGCAAGCTGCATGGTCGCCGAGATCTCCAGCTCGTCGGCTTTGGCCGCGAGAATCTCGGTGTCGTAGGTAATGTCGGTGGACTTCACCCAATCGGCGCGAGAATCCTGAATCGTCAGATCGAGCAGCTTCGATTCGGCGCGATCCATGAAGGCGCGTGCGTCTGCCAGCGTTGGCGGCTTCTGAGAATCGGCGGCGTGGCAGGTCCCGAACGTGAAGGCAAGAAGGATGAGGAAGGAACGCACCTTACAATTTTCGCAGGTTGGAGGGCTGCGCCATTTAGGCATGAGCCTCGAAGTCGTGAGTGTTCGCCTGCTGCCGGCGTTCTTCGCGGCGGAGGAAGGTCTCGATTTCGTCGTTGGAAAAAACGAAGCCATCGTCAGCGGGCTGGTAAGGAAGATTTTCGTCTTTGTGCATTTTCAAGATCTTAGCGGCCTTGTCGAGTTGGCGCTCTTCGGTGGCGCGCCGCTCGGCCTGGATCTGGCGGAGTTGCGCGAGGGTGCGCTCGAACTGACGGGCAAGGCGTTGGCTGTTAATGCTGATGTTTGCGAAGGCACGCATGTGTTCACGAAATGCCAAGGCCATGGCCAAGGCGGCTTCGGCCTCCGGATGGTTGACGCGGAGGCGGTCTTCCATTTCAATAACGCCGAGCGAGAAGAGGTTGGTCTCGACAGTGGCGGCGCGGTTCATGCGCCAGGAGGTGTCGATGAGAGACTGGACGAGCTGGGTTTCGGTGGCGTCTTTGGGGCGGTATTCAGCCAAGAAGGATTGGGAGTGGCGCTCATAGGCGGAGTGGTCCTCGGTGGGCAGGACAACGGTTTGGCCGGTCAGGCCGTGGCGCAACGCGTTGAGGGAGGAGCGCTGTTTACCGGCTGCAGTGCGCGGGCCGGTGGATTTTGCTGCGTTACTGCGATTGATTGCAGCGCGATCAAGGCCATTGGAGCTAGCTGATTTAATATGTTCCATAACTCCGGAATAACATGCGGGCGAAGCGCCGGACGGGTTGAAAATTGGAAAGTCGATGAGGGGGAACGGGAGAAAAAAGTTACTCGTGAGGTGACTCGGCGAAGTTTTTCCGCCCGGTTGAGGTGGAAGGGAGATCACGGGAGTAATCTCATCGAACGCCGTTCAGGAACTGGACGAAGATGCTTCTCATGCGCGTCCGGGGGCAACGGTGAGCACATAGCCGTGCCCTCTCGAGCTCTTGATTTCTATGCCTCGCCCGGGATCGAGACATAGTTTTCGCCTGATGTTCGAGATGTGAGTATCGATGCTACGATCAAACGGCTCGAGCGGGCGTCCCAGCGCCTGATAAGTCAGAGTTTCCCGGCTCTGAACACGCCCGGCGGATCGTGCTAGAGCTTCAAGCAGCATGAACTCGGCGGTCGTCAGCCGCACGGGCACTCCCGCGAGCGTGGCCGCCATCGTCGCGGGGTAAATCGCCAGCGCACCTAGTGCGAGCGGAGCCGAATCCGGGCGGCCATTGGCGGAGCGGCGAAGAATCGCACGCAGGCGTGCGACAAGTTCACGCACGCTGAAGGGCTTTACAAGACAGTCGTCTGCGCCGAGTTCCAGCGCCAGAATCCGGTCTTTCTCGTCTGCGAGCGCGGTGAGCACCAGAACAGGTATATTTGCTTCCTTTCTCAGGCGCCGCAGGAGCTCGAGCCCATCCACCGTGGCCATCATCACGTCCAGGATCAAGAGGTCGAAGGAGCGCCGGGCGAGACAAGCGAGAGCGGCTGCTCCGTTCGACGCGTGCGCGGATTGAAAATTCTCCCCTGCCAGGAGTTCAACCAGCATGCCTGCGAGGCGAACATCGTCATGCACGATGAGGATCCGGCCTGAGGTCATATCTGACGGAAGAATTCGCCGAGTCTACAGGCCGCGCAGCGCCGCATTTCAGCGCTTTTTGTCTTCGGCTGGAAACCTTGAATCGATCGGCTTATTCGGGTTGGCGCGGATCTGCAGGTCGGCGCAGTGATGGTAGGTGTAGTCGCCGTCTTTATTTCTGCCATGAGCCGCCATAAACTCGATCACCTGCAACGAGCATTTCGGGCAGTTGATGTTCGGAATCTCGACATCGGTTTCCTGTTCCTTATCGAAAGGCGCGACGTGCATGAACAAGCCGTCGGCAAGAACCGGCGGTGAAGGCGGATAGTGAATGGCTCCCGAAACGGACCGTGGACGACCGTTGGCTCCTGGCTCGCTTATGGCTTCGGGATCCGGCGGGAGTTCGGCGCGCGAATTCACGGCGAGAGCCACGCGGTAAAAACCAGGATGGAAAGCCATTTCCCGGATTCGGATGTGAAGCTTCTCACCGCCCTGGACTTTCGTAATGGCGCCGGTGGGTTTGCCGGGGTCAGTCAACGTTCCGCCGCACGGAGGAGACCATTGCGGATCGCCGAGCTCCTCCGATTCCTGAAGCCAGGATGCGGGCTCGAGCAGTCTGAAATGCGCGAGGCTGCGCGGCGCCAGCGCTAACAGCAAGCAGCCGCCAAGCAGAATGGTGAACGTTCTCATGTGATCTCTCCCTTCAGTAAACCCACTTGAATCCGCTGGAGGCCGTTCAGAAGGGCAGCATCGACACGCGCCGCGAGATGGGTCATGAGTTGGTAGCCAGCCCCCATGACTAACCAGCTGGCGCAAGTTGCCGCGGGGGCAACCTGTGAAACCGGCGACCGCAGCATGGCCGAGACTAGTCCGGCCAGCGGAAAACAAACCACAACGATGCCGACACGCGCGACCTTCGGGGTGACAAATAGCTGGACTGCCCGAAAGAAGACCCCGTTGACGAGTCCAAAAAGAAGAAAGGTTATGTGCAAACCCGCTGCGGCGCACGACACCATGAGGATGGCGAGGATCACCGTGAGCAGAAATGCCGCTTTTTGAAACCGGTTCCTTTCGAAAAGGTTTTCAAGCGAAATCACTCCCAGGTAGGCAGCCACCGATGCCAAGATGTCGAGCGCTTCGATCACCGTATGCCTGCTCGCGAGCACTTTCATGATTGGTGTACCAAAGCCGAACGCCAGACCGGCCTGCATTGCCAGAATTGCCGCTAAAAGACAGCTCGCAAGGAGCAGTGTCGAAAGGGTATATGCGAAAGCCCGAAGGCTTCGCCGTTCGTGCCGGTAAACCCAGGCAAAGCCCTGGGCGATCTGGCCGGGATCGCCAAAGTTCGCCAGCACCAGTTTCTCGATCTCATCCTGGTCGCGGCCAGCCTCGCGCGCCGCGACAACGAAATCCTCGATGTGGGAGCGAAGCTCGCGTTGAATCTCCCGCCGCCGCATCCCCGACGGAATCTGCGAGGAGTTCACGATGCAATCGATCAGTTCATCCGCTGCGCGCACTTACTTGCTCTCCAGTATTGCCGCCATCGCACCCGTCAGATGCTGCCACTGCTTTTCGTACTCCGCGGCGACTTTCCTGCCTTTGAGGGTCAGCGAGTAATACTTGCGTTCCCTACCGTTTTCGGCCCTGCGCCATTCGGACTTGATCTGACCCTTTTTCTCAAGTTGATGTAATGCAGGGTAAAGAGTGCCCTCCTTGAACTCGAAAGCATTGGCACTGCGGCGCGAGGCTTCCTGAAGAATCTCATATCCGTACATTTCGCCTCGCGACAGCAGATTGAGGAGCAATAAACTGATGCTCCCCTTTAAGAACTGCCTGTCGATCTCCACTACTTTGTTTAGCACTCCTTGGATAACAAGGTATCATCAAATGCCCCGCCTGTCAACGCCGGTGGCTCTGTCTGTAGATGCTCCGGCGATTGGGACGCATGCGTCTGCGTCAAGAAATGCAAAGACGCTGTTGAGTGCGCCCAGATCGGATTATACTTGGGCTTCGATCTAGCAGGGCAGAGAGCCCGCACCATGGGAGGCGCACGATGTTGAAAGCCTTGATTAGGTTATCTGGAGCATTGATCGGCCTGGCGGCAGTCGGCTTATCCCAGGAGGGTACCCCTGGCGTATCGGGCCTGGATGTCATCGCCGCGCGGCAGGCGAGCCTGGATATGTCCTCCATTACGTTCCGCTCAATGGGCAGTGCCATGAAGGCAGGAGGCGAGGCAAAGAGTCAAGGCTATCCGGCGGCCGCCCTGGCCAAATGGGCCAAAGCTCTTCCGCGGATGTTTCCGACTGGCACTGGCGAGGGTGAGACGTCTGCGAGTTCCCAGGCGCTCCCCGCAATCTGGCGAGACCGCTCCGGCTTCGATCGGGCTGCGGCGAATTATGCGGCCGCGACAACCCGGCTGGCTGCGCTGGCTGCGGCCAACGACACTGCAGGTTTCACAAGCCAACTCGAGGAGGTGAACCAAGCCTGCAACTCCTGCCATGCCCGCTATAAGGCAGGAGACCAGGGTCCACCCAGGAAATAAGCATCGCGCGAGAGTTCGGGTTGGTCCTGCTTCTGGCGATCCACGTTCCCAGCTCAGACGGCTACTTGCCGGGCTCGTGGGATTTCAGGATCCGTAGCACTGAGAGTATTGTTCTCCAACTGCGCGTTGTCGCCGGCGCCCCAAAGAGCCTGTCGATCTGGCCGAGGTAGCCGATCGTTTTCATGTGGCGGCGGTACACCCCATACACGAGACGATTCTTCGAGCCAATGATTCGCACCAGCCACTCCCCACCTTCGGGAAGAGCAATCGGAAGAGATACTTTGCGGCGTCCAGCCTCCGCCAGGATGCTCACAAATTGAACCACATCCGCGGGCGGTGGCTCAGTTCCAAACGGATGGTCCATCTCCAGTTGAATGAGATCACTGCTGTCGCAGAAAGCGATGGTTGCTTCGAATGGCAGCTTCCGGCGCAATTCGGCAAGGAACTTTGCGCGCAACCCAGGTTTGCGAACGACAAGCGTGCCTGCGGCGCCCACGTTCACGGCATCGTAGATGCCCAGTTCTTTGGCGAGCACGCTCGGACGAAAAGCTCTGTGTCCTCCAACGTTGATACCCCGGAAGAAAACGATCAAAGCCATGCTGCCCATTGTTGCAGCCCGAAGTATCGAGGAGAAGCGGACGTAACAGGCCCGACTCGCGGAAGTGCGCCAGTCGATCCGAGCCACCAGTCCGGTTGGAGGAAACGAGGCTCTATAACACTGTTTGTCAGGCATGCGCAAACCTGCGCGATTAACAGGCTGGTTAGGGAGTAGACTGATTCTGGAGGAGGAACCCGACCTTGCCACTTCCCACCGACGAGAAACTTATCGCGCTGAGCCAAGATTTACTTCAGCAGTTCGACACTATTTTCGGGCTTCACCCTGGCTTTCGGCCGGCGCATGCCAAAGGCACAATGCTCACGGGAAAGTTTAAGCCTGCGCCCGCCGCGGCTACCCTCACACGGGCGCCTCACATAGATCGGGAGTCTACACCGGTAACAGTGCGCTTCTCAAACTCTACCGGCGTTCCACTGGTACCCGATAACGACCCCAATGCGAATCCGCGCGGCCTGGCTATTCGTTTCCACCTCGGGGAGCACGTTCACACGGATATTGTCAGCCATTCGACGGATGGATTTCCTACGCGAACGGGCCCGGAGTTTTTGGAGTTCTTGCGCGCACTCGCCGCGAGCGATCCATCCAAGCGCTCGCCCTCTCCGATTGAGGCTTTCCTGGGCACTCATCCAAAGGCGCTGGCATTCGTGCAGGCACCCAAGCCCGCGCCATCCAGCTTTGCCCGAGAATCGTACTTCGGCGTCACAGCCATGCGCTTCACGAACAAGGCTGGTGTGAGCCGCTATGGACGTTACCGGATTATCCCCGAAGCTGGAATCGATCATCTGCCGGATGCCATCGCGGCTGCCAAGGGCCCAAACTTCCTATTCGATGAATTGGCGGAAAGAATTGCCAAGGGCCCGATTGTATTCCGTATCCTGGCCCAACTGTCAAATGATGGAGATATCGTGGACGACGCCACCATCCACTGGCCGGAGGACCGGACTCTGTTGGATCTCGGTGCGATTACTCTGACGGAGCCAGTAGCAGACAACGCTCATGAGCAGAAGCAGATCATCTTTGACCCCATTCCGCGGGTCGAAGGGATCGATCCTTCCGGTGATCCTTTGCTGGAGCTACGCGCCGCCATCTATTTGTTAAGTGGACGCAGACGCCGGGGCGTTACCGAAGAGCTACACCTGCGTCAGAAGGTCTAGCGGGATGAACCGGCGCCAGTTTATCTCTACCGTCACTGCTACCGCGGCCGCAGCAGCAACAAAAAGACGACACGACCTGATCATCAAGGGAGGACGTGTCATCGACCCTTCGCGCAAGCTTAACGCGATCGGTGACCTGGCGATCACGGATGGCCATATCACGGCGATCGACCCGCATATTCCACCCGATGCTATCGAAACGATCGACGCGCGCGGCAAGCTAGTCGTGCCCGGGTTGATCGATATCCACACGCACGCGGCGCGCGTCAGCGATGGTCCGGCACTGTGCCTGGCCGACGGCGTGACGGGATTAATCGACGCGGGATCGCAGGGCGCGGATCGAATCAACGAAGTGATTGCAGTAGCCAAGACGGCGCCGCAACAGTGCCGGGTTCTGATCAACATCGGACGTGCCGGTATCCTGCCAGAAGGCGACACTATGGACATCAGCCGCGCCGATGTCACCGCCGCGCGCGAAGCGATCGGGCGCAACCGCGAGATGATCGTGGGAGTGAAGGCGCGACTATCGCGGGACGTCGCTGGGGCTAACGACTTTGAGGTGCTCAGACGTGCGCAGGAGGTAGCGTCAGCATTCAATCTGCCGGTGATGATCCACATGGGTCAGACTGTGTCGCCGCTGGCCAGGCTGCTCCCATTGCTCAAACGCGGCGATGTCGTCACTCACATGTTTGCTCCACCGCCGAACAGCATCATCGACGATAGCGGGCACATTCTGCCGGAGGTTATAGCCGCCCGCCGCCGTGGCGTCTGGTTCGACCTCGGCAATGGGCGCACCGGGCACCTGCGGTGGGATACCGCCGAACGCGTGCTGCAGGCAGGCTTCCTGCCAGATACTTTCTCGACCGATTGGACTCCCGAAGGCCGCACCGCCCAGGTAATCGATTTTCCGAACGTTATGTCGAAGTTCCTGATGCTGGGCATGTCACTGGACCAGGTGGTGGCATGCGCGACCACCAACGCGTCCCACGTGTTTCCGGTCTTCCGGAACCGCGGCACGTTGAAAATGGGCGCTCCGGCCGACATTGCGGTGCTCGAACTAAAGGAAGAAAGCTTCGAGTTCGAGGATAATTTCGGGAACAAACGGACCGGTCGCGAGAGGCTCTTTCCGAGTGCTACGGTGCTCGGCGGCAAGCGAGTTGCGGCACGCTAAGGCAGTCTTGCCGCGCTACTGGACTAGTGAAGGGCCATTGCTGGTGCTGGCCGACGAGGTCCGGAATTCGTATTGATGGATCTCGATGGCGGCCATTCCTTCTTCGCTACGAACTATGCGCCCTCGGGCAACCAGCTTCAGAGCCACTGTGGCGTTGAGCTGGGCCGGCCAGTTGATGGAGATTTCCAGGCGTTTTCCAGGCAAAAGGTGCCGATCGGTGGTAAACAGGACGCCGTTGCTGCTCATATTGAGCGTTTTGCCGACGCCCACGTCATCCGTACTTTTGCGGTTGAAAATCTTGAAACGGACTTCCCGCTCGATAGGGAACCGGTCCGCGCCTCGGCGATCGTTTTCGTCTTTTTCCAGTCTCACAACGTGCTCCCGTAAGTGTTCAGTTTCACTAGGTCTCGCTTGCACACCCAGATTGCCGTAGCGACGGGAGGGCAACAATAGCAGAGTCTTCCTAATTTGGGGTGGTACCACGCCCTGGATGAAGTAGTACGTTGCGGCCAGCGGAACCTATTACTTCGGGGTGTTTTTGCGGGCCCGGATGGCTTCCAGGCGCTCGGCGATTTTCTGCTCTACGCCCCTATTGGTGGGCTCATAGAAGCGCGTGCCAGCCAAGGATTCGGGCAGGCACTCCATATCAGTCAGGGCATCTTCAAACTGGTGAGCGTGTTGATAGCCCGCGCCGTAACCCCAGCTTTTCATGAACCCGGTCGGAGCGTTTCGTAGATGGAACGGGACCGGCTCGGCCCGATGATTCTCCACTGCCTCCATGACCCGGTTGAGGGCCTGATAGGAGGCGTCCGATTTGGGGGCGGAAGCCAGATAGATGGTGGCCTGCCCCAGGGCGAGATCCCCTTCCGGAATCCCCAGGAAATGGACCGCCTGCTGGGCGGCAATGGTCTGTTCTAAAGCGCGCGGATCGGCCAGCCCGATATCTTCGATGGCCATGCGAACCAGGCGGCGCGCTATATACATGCGATCCTCGCCGGCTTCGAGCATCCGGCCCAACCAGTAAAGCGCGGCGTCGACATCGCTGGACCGTACGGATTTGTGCAGCGCCGAGATGACATTGTAATGCTCCTCGCCGGCCTTGTCGTAGAGCAGCATTTTCCGCTGGATGGAATCTTCCACGGCCTCAGTGGTGAGCTGGCCCTCTTTCGAAGCCGCCGCTGAAAGCTCCAGGATGTTGTAAGCGGTGCGCGCGTCGCCGTTGGCATAGATCGCGATCTGACGAAGCAGATCTTCAGGAGCCTTTACTCCGACAGCTGGCAGCGCGCGGCCGAGCAGCCCGACGATCTCGTCCTCGGTGAGCGGCTTCAGCATGTAGACCTTGGTCCGCGACAGCAGGGCCGAGATTACCTCGAAGGATGGATTTTCGGTAGTCGCACCGATCAGGATGATGTCGCCGCGCTCCACATAGGGAAGAAAGGCATCCTGCTGGGCCTTGTTGAAGCGGTGAATCTCATCGATAAAGATGAGCGTTCGGCGTCCCGACCGGCGATTGCGCTCGGCGTCGGCCATGACAGCCTTGATCTCCTTGATGCCGCTGAGCACGGCACTGAAGGGAATGAAATCGCAATGGGTGAGGCGCGCGATTATTCTCGCCAGGGTGGTTTTGCCGACGCCGGGAGGTCCCCAGAGAATGATGGACGTGAGCTGATCGCGCTCGATCTGGCGGCGCAGCGGTTTGCCCGGCGCGAGAATATGCTGCTGTCCGACGAAGTCTTCGAGCGTAGTGGGACGCATGCGTTCGGCCAATGGCCGCTTGGCATCCTCCGGGGCGCTTGCTAACGGATCTGGTTCAAAGAGGCTCACGCTGCGGCCATCCGTTGCTTTCTGGCGGCGTAGAGGGCGATGCCGGCGGCCAAGGCTGCGTTGAGCGATTCCACGCCGACGGTTGGAATCCGAACGTCGATAGCCTTGGCGCGCAGCCGGTCGCTGACGCCGCGTCCTTCACTGCCGACGATGATCGCGCATTTCCGGCCGAAATTGCACTCGCCCAGATCGAGTGTTCCGTTGGGCATCAGAGCGAACATATCCAGCTTGCGTTGCTCGGTGGCGGCCAGTAGGAGCTGCGGGTCCATGGCGGCGACCAACGGCACACGAAAGACCGAACCGGCCGAAGCCCGGAGACATTTCGGGTTGTAAGGGCTGACGGTGCCCTTAAGACATGCGACGCCGGTGGCGCCGAACGCCTCGGCCGCACGCAGGATTGCGCCGGCGTTGCCCGGATCCTGCAAGCCATCCAGGATCACCGCCAGGCATTCGCCGCGGAACAATTGTTCGACAGTCCAGCGCGGCGGACGCACCAGCGCCAGCACACCCTGGCTGGCCTCGGTGGACGAGATGCTTTGGAACAAGTCATCGGGAAGAACGACTACGCGAATCTTCTTCAAACCGCGCACGTGGCTCTCCACTGCGGTGCGCACCGATTCAGCCGCGAACACCGTTGAAATCTCGCAATCGCTGCGCAGCGCTTCTTCGAGCAAATGGAAGCTTTCAGCGATCGAGAATCCATCGTCGGTGGTTGTGCCGCGCAGGATCGCTTTGCGGACCTCCTTCAGCAGTGGATTTCGCGGACTCGTGAGTGTTGGCATAAAGTAGAGTTGAAGACCGGTCTCGGTCGCCTGCCAAATCTATCATGAAATGGATTGTTGCCATCGCGCTACTGCTAGCGGTGACGGCTACGGTGTTGAAGATCACCGAGGTGGCTGCCGCCATCCAAAGCCAATCTACTGTTGACGAAGCTCAACGTGCCGACGCGATCATGGTGTTGGGCGCGGCGGAGTATCGCGGTAAACCCTCTCCGGTGCTGGAAGCGCGTCTCAATCATGCGCTGTTCCTCTACTTGAAGGGGATGGCCCCCCGCATTATCACTACCGGTGGAGCCGGAGGAGATCCGGTGTTCACCGAGGGCTCGGTGGGGCGTTCGTACTTGGCCGAGCACGGCGTCCCCCCGGAAGCGATCGTGGTGGAACGAGAAGGCGAGACCACGGCCCAGAGCGTCGCGGCGGTAGTGGAGATTATGCGCCGCATGAGTCTGAAATCCGCCATCGTGGTGAGCGACGGCTACCATATTTTCCGCGTGAAGAGGATGCTGGAGTCGAGCGGGATGATGGTCTACGGGTCGCCGCGCCCCTCCGTTCCGCCCGGGGGCTGGCAAGAGAAATGGCAGTACTATCGGCAAGCGGTCGGGTATCTGCTGTGGCGGGTTGGTATCAACATTTAACTTACCCTGCCCCCCCCCGGCTAATCCCACCACATTGACGTTATTCTTGTGGTAAGATAATTCAACCGTTTTAGCGAGTTGTTAGCCGGGCTGTTATTAAGACAGGTACAGGCGTTTTCAACAAAGGGGAATCAAGATGATACAAAGGTGGACGTCGTTAGTTATTGGAATTTTGTTGTGTGGCTTTTCCTTGTACGGACAAGTTAACGCAACCGGGACAATCGAAGGAGTGGTAAGCGACAAATCCGGCGCGGTTATTCCGAATGCCGCCGTGAAGCTTTCCAGCCGAGCTACAGGCTTGGCCCGCCAGGAGACGAGCAATTCGGCCGGACAATACCGGTTTGAGTTGCTGCCTGCCGGAATATATCAAGTGAGCGTGACACTGCCCGGGTTCGCGACCGCCACATACGAAAATGTGGGCGTCTCGGTAAGCCAGACCACGACCATCGATATAAGTCTTTCGCCCAGCGCGCAAGCTCAAACCATAACGGTGGAATCGGGCGGCGCTCCGCTGGTGGACACGACCAAGACTGATGTGAGCCTACCGATTACGACACAACAAATCGAGGATCTGCCGTTGAATGGTCGCGATTTCGTGAATCTGGCATACCTGGCGCCTGGCGCGCGGCCGGTCAACTCTTACGATCCGACCAAGAACCGCATTGGCGTTTTCGCCGTGGATGGTTCCAGCGGCCGCAATGTCAACGTGACGGTGAACGGCGTCGACGACAAAGACAATACGGTCGGTGGGCCGGTGATGCAGCTCCCGCTGGAGGCAGTTCAGGAGTTCCAGATCAGCACGCAGCGCTTCTCGGCTGCCAACGGGCGCAGCGAGGGTGCGTTGATTACCGCGATTACGCGAAGCGGAACCAATCAGCTGCATGGCTCGCTCTATCTCTTCGATCGCAATCAGGCGATGAATGCCAACGATTATTTCTCCGAGAAGGGCGGCAGTCCCAAGCCGGACTATGGCCGCCAGCAATTCGGCGGTTCGATCGGCGGGCCAGTACGGAAGGACAAGGATTTCCTGTTCTTCGCAATCGAGCGCGAACGCGAGGCGACCAGCATTGCCGTCAATCCCACTTACTACAACGAGCTTTTGCTAGCCAAGAACGCCGGGTTGGCCGCGCAACCGGCGACTTCCATCCCAGAGCCCTATTTCGACTGGCGCTACAACGGCCGGTGGGACCATCGCATTAACGATAAGAACAACCTGTTTTTCAGCTATACGAATCAGCACAACAACGGGTTGAATGACCAATCGGCGGCCAACAACGATTTAACGGCCGGCAATTTCACTACCAACCAGTTGATTCTGGCTAGTATCAACCTAAACTCGGTCATCTCGCCGACGGTGGTTAACGCTGTGACGGTCGGGTACCAGTATTGGAACAATCTGATCGACTCAAAAACCAAAGTCCCAACCGTGACTTTTGGCAGCGGCGAATACTTCGGAACCAATACCAATGTTCCCCAGCAGTCGTTTCAAAAGAAATGGCAGTTCAAAGACGACCTGTCGATCACCAAGGGACGGCACAATTTCAAGGTAGGCTTTGATTATCTATACGAGCCCACCCTGGGCGGTTTCTTCGAGTTCACCCCCACTCCAGGAATTACGTTCTTTGACGATCCGAGCAAGATTCTGAGCGACAAAGCGGACTACCCGCTGGGATTCGCCACTCCCGGAGCCGTTTCCAGCATCGCGGAAACCGCCGGGAACCCCTACTTTCTGCTGAGCTCCAAGATGTTCGGCGTTTATTTCCAGGATGACTGGAAGGTCACCCGGCGTCTGACAATCAACCTGGGCATACGTTGGGACAAGGACTACAATCTCGTCGCCGGTCCGGAACAATTGAAGAGCCGGACCTATCTCGAGTTGAAAGCCATCGGCAGCCCGTATGCCGCTGTACCGCAGGATGACAATAAGGACTTCAGCCCGCGGGTCGGCTTCGCCTACGATCTTACCGGCAGCGGTAAGCACGTGCTCCGCGGAGGTTTTGGTATTTACTACGGCCAGACTTTCGAGAACATCCCGCTGTTCATGATCCAGCAGTCTAATCCGACGATTTTCGCGACGACCCTTAGCTTGGCAAACCCGTCCGCACCACAGGCCGGCGTGCCGCCGAGCACCTCCGCCGATCTGGTTCCGGGGACTAACAAGCTTCTATCGCAATGGCAGTACGGCATTGATCCGATCCCGACCCCACCGCCTCCGCCGACCAGTTTGCCGGCAGGTTCAACTGGCCGCTTGATGGATCCGGGCTATCACAATCCTTACACGGAACAGGAGAACATCGGATATTCGTGGTCGCTCAATGACAACAATGTTATTGAGGCGGATTACGTACATGTGCTGGGCTTACGTGAGAACAAGAACGTCAATATCAATCCTAAGAATCCGTTGCTCCCCGGCGCCCCGCGTATCTTTACGCCTGCTCTGCAAGCGGCGGGCCAGCCGGTGTTAACGGGCATTACAGATTCGCTTTCGGTCGGACGGTCCCGCTATGACGGGTTCAATCTCGCCTACCGGAGACGCTTGAGCAAGCGGGTCAGCCTGAATACCAGCTATGTACTTTCGCGCGCGCTTTCCTACCACGGCGCAGCGGCGAGTTATAGCAACGCTCCGTCGAATGTTCTGAATTACCTGGCGCCGTACGACTTTGGACCGACGCCGTCCGATGAGACGCATCGCTTCGTTTTGAGCGGATTGGTGATGTTGCCATGGGGGTTCCAGTTCGCGCCGATCATGCAACTCGCTTCTGCCCGGCCCTATAATCCGGTTCAGGGCGTTGACTATTGGGGCTATGGGACCGGTGGCACTACGGAGCAAGCAGTTTTGCTGAAGAGCTCACCCAACAACTACAAAGCGACCGCCGGCTACACGGCTACGCAAGTCCTGCAATGTATTAACGCCGGAAACTGCACTATCGCCGGATACAACTCGCTGCGCGGAACGCCCTTTTTCCAGCTCGACACGCGCTTCAGCAAGATGTTCACATTCCGTGAGCACTACCGTCTGGAATTCTTCTTTCAGGCGTTCAACCTGACCAACCGCGCTAATTTCGGAGGCAATTACTCCAACAACATCCGCTCCGGGTCTTTCGGCCAACCTCAAGGGTTCATCGCTGCTTCCAGCGTTGTAATTCCGCAGTTCTTCGCCGGCGAGGCGGGATTTACGTTCCGGTTCTAGGTAGTCGCATCCGCTTCTGACGGAGGTGGGTGGTGGGGAGTAGGCAGAACAGGCTCCACTACCCACCACCACTTCCCGCTACCCACGCCCTATAATTCGAACAGGGCCTATGCGCAAACGTGTGGCATTCGGTTCGGGCGTCGTCCTGCTCGCCATCCTGGTGACGCTAGTAGTGTGGCAGGGCTCCTTCAACCTGGATCAGTTTGCGCCCTCCAGCATCCAGCAGACCTACCTGTTCTGGGCCGTTTCGACGCTGGTCTTTATTTTGACCGTGATGCTGGGGTTCATTCTGTTCCGGACCGCGGTGCGGCTCTACATCGAACGCCAGTCTAACCGGCCGGGATCGCACATCAAGAGCAAGCTGATCGGCGGAGCGCTAGCCCTCAGTGTGCTTCCCGTCGTCTTTCTGGTGCTGTGGAGCGTTTCGGTGCTGAACCGCAATCTGGATAGCTGGTTCAGCCGTCCGGCACGGAGCATGAACGTGGATCTGAGCCAGGTCGGCACTGCCTTGGATCAAGTGGTACGAGACAAGCTGGACGCGCAGGCGCACTGGCTGGCATCGCAATCGAGGGGCGAGAGCGCCGATTTCTACGAGCAGTTTTGCATGGCTAACCAGATCGAGCACGCTGAGATTGAGAATCCGCGCGGGGTCAGGCGGCTTCTATGCTCGGTGCCGAAGGCGCACGACGGAGATCTGTACACCGCCGAAATCGCGACTAATGCAGGCAGGCTGACGCTTTCTGCCAGAATGCCATTGAATCTCGAGGCCAAACAGCAGGAGATCAATCGCTACGTGGCGGAATACAATCAGTTGGCCGTGGACCGGAAAGCGTATCGCAGCACGTACCTGCTGCTGCTATCGCTGATCACGCTATTCATTCTATTCTTCGCCATTTGGATCGCCCGCTATATGGCATCGCAGATCAGCACGCCTATCACGGCGCTGCTCAAGGCCGCCGAGCAGATTCGAAAGGGCAACCTGGGCTATCGCGTGCACGTGAATGCCATCGACGAGATGGCCACGCTGGTGAAGGCCTTCAACGAGATGACCGAAGCGCTGGAGACCAATAGCAAAGAGCTGGAGGCGCGGCGCAGGTTCACTGAAGCTATCCTCGAAAGCATTCCAACCGGCGTAATTTCGCTGACCTCCGACGGCCGGATCCAGCGCGTCAATCGGGCGCTGATGGGAATCTTCCCGGAAGAGCAGGTGGTGCGGGCGGTGCGACTGGGCGACCTATTCTCGCGCGAGGATACAGCCGAGATCCGATATCTGATGAACCGCGCCCGGCGCACCGGCGCCGCCGGCACGCAACTAGAGTACAAAGCCGAGCGCGGCATTCTGCACCTGGCGCTGACGGTGGCCGCTCTGGACTTACAGAGAAGCTCGGGTTATGTGCTGGTGGTGGAAGACACCAGCGAGCTGCTGCGCGCCCAGAAGGCCTCGGCCTGGCACGAAGTAGCGCGCCGCGTCGCGCACGAAATCAAGAATCCGCTGACGCCCATTTCTTTGTGCGCCGATCGCATAGCCCGTCAACTGGATCGGGCGGAGCAGACCCCGGAAACCCGGCGTATCCTGCGGGAATGCTCGATGACTATTGCGAGCGAGGTGGAAAGCGTGCGGACGCTGGTGGACGAATTTTCGCAGTTTGCGCGTTTCCCGGCAGCACAGCCGGTGGTCTCCGATCTCAACCAAGTAGTGGACAAAGCTCTCTCGGTCTTTGAGGGACGGCTGGACGGCATAGTGGTGCAGAAGGAACTCGCTGCGCTGCCGGCGGTCTGCATCGATCGCGACCAGTTCAAGCGAGTGGTGGTGAACCTGGTGGATAATGCCGCCGAGGCCATGCAGGATTCCTTCACAAAGCGGCTTTATATCGGCACACGGGCGACCGAAGCGGATTCAGTTGAGTTGGTGGTGGCCGACACGGGCTGTGGCGTTTCGCGTGACGACAAAGAGAAGCTCTTCCTGCCGTATTTTTCAACTAAGGGCCGAGGGACCGGTCTCGGCCTGGCGATCGTGAACCGCATCCTGGCCGATCATGACGCGACGATTCGGGTGGAAGACAACACGCCTGCGGGCGCGCGCTTCATTATCGAAGTGCCGACCCTGGCTGCGACCGATCGCGAGGCCAAGGCAGCTGAGCTTGCCGCCGCGGAGAGTCGATCTTGAAGGCGGCGCGAATTCTAATCGTCGACGACGAGCCGCTGATCCGGCAATCGCTCTCAGGAGTGCTGGAGGACGAGGGCTATCAAACGCACGCGGTCGGGTCGGGCGAAGAGTGTTGCGAGGAGCTGCGCCACACGGCCTACGATCTTGTGCTGTTGGATGTTTGGCTGCCCGGTATGGATGGCCTCGAAACCCTGGCTCGTCTCCAAGAAATCCCGTTTGCCGACCGTCCCGCGGTGATAATTATCTCAGGGCACGGCACCATCGAGACTGCGGTAAAAGCCACCAAACTGGGCGCCTTCGATTTCATCGAGAAGCCGCTGACCATCGAAAAAGTTTCGGTAGTGGCCAAAAATGCGCTTCAGCAGCACCGCCTGGAATTAGAGCTGGAGCGATTGAAAGGCGACGGCCGCCAGCGGCTGCAGATCATCGGCGATAGCGTGTCGATGAAGGCCCTGCGCCAGCAACTTGGTCTGATGGCCGCCACTAATGGCCGCGTGCTGATTTATGGCGAGAGCGGTACCGGCAAGGAGCTGGTGGCGCATGCCATCCACGGCAGCAGCCAGAGGGCTTCGGAAGCCTTCGTGGAAGTGAACTGCGCGGCCATCCCGGAAGATCTGATCGAGAGCGAGTTGTTCGGACATCGCAAGGGCGCTTTTCCCGGCGCGGTGGAAGACAAGATCGGGAAGCTGCAGAAGGCTCATGGTGGAACGCTGTTTCTCGACGAAGTCGGCGATATGAGCCTAAAGACGCAGGCCAAGGTTCTGCGCTCGCTGGACGAGCAGCGTTTCGAGCCGGTCGGCGCCGAAACATCCATTCAGGTGGATGTGCGGGTGGTAGCGGCCACCAACAAGAACCTGGAGGACGAAATCGACCGCGGGAATTTCCGCGAAGATCTTTTTTATCGCTTGAACGTGATTCCGTTCTCAGTGCCGCCGCTGCGCGAGCGCATCGAAGACATTCCGTTGCTGGCTGATCATTTCCTCAAGGAATTCACACTGGCCTACGGGCGCAAGCCCAAGGAACTGACAGCCGAGGCGTTTGAAGTGCTTCAGCAGCACCGCTGGCCCGGGAATGTTCGCGAGCTAAGGAACCTGATGGAGCGCATCGTGATCATGAATCCACAGGTACGCATCGACGCGCGGCACATCCCGCTCAATCCAGCCAAACGTTCGGGGTTGGAACGGCCGATAGAGCGCTTCGGAAGCCTGCATGATGTGCGGTCCGCCGCCGAGCGCGAGTATATCCTGAAGACGCTCGATGAGACTAAGGGAAATGTGAGCCGGACGGCCGAAATGCTGGGGCTGGAGCGCAGCAATCTATATCGGAAGATGAAGGCGCTGGGGATTGTGCCGAAGGAGTAGCCCCCCGCTTACTTCAAGTGACAGCCCAGGCAAGTGAATTTGCGGCCGTGACAGACCGCGCAGGACTCCTTGTCAAAAGTCGCGGTCTTCTTGGTATGGCTGTCCAGGAAATTCGCGGTATGAATCTCCGGCGGCTTCAACTGAGCATCTTGCGGATGACAGAATTCGCAGCTATAGGGTGGTTCAACTTCGTTGTGGCAGACCAGGCAATCAGCCATTTGTGGCATGTTGGCGCGGCCCACCTTCTCTGAAATTTCCAGGCCGCGATGGCAGGCCTCACACTGATTGCTGGAATTCAGCAGGGGCCGGATCTGGGCGCCGTTCTTTCCGAGGTACGTGCCCTTGTCGATGGCGGCGGCGATCACTGGCGCGACGTTGCCCAGCTTCAGGTGCTTTTGGTGGCTGAATTCCTTAAGCGGCGGCGGTGACTGGGCCGCTAGAATCGCCGTGGCGGCCAGCGCGAAGAAAGCGGCCTTAGCCTTTATAACTGATCCGCCAGATTTTGTGACCGCCATCGTCAGAGACCAGGATACTGCCATCGGGCAATTGCATGATGGCCACCGGGCGCCCCCAGACATCGCGCGACTCGGGTGAAATCCGCCAGCCGGTGAGGAACTCTCGGACCGGCCCACTCGGTCTCCCATCCTTGAACGGTATGAACGAAACCTCGTAGCCTACTCGCTTGGAGCGGTTCCAGGAACCATGCATCGCAATAAAACTCCCGCCTTGATATTCGGCCGGGAATTGCTTGCCGGTGTAAAAGAGAAAATCGAGAACCGCTACATGTGACTGCAGCAGAACGTCGCCTGGGATGGTCTTCGCCACCAAGTCGGGCCGCTCGCCTTTATGGCGCGGCTCCTCATGAGGACCGGCGTAGGCATAGGGCCAGCCGTAGAACGCGCCCTGCTGGATGTGCGTGAAGTAATCGGGCACCAGGTCATCACCCAACGCGTCGCGCTCCTGCACACCAGCCCATAGAATATTGGTGCCGGGATACCAGTGTAGGCCGATCGGGTTACGCGTTCCCGAAGCGAAGATTTCGTGACCGCTCCCGTCCGGGTTGTAACGATTAATCGCGGCGCGCATCGGATCTTCACCGGTGTCCACATTTGAGCCGGAGCCGATTCCGACGTACAGCTTGTCGCCCTTCGAATCGAATAGCAGACTCCGGGTCCAGTGTCCTTCCGTGAAATTTTTCAGTGAAGCGATCTCCTGGCCAGCAGTAGCCGTCATGGCCTTGGCATCGTATTTATAGCGCTTGATGGAGGTCCGCTCGCCGACATACAGGTAGTCCTTCCAGATCGCCAGCCCGTACGGCCGGTCGAGACCGTCCAGGATTTTCTTACGCTCAGGGTCTTTGTGGCTCTTGTTCTTGTCGGTGAGAACGTAGACCGAGCCGGCCGAGCTGTCACTCACGATGATCTCGCCGCCTGGCGCAGTGTACATGAAGCGCGGCGTGTCGAATCCGCTGGCATATTCCTCGATCTCGAAACCGTGGGGAAGTTGCAATTGAGCGCCGCTCGGGTGGGAAATAACGTGCGGGCGGTTGTCGGACGACGGCGTGGCGTAGGGGGGCGGTAATTTGGCTTCGAACTGCTGCACTTGGGCTAACAATCCGCCCGCCAAGGCCAATAAAATCCCTAACGAAAGTGTTGATTTCTGCATAGCCTCTCTCCCAGTGTAGCGTGCTGCTCGTGACCTAAACCATAGCTTTCGGGTAGCGGGGGAGATTGGCAGGAATGCCAAGATGCCGCGTTCCCCAGGCACAAAGGGCGCTCATGGGCTCGATGAGTTCTTCGCCGGCGCTGGTGAGCGAGTAGGTGACCTGGGGAGGCGAAGAATGGGTGATCTTACGACTGACAATGCCGTCCTTTTCGAGCTGGCGGAGCTGGGAGGTCAGGACTTTTTCGCTGATACCGGGAAGGAGCTTGCGAAGTTCGGCGAAACGTTTCGGACTGAAGCCCAAATGCCAGATGGCTAAGACCTTCCACTTCCCGCTGACGGTATTGATGGTGCCCTGCACGGGGCATCCGTAATGATTTTTCAAGCGGCGCCTCCAGACTTACAAAAATGTGCGTACTTCCAAGTGACTACCAGATGGTAATACCATTCGGGTGGAGAAATAAAAATGATTTTGATTGCCGGGGCAAGCGGAAGTGTGGGCAGGATGGTGTTGGCGGAAGTAGCGCGAGGCGGGGAGAGAGTTCGCGCAATGTACCGTTCCCAAGAGGATGCGGCGAAGGCGCCAGCGGGAACCGAGGTCGTGATCGCGGATTTTTCGAAAAAGGCCAGCCTTCTGCCGGCGCTGCGCGGCGTGGAGAGTGTTTATCTGGTGTGTTCTCCAATTCCGGAGTTGGTGCAGCTGGAAGGAAACGCGATTGAGGCTAGTGTCGACGCTGGTGTGCGGCGAATCGTGCTGAATTCAGCTATGGGCGCGGGAGATTACACGACATCATTTCCGAGTTGGCATCGGGCGGTAGAAGACAAGCTCAAGGGGGCTAAGCTGGCGCACTGTATTCTTCGCCCGAACAGTTTTCTGCAGAATGTGTTGACGTACTATGCGCCGAGCATTCGCACGCAGGGAGCCTTTTACGGCGGAATGGGAAAGGCGCGGACGAGCTACCTGGATGTGCGGGATATTGCGGCCGTGGCGGCCAAAGCGCTGCGAAGTAGCGAGCATGATGGCGAGACGTATGAACTGAATGGGCCGGAAGCGCTGACGTGCACTGAGGTCGCGGAGAAAATCTCGCGGCGCGCAGGTATTCCAGTACAGTACGTGGACATTCCAGCTGAGGCGCAACGCAAGGCCATGCTGGATCAGGGAATGCCGGAGTGGCAGGTGACGGCGCTGCTGGAACTACAGGGATATTACACCGGCGGCAGGGGCGGATCGGTGGACGGAGTGCTCGAGGGGTTGTTGGGACGGCCTCCGATTACGATGGATCAATTCCTGGAAGAATTTGCGGAAGAGTTTCGCGGTCAGGCGGCAAAGGCCTGATAAAGAAAAACGTGGAGATTGGGAATCTAGACTTCGCTGTGGACTTTGTGGATCACGGGGCGGATGTGCCTCCAGGGATGGCGCCAGGACTAGCGGGAGCGATTCAATATGTGAGCGGCGCGTTGAAGCGATTTCCGGATCTGCATGTACAAATCGAAGACCTGATTGCGGAAGATGACAAAGTCGTGGTGCGGAATCAATGGACAGCGACGGATTCGCAAAACGGGAAGAAGCTTGCGTTCCGCAGCATAGTGATCTGGCGTATTGCGGGCAGAAAGATCGGCGGAGCGCTGGGCCTACCTCGAGGCGCCGCATGAGGTCTGATCGCTGACTGCGGAGGGCGTCTAGATACGGTTGTCTTTCCTTTTCCGGTCGTGGTAAAAGGGAAGCAGCGCTAGGGGCGCATCCAGTCCGCGGAAAGGGCCGTGCCCACCCACTCAAATAAACTGAAGGTTACGAGCCTTCTTTCAGCCTGATTCGTGCGGACTCCAGGCACGCAGTGAAAGGAGATTCGTATGTCCGAAGCACTTCCCATACCGCCTCGCCCTAACCTCGAGCAATACAAAAAGCTCGCCAAAGATTTGCAACGCGCTTCGAGGTCGAGCGATCCCGACTCTGCCGTCCGAGATTGGGCGGCGCGCTGGGCCCCGGCTCAGGACTTGGGCTTTGATTGGTCCAAATTCAAGGAAACGAACGAAAGTGCCGCGAGTTGTAAACTTGCCGACGCCCAGCTCTTCATTGCGCGCGCGCACGGCTTCGCGAGTTGGCCAAAATTTGCCAGGCATGTGGAGGCGCTAACGCGCGAGAATTCGCCGGTTTCGAAGTTCGAAGAAGCCGTGGATGCTATCGTCAGCGGTGACTTGCCTGGGCTCCAGAAGCTGCTAAGTGAGAGCCCGGACCTGGCGCGCTCGCGGTCGACACGGGAACACCGCTCGATGCTGCTGCATTATGTATCGGCGAACGGCGTCGAGGATTTCCGCCAGAAGACCCCGAAAAACATCGTCGATATCACGATGCTGCTGCTGCGGGCCGGGGCGGATGTAAATGCGGAGTCAGACGCGTATGGCGGCCGCGCGACGACGCTCGGATTGACCGCCACCAGTTGCCATCCGCACAACGCCGGCGTGCAGATCCCGCTGATGGAATTGCTGATCGAGCGTGGCGCAATCATCGACGGTCAGGATGGATACAGCGGTGTAAATGCCTGCCTGCATAACGGACGCGGGGAGGCGGCCGAATTCTTTGCGAGTCGCGGCGGGCGTTTGGACCTGGAAGGAGCGGCCGGAGTCGGGCGGCTCGACGTTGTCAAAAGCTTCTTTAGTGAAGATGACAGGCTGAAGCCACTTGCGACCGAAGAACAAATGCGGGACGGATTCGCCGGGGCCTGTGAGTTTGGCCGGATCACTGTCGTCGATTTTCTCCTGCAACGAGGAATGAAGGTGGACGCGAAGCTCAGGCATGGAGAGACCGGCTTGCATTGGGCCGCGCATGCGGGACACGCGGCCATCGTCCAGGTATTGTTAGATCGCGGCGCGCCCAGCGAAGTGAAAGAGGAACGCTTTGGTGGAACACCTCTGGACTGGGCGCTGCATGGTTGGGGCGAACCGGAACGCGCCCAGCGGGAGCCCTATTACGAAATAGTTGCGCTTCTGGTGCGGGCCGGCGCCAAGCTCGACCCCGAGTGGCTACAAAATGTTGAAAATCGGTACCCCGTGGCGGAGAAAATCGGGTCCGACCCGCGCATGCTTGCGGCGCTCAGAGGCGAGTTTTGAGGTAGTTGTCGCGGCTCTTGACAACTATTTTGCGGGTATCCCGCAGGCCCCCCCATCCGAGGGTAGCGGTGGCGCGGCCTTCCAACTCTTTATAAATCGTGAAAAAATGCTCGATCTCGTGCCGGATGTGAGTGAAGATCTGATCGATATTCTGCACCTCGTCATAACGAGGATTGCCGTCTGGAACCGCCAGGATTTTTTCATCGTGTTTCTTGCGATCGATCATCTTCAGCATTCCGATCGGCCGAACTTCGATCAGGCAACCGGAGAAACTCGGTTCTTCAACCAGTGCTATTACATCCAGCGGATCGCCGTCGTCCGATAGAGTGCCTGGAATGAAGCCGTAGTCACCGGGATAATGAACTGGAGAATAGAGTGTGCGATCCAGGCGGAAGAGGCCCAACTCCGCATCGTACTCATACTTGTTGGTGGAGTTTTTCGGGATCTCCACCACCATGCGGACTAGTCTGGGAAAGTCGTCTCCAGGGTCGAGATCGTACAGGCTGGGCTTCATCGTTCCAAGGCTACCAAGCGTAGGGGTAGCCTGGTAAAACGTTCAGGGGCGGCAAGTAATCGAAAAAAGTTCTTGCATTCCTTTTGATACTCGTGTCAGAATCTTTCAAGGCCCAAAGTGGTCCAAAGTGGTCAGAAGTGGAAGAGAAGCCCAAGCCGACGCCAGTGGAGCCCCCTCGCGGGTCGGTTTCCGCTCATGTCGACGACAAGGGGCGGCTTAAACTGCCGGTCAACTTCCAGGAGTATCTGGGCGCGATAGGGGATGACAAGTTGTACGTGACTAGCGTGGACGACCGCATAACTAGAATTTACCCGATTTCGGTGTGGCAGCAAAACGAAAAAATTCTGGACGAGTTAGCCACCTCGGATCCGGACGCGGCCGAGGCACTGTTTTTTGTCACTAACGATTACGGCGCCGAGGCAAAGGTGGACCCGCAAGGCCGTGTGACTTTGCCGACCGATCTGAGGCGAGCGATGACCCTGGAGAATCAGGAAGTGCGGCTCGATTGGTCGCAGGGCGCGATCAATATCTATTCGAAGGCCGAGTACGAAGCGCGCAAGCGGCGGGCCAAGGAAGGCCTGGCCGACAAGTTGAAGGCCGCGAAGTTGAAGGGATTCAAGTAGTGGTTATGTATGCACGTCCCGGTAATGGTCGGGGAATGCCTGGAATACCTGGCCGTGCGCCCGGATGGAGTCTATCTGGACGCGACCGCGGGTTTAGGCGGGCATACGGCGGCGATCGCAGAACGCTTGAGGAGTGGGCTTGTGATCGCCAACGACCGGGATACGGAATCGCTGGAGATGGCGAAGCGAAATACGGCGCAGTGGGCGGATCGCATTCGCTACCACCACGGGGCATTTTCCGAGTTGAGGCCGGCTCTGGCGGCATTCGGAATAGAACGTGTAGATGGGTTGCTGGCCGACCTGGGTGTAAGCCGCTATCAGCTTATGGAGCCGGAACGCGGGTTTTCATTGATGGCCGAAGGCCCCTTGGACATGCGCATGGATCGCAGCCAGGGCACGACCGCGGACGAGCTTGTCAATTTTGCAGCAGAGAAGGAATTGGCCGATTTGATTTATCGATTCGGCGAAGAAAGGAGGTCGCGGAAAATCAGCAGAGCAATCGTTCGGGCGCGGCCCATACACACTACCGCGCGCTTAGCGCGAGTGATCGAGGAAGCCGTGCCCCGGACGAGCAAGCTGCATCCGGCTAC
>Ga0185299_10000248_pt1 | contig 161089 bp, 141 predicted proteins | sample PaiPotPPA55metaG_FD_128002 | JGI IMG/M metagenome (GOLD analysis project Ga0185299, IMG submission 128002) | Iron sulfur acid spring bacterial and archeal communities from Banff, Canada, to study Microbial Dark Matter (Phase II) - Paint Pots PPA... ...
TGAATCTTTCCTTGAGACGCCACACGCGGCCCAAGCCCATGTTCTCGATGGGATGGCGGGCGTAGCGATAGTCGTCGTAGAAAGGCGCCGCGGTACCGAACTGACCCTGAGGTGGATTAACCCAGGCAGCCGGGTTCAGGATAAAAGTTTTAGACGGGTCGAAGCAGTGGCAGTTGATGTTCTGGGTGTAGAGCGGCACGCCGGGAACCCGGTCCGCCAACGTGGGTTGGAACAGCTCGTTGGCAAGACTCGTGGTAGCCGGGGGGCTGGGAATCGGTAAGCCGCTGGCATAATCGAAAAAGGCGTTGATTTCCCAATCGCGAAGCGCATAAGAGACAGCCTTGTTGCCGGGCAATTTCGGCACCGTATACGTGCCTGCGAAATTGAACATGAAGGGTTGATCGAAGCTGGAAAAGCTCTTCGCCAGCATAGAATTTCCGACCACACCGACGTAGTTTGCGCCGGCCACCGTGGTGCTCGTATTCGGATCGATGCCTTCTTCCAGCGATTTCTGCCAACTGAAAGAGCTGCTGAAGACGAAGCCATGGCTGAATCGCTTGGTCCCTTTCATCTGCAGGGAGTCGTACCAGGTTCTGCCGCGCGGATCGCCAATCCCGGGGATATTGCCGAACTGCGGGAATGGTCGCAGCGACTGCGCGACAGTGTTGGTGAGCGCGAAGCCGGGATACGGCGCCTTGTTGAAACCTCGGGCGGACGCAGTGGTGGAGTTCAGAGTGGAGAGCAGCAGGGCTTGGTCGTTGGGATTGGTGATGTCCAGTCCAAACGCGGTGAGTCTTTGCGGTGTAATCGCATTGATGTCGGAAAGAGAGGGCGACGTCCACCATGCGCCGCGATTCCCGACGTACGCGGCTTCGACGATTAAGTCGCGGCTGATCTCGCGTTGGATACCGATACTCCATTGCGTCTGCCTGGCTGGCCGGCCGGCATTGGGATCCAGAAATCCAATGCCTCCGGGAAGAGCTTGGCCTCCCGCCGGGCTGGTAGGGAAAAGGCCCGGTTTAAATACCGGCCAAGCGGGCTCGTCCTGAGGCGGTATGCCGCCGGCGAGCGTCATGGCAGGTTGGCCGGCGCCCGGGGAACTAAACGTCGAAGTCGCGGCGACACCAGCCGACGAGTAGCCCAGCTGGGTCGTGCCGGTTTGATTGTAGATGATGCCAAAGCCGGCCCGGAATACAGTTTTTGGAGTGATCTGATAGGCGACTCCTACTCTGGGACCGAGGGCAAAAGGATAATTCTTGGCGAAGCTGCAGTTGCAAGTGGACTCGAAGATGATCGCGCCCGGGTAGCCTCCGACAGTCGGGTTAGGCGTGTTGGGGGAGAAATTGGCGCCGCGGCCATGCTCCTCTTTGAAGTAGGTGCCGTAATCCCATCGCAATCCGTAATCCACCGTCAAGTTGCGGGTCACCTTCCACGAGTCCTGAACGAATACGCCCCACTGCTGTTTTGAATTCCGATATTCGGCCGGCGCGGCTATCGAGAAGTTATCCACTTGGCCCAGCAAGAAACTGGCGTAGGCGAAACCCGGCGTGCCGCCGGCGAATGTCCGGCCGACCAGATAGGGCTCATTGGTTTCGTTGGCGCTGAATCCGTACGATCCGTTGGTGTTGGTGTAGGGAATAGTCGGAACCGCCAGGAAGTAGACTTCAGCGCCCGCCTTGTAAGTGTGACTACCTTTGACCCAAGTGCCGGACATGTTGCCGGAGGGCTTTTCGTAGTATTGGTGGCCTTGTCCTGCAATAGGTCCCATGTTGTACATACCGCCCGCGGCTGTGCAGGCAACAGTATTAGCGTTACCCGGCGCCGGTGGACACAAACCGCTAAACACCGGCACATTGCGATTGACGGTGGCGCCCACCAGACCGAATGTTTGGGCCGCGTTGAAGTTCAGAACCGGAGCATCGTCAAAGAAATTGTTCTGCTGGTAGCCCGCTCCGAAGTGCAGCAGGAAGGTCGGTGAGACGGTGTAGTCGTAATTCAGGCGCTCGACGTGGGAGTGGATAAATGTCCCGCGATCGGCCGTGATCTGATTCGGCAGGCCCTCGGATTGGCCGTAAATCGGAGAGAAGGGCGAGTCGGTGTGTGTAAAAGACCAATAGAACGACAAGTGTTGCCGCTCCGTGATCTGTTGGTCGATTTTCGTTGCCGGAATGGTCGTGTGACGGACGCTGGGGTAGGTGGGAATCAAGTTGTTAGTGAGCGATGCTAGCGCAGGATTCGGAATGAAGCTCTGGATCTTAAGCGCCACCGGATCCATCCTCGACATCGGAATCGCGTTGTTGGGGAAAGGATTCGAGACGCGGCTTCCACTGGCGGGATCAGTGTATTGGGTGTTCGGATCAAAAATTTCGTTCGCTAGAACGGACCGCCCCAGGACATCCGTGGTCAGTACGGTGTTGTTTGCAGCCGCGATGGCGCCGCTGAAGTCGCCATTACGATAGGCCGTGCTCGGAACCGTGATGGGAATATTATTGATGTCCTGCGTTTCACGGAACTGCTCGAAATTGAAAAAGAAAAAGGTTTTGTCCCGGCCGTTATAGATCTTGGGAATCACCACGGGACCGCCTACGGTGAAGCCGTAATCGTGCCTTCTCGCCACAGGACGCACCAGTTCGCCAGGCTGTGTGTTGGTGAAGGGAGGGCCGGTGAAAGGCGTACCAGCGTTCAGCACCTCGTTGACGATGTAGTCGTAACCGCTCCCGTGGATCTGGTTGGTGCCGGACCGCATGGTCACGTTGAAGAAACCGCCGCCCACCCCACCATACTCGGCGGCGAAATTGCTGGTCTGGACCGAGACTTCCTGGAGGGCATCCACGCCTTGCTGCACCTGAGCCGGAGCATAAGGAAAGCCCTGATTGGTAGTGTCCTGGCCTTCGACGTGATAGGTCTGCGTGTTGCTGGGAGCGCCGTTGATCTTCACCTGGGCGTTAGGAACGTAATAAGTCCCTGGAACTACGTTAAGAACATTATTGGGATTGCGAATTCCGGAGCTTCCCGAGGCGGCTGCTCCAATACCCATCAGAGGCAGCTGGGTCAGCGTTTCACTATTGATATTGGTGCTCACGTCGCCGGTTTCGGTCTTCAGCATCGACGCTTCGGCCGAGACCGTGACTGCTTCGGTAGACGTGCCCACCTCTAGCGTGATATCGACGCGCAAGGTTTGCGCAACCTGGACGGTGAGGTTTTGCCGGATGTACTTCTTGAATCCGGGCACGCTGACGGAGACTTCGTACATCCCGAACGGCAATTCGGCGAAGGTATAGTTGCCAGTGGCCGTGGTCGCAGCCTGATAGAGGGTGCCATTCTCTACGTTCCTGGCTTCCACCGGTGCACCCGCGACCACCGCGCCCTGCTGATCGACTACAGTGCCGGTAATGGAGCCGCGATCACCCTGGGCAAATGCCGTCAAGGCAAACAGGAAGAAACAGACTGCTCCGAACAGTGAGCGCATACAATTCTCCTCCAACACTGAGGTGGGAAAACCCCTTTTCCGCTAAGCAACACGTCATCAGCGGGTGTCTATTGACCCTGCTTTTGGTTGAGAATATGCGATCTGGATCTGAAAGTCAAGCCAAATTTGACATATCAGGTCGAGCGGTCGAAAAAGAATTGCGGCCGGTCCGGTTTATAGCGGCGAGTCTGGTCGCGCGATGGTGCGCCACATGTGAGCGACCGGACTGTTGTCGTTGCCCAGGCCTTCCTTGGGCTGCTTGAAGTGGCGTCCGACGATGTCGATGAACGGATCGATCTTCACCACCGCGTTGGGGTCGAAGGCGTACAAATCGTTTACAGTTACCAGCCGTGGTTCCATATACCACTTGTGGTTACGGACCATCTTGTAAGTGGCTTCGATGTGGGGCGGGGGCGTATAGTCTTTCCCGAAAATTCTGTAATATAGGTCCGGATACTCATAGCCGGCCGCAGAATCCGGGTAGAAGCGCAGGGCCTGATGATACCGGATCGCGAAGGTGGCTTTCGGGGAAATGTAGGGCTCGAAGAGCTGAGCGCCCCACCATCCATGGTCGGGTTTGATGAGAGACTGCACCACGTCATGAAGCAAGCAGGCCAGGATGATCTCCTCTGTCATGCCAGTTTTCATCGCGCGGGTGGCGCTCTGAAGAACGTGGTTAGCTGGGGCAAACCGATACTGGAAGAAATCGAGTAGCGTCGGATTGGCTGGCAGAGGCTGCAGCTTCTTGACGTTTCGGCCTCCGTTAGCGAAAAGAGTACCGACACCTCTGCGGTACGTGCGCGTATCAATCTCGGCGTCCAGCTCGGCTACCGTTGGAAACTTCTTGTCGGGGCTGGTGGCGCTGGCCGCCGCTGGCCCGTTGTCCAATTGCTCGGACATGTATTCTTCCAGTGCGTCGGCTTTCGCTTCCGAGTCCATGGCACTGATGGCGGCAGCGCCGCCGAGACTAGCAAAAAACGCGCGTCTATCGATCTCCATAGATCTCCTTTCGGCCGGATCTCGTCGTGGTTCCGGATTAGCTGCAAGTATACAGGAAGATTCGCTGGACTGCATCCGGGTGAATGGAAGGTAGTGCCCAAGTGTAAGGGCGCTAGACAAGCGGTCAGCCGTTACGCGAGCCGTTAGAAATCCAGTTTCTCGATCAACGCGTTGAGACTCGATTCTTGCGTCGTCCGCTGTTTTTTCAGGTCGCTTTGATGGTCGCGCGTGCTGGCCAACTGGCTCTCTTGCGTCGCTAATTGGCGCGCGTACTTCTGCACCTGATCCTGCTGGCCGCTCACCTGATTCAGGCTCATCATGTTCTGGCGAATACGATTCTGATCCTGGGTCAGACTGTTGATGTCGCCATCCAACTGCCGGATCTGGTTGTCGAGGTCGGCGATCTGTCGTTTTAAATCTACGATCTGCTGAAGCTGCCGGCGGCCTGTATCGGAAATTGCTTTGTTTTGGACGTACGCGACCAACACGTCAGGCGTCAGGTTGGACACGGCTGTAGTGCTGTCGTAGACGCGTTCTTCGGTAACTGGAAATTTCTCGGTGGAATCGGATCCAAGCTTCACCTCGAAGCGATAGGCGTTGGCCGTCGTCTCCGACGGCTTCTGATTGAGCAGCTTGTATTCAGGCCGCTCGACATGTTCGATAATGAGGATCTTCGGCTTCTGATCCACGTTGCGCATGGTGTAAGTCTTGGTCTCCTGCATGGCCGAGCGCGCGGTCAACATTCCACGATTTACATGAATCTCGCGAACCACATTCCGGCTGGTGTCGAATTGAGTGGTCACGCGCGTGCCCAGGTCCACGGCGTAACTGATCAGCCTTTTGTCGCCGGTCTTCAGAGTAGTCATCAAGGCTTCCCCAGCGTAGCTATTTGCGTCGAACACAGTGATCGGGCCGCCGTCCAGCGTTTTGCCGGTGGAATTGGTAAGCTCGGCGGCATTCATCGGATGCTCGCCGTAATTTTCCGAATAAATCAGCAGCTTGCGCGTTCCGATTTTCTGCTGCAGGAAGGGCAGCATCGCGGATTCGTTCTTCTTCACCGTGATCGGCGTGGAAAAGCGGTACTCAAAAAGCTCGCCGAGATCAGCGGACGCCACGTTTACCGCAACATTGCTGATAAGGTCCTTCAACTCCTCGTCTCGTCCGTTTGTGGGTTCCCTAGCGAACCGCTGCGCCATCATTGGAATGGGCGCGGCTTTGGGAGGTGGAGGCGCGGCTCCGGACCCAGCAGCGATATCTCCACGGATCCCGCCGCCGAGTCCGGCCTGGTACACGACTGGCGCGGCCGCGCGGTCTTCCGGCAACTCCACCGTCTGCCTCGGGACGTACTTGGGCTCATATAGCTTGCTGATGAAGGACACTGGCCGGCCGGAGACTACCGATAGGAGAACATTGGTCCAGTCTTCGCCAGTTGTGTTGTCGATGATGGCCCAGCCCTCGAGCGTCGGATCTGTCTTGTCGTTGAAAACCAGCCGGTAGCTGGATTTCCAGACCGGCGTCGGGATCATGTAACTGGCCTCGATCTGCCGCTCTTTTGCGTCGGAAGAATCGATATAGATGCTGCGCTTGTCCAGCGATCGCGATTGATTGACGATGGTCAGGTAGTCCTTCAACTGCGCTTGGAGCTTTGGGTCGGCGAAGCGAATGGAACCGGCCGCGGCTAGATCGAGCGTTCGGAGGTCGCCGGAATCGAGCAGGAGCACGGCTTGCTCCCGCTCGGAATGCTTGTCGTCAGCGGCCACCAAGCGCCCGCCAACGATCACGCCGGTCACCGTCTCAGCGCCGTATTTTACTTCTACTCGGGCGCCCTTCATCTGGTCCAAAAACAAGCTCAGCGCCGTGTGGTCGCCTATTTTGAAGGGGAAATCCGCAAGTTTTTGGCCCAGCGGCTCGCTGGAATCGTAACGGAGGCCTGCGATTTTTCCGCCATTGCGATCCTCGAGGGTGAGCGACTTTAGGACGTCGTTCATGTCCGAAGCCTTGAAATTCAGGCTCGCGGAATCGCCAGCGCGGAGCCTGCCGCCGCGCTCGAAATAGCCGACTCCACTCTTATAAAGAATCACTTCGCGGATAGGAATATCGGCGGCCAGCGCGGTCACCATACAAACAGCTGTCAGCGGGAAGAGTCGTTTCATTGGTTCCTCACCTGGGCAATGCCGTGTAAGCCATTGTTCCTTTCAGGATTTGCGACAGCCCCGCGCTGCGCTTCACTCACCCATTACCTTAATAATGACGCGTTTCGCACGCTGGCCGTCGAATTCCGCATAATAAACCTGCTGCCAGGGCCCAAAATCCAGCTTTCCGGCAGTTACCGGGACGATCACTTGATGGTGGACCAGCAGGCTTTTAAGGTGGGAGTCGCCATTGGTTTCTCCGGTGCGGTGATGGCGGTAGTCGTCGCGGTACGGCGCCAGCCTTTCGAGCCATTCGTCGATGTCGCCCAGCAGGCCATCCTCGGCATCGTTCACCCATACGCCCGCCGTTATGTGCATCGCGGAGACTAGGATCATGCCTTCCTGAATGCCGCTTTTCTTGAGGGCCGCGTTCACTTCTGCAGTAATGTTTATGTACTGCCGATGATGTTTAGTGTTGAAGATCAGGTGTTCGGTATGAAAGCGCATACCTGCCGATCATAGCGGAGCCGACTTGTAGCAGAATGGTACTTGTTGTATCGCCTACAGGAGTATCGGAGTTGAGATCAAAAATCATCGGAATGGGGCTGTGGATAGCTGCCTTCGCATGGGCACAAAATCCACCGCAAGCACAGGATCAGAAGAGTCCGGACCAGAAGGACCAACAGGCTCAGACCCAAGCGGAGCAGGACCAGACTTACGCGGGACCTTCGATTCTCAGCCGGGACAAGAGTCTGATCGGAGAGCGGGGGGGCAAGCTGATTGACTTCCGCTTTTACGGGGACATAACTGGCGTGTATGACTCCGGCCTTACGCCCTTGGCTGTCGATCCGCAAGGGAATGTACCCAGTTTCGGAGCTTACGGCGTCGAGGTCGGATTTGGCGTGGTTGGCTCAAAAAGCTGGGTGCACGACAAACTCAGCGTCGACTATCGCGGAACCTATCGGTACTATACGAACAACTCCAATTTTAACGGCACGGACCAGTTTCTGAATCTGGCATACAGCCATTTGCTATCGCGGCACATCACTTTAGATCTCAAGGAAACGGCCGGCTCTACCTCGCTGGCGAACGGAGCGTTCTCTTACACGCCGCTTACGAACACCGATCTTTTCGCCGTGCCGGTCAACGAGTTGTTTGACATCCGCACGAATTTCTTGCAGTCTCGCGTTGACCTGGTCTGGCAGAAAACGGCCCGTTTGTCATTTGGTTTCGGTGGCGAAGGTTTTGTCGTTCGACGGAGTTCGGTGGCACTGGCCGGATTGAATGGATACAATGCGCGCGCGAACGCAGCTTACCGCGTAACCCGGAGGCAGACCATATCGGGGAGCTACGAATATACTTATTTCGATTTCCAACGGCAATTCGGAAACGCAAAGTTGCAGAGCGGAACGCTCGGTTACGCCTTCGGGGTGAGCCGCAAGTGGGATTTCAGCATGCAGGCTGGCGGCATCCGGGTGGAGAGCTACGGACTGAACCAGGTGGCCATTGACCCCGCAATTGCCGTTATCGTCGGACAGTCGGTCGCTATCGTCACATACTTCCGCGTGCTGTATGTTCCGATGATCGAAGGGCGGCTGATTCGGCGGTTTGATCGCTCTTCGTTCAGTGCCGATTACTCGATGGGCGTCACACCCGGCGACGGAGTCTACTTGACATCCCGACAGAATGTCGGGAGCGTATCTTACTCTTACACGGGCTATCGCCGCTTGGCCGCTAACGTGAGCGCCAGTTACGGAACTATGACCGCCGTAGGTCAAACACTCGGACAGCTCACTAATTTTCAGGCCGGCGCAGGCGGCACCTATAAGTTGGGACACGCCCTGCACTTGGAAATGCGGTATGACTATCGTCACTACACTACGCAAAACTCTTTTTATCTCAAGAACTCCAGCCGGGTTACGCTCGGGCTGGCGTTTAGTCCGGGCGCAACGCCGCTCGCCATTTTTTAAGCGTGCCCGGCGCTAGGATTTTACTCGTTGAAGACGAACCCGCTCTAATCCAACTGCTCGAGAAATACTTGAGACGGTTGGGTTACGAGGTGGAGGCATATCCTGTGTCCAAGGACGCTCTGAATTGCTTTGAGCGCGCGCCTCAGAGCTACGACCTGGTGATCGCGGATCTTGGAATGCCCGATATTCCTGGTGACACGCTGCTGACACGCATGCTCGAAATCCGGCCGGAGCTGCGCATTCTCATCTGCAGCGGATCGCCGTTCTTTCTGGCCAGCCTGCCGAAAGCTCTAGAGAAACAGGTGGCGTTTCTGCAGAAACCGTTCGTCCCAAAGATGCTGGCGGAAGCGGTGGCTCGGTTATTGAGCGATGACAAGCCGGCAGGTCAATAATGGCTTGGGGCCCTCATGGGTTGGCCGCGGACAGAGCCTGGTGCAGCTTATCCGAGAAATTGTCTCCAGATTCAGACCACAGCCGCCGTGTCTCGACCGGCAGCGCATCATCCAAATCGTGAACCAGCTTGAGTAAGCTCTGAATATTGGACTGGATCATGCGCAGGCTGTTGGGAAGCTCCGGCTGCGGCAGAAAATGCGCGTCTATTCCAAATTCGACGGCCAGATGTTCGCCGTCTTCTCGTTCAAACTCCGGAGCGAAACAACACAGCGCCACGCGCGAGGGCGCCAGTTCCCATTGCTTGTCGAACTGCCAGAGATCCCACCAGGTTTCGAGGCGGTAGCAGGAGTCGGAGTTCTGAAAATCCTTGGCGGCCGCCAAGACATCTTCGATGGCCACAGGTGAAGGAAAGGGGATCTCCAACACCGGAGGCTCGGTGTAATTCACCGCTAGGACTTTGAAAGTAGAAGGATGCCGCGCCAGGCGGGAAAATGGAAAAAGCTTCAAAAGCTTTTCGTAGTGGCGCAGCATGGTCAGCCCGGTGTGATTCCGGAGCAAGTATGAAAGATAAAGTTGATCGGCCATTTCAATATGCGAGGCTTCTGTTACCATCGTACTGACTTCGCTTGCTTAAATCTCCGCTGGTTCCCATCTTCCTGATTGTATCCGTCGATGTTCTGGGTCTCACCATCATTCTGCCCCTATTACCGTTTTACGCCGAGAAATTTGGCGCGTCCCCAGCCGTGGCCGGCCTGCTGATCTCGACCTACGCGTTCTGCCAGTTGATCGCAGGGCCGATCCTGGGCAGGATGTCGGACCGCATGGGCCGCCGGCCCCTATTACTAGTGAGCCAGTTAGGAACATTCATCGGATTCCTGATCCTGGCTTATGCAAACGCCCTGTGGATTATTTTCCTCTCGCGCGTGATCGACGGACTGACGGCCGGCAATCTGTCGCTGGCGCAAGCGTATATCTCCGACGTAACCAAGCCGGAGGAGCGCGCAAAATCGTTCGCACTGATCGGGATCGCATTCGGAATGGGGTTCCTGATTGGCCCCGGCATCTCCGGTTATCTATCGCAATACAGCTACCAGTACCCGATCTTCGCGGCAGCGGCACTTTCAGCCACCAGCATACTCGCGACCTACTTCCTGTTGCCTTCCTCGACGCCACAAGCCGCGGATGCTTCGACCGCGCGTAAGTTCACCGTGCTGGACTGGGGCAATTACGTCCGATACTTTCGCCAACCGGACCTCGCGCCGCGGCTGTGGCAGTTTCTGGCTTTCACCCTGGCATTTTCGATGTTCATGTCGGGCTTTCCCTTGTTTGCCGAGAGAAGTTTTGAGTGGCATGGACATCCGTTCGGACCGAAAGAAGTCGGCTACGTTTACGCGTACCTGGGCGTTCTGGGCGTCATCCTGCAAGGCGGCCTGATTGGCCGGCTCGTCAAAACCTTCGGGGAGCTGAAATTGGTGCGCGCCGGTTTCTTGTGCGGCTTAGTGGGCCTGAGCGCGCTCGGCTTTACTCATGCTATTCCGCTGCTACTGGTGGCAACGGCTGTATCGTCCTCAGGCACCGGGATAGTTCGTCCAGTGCTGACCAGCCTGATCACGCAAAAGGCCGGCCGCTCCGAACAAGGAGTGGTGCTCGGGTTAACGCAGTCGCTAAACTCGATTGCGGCGATCATTGCCCCAGCGGCCGGCGGTTTCCTGATCGATCATTCTCTGTTAGCCGGCTGGGCGCTGTTAGCCGCCGGAATCTGCGGTGTCGCGCTGCTTCTTTAGGACGCTTGCTAACGCGCGCGGCTCGGCTCAGTTTACACTTTGTCCGGCAGGGCAGCGACGCCCGGCAGCTCGATCCCTGCCAGAAATTCCAGCGATGCTCCACCGCCGGTGGAAATGTGCGAAATCTTGTCCGCTACTCCCGCCGACTTGACGGCCTTTTCAGAATCGCCGCCGCCGACTACAGAGACAGCGCCCGACGCCGCCACGGCTTGGGCGAGCGCGACCGTACCGCGGTCGAACGGCGGTTTTTCGAACACGCCCATCGGGCCGTTCCAGATAATCGTTTTGGCTCTGGAGATGGCTGCCGCATAAGCCTCAATGGTCGCCGGCCCGATGTCGACGCCGATCATGCCGCCGGGAATTTCAGTTGCGACCCGGTGCTCAGCGCCCGCCTTTAGCTCGGTCGCGACGACATGATCTTTCGGCAGTAACAGCTTCGCTCCGGCTCGAGCCAGCAGATCTCGCGCTAAGCTCACCTTATCTTCTTCGACCAACGATTTGCCGACCGGCTGTGTTTGCGCCTTCATAAAGGTGTAGGCCATCGCGCCCCCAATCAGAATCTGATCGACGAATTTCATCAGGTTCTCGATCACTTCGATTTTGTCGGAGACTTTTGCGCCACCCAGGATTGCGATACAGGGCCGCGCTGGATTCTTGGTCGCCTTATTCAGATACTCCAACTCTTTGTCCATTAGCAAACCCGAGGCCGCCTGCTTAACGTACTGGATCATGCCGACTGTGGAGGCATGCGCGCGATGGGCTGAGCCGAATGCGTCGTTCACGTAAACATCGCACAAGGCGGCCAGTTGTTTAGAGAATCCCGGATCGTTCTGCTCTTCCTCGGCATGGAATCGCAGGTTCTCGAGCAACAAGACTTCGCCCGGCTTAGGGCGCATCTTTTCGACTTCTGGGCCCACGCAATCGGGCGCCATCCGCACGGGCTGCCCCAGCAATTCCGACAATCGCGCGGCGGCGGGGTTGAGGCTCATTTCGGGATTGGGCTGGCCCTTCGGGCGGCCCAGATGGCTCGCCAGAATCACGCCAGCGCCGTGCTCCAGCGCATAGCGGATGGTGGGCAGCGAGGCGCGAATGCGTTTGTCGCTGGTAATCTCCCGTCCGCCGGGGGCCAGAGGAACATTGAAATCGACCCGAATAAAAACAGTCTTGTTATTCAGATCCAGGTCGCGAATGGAGACTTTGGGCATTTTAGAAATCCGATGCTAGCACGTCATAGAAGATGCGAATGCCCTTCAAAAATTCGGCCACGGAGATACGTTCCTGATCGCTGTGCATGGTGGCTGCCGTGGCAGCGTCGAGAATCATGGGAGTCAAACCGTAAGCGATAACACCTCGGGCTTGCAGATAGGCTGAATCGGTTCCGAAGGGAACCAGCATAGGGGTGACGATTGCGCCGGGATTGCGTTTCAAAATCGCAGAGCGAATAGCGTCGAACAGCGGCGTGCCGCTGCGGCTCATGCCTACGTCGGGAGCGACGGTAATGATCTCCACCGTCACACGTGGATCGTTAATGCGGGCTTTCATGTCAGAGATGAACTCGTCCGCGTTGGTACCCGGCAGCAGCCGGCAATCGAGTGTCGCCTCGCTGGTGGACGGTATTACGTTGGGCCTGGGCGGCGATCCGACGCCAGCCGTTAGCGACGTAAGCGAAACAGTGTTGCGCTGGATGGCAGAATTGAATTTGTTTTCGACCAGAGGCCCGATGGCCCGGCGCATTTCATCGACCACGGCGTTCTGTTTGCCGCCTGCGGGCAACACCATTGCTTTCCGGATGGCCTCCAACAAAATCAGATTGGCATTGTCGGGGATGGGTTGCGAGCCATGGCCCGCGGTACCTTTGGCCCGCAGACGGAGCCACGCTATGACTTTGTCCCCCACTGAAACGCCGAACACCAGTTTGTTCGCCGCGAGAGCATCACGCGATCCCATGCCGCCTTCGTCGAGCACATACTCGGCGTCGATTTCGTCGTAGTGATTTTCGATCATCCAGCGGATTCCGCGCTCGCCGCCGCTTTCCTCGTCGGCGGTGCAGATCATGATGATATCGCGCGCCGGCGTGACTCCGGCGTTATGCAGAGCGACGAGCGCCGTCAATTGCTGGACGCCGATGCCTTTCATGTCTAGCGTCCCGCGGCCCCAGATGAAGCCATCGCGAATGATTCCGCCAAAAGGATCTATGTTCCAGGCCTTCTCGTCGACTGGCACGACATCCATGTGATTCAGGAGCAGCAGGGGTTTCTTGGACGAATCGCGACCCTTCAGACGTACGACGAGATTGGTCTGGCCGCCAGGCCCGCTGTGGAAAAGTTTCGGCGCCAAGCCGTTGCGTTCCAGCTCAGCCTTGACGAACTGAGCGGCAGCGGCCGTATCGGCGGGCGGATTGATGGACCGAATGCGCACGTACTGCTGGAAGTACTCAAGCGCGTGTTTTTCTATGCGCGGCCAATCCGGTTCGGCGGCATACAAGGCGAATGCCATCACACTGCCCGTAACCCACAATCTACAGCCTGATCTCATGATTTTTCCTCTTGAACATTGGATAGCGTACAACGGATACCGGCAGTCTGATAGGCTTCGAGAAGAGCACCGGCAGCGGGGCCAAACACGGGCGGCGAGACTTGATTGCCGTCTTCCATTTCGGTCAACATCTGAAATCTCTCGAGCAGAATGCGGCTACGGAATACACCGCCGGCATAGCTCACGCGCGCGTCCTCTCCCGGCTGGAACAGTTGGACACGCACGGCGGCAACGAGGATCGCCAATTGCTGAGCGCCTTCGTTGAGAATATTCCGTGCAGTGGCGTCGCCGTTTTCCGCGGCTTCATCTATTAGCTTTGCAAGCGCAGCGATGCGCGGCCTGGGGAACTCCGGCGTGTAGAACTGGTGCAGCAACTGGTTGATACCGATAGCACCGGTCGCCTGCAGCAGCACGGACCGCAATGAAGTGGCAGGTCCCCAGCCTTCTTCTGAGCGGAGCGCGGCGCGCAAGGCTTGGCGCGTGATATAAAACGCGCTGCCTTCGTCGCCAAACATGTATCCCCAACCTCCGGCTCGCGCTATTTTTCCGCTTGAATTGCGGCCGAAGGCCATGGATCCGGTTCCCGCGATCGCGATCAGCCCGGATTGGCCCGCGGTGGCGCCTGACAGCGCGATCAGGGCATCGTGGGTCACGGTCATTCGATCGCTTCTGATCATCTGGGCCAGGAGTGTTTCCTTGTCGGCCGGGCCGCCGCTGAATCCGAGGCATGCTGAAGTAAACCTGACGCTCGATGAATCGAGGCCAGCGTCAGTACTAGCCGTCCGCAAGCAGGCCTGTATTACACTCATAAATTTCGCTTGGCCCTCGGCCGAAGAGACATGATTGCAAGGTCCGGCCCGGCCTACGCCGAGGACTCGGCCAAGCTCGTCTCCGATGACAGCCGTGGTGCTGGATTGTCCACCGTCTAAGCCAAGAAAATATGAGCGAGAATATCGGTCCATGCGGCTACTCGATGAAATATAACCGAGCTACGCCATGCTGAGCCACGGACTTCATGCCCCAAAGCTTGGAGTAAGAGCGGAAATCATTAGCTCCAATGGTGTCGTCGATGATCAACAAATAACGAACTCCGCGCGCCTTCAATTCAGCCGTCGCGGCCTGACGCAGACTCATGCGGTTGGGCCGGATGGACTCAGTAGGAGCGGCTGCGATGGTGGTCCATTTGCCATCGTTGGCCAAGCCATCCAACTTAATTTTTGCCGCGGAGGAATCGCCGGACGATTCCACGATCACCGAATCGAGCGTCTGGCCGCGGGGGAAGCCGATCTCCAGGTACATGCCGGGTTCGGGCGGCTGCCAGCTTCTCCAGCGCGTGACCGGGCTGTTATCGAAAGCCAGCTGGACATCCCAAGGATTGGGGCGGGCAGTGAGCCGCCACTCGGGGTCACGCGGTAGCTCGCGTCCGCCGGCAAAGACGCGCAATTCCGCGACCGACCACTGGGCCTCGGGCACGCTCGCGGTCTGAACGACGCGGACTCTCCGCAACTCGCGCGGCTGAAACTGAAACGTCAGGATTCGCGTGGGCTGGAAGTCCCGGAACATTGGCGTCCAGAGAATATCCTGCAACAGTTCGTTGAACGCGCCCTCATAGCCCACTAATATCTGGCGGGAGGTGTACGCGGTGCCGGGTTGGGAAAAGGTTAATACTTTGGCATTGGCGGGAACGGAGCTTTGAATTATTCGAGCCATGTCATAGCCGAGATTGCCGTTTAGATAATCCTCTTCCGGTTGAATCCGGAGCGCCGCCTTGGGAGAGACCTTCGCCAATCGCCAAGTGCCCGGCGCGCAGTACAATCGAACGACATTTGGCCAGCAGGTTATGGCCTGAGCGGCTACCAGAACGAGCAGCAGCCACTCGAGGCCGGATAGCGCCAACGCCAGCGAGAGTGAAATAAACGGAATCGCCGGGATCAGGAAGCGCGTTCCGACGTTGGTCAGATATGGCGCGCCGAAAAGCAATCCCGCCAGCAGCAATTGGCGCCCTTCGCGGAAACGCAACGCCAGAAGCGCGAGCGGGGAGAGCAGGAACAGCGGTCCGATCAGGCCAGTAGTGAGGTCGCCTCGCACCGTCACCTGCCAGGGAATCTGCCAGTAGCTGGTCAGTGCGTACACCCGCATGTACTTGCGATAGGTATCTTCGAACGAAATGTGGACGTAAGGGTTCGGGAAGATGCGATTCGCAAAGGGCGAAAAAGGATTCGCGACCTCGATCCAGCTCTTCACCATCCACGGCAGGATGAAGGCCAAGGCAAGCATGGAGACTACCAGGATCGGACGCACAATTGGCTTGCGCGCGCGCCAGGATTTCCAGGCGATGAAGCAGAGCGCGTATGGCACGGCGATGAATGCGGTGTACTTGACGGCGTAGCTGAAGCCGGCGAGAATCCCGATCGGCACAAGCAGCTGGGGATTTCGGTCCTGGTCCCAAATTTGCAGCAAATAAAAGAGAGCGAACAGGACCGCGGTTATGCCGACGTCGATGTAGGCAATGGTCCCATCGAGTCCGACTACCGGACTGGCATAAGTGAAGATCGCCGCGGCTACGCCAACCCCAGGCCGTCCAATTCTTCGAGCGTAGCTGAAGATCAGAAATATGAGAACAATGAAAAACGCGAAATGGACCAACGCGGCCGCGGAATGACGGCCATACTCAAATGCCCAAAGGAACAACATCTCGATGCCTTCCGACAAGCTGGCATAAATGTCGGTGGTAATGCGGGGGAATCCATGAGTTCGCTGGTATTTAGCGACGACCCCCAGGTGATAGGACATTCCATCCGGGCTGGATTCCGGCTCCAGGGCGTTAATGAAGTAGAGCGCGGTGAACGCGCCAAAGACGACCAGGAATACCCAGCGCCAACGCTGAGGCAGTGGTGGAAACGGGCCGCCCCGCGGATGATGAGCGCCCGAACGCAGCGCATAGAAGATGATCGCAAGCCCCAGAACAAGAAACAGCGGTTTCCAGGCAAGTTGAGCCGCACACAACACGAAAACTATCGCGCTGAGTAGAGCCGCGCCAATGACAAACGCGAAGAGGCGTTCTTCCCAACGATAAAAACTAAGCGAAAGTTTGCGAAGCAGAAGCGTGCCGAGCGCCCCAGCGGTGGCAACGGTGAACAACCAGCCGAACAGGATGGCCAGGACCGTCAATGCCGCGTGCATTACCGGAGAAACCCGACGCGCGTCAAAATGATACCGAACTTCACGCCATCCTGCGGCGCGACGTAGAGCTTGTCGACATCGATAGAAATCGTCGATTCTGTATCCGCGGACAGCCAGGCCGGAGGCACCGCTTTTTCGAAATGTTTATATCCCGGTGTCGCGTACTTCACTTTGTCGAGCAGGTGTCCGTTGACAAGAAACGATAGCTCGAGCGGCCCGGTCTGTTTGAATCCATCGTCCCAGATGGCGAAGTCGGAACTAAGCTTGATGTTGTCGCTGGCATCCACCAGCATTTTGACGGTGGGCTGCTTGGAGGTCCAGCGCCAGGGGCTGCCAAAAGGCTCGTAGATGTCCTTGACGATATGTTGAGCGGCATCGGGATCGTTCATTTCCACCATCATCGCGTAGGGATCAGGCGTGAGCGCCTGCGCTGGCCGCTGCTGGGGCGGTGGATAGGTCTCAGGAAGCCGATCGCACGAGCACAGGAGCAGGGAGAGGATGGCGAAGGAAATTCGGGTCAAGACAACTATTATGACAGTCCAGGTCACGGCCGGTGAACAATTTGCATCTTGCTGAGGACAATCGGGATGCTTACGCGCATTGGGTCATTATGACGCCAGAACGAGCGGCTAGCGTCATACGGATCTGACGATGCTTGGTGGTTCGAAATGTGTCGAGCGTAACGCCGAGAGTTGATAGGGGAGCCTGGTGAAGGCGGCGCGTGAGGCGCTCCGGGGAGTTGGGAAGATTGACTATGTGCGCGGCTTGGAGAGCGGCGAGGAGTTCGGTGGGCGAACCTTCCCAGTAATGTTTGCCGTGCGCGAAGGCGGCCACTTCTCGGGCCAGGGTGTCGGGGCAGAGCGCAACGCGCATTTGCGATTCGGCGATGCCGAACGCCGGCGCGGCGGCGATGGACCATTGCAACGCGTCCGCGAATCGCGTGGGGAATTCGGGGTTGGTGTCTCTGACGTTGCCAAGGGCGAGGCTGACAGCGTTGCAAGCGGTGGCGAGGAGCGCCGGGCGAGCGGATTCGAACTCGATGAGGATTTCGCTCTCGGTTCGACGCTGAGGAGCAGCGATGTGCGGCAGTTCGATGGTGATGGCGTGGTTGGCGATAGCGGCGTCGTTGCCAACCGAGGCGCAATCATCGGAAGCGGTCAGGATTATGGGGCGCTGAAGGGGGATGGAGACTGAATCGGCAGCCTGGGCGGATCGATCGAATTCGAAAGACACGCCGGAAGAAAGGCGGCGGAGGGCGGCTAGTACGGTAGCAGGGAGATCGCCTGAGTCGTCGAAGGCGAGGACGTAATTGTTCCAAGCCAGGCGCATAACATCCCGCTCGGTGCGCGGACGCGGGCAAAAGGCGGAAGTGGCGGGATCGATGAGGCTGCGCAACATGCGAGCGAGCATGGTTTTTCCGCTAGCGGCTGAGCCCTTTACCAAAAGGATGGGATAAGGGCCGATGGGACGGAGAGCAGAAACGAGCCAGGCGAGGGCGGCCGGTGGAAAGTGCAACGCGGAGGGCAGTGAATTGGCCGGCTCGGTGGGAGGTGGCAGCGGCTGTTGGGAGCGGGAGCGGCGAAAGGCGTGGCAGGCAGTAGAGATGATCCGCCATCCCGCGGCCGTAATCTCGATCGCATCACCCTCCAAGCTGCAAAGATCGATGAGAATAGCGGCAGGATCGAAGGGCTGGCCGCGGTGAGAGAGGCGCAACGCGATGGACTGGCGCGAAAGTTCGCTACGCCGGGCCTTGGCTTCGAACAAGTGCAGGGCGGTGCGGAGTTGCAAGAGTGAGGGGATGAGTTCGTGCTCGCGATGGAAGGTATCGGCCAGCCAGTCGCGGAAGAGGACGGAGTGGACCGGCAAGAGATCGTGGGCGATGGGAGTGAGTGGAATAAGGGCACAGGGGAGGCCTTCGGGGGAACAGCAGGGCGTGGCGTAACGGAGGGCATGGTTAAGTAGGCGCTCGGCGCGGGTAGTCATTGCGAGGTGAGTGTAACAGGGGTGGTGGGAGTTGGAGCGGAGTTGGATGGGTAGTTTATTGAATTGGATGGGGATGGGCAGGGCGGGAGTGCTGTGAACGAGGGGCGCCGGGGCGTTGACACAAGTGTGGACGCACGTATCACTGTTCACTGCTCACCGCTCACTGCTCACTGCGCCAGGTATGCAATGCTGGAAATGTGCGCGTCACGATTGACCCGCCAAATGCTCTCTTCCGGAGGGCAAAGGCGGTTGCGGCCCTGCGCGGTTCCAGCATAAGAGACCTGATCGTTCGGGCAGTCGAGCGTGAGGTCGCGAAAAATTCTGGCGTGGTGGAAAGGCAAACGGCGCAGCCCGTGAGAGTTCCTTTGATTCACTTGAAGCGGGACGCAAGCTAGATTTGACTGGATTCGATTTTGAGGCTCGCATAACCCAGATGGGCTTTTTGCGGCTGCTCACTAATGCGCGGGTGATGGGGGGCGATGTGTCCGCGTTCGCCTCAGCAGCGGAATTCACGCTGGTCACGTTCGACGCCGGGTATGCGCGGCAGAAGGGGATTCGGTTGCGATTGTTGAGCGATAAATAGGCGTTCACACGAGTGTGAACGCGGCATGCAGGAGTGCGTGCGCTACGGGTAATAGGCCTTGCTGAAATTGTTGCGGGCGTTCGTCACAGTGAAAGAACCGTCCGATTGCGCGGACAGTTTGATCCAATAAGCTGTGCCGTTGTGGATGGGTGCGGATGGCGCAGAAGAAGGAGCGATGGGCAGCGTGGGCGGCTGGTCGTCAATCGTATTAGCGATGAACATTCCGGGCACGGTATATTCCTGCCCGCTCAGAAGCGAGAAGTGAAGCTGCCAAAGATCCTCAAGACCCGGCGATGAATGCACCGTCTGCATGACTTCGGGTTCGCCGCCTTTGCGAGTGCCGTTATTCATGATGGCGACGCGTGGATGAAGGGCGTGCACCAACACCGGGGAATTCGAGCTGGCCTGTCCGTGGTGTAATCCCAAGAGCACGTCGACTGTGCCGATGCGGTTATTGGGGCACATCAGTTCAAACTCCTTATTCTTGGTTATGTCGCCCAAATGAATGGTGCGAAACTTTCCATATTTCACGTAGATCCCGACGGATTGCGGATCTTCGGCATTGTTCTCGCCGGGCTTGAAATTCGCGCAATAGGGGTTGGCTGCTCCAGCGCCAGGCAAGGGCGTCTTTAATGTCTCGCCAGCGGAAGTCACGACGCGAACATCGAGACCGGTCATGGCGATCTTGTCGCCGGCTTTAACGACAGTATGCTTTGCATTGGCGTAGAGCGGTGGGTAAGTTTTCTGGAGAAACGTGTCAGCGAGCTCGCCGGGCTGAGTATTTGGGCCGTGATCGATAAACTCGCGAATGGGAATCCTGGGAGCCAGCTCGGCCAAGCCGCCGAAATGATCGCCATGCCAATGCGTGATGATGAGGTGATCGATCTGGTGGAGTCCGGCGTCTTGGATGGCTTCCATAATGCGACCGGCGTCGCGCGGGGCGGCGGCGCCCGCATTGCCGGTATCGATGAGCAGCGATTCATGAGAGGGAGACACAAACAAAGTGGCGTTGCCGCCTTCGACATCGATGACGTAGACGTTCAGGGTTCCGCGCGGTTGGGCTGTTGCGAGAGCGAAAGTGAAAAGCCAGGGGATTAACACGGCTGCGCGCATGTCAATGGAGTTTATCGCAATTACGAAGCACACAGGTCAGAGACCGGTGCCACAGGGGCCACAAGAGAAAGGCGGGCCCAGGGACGATGGACGTTTACGCGGGCTTGGTCGAGGCCGGCTCGGACGGCAAGAGAGAGCAACTCATCCTTCTTAAAAGCCGCGCGCACCGAGACTGGACCGTCATAGAGCGAGATGTGGTGCCAGCCGAAGAGCCACTTGGTAGCGGGGATGAAGTAGTAGGCAAGCGGACCACGCTCCAGGTCGATCGCGAGCACCGCGCGGCGGGCCACTGTTCGGAAGTTGCGAAACAACCCTATCACCTGCTCGTCGGTGAAGTGATGCAGAAAAAGCGAGCTGAAGACGAAGTCAAAACTGCGCGGGACAAAGGGCAGCAAAAACGCGTCGCCGGCCAACTTGGGATGCGCGGCTTTTTCCAGATGAAGGCATTTGTTATCCAGCGATGTGATGGTGGCCCGTGGGTAACGGCGCCGCAGGACTGCACCCATGTCGCCCGAAGCTGCGCCAATGTCCAGCATGGAGAAGCGATCGTCCGGGGAACGGACAAAATCGGCCATGATACGGCGCAGAATGGCGTGGCCTCCGAGGTAGCGGTTGATGCGCACCAGGTCGCCGAGATTGTCGCGAGCCACTTCCGGACTGGCATGGTCCAACAGTTCCGGTACAATGACGCGCCTGTGACCGATTGCCATCTCCTCATGATAAGATGCGGCTGATTATGAAAGACACCATGCAGTTATCGAGGCGACGATATCTGGCGCTCATGAGCGCAGCAACTGCGCTGACAGAAGCAGCGCCGGCCGCGACCGGTGATGAGGATCGCGAGCAGAGGATGAAATGGTGGCACGACGCGCGTTTCGGAATGTTCATCCATTGGGGACTCTACAGCGTCGCCGGGAGGCATGAATGGGTGATGGAAAACGAAGCCATCCCGGTGGCGGAGTATGAACAACTGGCGAAACGTTTCACACCCAAGCCGAATGCCGCGCGAGCCTGGGCGAAATTGGCGCGGCAGGCCGGCCAGAAGTACATGGTGATGACCACCAAGCATCACGAAGGCTTCTGCCTGTTTGACACCAAGCTGACCAACTACTCGGCGCCCAAACAGGCCTGCGGGCGGGACCTGGTGAAGGAGTACGTGGAAGCTGCGCGGGCTGAAGGACTGCGGGTCGGGTTTTATTATTCGCTGATGGATTGGCATCATCCCGACGGCGCACGGTGCGCGGGAGACGAAGCCGCGCGGCGGCGCTTTGTCGATTACATTCACGGTCAAGTGCGCGAGCTATGCACGAACTACGGCAAGCTGGACATTCTTTGGTACGACGTGAATTGGCCGCTGAAGCCCGAGGGATGGGAGGCGGCCCAGATGAACGCCATGGTGCGGAAGCTGCAGCCCGAGATCATCATCAACAACCGCACCGGATTGGCCGAAGATTTCGCTACGCCCGAGCAGCGCATCGAGGCTGCCGACCGGCCTTGGGAGGCGTGTATGACGATGAACGGCAGCTGGGGCTACCAGCGAGCCGATGACGACTGGAAATCTTCCAAGACGGTGGTGCGCAACCTGATCACTTGCGCGCGCGATGGCGGCAATTATCTGCTCAACATCGGACCCAAGCCGGACGGATCGATTCCGGAGGACTCGGTCCGGATTCTGACGGCGGTAGGAAAATGGATGGAGAAGAACGGCAATACCATCTACACGGCGGAGCCATGCCAAGTGAAGCGGTCCTCTTATGCACTGTTCACGCGCAAGGGCAATACGCTTTACATGCACGTGCATTACTGGCCAGGAGACGACGTGGCCATCAGCGGACTCAAAGCGCAAGTGAAGAGCGCGCGCCTGCACGCCAGCGGTAAAGCAGTCAAGTTCGATCAAGACCGCTTCCGGACGAGGTTCACGGGTCTGCCTGCTTCGGCGCCTGACGATCCGGTGACGACCATCGCGATCGAGTGCGATTCCGAGCCGGTGCAGGATACGATGATGGTCCGCAAAGAACGCCCGCGGCGAGGCGTGGGCGTCTGAACCGAATGGATTTCGTGACAGGTAATATCGGCTGGATCGAAGCGATCTGCGGTCCCATGTTTTCCGGCAAGAGCGAAGAGCTGATGCGGCGGCTGCGGCGCGCGATGATCGCCCGCAAGCGGGTCCAGGTATTCAAGCCGGTGATTGATAATCGGTATTCGGGCGACGAGATCGTGTCTCACACCGAGATGCGAATGAAGTCGGAGACGGTCGGCAAAGCCTCGGACATAGTGAACCAACTCGACTGGCGCACGCAAGTGGTTGGCATCGACGAAGCGAATTTCCTGGGGCAGGAGTTAGTGGAGGTCGCGACGCAGTTAGCCGACAGCGGGAAGCAGGTAATCGTCGCCGGTCTGGACACCGACTATATGGGGCGGCCGTTTCCGCCGATGCCCGACCTGCTGACGCTGGCCGAATCGATCACCAAGACTCTGGCGATCTGTATGCGCTGCGGAAATCCCGCGAAGCACACGCAGCGCTTAGTCGAATCAAGCGATCTAATTGTGATCGGGGCGGCAGGAATGTACGAGGCCCGCTGCCGGCGCTGTTTTGAGCCCGGAATCCCAAAGCAGGAATCTCTGGACTTTGGTCCATCCAAAGGGAAGCTGGCAAAAAATTGAAACGAAACGAACAGGCGGCTCTTCTAATAAGTTAGCATTCCTGCTAACCTATCTGTCTAAGAGGTACTATGTCGATTTTCCCGAATCCTAGCCCGCAAGGTCCGACTCCGCCGTCTGCTCCCCCGCAGGGTGCGCCGCCGCCTTATAACCCTCCGCCCCAGTATGCCGCCGCCCCTCCGCAATACGTTCTAGCCCAGCCCCCGAGCGAGGGCGGTTGGAAGGTCATCACGCTGTTCGTCGCGGTGCTGGCGCTGATCGGTGGCGGAGTGTATCTCTACATGCAGTTGGATAAAGCCAAGCAGGATCTGGTGAAGACTAACGACGCGCTGCAGGCGCGCATCGACAAACTGGAAGAAGCGACTTCGGTAACGACGCGCAGCAATCGCAAGACTACCGAAGAACTAAGGGAACAGTTGGAGCGGGCGCGCCGTCAGGCCAACGCCATGGTTGGTGAGGCCAAGCAGGAAGCACTCAAGAAGGTGGATGATACTCGCGCGCAGTTGGAGGCCGCACAGGAACAAAACAAACAACAGCTGAAGTCCGACATCTCGCAGGTGAGAGAGCAAACCGACTCGGCGAATACGAAGATCTCGCAGGTCGGCGGCGACGTCGCGGCGGTTAAGACTGATCTGACGTCCACCAAATCGGAGCTGGAGAAAACGGTGGCTGACTTGAAGCGTGCCACCGGTGAGATCGACGGCCACAGCGTGATGATCGCCACCAACGGCAAGGAACTGGCCGCGCTACGCGCTCTAGGCGAGCGGAATTTCGTCGAGTTTACGATCCACAAGGCTAAGCAGCCCCAGAAGGTCGGCGATATTACGATTTTGCTGAAGAGCGCCGATCCGAAGAGGAATCGCTACACCATCGAGCTGACGGCAGACGACAAGACCACCGAAAAGAAAGACCGGACCGCCAATGAGCCGGTGCAGTTCATGACCTCAAAGGCCAAACAACCCTACGAACTCATCGTGAACGACGTCAAGAAGGATACGATTGCGGGCTACCTTTCGGTTCCCAAAGTGCAGAACGTCCGGAATTAACAGGCAGGTCGGGGACCTGCCCCACTCATGAAGATCTGCGTCCTGGACGACTCTTACGAGCAATCTGTAACTCCGTTCAAGCAGTTCGATTTTCTTCCCGATCCGATCCGCTATCTTGCCGGCCACGAATGTGAGCGGCATTTTCTGCACAAAGCGACTGCAGTGCGCCAGGTACGCGAACTTTCGCGGCGGAGCTTCGATGTCTTCCTGAATCTTTGTGATGGTGCGTGGGAAGAGGACCGTCCGGGCGTTGAAGTGGTCCAGGCCCTGGAGCGGTTGGGGCTGGCGTTCACCGGCGCCACTTCATCTTTCTACGAGCCTTCGCGCCAGGCGATGAAGCGGGTCTGCCATTATTGGGAAATCGGCACGCCGGCATATGTGATCGCGGCGAACACCCAGGATGTCGAATTCGCCGCAGGTTCGCTCGAATTCCCGTTGATTGTGAAGCATCCCAATGGCTACGCCAGTATCGGGATGACTAAAGAATCGCGAGTAGAAACAGCGGAGGCTTTATCCGAGCAGGCGGCCAAGACTATCGAAGCTTTCGGCGGCGCCTTGATCGAAGAATTCGTAGAGGGGCGGGAATTCACGGTGCTGGTAGCCGAGAATCCCGATGACGAATTTGATCCGCTGGTTTATCAGCCAGTGGAATTTCGCTTTCCCGAAGGAGAATCGTTCAAACATTTCGATCTGAAGTGGAAGGAATACGACAAGATGACGTGCGCGGCCTGCGACGATCGCGATTTAGCCTGCCGGCTGATGGATATGTCGCGGCGATTCTTCGTCGGTCTCGGCGGCACCGGTTATGGCCGCTGCGATATCCGGATGAACGGCCAGGGCGAGCTTTTCATGCTGGAGATCAATCCGAACTGTGAAGCTTTTTATCCTCCGGAAGACGCCGGAAGCGCGGATTTTATTTTGTTAAACGATCCGGCGGGACACCGGGGGTTCATCGACAAGATCATCCAGACGGCTCTGAAACGCCAGCGCCGGCACGTCAAGAAGTGGCGCATCAACCGGCATCCGAAAGGGGATTTTGGAATGTATGCCGCTGGGCGCATCGAAGCCGGAGAGGTGATCGAGCACTATGAGGAGCAGGCTCACGTGCTGGTGAGCAGATCGCATGTCACGAGGTTTTGGAATGCAGGCCAGCAGGAACTGTTCGCGCGCTATGCGTACCCGGTAACCGACGAGCTGTATGTGATCTGGAGCGACGATCCGGAACAGTGGAAGCCGATCAATCACTCCTGCGATCCCAGCGCGTGGCTGGACGGATTGAACCTGACGGCGCGGCATAAAATCGCCTCCGGCGAGCAGATAACCATGGATTACGCGACGTTCTGCAACGAGTCGCTGGAGGAGTTTACCTGTTCGTGCGGGTCGCCCGACTGCCGGGGAATTATCCGTGGGACGGATTATCGAAAATCGTTCCTGGAGCGTTATGGCGACCATGTGTCGGATTATGTCCGAACGCGGCGGCGGACGTAGCGCGCGGGGGTGAAAATCAGGTGCGAACGTAGGCGAGGGCCACTACTTTGTCGAGCGCCGGCGAGTAATCGGCGGAGGTGATCTCGGCAGCTTTCGCATCGCCGGTTTCGAGCTTAGCGCCGGGCTCGGGCGGCGTTTTGGTGTCGAGCACCAGCCGCATCAGCACACGGTGGATCTGGCCGCGCGACCGGACGCGTTCCACGATCTCCTGCCCGAGATAGCAGCCTTTACTGAAGTGCAGCGCATGCGGCTGATTCGCTTCCTGCGCGAGAAACCGTTCGCCGATGTCTTCGCCATAGCGCGCTTTTCCATGTTCCAGGCGCACCACGCGGAAAGCCTCGGCGTCCGCGGCCACGGCTCCGGCGGCTTCGATCTGGGCGACGAGTTCGGATTTTTCGGCCACGGGGGCGAAGATGAAAAATCCCAGGCTGCCGGTTGAATTGAGACGCGCCACCACTCGTGAACCCCATTCGATGGTCGAGTATTCGGCCTCCGGTATTGGCGCGCCGGCCTGTTGAAGCACCTCGGCCGCTTTCGGGCCTTCGACCGCAATGGTGGCAAGCTGCGGGGTCGCGTCTTCGAGCGTCACATCATCGGCAATGATGAAATGATCCAGATGCTGATATATCTTCTCGCGAGCTTCGGGTTCCAGGTCGAGTAGTAAATGATCGGGGCGGCAGAGAATATTCGCGTCCGAAAGAATGCAGCCCTTGTCATTCAGAAAAAACGCATAGCAGCCTGTGCCGGTGGTGAGCTGCTGGATATGATTGGTGGTCATGGCGTGCAGCAGCCGCGCGCGGTCTTCGCCAGTCAGTCTGATCTTGCCGCGGCCGGATAAATCCAGCCAGGCGGCGGCGCTTCGGAGTGCCTCGTAACCCTTCATCGCAGTGAGATAAATCGCAAGTAACCTGATATCGCGATGATGACGAGGCCCGAGATCACCATGCCGGTCAACCAGCGCCGGCGTTTGGGTTCGCCCGCACCGGGGATCGTATAAAGGATCGCGACGGCGAAAATGTGTAGCACGAACAGAAACTTGATTCCGATCCACATGTGGTAGTGGGGCGGGTAGCTGGCTTTGGTGAGGTAGTTGTAGAGTCCCGAGCCCAGGACCGTGACCAGCACAGTGTATAAGAGCGGACGGAAATTCGCGACGGCCCGATCCCCGATTTCGCCTCGCGTCGGCTCAGGGACCTTGGAGAGCGCCGGGGCGAGCGCAAATCGGGCGTAGATAAAGCCGCCGATGAGCGTGACTACCGACGTGATGTGAATCCAGCGCATGCACACTGCCAGCATTGCGCGCAACAGTGAGTCCATAATTCGAGTATACGAGTTATGATTCACGAGATACTTCCTGTGGGCATGTTGCAGTGCAATTGCTCGATCTTTGGCGACGAGCAGAGCCGCGAAGCGGTCGTCATCGATCCGGGCGATGAAATCCAGAGAATCCTGGCTATTCTGGCCAAGCATCAGTTGCGTGTGAAGGCGATCATCATCACGCATGCCCATATCGACCATATCGGCGGCGCCCAAAAGTTAAAAGCCGCAACCGGTGCCCCGGTCTACATGAATGCCAACGATCAACCGCTCTCCGAACAACTGGACACGCAAGCCGCGTGGCTCGGAATGGCGACGCCGGAGCGAACCAAGATCGACGTAGACGCGAAGGAAGGCGAGAAAGTGGCGCTGGGCCCCGCCGAGTTCCATATTCTCCACACGCCCGGCCATACGCAAGGCAGCATCAGTCTATGGATTCCCGCCGAGAACAAACTGATCGCCGGCGACACGCTGTTTCTCGATAGCATCGGCCGCACGGACTTGCCGGGCGGTGATTACGAGCAGATCCTGCGGTCCATTCATGACAAGCTGCTGCCGCTTGACGATAGCACCGCGGTGACACCGGGCCACGGGCCGAACACGACTATCGGAAGAGAACGGGCCAGGAATCCGTTCCTGCAGGGACTCTAATCCGCAGCGCGGGGAATCCAGTAATATGGAAATGGTATTGGTCTAGCGAAGGTTCCGCAATCGGAGGACGATGTGTTGGACACCTGGCGGCGTTCGATTCGAGGCGCCCTCGGCTGGTTGGCCGTGAGCGCGATTCTACCGGCGCAGACTGCGTCATTTGTTTTTCAGAACGAAGTGGCGACCGGCGGCAACCCCATAGCTTTAGCGATAGGCAACTTTAGCGGAAACATACTGGCTGACCTGATGGTAGCCCAGCAAGGGCCTGGCAGCGTTGCGCTGCTCCGGAGCCAAGGACAGGGGTTTTTTACTCAGCCATTCCCCAGCCAAGGGATCGGGATAGATCCGCGCGTGGTTGGCACAGGCGACTTTAATCGCGATGGAATACTCGATCTGGTGGTTGCCAATTTCGGCTCAGGCACCGTCTCGGTGCTGCTCGGAAACGGAAATGGCACTTTTCGCCCGAGGCTAAACCTGGACGCTTTGAGCGCCTCCTCGCTGGTCGTCGGAGACTTCAACGGCGATGGATTGCTGGACCTCGCGGTGTGCCATCAGAATTCCAACAGCCTCTCAATTTTTCTGGGCAACGGTGATGGGACGTTTCGGACACCGCTAAATCTTGCGGTGGGGGTGGGCCCGGTTTCTATCGCGGCGGGCGACTTCAATGGAGACGGAATACCGGATCTGGCGGTAGCGAATTCAATTTCGAGCAGCGTTTCCATTTTGCTCGGCAAGGGCAACGGAGCCTTCCGGAGCGCCCTCGACTTCGCTGCTGGCCCATCGCCCGCCTTCCTTGCATTAGGCGACTTCAATCACGATGGAATGCTGGATGTGGCGGTGGCGAACGACATCAGCGCCGGCACGATATCGCTGCTGATCGGCAACGGGAATGGATCGCTCCAGGCGCCGCTCAGCTTCGCCGTCGGCCCGAATCCTTCGTTCGTAGCCACGGCGGATTTCAACCTGGATGGCAACCTGGACCTGGCTGTTGCCAACACCGGCGTCGATACGGTCTCTATCCTGATGGGCGACGGCGCCAGGTCGTTTGTGCCTCATCGGGACTTCAGCGCCGGCAAAGGGCCTGCCTGGGTGCTAGTAACGGACTTCAATGCAGATGGCAAGCCCGACCTGGTGGTGGCCAACAGCCTATCCAACACCATCTCAATGCTCGCGAATGTCACAACCATTCCGAACCAGCCTGACATCGGAGATCATTCCGTCGTCAACGCCGCGAGTTTCGTCGATGGATCGGTAGCTCCTGGCGAGGTCGTGACGATTTTCGGATCGAACCTATTGGGAACGACAACGACGACGAATCAGACCCGCGTGCTCTTCAACGGCATCCCGGCTACGCTGCTGTACGTGGGCAACGATCAGGTAAGCGCGATCGTGCCTAACGGCCTCGCGGGCCAAAAAGAAGCACAGGTGGTGGTGGATCGCAATGGAGTGCCGTCTGGGACGTTAACGATTCCTGTTGCAGCCAGTGCTCCCGGTCTGTTTACCGCGCCAGCCAACGGGAGAGGTCAAGCTGCTGCACTGAACGAAGACCTATCGATAAACTCCGCTTCCAATCCCGCCGCGCAGGGTTCCATTGCGGTGCTATTTGGAACAGGCGCCGGCCAGCCGGGGCTTCCAATATCGGTGACTATTGACGGGAAAAGCGCGACGGTGTTGTATGCAGGGCCCACCGGCGATTCGCTGGCCGGGGTGATTCAATTGAATGTTCAGTTGCCAGCCGGTATTCATTCCGGAGCAGTGCCAGTTGTGCTGCGCGTCGACGGCGGAGTGAGCCAGCCTGGTGTCACGCTGTCGGTCCGTTAGCACGCGCATCTATTTGACCATTGGGCGCTCGATTTTGCGGTCTGCAATGGCCGCGTTATAGGCAAACCAGGCCATCACTACGGCCGCCTGGCGGATCTCGTTGACGTTTACTCGATCCACAGTGTCCATGTTGGTGTGGTGAGTGCGAATGTCGTAGTTCACGTAGTCTTGGATTGGATTGAAACCGGGGACGCCGGCGTCAATGAAACTCAAATGGTCGGTTGCGCCGACGGGCTCGATGACATTCCGCCGCGCGCCGGCGCTCTTGAGCGGCTCCAGCCAGGCATCGAATAACGGCCGGACGGTCTCCTGATTCTGCAGGAACCAGCCGTAAATCGGTCCGGTGCCGTTGTCGATGTTGAAGTAGACATCGAACTTCTCTCGAGCCCCGGCGTTGGCCGCACCCGCCAGATGTTGCGCCACCCAGGCCCGCGATCCCAGCAGGCCTTGTTCTTCCCCGCCCCAGAGCGCCACGCGAATGGTACGGCGCGGCCGTGCACCAATGGCCTTGAGTATGCGCATGGCCTCCATCACGGTGGTCGAGCCGTCGGCATTATCGGTGGCGCCCACTCCGGTGTGCCAGGAGTCGAGATGCCCGCCGATCATGACCACTTCATCGCGCAACGCCGGATCAGCGCCGGGCAGTTCCCCTAGCACGTTGTAGGCATTGCCGCCATCCGCGTCATGGAATCGCGATTGGACGTTGACTCGTAACTTCACCGGGACGTGGTGCTGCAGCATGAGCGCGATCATGTTGTACTGCTCGGCGCTCAGCGTGACCGATGGTACGGCGCCGGGTCCGAGGTCGCGGCCGGTTACAAACACAGTACCGTGCTCGCCGCGACTGGGTTTCAGGATCACGCCCGCGCCGGCCTCGCGAAGTGATTGCGTCATACGCTGGGCGGCAGTAGGAGTGTCGGGGCGAGGCTGGCCGATGCCAGTGGCATAGGCAGCGGATAAGGGCACGTATTCCGGATCGCTGGGCTGCGGCCGGTCTTTGCGTACAAAGTTGGTCATGATGGGCTCCGTCATGACGATGGCCCCCTTCAGCTGCGGGCGCAAGGCGTCGACTTCCGCAGGCGATTTGCCACCAACGAACAGCGGGGCCGCGATAATCTCGCCGGCCGTTGATGCCGACCAGCCGTCCGCATAACCGATCAGCGGCAGATAGCGCGGCTCGATCATCTCCACCGTGAGTTTTTCGAGCGTCCAGCCACGGCCGAAATGCCAAGGTTCCAGGCGGGCGTTATCCAGGCCGTAAGACGCCAAGCGGTCGCGAGCCCATTCCGCGGCCCGCTTGTGGGCCGGCGATGCCGTAAGCCTCGGACCGATGGTCACAGTCAACATGTCAAATACCGGCTCGACCTGGGAGTGTTCGAAGGCTTCGCTGCGAATCTTAGCGAGCAGGTCGCGATCGACTGGCGCTTGAGCCAGCAGGATGGAAGCGCCTCCGGTCCCAATCATCAAACCCAACAGCAGATGCTTTTTCATTGCCGCGTCATTTTATCATGCGCCAGACCGACTCCCGGACGCGAGACCTTACGATAGAGTGGTGCCTATGCGGTCTCTTATTTTCCTCTTAGTTGTAGCTGTTTCCGCCGTGGCCCAGCCATCCATCGGCGGCATTGTCAACGCGGCCAGTTATGCGGCAGCGCCTTTGGATGCGAGCGGCAATCCGATCGGTAACAATAACGTCGCGCAGGGCTCGATTTTTGTGATTTTCGGCGCCAATATGGGGCCCGCAAGCTTAGTACAAGCCTCCAGCTTACCGCTCGGTACCAGCCTGCCGGCATCCAACGGAACATCCGTTTCTATCATTACCGGGGGCCAGACCGTGGCCGCTTTTATGGTTTACTCCTCGGCGGGCCAAGTGGCGGCCATTTTGCCATCGAACACGCCCGTGGGAGCCGCCAGCGTGACCGTCGGCTATAACGGACAGACCAGCGCGCCGGCCCCCATCAACGTGGTCGGGACGCAGTTCGGACTTTTCACCCAGAACGCCCAGGGGAATGGTCCTGCGGTCGCGCAAGTGTTCTCCGGTTCGGCCGCGCCGGTGTTTATGGGTCTAACAACGCCTGCCCATCCGGGCGACACGATCGTGATTGTGGGCACAGGCCTAGGCGGAATCACGGGACCCGACAACGATGCTCCTGGGAAGGTTTCGGTCGGTTCCAACGTGATTGTCACTATTGGCGGAATCGTCGCGACGCCGACCTATGCCGGCCGCTCTCCGCAATTCCCTGGCGAGGATCAGATCAACTTCGTTGTTCCCGCCAATGTGCCCACCGGTTGTTATGTTCCTGCCTCGGTTACCGCCAGCGGACAAGTCAGCCAGGACATTGTGTTGTCCATTGCACCGGCCGGATCCTCAGCGTGCGTGCATCCATTGGGACTTTCCGGCAGCCCTTTGGCTACCCTCGACAGCGGAGGAACAGTCAATATCGGGGTCTTTCAAGTGCTGAGGGCCTATGTTGCACAATTCGGCCGTACCGGCGAGGGAGTCGGCGGGCTTTTCGATAGCGTCAATGCAAACGACCTGTTCCAGATGTACAATCGCGTTCTGGCCGCGTTTGGAACAGTCTCGTATCCTGCCCCTTTGAACTCCTGCGTCGTTATCGATCAACAGCTTACAGCCCCGGGGTTCACGGTGCCTGACTTTACCGCGATAGGCGGTACGGAATTGGTATCCGATCCGGCGTCCCTGACGATGAAGGGGCCGGGCGGGACTGGCAATGTCTCGCGTTTGAACACGGGCGGATATCTGGGTACGTTCTTGACGCCGATCCTGGGACCGGGTTCCTGGACCCTTTCAGGCAACGGCGGGGCCGACGTGGGCGCATTCAGCGCGAACATCACCCTCCCCGATGACCTGAATTGGAGTAACGCGGGCAACTTCACGACTGTTCCCCGCAACGGTTTGACAATCCTATGGACTGGCGGCAACGTGACAGCCAACTCGGTGGTCACCGTATTTGGGAATTCCACGATCGTGAATGTACAAGATCCATCCCAAACACGAGCCAAGAGCTTCTATTGCTCTGCGCCCGCTTCCGCGTCCAAGTTTGTAGTTCCCATGAGCGTTTTGCAACAACTCCCGTCCAGCACGACAGCGGCGGGGGAGACCGCCTACGGGACGCTGGGAATCACGACCGGCGGAATCGGAAGCTTTACCGCGCCACTTACCAAAGGTAAACTGGACGCTGGTGCGATCGCCTACGGCGAGGCCTATGTACTCAGCGTCAAATTTGCTCAGTAAATCAGCGCGCATGCCAGTAGAGCCGATTAGGTGCTCCGTAGTATGCTTAAAATTGGAAATCAACTTCTGGGGAGGTTTCAGCATGCTCGCAAAGTCACGCGGGTACAGATTGTTAGCTTTATCTTTCTTACTTTCGACGGGCGCCTCGTGGGCGCAGATCACCGCTATCGAAGGGGACGTGAAGGGCACCGACGGTCAGATGGTCAAGAACGCTTCGATTCTCATCGAGCGCGAGGACATGAAGGGCACCTATAAAGGCGCCAAAACCGACAAGAAGGGCCACTACATCTACAATGGACTTCCGATCGGCACATACACTGTGAGCGTCATGGTCGACAACCAGAAGAAGGACGAGATGCAGCACGTCCGGACCAAGCTGGGCGATCCCGTTCCGGTCAACTTCGACCTGAAACAATCCGCAGCGCAAGCAGCTCCCGCTGATCCGGGCGCCGTGACCAAAGAACAAGAGCGCGGGATGAGCAAAGAACAGAAGGACGCGATCGAGAAGAAGGCCAAGGAAAACGCCGCCGCCATGGCTAAGAACAAGGCTTTGAACGACGCCTTCAACGCCGGCAAGGAAGCGTTAAACCAGAAGAACTATGACGCGGCCGCCGATGCCTTCAAGAAGGGAGCCGAGCTCGATCCCAACCAGCACGTCATTTGGGCCAATCTCGCCGACACGTACGTTGCAATCGCCGGTACCAAGACAGGGGCGGACCAGCAGGCGGCCCTAGATCAAGCTTTGGAAGCCTACCAGAAAGCGATCGCTCTGAAACCGGACGAGGCGCCCTATCACAACAATTATGCGCTGGCGCTGGCCAAGGCCAAAAAGATAGAGGAAGCCAAGGCCGAACTGACGAAGGCGGCGCAGATCGATCCAACTCAGGCCGGAAAATACTACTACAACTTGGGGGCGGTGCTGGTTAACACCGGGCAGACCGCGGCGTCCGAGGACTTTTTCAAGAAAGCGATCGAGGCCGATCCAAACTACGCCGATGCACAGTTCCAATATGCAACCGCCTTATCGGCCAAGCTGACTACCGGCGCGGATGGTAAAGTGACCGCACCGGCCGGCATGCAGGAAGCGTTAAACAAGTACCTCGAACTGCAGCCGAATGGTCAATTTGCCGAAGCAGCCAAAGGCATGCTGCAGATGATCGGCGCCACTATCCAGACCGACTACAGCAACCCCAACGCCAAGAAAGGGCCGACCAAAAAGAAATAGCCGAACCTCGGCACGTGGGATTGTTTTCCCATTGACGGCGTAGAAGATTCGTGTAACAGTCTCTACAAGCCAATACATGTCCGGACCCATAAACCTGTTTTGGTACAGTTCGGTAGCGGTGCAACTACTGTTCTGTATCCATCTGGTCTGGACGCGGCTGGCCAAGAACTATCCTATTTTCACGCTGTATTTGGGTTGCTCGGTGGTGGGTTCCCTGGCCGCGATGTTCTTCATGAGGGGCGCCATGGGGGCGCGGCTGCCTCTCTCTTACACCTACTTCTGGCTGTGGACTGAACCGGTCCTGCTGCTACTCCAGATCGCGGTGACGCTGGAGGTGCATACGCGAATGTGGAACGAGCACTCGGGCATGGTTCGCCCCGCCAAGCCGCTATTGTTTTTTGCACTCTTGACGGCGCTCGTCTTTGCGGCCATTCCGCTAAAGGCGGAGCTGAGCCGGTTCAGCGCACTCCAGTTGCGAGCCATGATTCAATTTGAATTCCTGGCCAAGCGTTACATATCGAGCGTGCTGGCGCTTTTTCTGGTCTTCTCGGCAGCACTATTTCTAATAGCCATCCGCAACGGATCCAGGAGTAGTATTTTTCGGCACGAAGGAATGTTGGCGGCGTATTTCGGAATTTACGCGGTAGCCGTATTCTCGGTAGACATGGGTTGGGCGATGCCCACGCTCGTAAACAACTACCTGGCTTCCGCGTTGACGCTTTGTTTTGTAGTGTGGATGAGCGTCTTTAAGCCTCGCGAGGAATTGTTGGAGTCCTAATTCTACAAATCCCGGCAGAGACAACTGCCACCCTGCCGGGACTTGAGTGTATTTCTCTACTATTTCTGATCCGGACACTCTGGCGGGCACGTCGGCAAGGGAAGGTCTGTACGCACCTGAGATGACGCGGGGGTTGCGGTTTGAACAACAATGATGCTGGCGGCGGCAAGGGCGAGCCAGAAAGACAATGTGAGCTTCTTCATAAGTTTCTCCTTTGTTTGCGGTCTTGTCGCGCCTAAGGGCGCATGACCGCAAGTATGGAAACAGCATCTCACACTATCAGTGCCAAAAAGCATAGGTATAGAAGCAAAGTTCTGGTGCGGGCTATCGCCGGTTCATGGGTATCGGCATGGATTCCAAGACAATTCTCGGCATTTATGTTTTGGCGATAATTAATTGACAAAAAGATACGTTTTTAAAAATTATACTAACACTATTTTGGTAAAGCAAACACAATTGTTACTTATACTGCCGCGTCGCTTCAGCGGCGAAGATCCGGCGAGGGCACACTGAGCGAAGGTGGCATTGAGAAATTCAGGAGGGTTGGCCCAAGCCAAATTTTCTTCGGAACGAAGCGGTAGCGAGCTTCGTCTATTAGATCAAATAAGCAGCAAGTCTCCGTGCGGCGACCCTTTCCCCAAAAACCAACCCCGCACGGGGACCTCCTCTTTTTTATCGTCCTGTAACCAACTTATGACCAACCCTTACGGCGGTTGGCACGTCTATCCGTACGTAGCAGCTAGCCTCCGTGCGGACCCTTTCCCCAAAAGCCAACACCGCACGGAGGCATCATCTCTTAATATCCCGTGCTTCGGTGCTTACAGCGTTCCTGTTCGAAATCGGACAATCGTTAAAACTTCCCGGCAGAACCAGCGTCTTACCTGCAGAGGCAACACAACATGTCCAAAACTATGTGGGGATTCTTACTTGGAATACTGGCAGTCGCAGGAGTCCAAGCCCAAGGACCAGGGGATCGGCGCATATCGAAGAAGGGGGAGGACCGGATTGCCAAGGAAGTCCGGCACGAACTGGTCACGCTGCCGTATTACAGCGTATTCGATGACCTGGCTTACAAAGTCGACGGCGATACGGTTACCCTGTACGGCGCCGTGACCCGGCCGACATTAAAGTCCGATGCAGAGAACGTGGTGAAGAAGATTGAAGGCGTCAACCGAGTGGTCAACAATATCGAAGTTCTGCCGCTCTCTCCCAGTGACGATCAAATCCGGCGAGCTGTCTATCGGGCCATCTATTCCCAGCCCGGCCTAGATATGTACAGCCTGCGCGCCGTTCCGACTATTCACATCCTTGTTAAGAACGGGAATGTCACCCTAACTGGCGCCGTCGCCAATGAGGGCGATAAGGATCGGGCCTACATCGCGGCTAACGGCGTGCCTGGCGTATTCTCGGTCAAAAACGATATTCAAGTAAGTCCTTAGACGGCTTTCTGGCCAGCAGCGGCCGGTTGAGGAATTCGATCAACGGGGCCATGACGCGAAAGCGGTCGGCTACTTCGCGATAAAGCCGCGGGGTAGTGCTCAAGGACGCGTCCAGGTTCGTATCCAGTATCCAGTCCTTCATTTTGATCAGTTCGATGGCCGGGTGATTGGGGTCGAAGCCCTTGGGGGCCCGGGTCAGCTCGTCGCCTTGCAATTCGCCCAGAAGCCGGCGAACCTTGCGGACGGCCAGAATGCGGCGCAGCTCCTGATGATGCTCCCCGATGTGAGTGCGAACCAGCAGCATGGTCTCAGGCGCGGGATGATAGATCCCGCCAGCCACCTCGATCTGGTCGTGCGAAACGCTGAAATAGAAGCCGCTGGCGGCGAGGCGCTCTCCTCCGCGCCGCGAGAATGAGGCGGCGATGTGGGTTTTATAGGGCGTCTTGTCGGCAGCGAACCGCGTATCCCGATAGATTCGAAAGATCGCCTTTTTGGGATCGGTGACATACGCCGGTGCGAACTTCGCGAACTCGCTATTGAGGGCGGTGACCAGTTCAAGCATCGGCTCTTTGACGTGCTGATCGAACAGGTGCTTGCGGGGCTGGAACCATTCGCGTCGATTGTTGCGCTTCAGGCTCCGGAAAAACTTCACCATCTCTTCGGGAAATCCATGAAAACCAGCTGGCACAAACGTACTCCTTTATAATTTGAAAAGATGCCCGTCCGGACAGAAACCATCGAGCGTCTGGGCAACCTTTCCAATTTAGCGATCTCCGAAGGAACTTTGTTGAGCCGGTACACGCGCTTTGGGATCGGCGGCCCAGCCGAAGTGTTTGCCGAAACTTCCGACGAGGAAAGCTTCATGCAAGCCTTTGCTCTGGTGCGGTCGAGCGGCGCCGACTATACTGTGATCGGCGACGGCACCAACCTGATCGTTTCCGACGCGGGATTCCCTGGGATTGTGCTGCGCTTCACGGCCCGACATATTCACAGCCAAGGCACGAATGTTCGAGCGCACGCGGGCGCGGAGTTGCAGACGGTGGTGGATCAATGCATTGACCTAGGACTCAAAGGCATCGAAACCATGACCGGAATCCCGGGTTCGCTGGGCGCAGCGGTGTACGGCAATGCGGGCGCTTACGGGCACTCGATCGAAGAGCGGATTCGACACGTACGATTTTTCGACGGGAGCGAAGTCAGGGTTTTCGGGCGGGCCGAATGCGAGTTTCACTATCGCGAGAGCATATTCAAGCGCCACAAAGACTGGATCATCTTTTCAGCGGTGCTAGAGATGGACCCTGCGCCGGCCGATGAATTGCGAAAGACCGCTACCGAGATCTTCCGAATCCGCTTGGCCAAGTACCCGCCGACGATGAAGTGCGCCGGGAGCATTTTCAAGAACCTGATCCTGGCCGAGTTGCCGATTGAGGTGCGGCGGCAAATTCCGGAGCGAGTGATACGCGAAGGAAAAGCGCCATCGGCCTATTTCCTGGAGCAAGTAGGCGCCAAGGGAATGCGGAGCGGCGACATTCAGGTGGCGGAATATCATGCCAACCTGATCTACAATGCCGGCCAGGGGACCGCGCGCGAGTTATGCGAGATCATAGGCGAGCTGAAGTCGCGCGTCCGCGAGCGGTTTGGGCTGGAGCTAGAGGAAGAGGTTCAATATGTCGGGTTCGGCAGGAACGGCGGCTCGGGGGCGATTTAGGCCTGCACGCTTTTGACCCTGAATTCGTAATATAAGTAAGGTATATGCGATTCGCGCTGTTGGCCGTGCTAGGTTTGGTTTTTTTGCAGGCTCAGGACCGGCGCGTCCCCGTGATTGTGGAACTGTTCACCAGCGAGGGCTGCTCCAGCTGCCCTCCGGCCGATCTGTGGCTGGCGCGCACGGAGAGGTCACAGCCGGTGGCCGGCGCGCGTGTCATCGCGCTTGAGGAGCACGTCGACTATTGGAATCAGCTCGGATGGGTGGACCCGTTTTCCGCTCCGCACTATCGCGGCCGGCAAAACGATTACGCCCTGGCTTTTCACGCGGAAAACATCTTTACGCCTCAAATGATTGTAAACGGGCAAGTGCAGCTTTCCGGCGACGATAGCAACCGGGCTTACCAGGTAATCGCTAAACAGACCCAGATCACTTTGGTTGACCTCAAGAACGCCGCGAATGCCAAGGATCCGGACCTGGTCGACTTGGCCGTGCAGGTAACAAATCCAAAGAACCCGAAGCCGCATGCCGAGGACGTCTACCTGGCGGTAACGGAAAAAGAGCTGGAGTCGCAGGTGCTGGGCGGAGAAAATGCCGGCCGGCGGCTCCGGCATGCACCCGTGGTTCGCAGCTTCGGCATTATCGGGCGAATCGATCCCAACGGTTCCAGCGTCGGACAGATCACCAATACATTGCGGCTGCCGCATGAGTGGAAGCGCGAGAACCTACGCGCCGTGGTCTTCGTTCAGGAACATGACACTCTGCGAATCACCGGCGCTGCTACTGCCGAACTGCGCTAGCCCAAGCTCAAATAGCAGCCCACAGCCTGCGTTTCTTGCGGTATCCTACTAAGACCAAGGAGACACCATGCTATCTCGCCGTGATCTGGGCCGCCGATTTTCGCTGGTAGCTGCCGGCATCGCCATCGGAGGCGAAGCTGCTTTCGCGCAGCGTTCCATTGTGCATGCCAAGGACCGGAGCCCGCTGGTGCTCCTCAATGCCAATGAGAATCCCGATGGACCTCCACAAATCTCCATCGACGCCATGACTAAAGCGCTCCCTCGGGGCGGCCGCTACCATGACGAAGACACCGAGGCATTGACCGCCGCGATGGCCGCCTCTGAACATTTGCAAGCGGATCAGGTGCTGGCCGTCTCCGGTTCCAGCGAGGTTCTGCATTGCGCCGTGGATGCCTTCACGTCGCCGACACTGCCGCTGATTACTACCCTGCCTTCCTACGAACAACCCGTAGAAATAGCTGCCGCACTGGGACATCCGGTGATCAAAATCCCGATGACTCCGGAGTGGGCCGCCGACGTCCGCAAAATGGTGGCGGAAGCCGAGAAAGCGCGCGGCGGTTTCATCTACGTCGTGAATCCCAACAACCCGACGTCTTCGATCACGAAGAAGGGCGATATCGCATGGCTCGTTGCTAATCTTCCCCCCAACACGGTGGCCATGATCGACGAAGCTTATATCCACTACTCGACTTCGCCCGATCTAGCGAGTTCAATCCCCTATGTGCAGCAAGGCAAGAATGTGATCGTGGCGCGGACTTTCTCCAAGATATACGGGATGGCCGGCCTGCGTATTGGATTCGGCTGCGCGCGGCCAGATTTGATCCGCAAGATGTCCCCGTACCGCAATAACATTGTGCCAGTGCCGAGCGTGCAGGCCGCCAAAGTGGCGCTGGCGTCGCCCACGCTGGTGGCGGAACGCCGGGAGAAATTCGGGAAAATCCGCTCCGATATCTGCACCTGGCTGGACGCGAATCGCTACAAGTTCATTCCGCCGAACGGCAACTTCCTTATGATCGACGTTAAGCGCGATGTGCGAGGTGTAATCTCGGACATGCAAGAGCGCGGCGTCGCGGTAGGCCGGCCCTTCCCGCCGCTGAATCAAATGCTGCGCGTCACGCTGGGGACCGATGCCGATATGGCGAAGTTTAAGGAAGTATTTCTCCAAGTCGTAAAGGCTTAGCTTAATTGCGGATCTGGGTGGCTATCGCCGGACTACTAAGATTCTGGTACGATCAATGTAATGGTTTGTATCAGAGTCTTATATGACTCGTTTGAATTGGCCTGCCCAAGCTTCTGAATGATCCCGCCCAGAAACTATCCACCGCGGCGTCCCAAGGTTCGGGAAAACGTGAATGAAGCCATTCGCGTTCGTGAAGTTCGCGCCGTATTCCCAGATGGAACCGTCGAGATCATGCCCACGCTGGCGGCCGTCCGCAAAGCCCAGGAAATGGGGCTGGATCTGATTCTTGTCTCGCCTACCGCCGAACCTCCCGTCGCCAAAGCCATGGATTATGGCCAGTGGCAGTACGAGAACAAAAAGAAGCAGCACGAGGCGAAGAAAAAGCAGCACATCATTCAGGTGAAGGAGCTGAAGTTCCGCCCCAACACCGACGACCATGACTACGAGTTCAAGAAGAACCACGCCATCCGATTTCTAAAGGAAGGCAACCGCGTGAAAGCGGTGGTGCAGTTCCGCGGCCGCGAAATCGCGCACGTGGACTTGGGCAAGAAGCTGCTGCTGCGCTTCGCCGACGATCTGTCCACCCATGGCTTGGTGGAGGGTCAGCCGCGACTCGAGGGTAGGAATGCGCACGTGATCATCAGTCCGGTGAAAGCCACTGGCGGCCCCAAGGAAAAATCCGATAAGCCGGCGCCGCCCGCGCACTAACTCAATAGAACAGATATTTTTGCCACTGATTGTCGCTCTTGGCAAGCAACCGCATGAGGTGGCGGCTGGTGTGCAAGCTGAAGGGCCGGGGAGCGCGCGAAAGGTTCATATTCGCTTCGTCGGGTGTCCGGCTTCCTTTGCGATTGTTGCAAGGATGGCAGCAAGCCACCAGATTCTCCCAGGTGGTCTCGCCCGCGCGTGACCGCGGAACCACGTGATCGAGAGTGAGCTCAGAGGACGGAAGCGTGCGATGGCAATACTGGCAGGTATAACGGTCGCGCATGAGGATGTTCTTGCGCGATAGAGCCCGGGTCTGGTGCGGAATCCGCCGGTATTCGAGCAGCCGGATCACGGAGGGAACGCGGATCGAACGACGCGCCGAATGGACATGCGCCTGCGACTCCTCCTCGGCGGACGCGACGCCCTTCAACACCAGCACCAGCGCTCGACGCGCGGCGCAGATGTTGATGGGTTCATAGCTCGCGTTTAATACGAGGACCGGTCTGTGTAATCGATCAAGACTGGGCATCTTCGGTACTCCCGGAGAAGTTGGAATCACTAATCGGCTGGTCGAATCTCATGCGGCGGTCGACACGCGCCAGGGTGAGCAAGGTCACACGCTTGGCGCCGGCCATCTTGAGGGCGCGCGCACATGAGGCGGCGGTCGCGCCGGTGGTCATCACATCGTCCACTAGAAGAACTCGCTGGCCCTGCAGCGACGGCCTGGGGCGGGAACGGAATGCGCCGGAGACATTCTGGCGGCGCTTGGCATTGGTCAGGCCCGCCTGAGTAGCGGTGGGGCGGATCCGGCGAAGGACATTTCTTAGGGGGATATTGGTTCGCCGTCCGATTTCCGAAGCCAGCAGCGCCGACTGGTTAAATCCCCGCTGCCAGCGCTTGCGCCAGTGCAGGGGCATCGGCACGATCACGTCGAATTCCTGATCGCGCGGCAACGCTACGGCCAGCAGACGTCCCAGCGGCTTGGCCAAGGGCTGGATGCGGCCGTACTTAAATAAGTGGATCAGTTCTCGAAGCTCGTCTTCATAGAAGCCGAACGAATAGGCCGCGTCGAACCCGCTCACCCCGCGGCGGCACAAACCACAGAGCCCTTGCTCATCCAGCGGGAAGGAGCTGCGAAACGGCGCCCTGCACTGCACACAGAAATATTCGGCTGCCAGGGGCTCGGGCTTTAATAAGCACGCGCGGCAAACGGGGATTCGCGAGACTTCGCGCAGTGGTTTCTTGCAAATGCGGCAATCGTCGGGGAAAATTAGCGAGAAAACGCCAGTGTAGATCTTGCGGACGAAGGAAAGGGGCAAAACATTCGAGGCAGTTCTTGTTATGCTGCTACTGCTGAAGACGGCACCCCCCTAAGAGACTAGTCTACACGAACCCGACCCCGGATGCAGTCAAGAGCTAAGGTTTTGCGGATAGGCGGAGGATGAGATAGACGAGAACCGGCGGACTAACTGCGATTACGATTCCATCTAGGACTTGAGGTGCAGCTGACTCGCGGGAATGATAAGCCAAGCCGCCCTCGGTTCCAACAAAGCAAAAAAAGAACCATAGGATCGTGGCAATCCAGTAGATCAACTTTATGATCCTGTGGCTCACGGGAGTTCCCACTGCTACGCTAGCGTGTCTTCGACGATTATCCGGATCTGGCGGGTGAAAGTTCATTCGGCTGTTTTCTTCCCACAACCCACTTCCCACTACCCATCTCCCACTTCCCGATACAATAAAAGCAAAGCCCCTGCATGCGCACCTTTTACATCGAGACCTTTGGCTGCCAGATGAATGCGCACGATTCCGAGAAGGTCATCGGCACACTGGTGTCGGAAGGCTACAGCCAGGTGGAGACTCCCGAACAGGCCGACCTGGTTCTCTACAACACCTGCAGCATTCGCGACAAGGCCGAGCAAAAAGTTTTCCATCGGCTGCAACAGTTCAAGAAAGATCACGGACGCGGCAAGGTTTTCGGCGTACTCGGGTGCGTGGCGCAGCAGGAGGGCGAGCGCATATTCGAGCGCGCGCCATTCGTGAGTCTGGTGGCGGGCTCGGCCAGCTATTCCAAGCTCCCCGAAATGCTGGTGCAGCTCGAGGCTGGCAATCGTCATGTCACCGGCCTGAGTCTCGACACGGAAGAAGCCTTCGACACGCCCTTCACACGGCGCGACAATCCGCACCGCGCTTACATCACTATCATCGAAGGCTGCGATAAATCCTGCGCCTATTGCGTGGTGCCTTTCACACGCGGTCCCGAGCGCAGCCGCACCAGCGAGAGTGTTCTCAAGGAAGCGCGCGAGCTGGCGCGCATGGGCTATAAGGAAATCCAGCTTCTCGGCCAGAACGTCAACAGCTATCGTGATCCTTCGCCCACCGGCTGGGATTTCGCGCGTATGCTGCGCGCGGTCGGCGAGGTTGATGGTATCCGGCGGGTCCGGTTTACTACCTCCCACCCGCGAGACTTCGTCAAGGATATCGTGGATGCCATCGACGAGAATCCGGTTCTGTGCAATCACGTTCATTTGCCGGTGCAGTCGGGGTCGACCAAAATGCTCGACCGCATGCAGCGGTTGTACACGCGCGACGATTATATGCGTCGGATTGAATGGATGAAGACGGCGCGGCGGAACATCTCCATCACCACCGACATTATCGTTGGATTTCCGGGAGAGTCTGAAGCGGACTTCGAGCAAACACTGGATCTGCTAAACGAAGTACAATACGATTCATTGTTCGGCTTCAAGTATTCCCGGAGGCCCAATACGCACGCGCTGGCATTGGAGGACCATATCACGGAAGAGGAAAAGAGCCGGCGCCTTGCGATCCTTCAAGAGCATCAGCGAAGCATTCAGATCCGGCGCAATTCCGAACTGGTCGGAACTGTCGAAGAAGCCTTCGTGGAAGGTTACAATCATGCCACGGGCCAATGGATCGGCCGAACTAGTCAAAACCGCACTCTCAATTTTATTCATGGGGAGCATGCGGGCCCGAAAGAAGGAGAGACTTTGGCCGGCGGTTACTGGAACGTTCGGGTTACTCGGGCAGGCCCGAACTCGCTGGCAGGAGAGGCCGTCAGTTGAGTTCATTCATAAAGGGGGACCGTATGGAAGTCGAAATGAAAATCCGCGGATTGATGATGGACCCTGTCACCAACATGCCGATTGTGGTGCTGAAGGACATCGGCGGGAGCAACATCTTGCCGATCTGGGTGGGGATCTACGAGGCCAACGCCATCGCCCTCGAGATCGAAAAAGTTTCGACGCCGCGTCCCATGACTCACGACCTGATCAAGACCCTCCTGCTTGGTCTGGGAACTGGAATCCGCAAAGTCGTGGTCAGTGAATTAAAAGACGACACTTTCTATGCGGTCATCTGGCTGGACCGGGATGGCGACTTGATCAGCGTCGATTCACGGCCGAGCGATGCGCTGGCTCTGGCGCTCCGCTTGGATTGCCCTATATACGTTGATGAATCGGTGCTTAAGACTTCGCAGCGCTCCAACGCCGCTTCCGACAAGATTAACAACGAAGAATGGCGGCGCTGGCTCGAGAGCCTGAACGATGAGGACCTCGGGCGCTACAAGATGTAGCTACTGCTTCTTGGTGCCTGTTTTTCCTTTTGCCGCTGGATGGTGGACGGGAGCGTTCTTTCCAGTCCAGCCGTGCAGCTTGTCCGGCTCGACATCGAAGACCACCATGAACGGGCTCGCCGTATAGCTTCGCGGAACTCCCTCAAAAGATAGCTCGGTGCCGGGGTCTACTTTGCCGGGCAGCGCCATCTCGAACTTCAACGTCGCGTCGGGAGTGGTGCCGTCTTCCAGCGCCATGATGATGGTCTTGGGCCTGGTTTCGGGTTCGAGCTTCACAACTTTCCCTTTGAGGGTCGGAACCTGCGCGCCCTTCATGCTCGAATTGAAGTAGTTCGCGCCGTCCGGTCCGGTGAGTTCGGCTTTCAAGTTTTTCCAAAGGGTAAGTTCCGGATTCTTGGCCGCGTCCTCGGCTGCCTTCTTCTGCTGCTCCTCGGAGATTTCCGTGGCATTCTTGATATGGAAGTCCGCCGGCGGCAGCGCTGCGCTCTTAGCGGCCGCCAGAAGATTATTAAAGCCCTCGTCGCTGCCGTGGAAGCCCTTGTAGGCCCGCTGTACGTAGCTCATCACCTGTTGCCGTCCGGGAGGATTGAGCGCGCCCGGCCCTTCATACGTAGCCGCTCGAGCGAAATAAAACAGCGCTGTCGGCATTTTCGCCGGATCTTTTTCGGAGGCGATAGCCGTCCCCATGTAGTAATCCACTTGGCCGTCGTTGGGATTGAGCTGCAGAGCCTTCTGAAACTCGGGTTCGGCAGCCTGCCAGTTCTTCTTTTGCAGCGCAACCCATCCCAATGTACTATGCGCCAGCGCCTCTATCTGCGGCCTTTGATTCCTCCACTGTTCCTCGGTGAAATTCGGCGGGATCTTGTCCAGGACCGCCAGCAGCGCCTTGGCGGCGCTTTCACCCTGGTCCAGAACATCGGGAGGCGGATTCTGGCCGGCTAGCGTCTGAGTGAAGCTTACCGTGATGAACAGAGCGCTGAAGTTGTTGGGATCAGTCGCCAGAATCTGCTTGGCGACGTCGACGGCCTCTTTCGCCATGCCGAGCTGAAAATAGGTCGCAAGCAACAGCGCCCTGCGCTCGGTGACGTAATCAGTTTGCGGATACTGCTTCAGCCATTGCTGTAGCTTTTCGAGTTTGGTTTTTGGATTGGTATCCTTGGTGATCGCGTCGAACAGGTCATATTCGGCGCGATCCTTCCAGTTCTTCTGTGGCGCCGACGAAGATGGCGCCGTGGCCTGACCGCGCATCCCCATGGGCGCAAGACACAACCCTCCCGCGATAACAACCGCCGATAGATACCTCAAGAGTTGGAATGCCACTTGCCGCCTCCACTTCTGCTTGTAGGTTACCGCAGAGCAAAGGTGCTGTTATTTAGACGCGCTCTTCTTCGGCGCTGCCCGATGAACCGGCGGTGCATTCTTTCCGGTCCATCCATGTAGCTTCTCTTTCTCGACATTGAAGACCACCATCAGCGGGCTGGCAGTGTAGCTCTCCGGTACGCCTTCGAATGTCAATTCGGTGCCGGGCTCGACGGTTCCAGGCAGCGCCATCTCGAATTTCAAGGTCGCGTCGGCAGTGGTTCCGTCCGACTTGCCGTCTTCCATGGCCAATACGATGGTCTTCGGCCGGGTCGCCGGTTCCAGCTTCACAACCTTGCCCTTGAGCGGGGGCAACTGGGCGTCCTTCATGCTAGAGCCGAAGTAGTTCGCCCCATCGGCGCCGGTGAGGGCTTCTTTAATGCCCTTCCACATGGCTTCCTGCGGGTGAGCCTTGGTCCATTCCTCTTCGTTCGCCATTTCGGCTTTGGCGATATCCAGGGCATTCTTGATCGTGAAATCGGCAGGCGGCGTTGGGCTGGCCTTGGCGGCGGCGATCAGATCGTTAAAGCCTTGGTCGCTTCCGTGATAGCCCTTATAGGCCCTTTGCACGTACTCCATGATTTTCTTCCGGCCATCTGGAGGCAGCGCGTCCTGTCCTTCATAGGTGGCCGCGCGGGCAAAATAGAATAGAGCGGTCGGCGTCTTCGCCGGATCCTTCTCGGAATAGATGGCAGTCGCCAACTGGACAATGACCTGTCCGCTGTTGGGGTTGATTTGCAGACTCTTCCGGTATTCAGATTCCGCAGTCGGCCAGTCCTTCTTTGCTTGCGCGATCCAGGCCAGCGTGATGTGCGCCAGGTTTTGCACCTGAGGCTTTTGGGTGGTCCATTGGTCGGCTGTCAAGTTCGGCGGCGCTGTATTAATGTTCAAGAGCGCGGTCGCCGCCTTCTCGCCCTGTTCGAGAACGTCCGGCGTCGGACTCTGGCCGCCCAGGCTCTGGGTGAGGGTCACCGTAATATACAGAGCGCTGAAGTCGTTCGGATCATTGGCGAGAATCTGCTTGGCGACATCCACGGCTTGTTTGGCCTGCCCCAACTGGAAGTACGTCGTAAGCAGGAGCGTTCGCCGTTGGGCCATGAAGGCGGTATCGGGGTACTCCTTCTCCCACTGCTGGATCTTCGCCAGCTTGGCTTTCGGATCGGTCTCTTTAGTGATCGCGGTGAAGAGATCGAACTCCGCTTGATTTTTCCATTGCGGGCCCTGTGGGGCCGCCGGCGCAGCCGCGGGAGCAGCTGCAGGCGCCTGCGCGAACCCCGGCGCCGCTCCTAAGCCCAGTACCCCGAGCATCGCAACAGCTAACAAATATTTGGATGTTTGAAAATACACTCGCCGCCTCCCGGATCTCGTCATTAGGTTGATTTCGGCCAATTGAAACCCTAACCGCAGCATGGCGCCCAGCACCTTTAGACTTGAAGTTGGTGCAATTGCGGAGTATATCCGAATCCGGGCTGCGCTGCAAGTTCCCTCAACGTTAGATGTCTACCAGTGTACTCTTGTTCCGCGTGAAGTGAGGAAAAAACGTCAAAAAATCGCCCTTTAGAGCACTTCCCGTTGACAACTCCCCTGGGCTGAAACGCATAATCGGTCCATGAGTACCACGCGAGCCATGCCGGGCGGGTGGGCCGACCGCAATCGCCTTCCAAAAGGCGCAAACGGCCGCAATTTATGCCGCTGGTGCAATCTCGAGGTGCCCAAGGGACGACTCACCTTCTGCTCGGACTGGTGCGTGGAGGAATGGCGCTTGCGCACCGATCCTGGATACATCCGCGAAAAAGTACTGGAGCGCGACCAAGGCGTCTGTGCGCAGTGCGGCATCGATTGCCTGGCAGCCTGGAGGCAACTGAAGCGATTGCGTGGCGCCTCCAGTCTGAAAGCTCGATTGGAATGGGGGCTCCGGCTCGGATCGCCCGGTCGAAGAAGCCTCTGGGATGCTGATCATATCGTTCCCGTAATCGAAGGCGGCGGAGAATGTGATCTCGAAAACATACGAACGCTTTGCCTGAAATGCCATCGCGTAGTGACAGCCCAGTTACGCGCCAAGCGCCTAAAAACTAATCGAGCATCGGCTCCCGAGGCCTAATCAAGCATTGGTTTTAAATAGCGCATAACCGTCCGCGCCACCACCGCGTTGCCTGGGCCGGTCGGATGCAGCCCGTCCCGCTGCATTAAATTTCGGGTGGCCATAGTAGCCACGCCTTCCAGCAGGAAGGGGATCCGGGGCACTCTGTACTTCGCCGCCAGATCGCGATAGATCTGCTCAAACGTCCGGATATAATCCGGCCCGTAGTTGGGGGGCAGCGTCATGCCCGCCAGAACAACCTTCGCGCCAGCGCTCTGAAGAGTGGCGATGATTTGATCCAGGTTGGCGCGCGTGGTTTCGAGCGGCAGGCCTCGCAGCCCGTCGTTGCCGCCGAATTCGACGATCACGATGCGTGGCTTAGACGCCAGTACCACGCCCAGGCGGTTGACGCCGTCCGTGGTGGTGTCGCCGCTCACGCCCGCATTGATCACGTGCCAGTGAAGTCCGGCGGCATCCAGGTCCTTCTGCAGGAAGTCCGGATAGCTATTGCCCGGCTCGGCGCCGAAGCCGGCGGTCAAACTATCTCCGAACGCGACGATCACGAGGCGCGTATCTACTTGTGTAGGGAGCGGTGTGGAGGATTTGGCAGGAGTCGCTTCACTGGCGGAGGGCGCCGCCTCCGGGGGCTTCGATCCGCCACAGCTAAACAGCGTTAAACCCAAAACCAGCGCGAGACATCCAAATACACAGCGCAGGGACAAGATGAACATTACCCAATGCCATAATAAAGAATTGCAGGAGAATCTGATCCGAACACCTGCCATCCGGGTTTCGGCTCTCACCAAGAGCATTCAAACCGCCACGCATAACGTCGACATTTTGCGTGGTATTGATTTTGACGTTGAGCATGGCGAGTTCGTTGCCATCATGGGACCGTCGGGCAGCGGTAAGAGCACGTTACTAGGCTTGCTGGCCGGTCTCGATACGCCGACCACCGGTAAGATCATTCTCGACGGCGAGGATATCACCGGCCTCGATGAAGACCAGATGGCGCGGCTGCGCGGACGGAAAATCGGCTTCGTTTTTCAGTCCTATCATTTGCTGCCGACCTTGACCGCTGAAGAGAATGTTCTGCTTCCCTATGAACTTACCGGCGGCAACGGCTCCGAGGGCCGCCAGCGAGCTCGCGAACTATTGGAAAGCGTGGGGCTTCCGGATCGCCGCGATCATTACCCCGTCCAGCTTTCCGGTGGCGAGCAGCAGCGCGTGGCCTTGGCCCGCGCCTTTATGGTTCGGCCGCCGATCCTACTGGCGGACGAGCCTACTGGGAATCTCGACAGCCAGAATGGCCAGCACGTGCTCGAGCTGCTGATTTCTCTGAACCAGCGCGAAGGCACAACCCTGGTCCTGGTGACGCATGATCCTGCACTATCGAGCCGCGCCGGCCGCCGCATCGTGCTGCGCGACGGCCTGGTAGTGAGTGAAGAGTAACCATGAACTTCACTTGGTCCACCGCTTGTAAGATCGCCTGGCGCGAAGCCCGCGCATCTTCGTTCAAGTTTGGATTCGTCATCCTGGCGGTGGCGGTTGGGGTCGGCTCTCTGACCGGAGTCCGCGGATTTAGCCGTGCGTTTCACGACATGCTGTTGAGCCAGGCGCGCACGCTGATGGCTGCCGATCTTTCTTTGCGCGTCTACGAGCTGCCTACGACCGAACAGAACGCGGAGATGGACAATCTCGCCAAGACCGGCGTCCAGCGCACCTGGGTCACCGAAACCTTGACCATGGCATCGAGTAGTGCAGCGAAGCCGCCCATGCTGGTCTCGGTGAAAGCGGTCGACCCGAGCGTCTATCCGTTTTATGGCGAGATCCGCCTCGCGCCGCCGGTTGCGCTCTCCCAGGCGCTTAAGAGCGACACCGTAGCGGTCTCTGACGACATCCTGCTGCGCCTGAATCTCAAAGTCGGCGATACTCTGCTGCTGGGCGGTCAACCGTTTCGCATCATCGGCCAAGTGACTTATGAACCCGACCGCATGCTCGGCACGCTCAACGTCGGTCCGCGCGTGATGATTACGCGCGAGGGTCTGGAGCGAACCGGCCTGATGCTTCCCGGCAGCCGCGCCGCCGAGCGCTTCTTGTTCCGCTTGGGAGCCGGCGCGCCTTCCATCCAAGTGGTGCGCGCTGATCTGAAGAAAAGTTTTCCGGATGCCCTCATCGCAGACTATCGAGAATCGCATCCCATCATCACGCGCGGACTCGACCGCGCCACCACGTTCCTCAGCCTGGTAAGTCTGATCACCTTGATTGTTGGAGCGATCGGCGTGGCCACGGCGATGCACGCCCACATCCAGCAGCGCATGGATTCCATCGCGATCATGAAGTGCATCGGCGCGCGATCCAGCCAATTGATGCGCATCTATCTGATCCAGACGGTGTCGCTGGGTCTGGTGGGCGGCATACTTGGTGTGGCCTTCGGCATCGGAATCCAGCGCGCGTTTCCGCAGTTTATCGCCCGCTACTTCCAAATTGAACCTTCCGCGAGCTGGGATCTCATCACCGCCGCGCAAGGCATCGGCATCGCGGTCATGGCGACACTGCTCTTCACGCTTCCGCCGCTGCTCGCGATCCGCCGCATCCGGCCCAGTCTGATTCTGCGCCGCGAAATGGCCGAGACCAGAGCCGATTGGCGAACGCGCCTCCGTGATGGTCGGCCTTCGATCCTGGCGGGAATCGCCATCATTATTGGCTTGGCTGGAATCGCGATGTCGTTCGCCACCGGCACGCCCAATGACATCTGGAAAACCGGCGCATATTTCGCCGGGGCCCTGGTCGTCAGTTTCTCTGTCCTTTCCGGAATCGCTTGGCTGATGTTGCGCGGCTTGAGGCTCGCCGGCCGCCGCCAGTTGCCCACTTCCATCCGGCACGGCATCGCCAATCTTTATCGACCCGGCAATCATGCGGGATCGGTGCTCGTCTCGCTGGGCATCGGCGTGATGTTTACACTCACGGTTTACCTGGTGCAGCGCGGCGTGATCAAGGAGATGAGCCGCAACGCGCCGCCCGGCATGCCGAATATGTTCTTGATCGATATCGCACCCAAGGATCGCGATGCCATCGTGGACATCTTGAAACAGCAGCGCGGCCTGGAAGGCGCGCCGGAATTGATCGGCACCGCCACCGCAAAGCTGATCGATGTGGATGGGCGTTCCGTGGAGAATATGAACCTGCGCGGTTGGGGGCGGCGGTTTCGCACGGCGCGCCCGGTCACTTCGGCTGCCGCCATGCCCACCTATGTGGACATCGTGCGCGGACATTGGTGGTCGCCGTCGGCAACTAACGGCGCAGCACAGGTCTGTGTCTCCGATGAAGTCGCCAAAGCGCTTGGCATCAATCCAGGTTCCACGATGCGTTGGACCATTGCCGGCAAGGAGGTAAATACTCGCGTGGCCTGCATCCAAAACATCGACTCCATCCATCTCGCCAGCCGGGTCGAGTTCATCTTCAGCGCCGGCGCCCTGGATGGCTTCCCGCTTATTTATTACGGCAGCCTGCGCGCGCAGCCGGCCGCGGTTACGTCGTTGCAAGAGGCGCTCTATCGGCGCTTCCCCACCGTCACGGTGGTGAATATGGCCGATGTGCTCCAGACTTTCCAGAGCGTGGTCGACAAAATTGCACAAGTAGTCCGGTTCATCTCGATTTTCGCGATCCTGGCCGGGGCCATTATCCTGTCGTCGAGCGTTGCGGGAACGCGCTTCCGCCGCATGCGCGAAGTCGTGATCCTCAAGACGCTGGGCGCTACGCGCTGGCGCGTCAGCCGCATATTCTCGGTCGAGTTTCTGATTCTGGGTGCGGTCGCTGGAACCATGGGAGCGCTGCTGGCCAACGGATTCGCGAATCTGCTGCTCAAGCGCATGCTCGACTCGCCGATGTCGTTTCCGATTCTGCCGGCCGTACTCGCCGTGGTGGCTACTGCCTTAATCGCCAACGCCGCCGGGTGGATGGCCAGCTTCCGTATTCTCGGTCAGAAGCCGCTCGAGATCCTGCGCGAGGAATAAACTGTTACTGGCTGCTCACCGTGATGAAGCCGCCGGCCGGTGAGGATGCGCCGCCCACGGTGATTACGAGCGATTGATCGCCGTTCGTGACACCGTTGGGAACTCGCAAGTTCACCTGATACAGCCCGGCATTTTGTGAAACACCAACGTACAGAATGTCGGATGGATCTAAGTTCAAGCCGCCAAATGAAATCGACACAGGAGCCGTAACCGGCGCCGCCGCGCCCGGCAACACACCGGCGTCGAAAGCCGGATCGGTTAGGCCAAAGCCGGTGCCGAACAGGGTAAGAATATCGCCAGGTTTGGCGGGCGCGACCGACACTCCAGCCAACAATCCGGAGCCGCCAATGAACGTCCCCGTCACCGCATTGATAGCGGCAATCGGATTGTGACCGCTCCCATTGTGCACAAAATAGAAGAACTCGGGCGCGGTGGCTTGTACCGTTACTGGTGCGGCGTTGCTCGTTTGCGATTGCGGTGTGTCGCAGTTTGTAGTCACTGACACGGTCGAAGCGCCCGCCGGAAGCGAAGGAACTTGGAAATTGATTTGCCCGGGATAGACTGCAAAGACCGGCGCACGCTGGTCTGAAAACTTGCCTGCCAACCCCACGCAAACGCCGGCCAGGTTGGTAGGGAGGTTTCCATTTACGAGATCGTCCGGGCCAGCCTGCCGAGCTGTTCCGTCCGAAGCGAACCGGGCCCCGAAAATCGTCGCAATCGCATTGGGCACGAGCGCTTGTACGGAAGGCGTACTCAAACCCGCGCTGGCGACGCCCCCGGCAGAGATGGCCGGCGCTGTGGGAGATATTGCCGCAACCGAGAAGGTGACGACACTCGAAAGACCCGTAGCTGACACTTTCACAGTCGCCGTGCCAGCGGTCGCCCCGAGGATCACTGTTGCACTGGCAGTCCCGTCGTTGAGCGTAATAGCTGGCGATGGGCTTACCGTCGTCGCACCCGCCGGATTCACCGTGAAGCTGACGATTACGCCGGGAACAGCTGCTCCGCTACTATCGGCAACTTTCACGACCAGCGGCGCTGGCAGCGTTGCCCCCGGGCTTCCAATTTGGTTATTGCCGCTCAAAATACTAAGGGTCGCGGGACTAACCACTTGGGGAGTGAGCTTGCGAACACGATCGTTGATCGAATCGGTGACGTAAACGGAACCGGTACTATCGACCGCGATTCGGTAGGGGGCAACGGTCGCGGAAATGGCCGGACCGCCGTCGCCCGAGCTTGGGAGAAAATTTCCATTCCCCGCAATGGTTGTAATCAATCCACTCGCGGTAACGCGCCGAACCACCGAATTGCCGTTGTCCGCAATGTAGAGATTCCCGGCGTTGTCCACGGCGACGCCACTTGGAGAATCCAGAAGTGCCGCAGTCGCTGGCCCTCCATCGCCCGCGTAGCCCGGCAATCCCGTCCCCGCCACGGTGGTGATCGTGCCAGCCGGAGTTATCTTGCGAATCCGGTTGTTGATGCGATCCGCTACATACAGGTTGTTCGTGCCGTCCACCGCGACATCTAACGGATCCATACCCGCTGAAAGAGCCGGGCCATTGTCTCCCGAGAAGATGAATCGTCCGTTTCCAGCGATGGTGGTAATCGTGCCTGACGCGCTAACTCTACGAATCCGGCTGTGGGTGTAATCGGTAAAGTAGACGTCGTTTGCGGAGTCCACGGCAATGCCGGTCGGCATGCTAATCATTGCCGCTGTGGCAGGGCCGCCGTCACCGCTGTACCCGTCTTGCGACACTCCCGCAATCGACGTGACACCGGCTGGCGTGATCTTGAGAACCAGGGGTTCATCATCGGTGACGTAATAATTGCCGCCCTGATCCGCCGCCACGCCGTGCGGAGGCGCCAGGATCTGGCCAATGCTGCCAATCGTGCCTCCGAGACTAAATTTGCGAACTACCAGATCGCCCGTATCCGCTACCACCAAGTTGCCCGCGCTCGAGACTGCCAGTCCTTCTGGCAGGTCGAGGAACGCAGAAAGGGCCGGCCCGCCATCGCGATGGCTGGTCCCAGCGAAAGTCGTAATGACACTTCCGGCGATCTTTCGAATTCTCTGGTTCAAAAGATCCGCAACGTAGATTTGATTATTGCCGTCCACAGCCAAACCGGCGGGGCCGTTCATCTCACCACTCGTCGCTACCCCGCTATCACCCAGAAAACCGGGATTTCCGTTTCCGGCGACGGTGAAGATCAAGCCCGTCGACAAATCTACCCGGCGAATCACGTTCATATTGATATCCGATATCAGCAAATTTCCGGCTCCATCGATGGCAACGCCATCAGGCAGCATTATTTCGCTGGTGGCCGCCAAACCATCCTCGATGTAGCCGAAGTCTCCGCTTCCAGCTACGGTCGTTGCAATACCGGTGATGTCAATCTTCCGCACTCGTTCGCCCGAAAGATCGGCGAGATAAACATTCCCAGCGGAATCTACGGCCAGGCCGGTTATCAGGCCGATAAGGGCGCTCGTCGCCGGTCCATTGTCGCCGGTGTATCCATAGCCCCCCGTACCTGCGAAGGTGGTGATCATTCCGTTTGAATCAACTTTACGAATCCGATAATTAGGTCCATCGGCGATCAAAAGATTCCCTTTATGATCGATGGCCACAGCTAGTGGTATGATTTGAGCCGATACTGCCGGTCCATTGTCGCCGGAAAACCCGGCAGTACCATTGCCGGCTACGGTGTTGATGGTGCCGCCGATCGAGATTCGCCGGACGCGGAAATTGTCCCGGTCAGCGACATAAACGTTCCCGCTGGCGTCCACGGCGACGCCCGTAGGCGCGCTCAGTTCCGCCAGCATTGCATTTCCCCGATCGCCGGAATAGCCGGGCACTCCAGTTCCGGCATATGTGGTTATGATTCCGGAAAAATTGACTTTTCGAATGCGGTTGTCGACAGTGTCGGCAATATATACGTTGCCGGCCGAGTCAACGGCAACCGAACGCGGCTCGCGAAGCGGCGCCGAAGAGGCATTGCCGCCGTCCAGTAGCCGGTTGGTTCCTGCAACCGTACTGATCGCGTAAGGCTGGCCCCAAATGTCAAAAGCCGAAAAGCAAAGAAATCCCAGTAAACTGATAGTGCGCATCATGGAAAGTGCGGGTATTCTATCACGATGAAGAACTGGCTGCTGAAATGGGATAGTCTTTTCTTAGGAAACGCCCAGCGCTTTCGCCGCTTTTCGGACATCTTTTTGTGGAAGAAAGATAATCGCCCCTTAGCGGCCCGCACCCGCGCACACAGCCTGCACCGCGCCAACGTTGATTTTTGCGGCCGCGAGTTTCGCCAGTGATTCCGCCACCACGCCGGGCCCGTCCTCGCCGTTGACAAAAAATGCGGTCTGTTTCTTGCCGACCGCGAGTCCGGCTTTCTTGGCAGCCTTCACCAAAGCGGCGCCATTCTCAGGAATCATTTCCAGTTGGGCCTGGCCGGGCTTGGACGGATATGCCCACAATGCTATGAAGTTGACGCCGCCATCCTTCAAAGCGCCCAAAACTCGCGCTCCTTCACCGGCCTTGTTTGCAATCGTCGTCGAATAATGGTCTACCTTGACAACATTTCCGCTCATCTTGTCATCTAATCCTTCCACGCGCCGAGCAAGCGCCGGAGCAGAACCAGTTGTCCAATGTGATACGCGTTGTGATCGGCCATCAAGAGTGCTTCGCGTAGCACGGTCTGGCCGGTGCCATGCGGGATCGGCGTAAAGAGGTCGGTTTTCTTCGATGCCACAAGCTTTTCCATGGCCTTCAGGTCCACCTGCGCTTTTCGGATGCTGGCATTCCAGGCGGCCGTGCTAGGTGGTGCCTCAGTCTTGGGCCAATAACCATCCGGCCACTTCGGTGAAACATGTTTCGGATTGCGGCTGAATTCCAAAATATCCCACTGCGCGATTCGGATATGCTCCAGCAACTGCCAGGCCGTATGTTCCGCTCCTTTGGGTTTCTTGCCTCGGAACCCCGCGGGAAGGCCGGACAAAGCTGTCTTCAAATCGGCATGCGCGTGGCCGCCGGCGAGCAATTCCAGCACATGGCGCCTTAGAGCTTCGTCTTCTTTCATTTTGACCTTTTGCCTGTGGCATCCTTCGAAGGTTCGGAGGGCGCCCAGAAGGCAGGAAATTTAGCGGCTGACGCGACTTCCAACAGGCCGATTCCTAAGAGGGAGCATAACGTCCTGATCATAAGATAAGACTACCGCGCTACGCCGGTGACTAGTATTTTTCCCGGGGTCAGCCTTCCTCTGGCGATACGGATAGACTGAAAGCCTGCCTGCCCCAGCCAACTCGCGTATTCGCCGGAGTGGTACGCCCCGCCGGTCGAAGTCAGCGCGAAATAAAGCGCCGCGCCGTCACCGGCCGTGACCTTGCTGCCCGGCCGCGGGGATTCAAGCTCCCAGACCGCGACCACGCCCTTCGGACCTAAGGCCGCCGTGGCCTTCCGCAAAATACACTCGATCTGTTCCGGCAAGAAGTGATGGAGGATATTGAACAGCAGAACTACATCGTACCTGGCGCCCCAATCGCTATCGAGTAAGCATCCCGCGCGATGCTCGACGATGTCGTCGATTCCCTCGGCCACAGCCAGGGCTTGAGCGCCGGCCAAAGCCTCGGGCAATTCCAGCACGGTCGACCGCATCGGCGGATGCTTTCTGCAGATGGCCGCACCAAACAACCCGTGCGAACCGGCTACGTCCAATAGCTTGCGAGCGCCCCGCGGCACAGGAACTTTACGGGCCACTGTCGAGGCTTCCAGACGGGCCAGTTCCAACATTCCCCGCTGATAATTGACCCAGGCCTGCGGATCTTTCAGTGTGGTATGAAAGTCCAGACCGCGGCCGCAACGCACCGCATCATCGAGCCCCGCCACCATGTCCCACTGCTCGTAGTTCCAGCGAACGTAGCCGAACATCTCCATGTCGCCGCCGGGAACCATGGTACGGCGGCCAAGTTTCGAAAGCTTGTAACCGTTGTCTTTTTGGTCCAGGTAACCGGCCAGTGCCAGATTTCGCAGCAGAAGATCCAGAAAGCGTTCATCCAGTTTCAGCCGCAGTGCCAGCTCGCTCGACTTCTGAGGACCTGCACCCAGCGCCTCGAATACGCCCAGGCGGACTCCCGCCATCAAGGTTCGGGCTTTCAAGATGGCGTACAACGAATCGAGTAATGGAATCGGAACCTTGCCGAAGGCGAGTGCCAGCCGCTCCGATAGATCCGTTGGAATGACACCATAATTCATCGCCTCCGATGATACGGCACCGTTGGCGCACTGCGCTTGGTGAGCGGAATGATCATTGCGAGACTGGTGTATGATAAACACGAGAATGAGCGCCGTTAGCCCCGTCTATTTCGAGATCATCGACTTCATCGCCGCCGGCACAACGCCGAATGCCGTAGCTCAATTTCATCCGTCGCTTGAGGCCCAGCAGAGAGTCGCCGACTTGGTTGAGCGCGAGAAGGTCGATTGCCTATCGGCCGAAGAGAAGGCAGAGCTCGATCATTTCCTGGAATTGGAGCACATTTTGAGAATGGCCAAGGCACGGGCCCGGCAAATCATCTCTCGTGGCCGGTGACATAAGCAATGAAGTTCGTGTTTAAGTAGCCCGGCGAGCTGATCAGCGTTGCGAATACTGTTTGATTCATGAAGCCGACGCTGGTTTTCCGCACCAAGTCGACCATATTGTCGGCCGGAAACATGGCGGACTTTCCAGTCCAGACAATCTGGCCTTCGCCTGCATTTTGTGTAACCGGTACAAGGGAAGCGATATCGCCTCGATCGCACCACAAACTGGGGAAATCGTTCCATTATTTAATCCTCGGCGTGATCGATGGGCCGACCATTTCCGCCTGGACGCAGAACGCATCCAGACGATTTCGGAAATCGGGGGCGTAACGGTGCGACTGCTGCGGCTGAACGCACCCGAGAGATTGATCGAGCGCCGGATACTCCAATCCTTGGGTACTTATCCGGTTTAGCAATCCGAGAGATTGGTCCGTGCTCGTCCGGCTGGAAAACAGCGCGCTCGTGGTCCGGTAGAATCAGAACTTCATGCCAGAGTCAGCCGACATCGTCATCATAGGCGCGGGCATCGTTGGTTCCAGCATTGCTTTCCATCTCACCGCAGCTGGAGTGAAGAACGTGCTTGTGATCGAGCGTGAAACACGCCAAGGTCTGGGGTCCACCGGCAAGAGCATGGGCGGCGTGCGCGCGCAGTTCGCCACCGACGTAAACATCCGGATGTCGCTGTACTCTATTCCTTTCCTGAATCGATTCGAAGAGGTCACCGGCCAACCTTCCGGATACAAGCCGCACGGCTATTTGTTCATGGCCACAACCGATGGGCACATCGATTATCTCCGGACCAATTTCGCCAGGCAGCAGGCGCTTGGCTTGAAAAATATTCAGTGGTTGCAGCCCGGCGACATCCGCAAGGTGCTGCCGCAGTTGCGTTCCGACGACATTATCGGCGGCACCTTCTGCCCCACCGACGGCTTTGTCGACCCGAACAGCGTCATGACCGGTTTCATGGCGCGAGCGGCCGAGCAGGGCGTAACACTGTGGCGCGGCGTCGAAGTCACGGGCATCGATGTCGAACACGGCGAAATTGCCGGAGTGAAGACCAGCAACGGATCGGTCTCGACACGCACGGTCGTCAATGCGGCCGGGCCGTGGGCCGCCGGAGTCGCGCGGATGGCAGGCGCCGAATTGCCCATTGAACCGCTCCGCCGCATGCTCGTTCCTACTGAGCCTTTTCCAGGATTGCCCGAACATCTTCCCATGATCATCGACATGTCCACCGGCTGGCACTTCCGGCCCGAAGGCGTGGGACTGCTGATGGCCTGGGCCGATCCCGAGCAGCAGCCAGGTTTCCGCACCGACTTCGATCCCGCTTTCATTGAGAAGATCCTGACCTACGCCGCCAATCGAGTGCCGTGCTTCGCCGAGCTGGCCGTCAATCCACGTCGCTGCTGGGCAGGCATGTACGAAATGTCGCCCGACCATCATTCAATTCTCGGCCCTGCGCCAGAAGTGCGCGGGCTTTTCTTCGCCAACGGATTTAGTGGGCACGGCGTGATGCATTCGCCGGCCACAGGCCGTATTCTCTCTGACCTGATCCTGCATGGCCAGACCGATATCATCGACGCCAACACTCTCAGTGTCCGGCGCTTCGCCGAAGGCCGCGCGATTGAGGAAACGGCGGTCCTGTGACCGCAGGCTGTCCTACGGTCGCGCAAGTCCGGGACGCGCGCGAGGCTATTGCGGGAGCCGCGATCCGCACGCCGCTGGTCCGGTTGAATACCTCCGATACTCCGGCCGAGATCTATCTAAAGCTCGAAAATCTGCAGCCCATCGGATCGTTCAAGATTCGGGGCGCCGCGAATGCCATCGCACACATGACCGCCGCCCAACTGGAGCGCGGCGTGTTGACGGCTTCGGCCGGAAATATGGCACAAGGAGTCGCTTGGCGGGCTCGCGAATTAGGCATTCCCTGTACCGTCATCGCGCCCGATACCGCGCCGCAGACCAAGATCAGTGCCATCGAACGGCTGGGCGGCCGAATTCTGAAAGTGTCCTATGACGAGTGGTGGCGAGCTTTCGAAGAGCGCTCTTATCCAGGCATCGAAGGTACGTTTATCCACGCTTTTGATGATCTTAACGTGATGGCCGGAAACGGTACCATCGCCCTCGAAATTCTGGACGACCTTCCAGACTTCGACGCAGTCGTGATTCCTTGGGGTGGCGGCGGCCTGACGTGCGGGATCGCGTCAGCGCTACGGGAGCTCAAGCCGAAGTGTAAAATCTTCGCCGCCGAAGTGGCCACGGCCGCGCCTCTGATCGTTGCTTGGAAAACTGGCTCGCCGCAAGTGATCGAGCAGCAGCGATCTTTCGTGGATGGGATAGGTGGCAAGTCAGTCTTTCCACAGATGTTCGAAAGGGCGAGGCGCCTCATCGACGGAGCGCTGGTGGCTCGAGTGAACGAGGTCGCTACGGCTGTGCGGCTAATAGCCGAGCGGAACCGCGTAATTGCCGAAGGCGCTGGAGCAACGCCGGTGGCCTGCGCTCTGGCGGGCCTGGCCGGGACAGGAAAGGTGGTGTGCGTCGTTTCCGGGGGTAACATTGACCTGTCGAAGCTGGCCGAAATCCTGACAGGCAGCTAATTTTTTCGGAACAAAATGAACTTTCTTTCGTCTTTAACCAGGTAAGGAGGCTGGATGAAGGCTATTGTCGGTAGCGTTTTGGTCCTCGCTATGTTGGCCGCTGGCACCGCTTTTGCATACGTGGTTGACGATTCGGACTGGTGCTGGCAAATGCGATCGGAGGCGCGCGCAAGAGCCATGGAAGCACGAGAAGCCGCACGGGAAGCCCGCGAGATGGCGCGTGAACAAATCATCATGGCGAAACGAGAAGCAAGCCGCGCCCGTTGGGAGGCTACCCGCGAAGCCACCCGAGCCCGCATAGATTTCGCCCGGGAACGCCGCGACATCGTGCGCGAGCAGATGCGCGCTCGCCGCGAGATTTTGCGTGACGTCCAGCGCGAGCTTCGCCGCGACAGAGTCTACTAAATAAGGTGGACTAACTAGTTCCGTTCGTACATCACTTTGCCGCCCACGACCGTATAGTCCACTTTCGCGGCCGGGATGTCGTCCTCCGGAATTGTCAAGATGTCTTTGGAAAGTACGGTGACGTCGGCCAGCTTTCCGGCTTTCAGCGACCCCTTCACATCTTCCTCAAACGCAGCGAAAGCGTTGTTCAGCGTGTACGACTTCAGCGCTTCCATGCGGCTCATCCGTTGATCGGGGAAGAACACCGATCCATCCTTCAGCTTGCGGCTGACCGAGGCGTAGAAACAGGCGATCGGGTCGACATCTTCCACCGGCGTATCGGTTCCGTTGCCTACCACAGCGCCCGATTTCATGAGCTTCTGCCAGACATATGCGCCCGCTTCGGCGCGCTTGGCGCCTAGACGCGCGATCACATAAGGTGCATCCGACGTACAGTGGATGCCCTGCATCGCGGCGATTATTCCCATCTGTCCGAAGCGCGGAATGTCTGCCGGGTCTAGATGCTGCGCGTGCTCGATGCGCCAGCGCAGATCCTTTTTCTCGGGATGCTCCTTGAAGACTGCCTCATAAAGATTTAGCACTTCGCGGTTCCCACGATCGCCGATGGCATGGACGCACAATTGGAATCCGTTGTTGATGGCCAATTCGGCGGCCTTCCGAATATCGTTCAAATCCTCGGTGGCCAACCCGGATCGGTTGGGTGCGCCGGCTGGTAGATCGGAGTAGGGCGCCAGCATCCAGGCCCCGCGGGAACCCAGTGCGCCGTCGATCTGGCGTTTGATGGCCCGTACCGTCAAATGATCGTTGCCCACTCCGATCATGTAGTACTTTTTCAAATTCGGAGCAAGCACGTCATTAGGCTGGCGCAGCATCATCCACACGCGCAGGCCGAGCTTGTCTTCCTTGGCGAGGGTCTTCAACAGGTCCACTACCGCCAGCGGGGAGCCGGCGTCTTCGAAAGTCGTAATTCCTTTGGACAGCGATTCGCGCACAGCAAGTTCAACCTGCCGGTGAGCTTCCGCTTCTGCTTCTCCCGCCGGACGGTGGGATCGATAAGCATCCAGCGCGCGCTCCACGAGCGCCTGCGCGCCCTCGTTCATCAATCCGATCGGATTGCCCTGAGTATCCTTGAAAATCTGCCCGCCCGGGGGATCAGGCGAATTCTTATCAATGCCTGCCAGCCGCATGGCCTCGGCGTTGGCAAAGCCCGCATGTCCGCTGGCATGCTCCAGCCAAACGGGATTGTGGGGCGACACCTTGCTCAACTGGTCGTGAATCGGGAAGCCCTCGACGTTGGGCGATGGCGCCGGATTCCACTTAGCCTGATGCCACCCGCGCCCGAGAATCCAGGTTCCTGGCTTGGCTTCGCGCGCCGCCGCGGCAACCATGGCGACGATTTGATCCCAGTTTTTGGCATCCCGCAGATTCAAAACCATTTTGGATGAGCCAAGGCCCATGAAATGCCCATGACCTTCGATGAATCCCGGAATCGCCAGACGCCCGCCCAGATCGATGACCTTAGTCGAGGAACCTATGTAAGGCTGCATCTGTTGGCTGGTCCCGATAGCGACGATTTTGCCGCCCCGCGCAGCTAGCGCCTGCCCCTGAGGATTGCCCGGATCCAAAGTGATCAGCTTGGCATTGCGCAACACCAAATCGGCCGGCTGGGCGCACAGTAAACGCCCGGACAGAGATAGCACGAGACACAGTCCATCTAACTTGTGTATCTTGAATAGCATGAATACCCGGATTCGCCTCATTATGCCGTGCTTGGCAACTCTGAGGCAAATAGGGTTCGTAACGAAAAACATGGCGCTCGGGTCTAGGGCACGATGAGTTCTCGACTCTGCCCCCGGTGCGGCCGGAACGACGTTAGACAGTCGGGCCGGCATAGCGTTGGGGACAAGATCATGGCCCTCTTCGGACTGGCACCTTATCGCTGCCGGGCCTGCCGGAACCGCTTTTTTCGTTTTCCGATTGGTAATGGGAGGGGGGAGCAGGCGGATTCCAACGACTTTCGCCGTCCCGCCGCAGCCCGTTTTATCACGGTCGACCCCGCCTCAGTCGAGCCAGCCTCAGTGGAGCCGGCCGTCTTACATCCTGCCGCCGAGCATCCCTTAGCGCTAATCCCCATCGCGTTTTCAATCTTGATAGTGAGCCAGGATCCAGCTGTCCGAAAACTGCTTTGCAAGCTGCTCACGCGTCCGGGATATCACACTCACCCGCTTGGTGATGCCACCGAGCTCTCGTCGGAGCTGCAGTCCCGGAAAGTCGATTTGCTCATTACCGATCTGGATATGCCCGAGCAGCAGGGCTTGGAAACGGTGGCAGCGTTTCGAAGCCAGTACCCGAAACTAAAGATTATTGCCTTATCGGCGCTGCGCGTTTCGGGAGTGCCGGGATCGATTGTTTTGCCAAAGCCGTTCCGGCGTGAACTGCTGCTGGAGAGCGTGCAGAATGCGCTGGCCGAGGCGACTGATACACGCCTATCGGTCAGATGAAACTGCGCCCTTACGCAGCATGCCTGGCGGAGTGCTGACGGATAGCCCGGCGCAACCGCTGGCACTTCTGCTCGGCAATTTCGGCGAACTCCAAGAGAAGATCCCGTTCGGCCTTAGAAAGAATGCCCCTGGCCGCTTTGAGATAATTAGCTAGCCTACGCCGTTCAGCAACGGCTTTTCGGTACTCGCTTTGCAGTTGCTGCTTCTTGGAGCCCGAGTCCTTCACTTTTACTTTGCGCCCCATCTAACTGATTAGACGTCGGATCGGGACCAAAGGATGCTACGATAATGAGGTACTAGTGAAACCCCTAGGGGGTAGTACAAATAACCTCTAGGCCTAGTTCGGTTTAGAATGAGATCAAACTGGCGCGACAGCGTCTAATGGACGAAGTGGAAAACCCTGCTACAGCAGTCGAGATACTACTGGTCGACGACAACCCCGGCGACGTCGAGTTGACCAAGGTAGCTCTGCGCGATGCCAAGATCGTGAACACAATACATGTCGTCAGGGATGGAGCCGAGGCGCTGGCTTTCTTGCGGTGTGAGGGTGAGTTCGTCGATGCGCCGCGGCCCGATCTGGTGCTCCTTGATTTGAAGATGCCGAAAGTGGATGGCTTCCAGGTATTGGCCGAGATGAAATCGGAGCCGGATCTACGGAGCATTCCGGTGATCGTCATGAGCAGCAGCAACGCGGAGAAGGATCTGGTCCGTGCATACGATGCGCAGGTCTCGGCTTATCTGGTCAAGCCTTCCAACTTTGATGAGTACTTCAATGCGATTCGCGCCGTGAAGGAACTATGGTTCCACGTGGTCGCCCTGCCGCCCAAGGTGCGCTCCGCCGCCAATTGAGACCTGTCTACTAATCCGTACCGGACGTTTTCCCGCCGGAGCCGCGACTTCGGGCCAGCAGGCCTGTCCCAAATTTTGGATATGATGCAGTCGTGAAGGCCCGAGTAGTTTGGCTGCTGTTGCTCTTCCTGATCCTGGCGAGCGTGGCCTACGCGTACGTGGCTCCGTTTCGACTATTCACTTTTGTCGTCGCGGGCCGGAGCCCTCTGTGCCCGCTGTCAGAGGCGTTGAAGGCCAATCAGGACCTGCGCCAACAGGTCGAATACAAAGACCAGATCCTGAACGCAAGCAAACTCGCCGAGGAGGATCCGAAAGGCTACGAGCTTTGGGACACGCCCAAGGGCCGTTACTGGATTCCTGCCGGGAGCCGTTACGTGCTTCCGTTCAACCTGGCTGAACAGCAGCGGAAAATCTATGGAACCGGCGAGTTTGGCCCGCATTCCGGCGATATAACACTGGACTGCGGAGCGAACGTGGGCGTTACGGTCCATGAGGAATTGGCCGCTGGAGCCAAGACCGTGGTGGCCATCGAGCCGGCGCCGGAGAATCTGGAATGCCTGCGCCGCAACTACCCTAGCGAAATCGCCGCGGGCCGGGTGATCGTGGTGCCCAAAGGTGTTTGGGACCGCGAAGACTTTCTCACCTTGCGCGTTGACCCGAAGAACTCGGCCGCCGACAGCTTCGTACTGCAGCGGGAGGGCGCCGTGGGTTTGGAGAAAGTTCCGCTCACCACCATCGACAAGCTGGTCACTGAACTGAATCTGCCGCGTGTAGACTACATCAAGTTGGATATTGAAGGCGCGGAGCCGAAAGCGCTCATCGGCGCCAAGGAGACTTTGGCGAAGTACAAGCCCCGGATTTCGATCGCGGCCTATCACCAGCCCGACCATCCCAAAGTGATTCCCGAAATAATCCGCTCAAAACGCTCCGATTACCAGATGCAATGCGGTCCATGCGCGGAGACCGATTTCTCCATAAGACCGGACGTCTTGTATTTCAAGTGAGCATTTTGATCTTGGCGGATTAGCTAGCGATGCGCTGCCGGTCCGCATGCTGGAAAATGCTCACGTCATTAGCGGCGGTCTCGTGCTATAGTGCGTTTGCGTACAGGCTTGGGATAAGCGCATGAGAACGCAGATCGTTCGAACATTTCTGTGGAGCGCGTCCCTGTTGATCATCGCCTGGTTGCTAGCCCTGGACATTTATGTCGGGCAGCAGGATTCCGCCTTGCTATATCCGCTGCTAGGCGCTTCTTTGCTAGTCATAGTTGTGGAAGCTGTGCTGGCATGGCTTTTCAGGCGTGCCTTCGTGCGCCGGGCCGGGCAATTGCGGGCTTACACCGAGCGCCTGTTGGATCCTGATGTTTTCGAGTACGAGCTTCCAACGGGCGACGATGAACTTGGCGACTTGGCGCGATCGTTACGACGCACAGCCCCGCGAATTCGCGCCCTGGTAGAGAATCTCAAACTGGAGGGGGCGCGCCGCGAAGCCATCCTGGCCAGCATGGTGGAGGGCGTACTAGCAGTAGATAAAGACTTGCGGGTGACTTTTTGCAACGATTCCTTCGCCCGAACGGTCGGCGCGCGGATTCCAGTGGGTTCGGAGACGCGATTATCCGAGCTGGTTCGGGATCCTCGCGTGCTCGAAATCATGACTACCGTTCTCGCCACGGGCGAGCGGGTGGAGCGCCGTCTTACCCTGGCCGCAGCGGCAGGCCACTCCTTCGATGTGCTGGCCGCGCCCCTGGCAGGGCCAGCGACGAAACCCGGCGCGCTCGCTATTTTTCACGATGTCACGGAGCTCGAGCGCTTAGAGCGTGTTCGCAAGGATTTCGTGGCCAATGTGTCGCACGAGCTTCGCACGCCGCTGGCGGCTATCCATGGATACGCCGAAACATTGCTCGGGGGCGCACTCGAAGATCACGAGAACAATCGCAAGTTTGTGGAAGTCATTCTAGCGCAAGCCAGGCGGCTAACGAATATCGCCTCGGACCTGTTGACGCTTTCCGAATTGGAGAGGGGTAGGACTGTGCCGCCCCAACAGGTGTCGGTTCGTGCAGCATTGGAATCCGCCTTTCGCACGGTGGAAGCCACCGCGGCGGCGCGAGGCGTGCGATTGACTCGCGGGGCCTTCGAAGACAGTAAGATAATGACGCACGAGCTAAGGCTGGAGCAGGTTTTTGTAAACCTGCTCGACAATGCGGTGAAATTCAATCGGCCGCAAGGTGAAGTTCGGGTCGAAGTCCAGCCATCGGACCAATACGCCTGCATCACCATCGCGGACACCGGAATCGGCATTCCATCAGAGGATCTGCCCAGGATCTTCGAGCGTTTTTATCGTGTGGATAAAGCAAGATCACGGGATATGGGCGGCACAGGTCTGGGCCTATCCATCGTAAAACACGCGGTGGAGCAGATGGGTGGGACTGTCACAGTCGCAAGCCGGCTGGGTGAGGGAACTAGGTTCATCGTGACCATTCCCCGCGTTCCCAATTGACCTGGTGATTGTAACCAGATTTTAACCCAATTGTCATGTTTCGCTAACGCCAGAAGGTTATCCTCAACACTCGGCGGCTAGAAATCTGCAAAAGCAACTCCAAAGACTTCAATGAGAGGAAATGAACGTACGATGCGACATTCTCTAGTTGTGTGCGTGGCCACACTTCTGGCTCTGATACCGATGGCCGCGCAGTCTCCAGAGAACTCCGAGGTTCAGGCGCTAAAGGCGCAGCTCACCGAGCAGCAGAAACAGATTGATCAATTGAAATTGGCCCTGGAAGACCAGAAGAAGCTCATCGAGCGAAGCATGAAGACTGCCGCGAACGATGACAAACGGGAGTTCGCATTGCCGCGTGACAAGGCATTGGGCGAGGTCGCCAGCACGACCCCGTACATTCCTCCAGCGCCCGCTCCCGCGCCCCTGGCAATGCCGGTGGTTAGTGCGAGGGCGGCTCAAGCGCCCACTACACCTCCCACTAACCCGTGCGAGGCGGTTCCAGACGGTCCCGCTCCTGCATTTATTCGGCTCGGCAGCACGTGCATGGTTCCCATCGGATTTATGGACTTGACCGCAGTCTGGCGCGACAAAAATGCGGGCTCCAGCATGGGTTCCAACTTCGGAAGCGTTCCGTTCAACAACACGGTTAACGGCAATCTCTCGGAATTCCGTTTTACACCGCAGAACTCCCGTATTGGCTTCCGCTTTGATGGCGACTGGAAGGGCGCGCATTTCATCGGCTACAACGAGTTCGACTTCAACGGAACCAGCGGGTCAAACGGCATCGCGGTTTCCAACGGCGCATTCGTTCCGCGGCTCCGCTTGTACTGGGTCGACGTTCGCAAAGGCAAGATCGAATTTCTCGCCGGACAGAGCTGGAGCCTGCTGACCCCTAACCGCACCGGCCTTTCCGCATTACCCGGCAATCTGTTTTACACCCAGGTGGTAGACATCAATTACATGGCGGGCCTGACATGGACGCGACAGCCTGGCATGCGGGTTCTGTTCCATCCAAGCGAAAAAGTAACCTTTGGAGTTTCCGCTGAAAATCCGGATCAATATGCCGGCGGTTCGGCCGGCGGTTCCGGGATCACACTGCCCGCCGCTTTCATAGGCCTCGCGAATACCCAGCTCGACATTGCGCAGAACGTCAGTGCCGGTCAGAACATCCTGACCCAGCCCACCGTGGCGCCCGATATTATCGCGAAACTCGCGTTAGACCCCAGCGCGCGCTTTCACTTCGAGGTTGGCGGCATCGAACGCAACTTCAAGACCGTGAATCCGTCTTTGCTCAGCCAGCACTTCACCGCGACCGGCGGCGGACTGCTGGTCGGCCTGAACGCCGAGGTCGTTAAGAACATCCGTCTGATTTCGACCAACTACTGGAGCGATGGCGGCGGCCGGTACCTGTTTGGCCAAGCTCCGGACCTCATCGTCCGCGCCAACGGAACGCTGAGCCTCGTCCACTCCGGCGGCACCATCGACGGTTTCGAAGCGAGAACTTGGAAGAACAACTTACTGCTGTATGCCTATTACGGTGGCATTTACATCGGGCGCGACGTAGCGATCGACACCAATGGCAGCAAAGTCGGTTACGGCTACACTGGTTCACCAAACGGCCAGAACCGTAATATTCAGGAAATTACCTTCGGCTTTAACCAGACCATCTGGGCGAATCCGCGTTACGGCGCCATCAACGCGATGGGGCAATACGAGTGGCTGAACCGGGATCCATGGTTTGTGGCGTTGGGTGCCCCGAAGGCAACCCACGACAACACAATTTACTTTAACTTACGGTATACGCTGCCGGGCAGCATGCCGCCGTTCTAAGGAATACGAACTGTTTGAGAGGATATAGTTTATGAAGAAGCAATGGTTCTGGATAAGTCTGCTGGCGGCCGTAGGCACTGTGGCGGTCTCCGCGGAGACGATCAATGCCGCGGGCGCTACATTCCCTGCGCCCATTTACCAGAAATGGTTTGAGGCCTATCGCAAAGCACACCCCGACGTGCAGATCAATTACCAGTCGGTTGGCTCCGGCGCTGGAATCCAGCAGCTCACCCAGGGCACCGTCGACTTCGGGGCTTCGGATATGCCCATGACCGACGATCAGATCTCGAAGATTACGAAGTTCAAAGTCCTCCATTTTCCGACGGTCCTGGGCGGAGTGGTTCCGGTCTACAACATCGCTGGCGTAACGGCAGAGCTAAAGTTCACCGGCGACACTCTGGCCGCGATCTTTCTGGGAAAAATTAATAAGTGGAACGATGCGGCGCTCAAGAAAGACAATCCTGGCGTAAACCTGCCCAACGACGACATCACCGTTGTCCATCGCTCCGACGGCAGTGGAACCAGCTTCGTGTGGTCCGATTACTTTTCCAAGGTCAGTCCGGAGTGGAAGAGCAAGGTCGGCGCCAGCACGTCTGTAAACTGGCCGGTCGGCTTGGGAGGCAAGGGCAATGAAGGAGTAGCAGGACTGGTCAAGCAGACTCCCAGCTCGATCGGATACGTCGAGCTAATCTATGCCGCGCAGAACAAAATGAGCTACGGTCTAGTCCGTAATGCCGCCGGGACGTTTGTAAAGGCAGACTTCAATACGGTTTCCGAAGCGGCGGCGGGCGCGGCCAAGAATATGCCGGATGATTTCCGGGTATCGATTACGAATGCGCCTGGTAAGAACGCCTATCCGATCTCGACCTTCACTTGGTTGCTGATTCCCAACAAATTGGACGGGGCTAAAAAGGCCGCTGTCACCGGCTTCCTGAAGTGGATGTTGAGCACCGGACAACAGGATACACAGGCAATGTTTTACTCGCCTCTGCCCAAGCCCGTCGTAGCGAAGGAAGAGAAACAAATCGGCTCGATCCAGTAGAAGATCTCCATGGGCCAGGTTGCAATCGTCGCCGTCCCGCCGTCGCGAGCGCAGAGTTTCACAAAACGTCTGCGGGAGGGTGATCAGATCGCGCATTTGATTACTCTGATTTTCGCGGCCAGTATTCTGCTAATGACCGTATTCCTGGTCTATGAATTGTGGGTACACTCCGCGCCTTCCCGTGCAAAGTTTGGACTTGGATTTCTGTTTTCGCAGACCTGGGATCCGGTCGCCGAAAAGTTCGGAGCGTTGCCTTTCATCTATGGAACCGTGCTCACCTCCGTTCTCGCGCTGTTGATCTCGGTGCCTTTGGGCGTTGGCGCGGCCATCTTCCTATCCGAACTGGCCCCGCCGCGGATCTCCAGCGTTCTGACATTTCTCGTGGAACTCCTGGCCGCCGTGCCTAGCGTAATTTTTGGGTTGCTTGCGATTTTCACGCTGGTGCCGCTGCTGCGGCAGTACGTCGAACCTTTCTTGAAAAGAACGCTCGGCTTCCTGCCTCTATTCCAAGGCCCGGCTTACGGCGTCGGTTACCTGGCTGCGGGCGTGATTCTGGCGATCATGACATTTCCCTTCATCATTTCCATCTCGCGGGAGGCACTGCTGGCCGTTCCGCGCGAACAGCGCGAGGCCGCCCTGGCCGTGGGCGCAACCAAATGGGAGTCAACCTGGAAGGTGGTGGTTCCGTTCGCGCGTCTCGGCATCATCGGGTCTGTCTTTCTGGCGCTGGCCCGGGCGCTGGGAGAAACCATGGCCGTTACAATGGTGATAGGCAATGACACCGCCATGCACGCCTCGCTGCTGGCGCCAGGCTACACGATCGCGGCCCTCATCGCCAACCAGTTCACCGAGGCGACTGGCGACGTTTATCCGGCTGCGCTGATCGAACTGGGATTGGTTCTATTTTTCCTTACGATGATTCTTAATGCTTCGGCGCGCTTGCTGATTTTGGCAACGACTGCGAAAGGGTCCAGGACCGAATGACGAGCACCGGCCGTAGAAATGCCGTCAATAACGTTATGCTGGCGCTCACGGGTCTCTGTACTGTGTTGACCGTATCGGTGCTGTTCCTGATCTTGGGATTTCTGTTATGGAATGGCTGGCGGTCGCTGGACTGGAATTTTTTCACCAAGCTGCCGCTGCCGGCCGGAGAACCAGGCGGAGGAATGGCCAATGCGATTGTTGGTAGCGGCATCATGATTCTCATCGCCGTATTGATTGGCGTTCCCGTAGGGTTCCTGGGCGGAATTTATCTGGCCGAGTTCGGTGGAGGAACTTTGCCTTTTCTGGTGCGCTACACAGCCGATTTGTTGAATGGCGTGCCCTCCATCGTCATTGGAATTTTCGCCTGGACCGTCGTGGTGGTGCCGATGCACCACTTCTCCGCCTGGGCGGGAGGCTTCGCCCTGAGCCTGATGATGATTCCGATCGGCCTGCGCAGCACCGAGCAATTCTTACACGCGGTGCCGAATCCGCTTCGGGAAGGCTCCCTTGCATTGGGCGCCAGCAAGACCCGCACTATTTTCTCGGTGGTGGTGCCGGCCGCAAAACAGGGCATCCTCACTGGAATGATTCTCGGCGTCGCCCGTATCGCCGGTGAAACCGCCCCGCTGTTGTTTACTAGCTTCAACAATCAGTATTGGTCAGACAAACTAGGCGAGCCGACGGCTTCCCTGCCGTTCATGATCTACTACTTTGCCGTTTCACCCTACGAGGACTGGCACCGCCAGGCTTGGGCCGCGGGATTGGTGCTGCTAGCTCTGGTGTTGATCGCCAATATCGCCGCCAGATGGATTCTTTCACGGGGCGTTTCAATCCAGAGAGGCTAAGCTGGATATGGGTGCCGCGCCAGAACGAGCCAAGATGAGCCAACCGATCCTGCCTGTCAAAGTGTCATCCGGCAAGAGCGAGGGCACATCGAAGCCCAAACTGCAGACCGTCCAGTTGAATTTCTTCTACGGCAATTTCCAGGCGCTTCACGATATCAACCTGGCGATTCCCGAGAAACGCATCACCGCTTTGATTGGTCCGTCGGGCTGTGGCAAATCCACGTTTCTTCGAACCTTGAATCGCATCAACGAGACCGTCAAGAACGCTCGCCATGAAGGGCAGGTTTTGCTCGATGGCCAGGATGTACACGAGATGGATGTCACCGGGCTGCGCCGTCGCGTCGGCATGGTTTTCCAAAAGTCGAACCCGTTTCCCAAGTCGATTTTCGAGAATGTCGCCTTCGGCGTTCGAGTGAATGGACTGGCCGGGCGGCAATCCATCAGCGAGGTGGTGGAACACAGCTTGCGGCGCGCGGCCCTGTGGGATGAAGTGAAAGATAAGCTGCATCAATCGGCTTACAGCCTGTCTGGGGGGCAGCAGCAGCGGCTGTGCATCGCGCGAGCCCTGGCGGTTGATCCCGAGGTCCTGCTGCTGGATGAGCCATGCTCGGCGCTCGATCCCATCGCCACCGCCAAGGTTGAAGACTTACTTTTCAGTCTCAGGGATCAGTGCACACAGGTGATCGTGACGCACAACATGCAACAGGCCGCGCGCGTGGCGGAATCCACGGGTTTCTTTTTGCTGGGGAGATTGATTGAATTCGATAAGACCGAAACCATTTTTAAGGCGCCGGCCCGCAAGGAGACCGAGGATTACATCACCGGACGATTCGGTTAGACTGGGAGCGGTTAAAGGAGAACTTTGATCCACTTCAGGGAAGAACTTGACGAGTTGCAGAGGCAGCTGCTCGAAATGGCTGGCTTGGTGGAATCCGCCATCCATCAAAGCATCGACTCGCTGGCGCAGCGCGATGAGCAGGCGGCCAAGGAAGTGTTGTGGAAAGAGGCCCTGATTAATCAAAAAGACATCGAAATCGATGAATTCGCCACGCGCCTGCTGGCGCTTTACCAGCCCATGGCCAGAGACATGCGCTTCCTGACCGCAGTGATCAAGATGAACGGTGACCTGGAACGTATGGGCGACTTGGCCGTCAATATCACCCAGCGCGCGCTGTCGCTCATGCACGACGCGCCGGTGAAGCCTTTGGTCGATATACCGCGCATGGCCAGCCTGGCCGAAGGCATGGTCCGCAACAGCCTGGATGCGCTAGTAAAGCGCGATGAAGTTCTAGCGCGCAACGTCCTGCTTTCCGACGACGAAGTGGACCGTCTTCGCGACGCCGTGTATAAGGAACTGGTCGCCTTCATGCAAGAGGAGCGAACCACCATTCCCCGCGCCGTGGATCTGATGTTCATCGCCCACAACCTGGAGCGCATTGCCGATCACGCCACCAATATTGCCGAGGACGTTCTGTTTCTAATGAAGGGCATCGATGTCCGCCATCACGCCGAGGAGCGCCGCCAGGCTACGCAAGCGAAGTTCGTAGAGCCGCACGCCGAGGAACCTCTACAATAAGTGGATTGGAACCGATCTCCCACTACTACTATTCCCATCGGCTGAAGCTGCAGTTTTGGGATTGGGGACAAAATGGAAAGCCGTCTCTTTTGCTGGTCCACGGCGGGCTTGATCACGCCCGCAATTGGGATTGGGTAGCCCGCTCCCTGCGGGAACATTTCCACGTCTATGCCATGGATCTACGCGGGCACGGCAACAGCGCCTGGGCTCCCGGCGCGCTGTATAGCATCGCCGAGCATGTGCTCGACCTCTCGGCGCTGGCGGATGTCATCGCCGATTTTCCGATCTATCTAATCGGCCATTCTCTGGGCGGCATTCTTACACTGCTATATTCGGGCATTTATCCGGATCGCGTGCGTAAGACCGTCTCCATCGAGGGCCTCGGATTGCCGATTACACATCGCGTCCACAAACCAGCGCCGGAACGATTTCGTTCCTGGATCGCCAATGTCCGCCAAGCCGAGCGTCGCGAGCCGCGCAGTTATCCGAACCTGGAATCGGCCGTCGCGCGCATGAAAGAGGCCAATCCACGCCTTTCCGACGAGGTGGCCCGCCATCTCACCCTGCATGGCACGAATTGGAACTCGGATGGCTCGCTAATTTGGAAGTTCGACAACTATGCGCGCATTTTTCCGCCCTATGGTCATCACCTCGAGGACTTCCGCACCGTGTTAGGCGAGATTGCCTGTCCCGTGCTTCTGTTTTGGGGAATGGAGAGCTGGGCGCAAGATCCGGAAACCGACGGCCGGGCGTCCCTTATCAAGAATCATCGCCTGGTCAAGGTTCCGGGGGCCGGACACTGGGTCCATCATGATCGCCTCGATCTGTTTTTGCACGAAACTGAGCGTTTTCTGCTCGAAAATTGATCGAAAAGTAGGCCTTAACGAGGCCTTCTGGATATGCTTCAATACGGATAGGAGGAGGTGCCCATGCGAAGCCTATCCTGTTTTCTTGCTCTTACGTCGTTTGTGGCCGTTTCCACGGCGGCGGATTTCAACACCGGCTTGGCCGCTTACAACAAGGGCGATTATGCTACCGCCGTAAAGGAGTGGCGCCCGCTGGCGGATCAGGGTGTGGCCGCCGCCCAGTTCAACCTCGGCTTGATGTATTACGACGGTCACGGGGTGCCCCTGGATTTTGCACAGGCTGCAGAGTGGTTCACCAAGGCCGCCGAGCAGGATTACGGCAAGGCACAATATGACCTGGGCGCCATGTACGGCATCGGCAAAGGCGTCAGGCGCGACTACGTTCAAGCTTACAAATGGCTCAACCTTTGCGCGGCCAAAGGGGAGGCCCGATGTGCGGAGCAGCGCGACCTCGTCGCTAAGAAGCTCAAAGCGTCCCAGCTCACCACGGCCCAGCGGATGTCGTCAGAATTCACGAAAAAAGAACCCGGGAAGTAAAGATCAACGACGCACTGTTCTACGCCCTAACATTCCCAGGCTGCCCAAAAAGGCGATCATCGCGCCTAGGGTGAGCCATAGAGCTAGTTGGAATTCGTTGGCCCCGTCGAACTTATAGCTGGACAGGAAGAACCCTCGGACCAGTATCACCAGTACGAACAGGCACCACAGTGGAAATATCCACCGCAATCTGCTTGCAGCCAGCAGTACCGACGCCAGCCCCACGATGCCGACCATCAGAATGATCCACTTCAGCATCACGCCTTCCCAGAAGCGCGTCCCGACTGCGAAACTGTTGGAACCGCTCATCCATGCCACAATTCCCAAGCCAATCAGGAAAAGCGACAACGCCAGCCCAAACAAGCAGGCGAAGACGCGCAGCAGGAATCCCAAAGCGCTTCTCAAGGTCTTCCGTCACAGAGCATGAGATAGTGATTGTAACAAGCTGGCTATATTACGGCAGAAGCAAGGTTGCCGGCGTACTTGTCCACCAGATCCAAAAGATCACTGGCACAGATTGGCTTCGAGATATAACCGTCCATGCCCGCGGCGAGGCATCGTTCCCGGTCACCCTTCATGGCATGAGCGGTCATGGCGATGATCGGCAGGCGCCGGTCCGTACCCAGCTCATTTTCACGAATGGCCGCGGTCGCTTCGAAGCCATCGACCTCGGGCATTTGGACGTCCATCAGGACCAGATCGAACGACTGCCGCCGGAGAATTGAGAGAGCTTCTTGACCATTGCCGGCGACAATAACGCTATGTCCCGCCTTTTGGAGTATGCTGCGGGCGACGTGCTGGTTGATGACGTTATCCTCTGCTAGAAGAATACGCGCCGGCGCGCCGTGGCGGAGTTCTTGAGGCAGACGCCGTGCCGGGGAAACAGGCGCGCTGATCTTCTCGATCGTCGACCGATTCGTCAGCGCCCTGGTCAACGCTCTAAGAAGGTCTGATCGCCGAACGGGCTTGTTGAGGTAGGTGGCAATACCCAGTTCGCGACAACGGCCCAAATCACCCTCCCGTTCGCCAGAGGTCAACATCAGGATTACAGCATCCGCAAGATGTGGCGGGCCCGCCAAGTGTTCGGCCAGTTGAAATCCATCCATTTCGGGCATGTGGACGTCAGACAGGACCAGGCTAAGGGGATGACCGGCTTCCGAAGCATCGCGCATCTGGCGCAGCGCCTCCGGACCGCTTTCGGCCGTACTTGGAATCATCCCCCACATTCGCGTGAGATCAGCCAGTATTCGGCGATTCGTGGCATTGTCATCGACAATCAACACGCGGACGCCGGCCAGCGCGGTCTCGCTCACCGGCTCTGGCGCCGATTCGCTGGTTATGCCAAGCCGTGCCGTGAAATGGAAACAACTCCCCTGTCCCAAACTGCTTTCCACCCAGATCCGGCCATGCATGGCCGCGACCAGACGCGCTGAGATAGTGAGCCCCAGTCCCGTGCCACCGTATTTTCGAGTGGTCGAACCATCCACTTGAGAAAACGCGTCAAAGATGAGCTTTTGTTTTTCCTCTGGAACGCCTATTCCGGTATCGCGGACCCGAACATGCAGCTCCGCCTGATCCTCAGACCGGCCGTCGATTGCGATCTCAATTGCTACTTCGCCCGCATCTGTAAACTTGATGGCGTTGCCTGCGAGATTCACAAGAACCTGCCGGATTCGCAACGGATCGCCTATCAAGCATGCGGGCACATCCGGGCCGATCTCACACAGCAGCTCCAGGCCTTTTTGTTGGGCCCGCAGCGCCAGGGCCCGTTCTGTCTCCTCCACCAGATCACGGAGATTGAAGCAGATTGGATCCAGCTCAAGATGCCCGGCCTCAATCTTCGAGAAGTCCAGAATGTCGTTGATGATGGTTAACAGCGAGTCCGCCGAGGTCTTGACAATGTTCAAAGCCTCTTTCTGGTCGCCGGACAGGTTGGTATCCAGGACCAGTTCGGTCATGCCCAGGACTCCGTTCATCGGAGTGCGGATCTCGTGGCTCATGTTGGCTAGGAACTCGCTCTTGGCGCGGCTGGCCGCCTCGGCTTTATCTTTGGCTTCCAAAAGTTCCGAATTGGCCTGGACCAGGTCCGCAGTGCGAGCAGCTACATCGTGTTCCAGGCGCTGCTGGTGTCCCAGAAGCTCCGCGTCGCGGTGCCCGATCTCCTCCAACATCCCATTAAAAGCGTCCGTGAGTTGCCCCAGGTCATCATCGGCGAGCTTGGTAGCACGTGCGGCATAGTCTCTTCGAGTCGATACTCGCTTCGCTGTTTCGCCCAGATGCGCTATGGGCTGAGCGATGCTGTGCTGGAGTTTGGAAGACAGCACGAATGCGATTAGACCAGCGAAGAGCAGGATGATTACGACGATGCCGCAGAATTGCTTGACCTGCGCATAGAACTCTCCCAGGTCCGATTCCATATAGATGGCGCCGACAGGCTGGTTTCGGAGCCGAATCCTCTGAAATATCTTGAGACGGCCATTTTCGAACCAACTTATGTCGCGACCCGCGCGTGCAGCAGGCGGCTTGGCAGACTCCGCACCGCGGCGGTATTGGCTGAACACTTGGCCATCCGCGGCTTAGAGGTAGGCGCACAGGATGGATCGTTTGGCCACCAGCCCGGACAGCAGTTCTTCGGCAGCCTTTGGATCGTTGAAGCTCAAGGCTGCCGTGCTATTGGAACCAAATATCTCCGCCAGCACGGTCAGGTCGTTCCGAGTCGAGTCGCGGACCACGTAATAATACGCCATAACTGTGCCGAAGGCGAATGTCAGGGCGGCGATTCCAGTAATCAATGTGAGCAGATGGAGCTTGTACTTGATCGGAAGGTTACGATAAGAAAAATTTCTAAGCATCGCACTTTACTTCTTGACGACCGCAGCCAAACTCAACAGCTTGGAGCTGATGTGAAGACCTTGCCCCTGTGCGGCTGCCACATTGATTTCGAAGCGCACTCTGCCACCTTCCAGTTTCAAATTGATGGCCCCGCCGTCACCGGCGAACCCGGGTGTGTCGCCGACGGTCAAGACCCCGGTCGATTCCTTGGGGTGAGAACGGAAGCCTTTCATGGCAGAAGCGCCGACAAATAGAATCTGGCAGTCACAAGGCCCCTGGCCAATTGCAATCTGACGAATGATGACCGGCCTGCCGTCGATAGTATTTCCGTTCACGGTCTCCCGTAAGGCATCGGCCATCTGATCCTGTCCCACGACACAAATCACGAGCGGTTCATCCGGTGTCTTGAAAGCCTCTGCAGGCCACTGGATGAACTTTGCGAAATTAAAGACAAAAGCGGCTTTGACGTGGTATTCGTCGACGGTCTGCGCCGGCGCATTGGTGGCGACGAGCAAGGCGGCTATCACCAAAGACGATCTGCATCCAGGAGATTTTCGCATTATCGTGCTCTCAAAATCGGAATGTGACCTTGCCGGTAACACTCCGCTGGGCGAGGCTATGTAACACGGCGAAGGCGTCATGATACTCCGCGTGCCCGCCCGACTGCAGGTTCTGTCCGGCGATGCTGAATTCGAGCGATTCTCCGATCCGCCATCCCAAGCGGGTGTCGACCCGCAGATAGCTTGGCGTTGCTCCGCTGCCCCCATCCACCAATTGCCCGACGTGATAAAGCGCCATATCCCACTCCACCCGGTGCGTCAGATTTAACAGGGAATGGAATTGAAACTGATGCTTGGGCGATTCGTAAGCGATGGCCCCGGCATTCGGATCCTGACTGGTCGAGTCGCCCGCCACGTGCATTTGCAGGTAGGAATAACCTGGGCTGACCTGCCAGCGATGATTCACGTTCCAAGTGGCGAAGACCTCAGCGCCGTAGTTGTGCGCGTGTGCCCGGTCGTCGAACAGAAAGGGAATGACCAAGTAAGGCGCTCCGGCTCCGGGAGACCCTGCCGATTCGAAAAATGGCTGAAGCGGTTCTTGTGTCTGTAGCCCGTAATAGTAGCTCGAAAATGCGGCTATATCCAAAGAAAGTTGCTTGCTGATCTGAGCGCGATATCCCAGTTCAAAACCGTGCAACCGCTCCGCCTTTCGGTGAGTATTCCCCAAAAGTTCCACGACTCCGAGTGCGGTTCCCACTGGGATCACAGCGACATCGACGTCCAGATTGAAGTCCGCTCGCGATGGTTGCCGGATCGCTCTGGACGCGGACGCCCAAAAGGCTTGCCGAGCATTAAAATTCCAGACCAGTTGCGCGCTGGGTTCATATTCAAATCCGGTATAGGAGTTGTGCTCGAACTTGGAGCCTAGAATGAGCGACAACGAGTTGGTGAGCCGGATATCATCTTGAACAAACGCGCTGAAGAGGTTGTCGCGGAACCGGGCCGGGTCGTAGGCGATAGCGTATCCGGGCGTCGTGTGGTCGCTGGTGGTGCGGTAACCGAGGCCCCAGACAATCTCCTGCCGGGATCCGACTGTCAGATGATGCTGGAAGTCGAAATCCAAGGTGCTACGGGTCTCGCTCAACGCTCTGTCAACCCGGTGGTAGCCGTCGTAATAAACCTGGAGCGTTGTATCCGAACCATTCGCAAGCGTGTGGTTCCAACGTCCCAAGATATCCCCGGCGCCGACGGTAATCGTGTCGTCAATAATTGCTTCGCGAGGCAGTTCGTTGAAGAACAACGTATCAATCGTCTGTCCTTCGCGCGACTCAAAGAGATCGCCTTGCACCGTCAGCGTGTCGCGCGGTGAAAGATCCCAGTCCGTTCGGACCCCACCGTGTAACTTATGCCATCCATCCGCTACCGACTCGCCGCTCGGCGAAGGTGAATTTCCAATATTCTCGTAGCTTCCGAATACCCGGTATGCGCCCTTCAGTCCAATCGTCCCTCCGTCTTGAAGCAATCCGCGCGCAGATTCCCGGGAACCCGCGCTGACGCTCGCCAGGCCTCCCTGGGTCGCCTTGGCGCTCTTGGTGATGATATTGATAACTCCATTGACGGCATTGGCTCCCCACACCGTGCCTCCAGGGCCGCGAAGCACCTCGATGCGGTCGATGTCTTCCAACGGCACATCCTGCTGGTCCCAATTGACGCCAGAGGTGAGCGGGGAATAGACGCTCCGGCCGTCGATCAATACCAGCACCTTATCTCCGTACCGGTCCGTGAAGCCGCGAATACTGATCGCCCAGATGTTGGCATCGAGCTGTGCGACGTGTATTCCAGGGACCATGCGCAACAGATCGGGAATGTTCGTGGCGCCGGAGCGCCGAATGTCTTCCTGAGAGATCACGAAAACTGCGGCTCCTGCCTGGGACAGTTTCTGCTCTTTCTTGGATACCGACGTAACCTGGATGTTCATGAGATCTTCCAGGCTGGTCTGTGCAAGATCGTTGACCGCAGGGGTTTGAGCCGGGCTCAACGCGACGGTAGTGCAAAATACGATCGCAATTCGCAGTCTCATCCCGCGTCTACGGGCGCTCGGCGACGAGTCCGTGTATGACTTGGGCTTGCGGGATAACCCGCGCCTGATGGGTGGTTCAAACGTTGGACGCATAACCTCTGCAATCCTCTTCGACCAAGTAGGGCCCTTTCATCCTGTCGGGACTAAAGTTTTAAGGCATTCCTGTAGGCCATACGGGCAAGGTCAGCCCGAAAGGGGGAGCGTGCGGGGTCGAGACTCCAGTCTTCCCTAAGGTCAGGGCGTGGCGGGATCGGTATAGACAAGTCGTAGCGCTAGCCGCTCGTCCACAGTTATCCTAGAGATAGATGGCATTTCGTTTAGAAGTCGATTACCGGCCGCGCGGCGATCAGGTCGCCGCCATCGATCAGCTCTTCCGTGGCGTGATCGACGGGGAACAGCACCAGGTTTTGTTGGGCGTTACAGGCTCCGGTAAAACTTTCACGATGGCGCAGGTCATTGAAAAGACCGGACGTCCCGCGCTGGTCCTGGCCCACAACAAGACTCTGGCGGCGCAGCTTTATCACGAGTTCAGGTCCTATTTCCCATCCAACGCCGTGGAGTATTTCGTCAGTTATTACGACTACTACCAGCCGGAAGCCTACATGCCTTCCGGAGACATCTATATCGAAAAAGAAGCGACCATCAATGACGAGCTGGACAAGCTCCGTTTGTCCGCCACCCGGTCATTGTTCGAGCGCCGCGACTGCATAATCGTCGCCAGCGTTAGCTGCATCTATGGCCTGGGCTCGCCGGAAGCCTATTACGGAATGCTGCTGATGCTCGAAAAAGGGCAGAAAATCTCGCGCCAGCAGATCTTGTCGCGGCTGGTCGAGATCCTGTACGAGCGCAACGACAACAATTTCAGCCGTGGCACATTCCGCGTGCGGGGCGACGTGATTGAGGTCTTTCCTACCTACGACGATTACGCCTATCGCATCGAGCTATTTGGCGATCAGATCGACAGCCTGAGCCAGATCGATCCGCTGCTGGGGCAGGTGCGCCAAACGTACCTGCGGCTGCCGATCTATCCAAAAACGCATTATGTGATGACGCCGGAGACCCGCGAACAGGCGCTCCACAGCATTGAGCGCGAGCTGGGGGAATGGCATCAGGAACTCGAGAAGCAGGGCAAGCTGGTGGAAGCTCAGCGCCTTTACCAGCGCACCATGTTCGATCTGGAAATGATACGGCAGATCGGATATTGCCACGGAATCGAGAACTATTCGAGGCATTTTTCCGGACGGCTTCCGGGCGAGGCTCCGCCTACATTGCTCGATTATTTGCCGCACGATCATTTGATCTTTATCGACGAGAGCCATCAAACCATTCCGCAACTGCGCGGCATGTACCATGGCGACCGGTCGCGCAAGGAAATTCTGGTCAACTACGGATTCCGCCTCCCAAGCGCGCTCGATAACCGACCGCTTACCTTCGAGGAGTTCGAGAACCGGGTGAATCAGGTCCTCTATATTTCGGCTACGCCCGGCCCTTATGAACTGACCAAGTCCGCTGGCGTTGTAGTGGAGCAGATTATTCGACCCACCGGCCTGGTGGATCCCCAGGTGGAAGTGCGGCCCATCAAAGGCCAGGTGGATGACCTACTGAATGAAATACGAAAGCGCACGGAAAACAACGAACGAGTGCTGGTAACAACCTTGACCAAGCGCATGGCCGAGGACTTGTCGGAATACTACACCGAAGTCGGCGTACGCTGCGCGTATCTGCATTCTGAAATCGCCGCGCTGGACCGCATGAAGATCCTGCGCGACCTGCGCCGCGGAGAGTTTGACGTGCTGGTGGGAGTCAATCTCCTGCGTGAGGGTTTAGACTTGCCGGAAGTATCGCTGGTGGCGATCCTGGATGCCGATAAAGAAGGCTTCTTGCGCTCCACCGGCTCGCTGATTCAGACTATGGGCCGGGCCGCGCGCCATCTCAACGGCCGGGCAGTCCTGTACGCCGATGTATTTACCGACAGTATGCGCCGCGCCATCGATGAAACCAATCGCCGCCGCGCCATCCAGCAACAGTACAACGAGGAGAACAACATAACCCCCCAATCCATTATTAAGCCGATCGATATGAGTCTCGTGGCCATCGCTGAAGGCGATTACGTCACGGTTCCGGTGGAGCCGGAGGACCCAATCGAAGAAATGACTCCCGAGCAGCGCGAAAAGTTCATCGGTGAACTGGAAGCAAGCATGCGCGCCGCCGCCAAGAAGTTCGAATTTGAAAAGGCGGCTGAGCTTCGGGATCGGATTAAAATGCTGAAGTCTTTTGGGGTGTATGAAGAGAGTAAAGCCAGTAGCGTTGGTCGGCGCGGGTAACTTTACCGACTCTCCCCTGACGAGATTTCTGCGGTTTTCCGATCAGCTCGGACCGGTAAAATCGCCGTCGTACCGGCTGGCCAGCAGGATCTCCAATATCTTCCGCTCCGGACATCCCGTAAAAGACTACGCGGAGCTGGACGCCTGCCGGCTCATCCTGGTATGCGTGCCCGATCAAACGCTGTCGAAAGTTGTCTCCGAGATGGCGGCATCGGGAATCTCCTGGCGCAGCAAAGCGATCGTGCTGTGCAGCATGTGGCTTGACAGCAGCCATCTCAGCGAGCTCTCCGCTCGCGGCGGTTCGATCGGCTCACTTAGTCCGATTCCGGGATTCGAGGGTCTGGAGGATTTCCGTTACCTCATTGAGGGCGACAAGCTTGCGATCTTGGAGGCAAAACGTCTGCTGGCGCAACAGAAACAACGCGTGATCGCGATCGAACGCTCGCTGAAGCCTTTCTATCTTGCAGCTTTGACATGCACTGGGGATTTGCTGTTTGCATTGATGGTCGCGGCCTCGGGATCTTTGCGGCATGCCGGCTTGTCTTCGCCGGTATCGGCCGCGATCCTCGAAAGACAGTTTGGAAAAGCGCTCCGTTCCTACTTGAAATCCGGGCGAAATTTCAGCCCGGCGCCGCGCGATCTTTCCAGGCAGTTGCACGCCTTGTCCGCCGCCGACCCAATGCTAGCCCAATACATAGAACAGAGCTGCCGCATTTCCTCGCGGCTGCTTGCCGAACAGGCCCCGGATGATTCAGCTACGAAACTTTACGCACGCAAATTCGCTGCCGATGCCGGTCGCTAGCAAGCGCTCCTTTCGATCTTCCAGAAGTCGAGCGGTCCAATCCGTGAGTCCGCCGTCTGTGATCGGATAACGATTACCATCCGGCGCCATAGGCGATATTCGCAAACACACGCCTTGGTAGTAGGACAGGCCTTCCAACCGCGCCAGGTTGAAGCGAAACCGGGCATCCGGAAACTCGTGACGCAGCTTATCGATCAATTCGGTTTTCAAACGCGCTAGCCGAAAATGAGGTGTCCCGTGCGGTAATTCCCGCGCCGGATCCTCGATCGCCTCCGGCAACCGGACACCACGCTCGGACAGGAATCGCTCCGATCCGCCCAGGACATGCGCGCGAACAGCACTCCGCAGTTCTCCGAGGTCGATCCTGGACTCGCGCAGAAGAGCCTCGACTACCAACGTATCTGAAATCTCCACCAGCGGCTCGCGGAAACTGAAGCCCTGTTCGTTGAGAGCGGCGAAGAGCCGCAGATAGAAACGAATGTGCTCGCCCAGATGCTGGATCTCGAAGGAATGGGACCCCGTATCGCGGCCGGATGTAACCAGAGCGAATAGCCGAAAGTGGGGTGCGTAACCGGGTTCGTCGAATGGTTGCAGACGAACCAGTCGTTGACTACAGCACAAACGAACCGCCTCGCCGCCGGCACGCGTTTGGCCTTTGCGCCTGCGCCAGCACTCCAGCGCCAGGGCGGTCGTGGGATCGCCGAGCACTTCCGCATTGCGGATGGTCGTCAACACATTGTTTTGGTCGATCCCTCCCAAGACATGATTCAGCCCCAAAGGACCTACCGGCGCGAGCTCAATCGCGTCGAACTCGTCAGCAATCTGGAAGGCGGTCCGATCGAACTGGTTGAGCGTCCGCGCGTCCACTTTCGACGAAGCCACCAATCCTCGCTCAGCGCTCCGGCGAAGATCCGACTCAGTGGATTCGGCGGTGCGTGATTGGTACACGTGCATTAACAAAGACTGGAGGTCACTCAGCGCGATGTCCTCGGAAAGAGCCGGGAACAAGCGCGGAATCCCGGTTTCAGTGGCGATGCGCGCGACGATCTTGGACGGCATTAGGGTTAGGATAACGTGGCGCAGGTCTCCAACCTTGCGAAGGCGTTTCAGCGCCCCGTAGTCCTTTGGTACTCTGCGTGCTCTTTGACTTATAAGCTCCTAAGGTGAAGCACAGCGGCTGCGATGCCACTCGCGCCCGATATTACATAAGTCTTACAAAGCAAGACTCAAATGCCTGTTAGGTTGGGAGTGTACCTTCAATTCTTGGAGTTATTGTGAGCAGCGACGTCGTTAGCATACAGAATAATCAAAAACCGAATTGGACCATCTGCGTCGTTCTGGTGATCCTGCATCTTGGGGCACTTGCTGCCCTTTTCATGTTTAGCTGGCGCCTTTTGCTGGCCGCATTCTTACTTTATTGGGTCGGTGTCGGATTGGGGATCAGCATGGGTTATCACCGCCTGCACACCCACCGCTCCTACAAACTTCCCAGAGCCTTGGAGTATTTCCTGGCCGTTTGCGGAACCCTCACGCTGCAGGGAGGGCCGATTTTCTGGGTGGCGACGCATCGGATTCACCATCAGTTCTCCGACCGTCCCGGGGACCCGCACTCGCCTCACGACGGCGCCTGGTGGGCCCACATTGGCTGGCTTCTGGTTGGCGAATCCAAACACAACAACAGCAAGCTCATGGCCAAGTATGCGCCCGACTTGGCGAAGGATCGCTTTTACGTCTTGCTCAACGACTATCACTGGGTTCCGTTGCTGGTGCTGGCCATCGTATTGTTCGCCATCGGCGGGGTGCCGCTCGTGTTATGGGGCATTTTCGTTCAGATCGCCTTCGGGTTGCATGCCACGTGGGCGGTAAACTCGGCCACGCACATGTGGGGCGGACGGCGCTTCAAGACTCGCGATGACTCCCGCAACAATTGGTGGGTGGCGCTCCTCTCCTTCGGCGAAGGCTGGCACAACAACCATCACGCGCATCCCACTTCCGCGCGCCATGGCCTGGCTTGGTACGAATTCGATATTTCCTGGATCTCCATCCAGGTGTTGAAGTTCTTGGGCCTCGCGAAAGCAATTCGAGTCGCGAAAGTAAATAGCGTAGTGGCCGAACGCGAAGCCGCCTAGCCCGTTTGGTGCGGGCAAACACGATATACTTGGCAGGTCACGGCTTCCGATGATCGCAGGCCGGCGACCTGGAGCTAACCATGACGTCTCTATATCGTTATTTGATTGCCCTAATGCTGTTCGGCGCGTTGCCCGTTTTTGCGCAGCAGGCGCCCTCCGGCGGGCCCTACAAGGTCCTCAAAACAGCCAAGGTCGGGGGCGCCGGTGGTTTTGACTATGTGAACGCAGACGAGGCGGGCCGCCGGCTGTATGTTGCGCGCAGCGGCCAAGGCGCGCGAATCACTATCTTCGACCTGGACACGCTGGAACCCGTCGGCGAAATCCCCAATGTCGGCGCGCACGGCGCGGTTGTCTCCCCAAAAACCAATCACGGCTTCGCTAGCAGCAAGCCGGTAGTCATGTTCGACAGCAAGACGCTGGCGCCCATCAAGACCATTGACGTCGATGGCGGTCCCGACGGTATGCTTTACGACTCCTTCAACGATCGGGTGTACGTTCTCAGTCACCGGGCGCCGAATGCGACCGTGATCAATGCATCCGATGGATCGGTGGTGGGCACCATCGACCTGGGAGGCGCGCCGGAACAGGCCGCTAGCGATGGCAAAGGGCACATCTACGTTGATATTGAGGACAAGGGCAACATCGCTGTCGTCGATGCCAAGACGCTCACTGTGACCGCGCATTATGACCTGGAAGGAAAGGGCGGCGTATGCGCGGGCTTAGCGCTGGATGTGAAGAACAACATCCTTTTCGCCACTTGCCGCAACCCGCAAAATATGGTGATACTCAATGCCGCCGATGGCAAGATCCTGGATGCCCTTCCGATCGGCGTAGGCACGGATGGCGCAGTGTTCAATCCCAAGACCATGGAGGCGTTCAGCTCGCAGGGCGACGGAACACTTACCGTCATCAAAGAAAACAGCCCGACGAGCTTCGTAGTGGAACAGAACCTGGAAACGATGCGATCCGCCAAAACTCTGACGTTGGATGGCAAGACCAACCACATACTGCTAATCGCCGCTGAGTTCGGCCAGCCCGCGACGCCTCCCCCACCCGGCGGACGCGGCAGGGGACCGATGGTGCCGGATTCGTTTTCGATTCTGGTTGTAGGCAAATAGAACATAATCTCCCGGACAAATTCAGTAGCACGCCGCGACGGCGCGAAGAGTTTCGCGTTAGAATCTATGATTGTCTACAGATCAACTGCAGCCCTCTCGGGTTAGCCGGAGGAGTCTATTGACCCTGGCTGTTGCCGGTGCCTCGACCGCTACGCTCAGCTCGGTTCTGGCATCCCAGCGGGCCGTGAGTTCCGCCGCCGATATCACTTTGCGAATCGGTGAAATCGCTCTGGAAGTGGCGCCGGGCAGGTTCATCAAGACGCGGGCCTACAACGGGCAGGCCCCGGGTCCGCTGCTACGGATGACCGAAGGAAAACAAGTGACCGTGGATGTCATCAATCAAACCAAAGAGCCCGAGATGGTCCACTGGCACGGATTCCAGATTCCTCCCGAGGTCGACGGCGCGCACGAAGAGGGAACTCCGATGGTGCAGGGCATGGATCATCGCAGGTTCGTGTTCACGCCGCGCCCTACGGGCACTCGTTGGTATCACACTCACGCCATCGCGGGGCACAATCTGCAGCGGGGCACTTATTCGGGGCAATTCGGAATGGTAGTAGTTGAACCGCGTACCAACCCGGCCCGCTACGAGTTGGAAGTCCCGATCGTGCTGCACGAATGGGACGGGTATTTTTCTGCAGAAAACGCCATGGATGTCGAATACAACATTTATTCCGTGAACGGAAAAATGCTGGGAGCCGGCGAGCCAATCCGTGTAAAGAGCGGCCAGCGTGCTCTGCTCCGTGTTTTAAACGCCAGCGCGAACAGGCAGCATCGCATTGGGTTTGCCGGACACACTTTCGAGGTGATTGCCCTGGACGGGAATCCAGTCAAGACCCCGCGCAGGGTGCCGGTGCTCGATCTATCGCCGGGTGAAAGAGTGGATGCCATGGTGGAGATGGATTCGCCGGGAGTCTGGATATTGGGAGAAGTCGACGACAGTCAGCGCGCGTCAGGCGCTGGGATTGTGGTCGAGTATGGAGGCGCGACCGGCACTCCGCAATGGATTGCGCCGGCGCCCTTCACCTGGAGCTATGCGATGTTCGGAGGCCAATCCGAACGACCGGAACCGGCATTGATCCATTCTTTGGTGTTCGAGCGCAGATTCGACGGCCACGGCTGGTCGATCAATGGAAAACCGTTTCCCCAGACCGATCTCATCCCGGCGGTGTTGGGGCGCGCAAACCGTCTGATCTTCGACAATCGCACGGATATGGCTCATCCTGTCCACCTCCACCGGCACACTTTTGAGATCACGAAATTCGCGGGCGAGCCCAGCTCCGGTGTCTTCAAGGACGTGGTGATGGTTCCGGAGATGAAAACGGTGGAAGTGGATTTCCTCGCGAACAGTCCCGGCCCGTCGCTGTTTCACTGTCACCATCAATTCCACATGGACTTCGGGTTCATGGCACTGATGAAGTACTAGCATCCTGTCGATTTGACGACCTCTCCTGCCAGCCTGACTGTGCCACAATGAGCGTCTTATGGGATTGAATGGACGTGTCGCGCTCGTTACGGGCGCCAGCCGAGGTTTAGGAAAAGCAATCGCTTTGTCGCTCGCAGAGGCGGGCGCGCGCGTTGCCTTGGTGGCGCGCGATGTTGAGCAGCTTAATGCAGTCGCCAATGAAGCTCGGCGGTCGGGCGCGCAAGCCGAAATTTTCCGCACTGATATCTCGGACGAGTCGCAGGTGTGCGAACTTGAGCGAAATGTCCTGGCCAAGTTCGGACCCGTCGACATCCTGATCAACAATGCCGGAATCAACGTGCGCAAGTTATGCGTCGACCTGACCTTGCCGGACTGGATGAGCGTGCTCAATACCAACCTGACCAGCGCGTTCCTGATCTGCCGCTCGTTTGTGCCGCACATGCAAGGCCGCGGCTACGGGCGTATCATCAACATCGCGTCCATCATGGGCCACATCTCCGTGCCGATGCGCACGGCCTATTCTTCCAGCAAGGCTGGTATGCTCGGCTTCACGCGCGCGCTGGCGCTCGAGCTGGCTGGCGACAGCATTACGGTTGTTTCCATCAGTCCGGGACCCTTCGCCACCGAGATGACCATTCCGCTCATGACCAATCCCGAAATAAACGAGCAGTTCATGTCGAAAACTCCCATGCGGCGCTGGGGCAAGGCCGAGGAGATCGGCAAGCTGGCGCTATATTTGTGTTCGGAAGACGCCGGCTTCATTACCGGAACCGACATTGTGGTCGATGGGGGCTGGTGTGCTCAATAGAGGTGTCCTCAGTGGCCGCGTTCTCGCAGTGGCCGCGCTGTTGCTTGTATTAGCGGCTTGCCGAGGCAACCGGACCAAACGAATCGCGGTTGTTCCCAAGGCCAACTCGCATGTGTTTTGGGTGTCGGTGCACGCCGGCGCCGCGGCGGCCGGCCAGAAATTCGGCGTTGAGGTGCTGTGGAACGGCCCCGCGCAGGAAACCGAATACGATCGCCAGATGCAGATCGTCGATTCGATGATTGCCCAGCATGTCGATGGCCTCGCGGTGGCAGCAACGGAGCGCAAAGTGTTGAATCGATCCCTCGATCGCGCCGCAGAGCTGGGAATTCCCGTCACGGTCTTCGACTCCGGAGTCGATTCCACTAACTACCTGGCATTCATCGCGACCAATAACTACCAGGGCGGCCAGATGGCAGCGCGCGAACTGGCGCGCCTGGTGGGAGGCAAAGGAAAAGTCGCCATGGTTATGAACCTCCCGGGCAGCTTATCCACCGTAGACCGCGAGCGAGGTTTCGACGACGTCATCAAGTCGGACTTTCCCAAAATGGAGATCGTCGCTCGCCAGTTCTCCATGTCGGACCGCTCCAAAGGAATGGCCGCCGCCGAAAACATCCTGACCGCTCATGCCGATCTTAACGGCATCTTCGCTTCGTCGGAGCCTAGCAGCACCGGAGCCGCGCTGGCGCTCAAATCCCGGGGTCTCTCCGGAAAAGTGAAGTGCGTTGGCTTTGACGCCAGCGACAATCTGATCGACGACCTGAAAGATGGATCGATCCAGTCATTGGTTGTCCAAGATCCATTTCGGATGGGCTTCGAAGCGGTCAAGACCTTGGTGGACAAACTCAACGGCATCACGCCGCCCAAGCAGATCGACTTGCCGGCCCGCGTCGTCACCAAGCCCGATCTCGAAAAGCCCGAGATCCACGAACTGCTGTACCCCGACGTGAAGAAATATCTGGGCAGCAGCTAACAACGCTCCCTTTGGTCACGGCTCAGAATTGGGGTTTCGGCTCAGAACGGAAGAATCGCTTCCCGCTGTGGATCGAAATCGATCCGTCGCTTTGAATGGTGTCCTTGGCCCCGAGAATTCGAGAATAGGATGCCGCCGTCATAGCCGGCGCCCCGCGGAGCGAGCTCCGTCGCGCGATCTGGTCCGGATTCATTTGCGAATTATAGCGCCGCCGGGGCACTAGGTAAGCATGAAGAAAGTTTTCGCAGTTCTTTCGCTCCTGATTTGGTCCCTCGGCGGCTATGCCGGAACGCTGACCAAGTCTCACAGTCAAGGCAAGTTCAGCGATGAGGAGATCGAGGCCACTATAAAAGCCAAGCTCGCGAAATCGAAGATCGGTAAAGACGGCCTGCAGGTGCACGTGAAGAACGGGATCGCTACGTGGACCGGCAGCACTACTGTGATGCAACACAAAGGCGCGGCAACACGTATGGCCAAGACGGCCGGCGCCACTCAGGTTGTAAATAACATTAAAGTTTCGGCCGACGCGGGGGGCGCTCTAAAAGAGCAGCCCCGAAAAATCGAAGTTAAGACCAATTAAGTGGCACCGAGGCCTCTGGCTAACCCTGTTGCGCGGACTTCGCCTGCCGATCGGCAAGTTGCGCCCTGATAGCACTCATCCGTTCACGAGTTGCTGCAGTTCGCTTCCGGCCGTCGGGCGTCGCATCGACCAGCTTTTCAACATTGGCGGCAAATTGCGGGCCGTAGGCAGCTCGGATTTCACCCAGCAGCGGCTCAATTTTCGAGAAAACGCCGATATGCTCGCCGTTGCTGTCATTGAAGAATTCCAAGCTGACGGCTCCGTTGTTGACGAGTGCCGCGGCCATATCCCAATAGGTTATGACCATGCGCAAATGACCACTGTGCTCGCCAAACATCGTATTATTGACGTCTGCTATCGATTGCGGATTAAACTCGCGAAAGTACCAGTCGCGCGCCTTACGCATCGTCTCTTCGCGACGCAGTTCGTAAAGTTTGAGGATAAGACCAGCCTCTTCTTGTTTCGACATAAACCGAAATACTCCTTGTTGGTGTTAAGGCGCCAGGGGTGGCGCCATTTGGTTAGTGTAGCAGAGCGATCTTGGGGGCCAGCGCGATTAAGATGCCACCACGGACAGGAAGGGTATGGACTTCTTCGTCGTCGTTAGATATCTTGCGCTTTCGCTGTCGACCTGCAGCACCGTCGCGGCAATAGATCTAGTGACCCTTGGAAAGCAGTATCTCAAGGCCTATCAGGTCCTCTCTAATCGTGGCTTCATGGAACTTCGTTTTCGAAATCAACTTTTCAAATTCGGTCTTTGTGTAAGCGCGTTTCAGCAGCATGAAGCGAAACGTCAGCTTGGTGATGATCCCGTTGACGGCGCCGACGTTCATTTCATTCACAGCCTGGTTGATCGATTCCACCGACGCATCCCGGCGCAGATCGATAATCAGCGCTTGCCCACCGGGCTTCAGAACGCGGTACATCTCGTCGAGGGCGCCTTGCGGGTCACTGAAATTCTTGAAGGCCGCTCGACAGAGGAGAAAGTCAAATTTCCCATCCCGGAACGGCATGGCGGAGGCATTACCGCGGCGAAAGTCTATCTCGACATTCGCATCTGCGGCATTCGCGCGAGCTATTTCCACAAATGTTTCGCTTATGTCTAATCCTTTGATTCGATAGTCACCCAGCTTCGCCAATTCAATGGCGAAATACCCAGGTCCGGGAGCCACTTCCAGAACGCTACTTCGCGTTGAAATCTGTTGCGAGATGCGCCGGGCCAGAGCTTTAAAGTCATCCAGCGATTTCTTGGTGAGGGACGCGTACCACTTCGCTACGGAGCCCTCCATTCCCAAACCTTTATAAGGTTTTGCAGTTGATGAGGCCGGCATGAGAACTTCCTTTCTGTGGCGATCATAGGGGGTTTTCAGAACGTACTGAAGTCTCATTCGGCGAACACAAGCTGGAGATCGGCGAATGCACGTTTCTGCCAGCCGAAGCCCGTCGCGGGTGCCGAGATCTTGGTCTGTTAGCATGGCCACATGAAGCGATGGGCGCGGCGGCTACTTATCGGAGTGCCGATTGGATTGGTAGTCATCGTCGTGCTGGTCATTCTTACCTTGAACGTATATCTCGCCACTCTCCCGGCGGCCAAGACAGTGCGCTCACTGGGCGTGATTTCTATTCCGGCTCCCTTCCGCATCACACGCCCCTTCATCGATTACATGGAAGTTCACGGCCAGAGGCTGTATGTGGCATTCGCCAGTCATAATCTCGTGGGAGTGATTGATACGACTACCAACCGCGCCATTGGCACTGTCGAGGGCTTACCACGTGTTCACGGCGTGGCGATTGTACACGAGCGCGGTTTAGGGTTTGCAAGCGCTGGAGCGGACAACGTAGTGGGTGTTTTCAATCTCACGGACAACCAGCTTGCAAAGAAGATTCCCGGCGGCCTGGATCCCGATGCAATCATTTACGACGAAAAGCTCCATCTCGTCTACGCGGCCGACCACGACGGCAAGACGGGCATTTTAATCGATGCGCAAACTGAAGGCGTGGTGGCAACCATTGATCTTGGGGGCGAGCCCGAATTTTGCCAAGCCGATCCCGGGAGCGGTCTCATTTACCAGAATCTCGAAGATACCAGCGAAGTAGTGGTAATCGATCCGCAGATGCGAGCTGTCATCCGGCGGTACAAATTGGCGCCCGGCGAAGGACCGACCGGATTGGCGCTGGACGCTGTGAATCGCCGGCTGTTGTCGGCTGCGGGCAACAAGAAGCTGCTGGTTCTCAACTCCGATACGGGCGAGGTACTGGCGGACCTGCCAATTGGCCTTCTCGTGGACGGCGTCGCTTATGATTCCGGTTTAAAGCGGATCTACACGGCCAATGCTATCGGCACGATGACGGTGATTCAGCAGGATTCCGCAGACCACTATCGCGTACTCGAAAACGCGCCGACCCACTTCGGCGGACATTCGGTGGTGGTTGATCCGGCAACGCATCGTATCTACGTGGCTTATTTTGGACGGGTCGCTGTTTACGAACCTACGCCGCGTTAGAGGCGCCCGCTCCCGCGCCTCCGGCGATTTCGCGCGACTGCAACCCTTCCACCGGATGCGTCAACAGGTCCTGCGCGGCTCCTAAGAACCGAACGGTGTGCGGCAATTGTGCATGCAACTCAAACGCGGCTTCACCGGCCCATTCGGAATGAATCGCGAACAATGACGGCTCCCGGAGCGACTCAAACACATGGATAGCCAGGCAACCGATCTCAGCTCGCGTGGGGCCGACCACCTTCAGCAGCTCTTCGCGAAACGCCGCGGCTTTCCCTGGCTTAGGTTCAAGCCGGACGACAAAATGGATGGACATCGGATTATTGTCGACCTTCGGTCTCCAGCTTGCGCGCGCCGCCCAGGATGTCCGGCATGGCGTAATTGCCTTCGTGGCAGGCATACTCGTAAACCGGGCCGGCGGTGGCGAGAAACGGATACTCCAAGGTCCATGGCTTGGTGTACGTCGCGGGATCGTCGACCGTGGCCCGGTACAGGATGGTGTGGGCATCGACGCGCCGGAAGCGTTCGATCACGTGCAGGTTTTCCGACGATCCGCGAAACCTGGTTTTGCCGGTAAAGTTGGTGGTGTCGACAACCAGCGTATCGCCTTCCCAACGGCCAATCGAATCGCCCAGCAACTGGCGGATATCCGCGGGCTTGTGGGTTCCATTGATGCGGATCACGCGAATGTCGTGGACCATTTCGACCAGGATCATCACGGCATTTGGCGTTTGAACGATTTCGTAATTGTTGTTATACAGTACGGGCAGCATGGGCGGTCCGGAAGTCGAGCCAAATCCGATGATGCAGCGCTCGCTCAACGGCCGATCCTTCACGCTGTCATAGCGAGTGAACGCGCGCGACGCGCCGGACGTACGCTGTCGAGCCGCATCCGTAAGAGGTGGAATCTTGCCATCCGGCGGATCGATAATCAGCGAAGTGCGCTTGAGGCCGTCCACTCGTGCGAGCTGCGATCCACGGTCTACGAACAGGTTGTTATAGGCGCCGACACCAGGCCCGCCGGTGGCCTTGTTGAAGTTGCTCTCGACGTCGCTATCCAGAGTGTTGCTTTGGAGATCCTTTTTCTCGTACGTCTTCGCTTCAGCATCGGTGAGAGTCGCTTTGCCGGCCAGGTCGGCGGGCCGTTCGAGCGGAGTGAGCGTGGCATTGGTCCAGACACCTTGCAGATCGGGATGACCGTCCGGGGTGCGGGGAATGCTTTTGGTTTGCCCGGCAAGTGGCGCGATGGCCATAGCGAGGAATGCGATAGCGGCGGCGAGTCGATGAGGCATGGCCTCAGTATACTTTTTCGGCAACATATTCACATGTACGTTCCGCCGATCGGCGACGTGAAGATTCTTCACCCTGGCGCACTGATGTTTACCGAGCCCGTGGCGTGAACGCCAGGTGATGCCTCTAAGCTATTCATGCTTCGTGCCGACGGATGCCTCCCGCGTGGAAGCCGAATTGCTGGTGTTTGGACAAGATGACGAACATCACCGCGATTGCCCAGGCCGATTTCGATACGATTCTAGTCTCTGAGTTGGAAATGTTGCACGAAAGTGAGGAACGCTTGAAGCGTCTGTATCCGCAATTGCCGAAGAAGCCGTATTTGCACGACTTCTTCCTGAGCGAGCTGAGCGCGGTCAAGCAGCGGACCGATCGCCTGCACGCCGTTCTTAATCCGTGCGAGGCTTTTGAGCCACTGGCTGCGGAATTATCCAATCCACCATTGAGACCAGCGGCATAGCTTCGTGCTCTTAACTGCTGGCGGCAGGCTACTGAACGCCCAGCCGGGCAACTACCTGATCTCCGGTATAGACGCCTTTACAATCTCGAAATACACTAGCAGCTTGGGACTCCGCCGGGCATGCTAAGAAACCTAGTTTCGCGCATCGGAGCGCTGTGGCGTCAACTGGAACGAGTGGCGGAAGAGCCTAGCATTCTGGCGGTAATGCGGATATCGTCGGGTCAGGACGATTTGCGCGTCTGTGGGATTCAACAGGGCTGGAGAGTGTTGTTCGCGACTACGGTGGAAAGGGCCGTACGTATTCGGCAGACAAACCGAGTTGACGTAATCCTTTATGACTGTGAAGTTGCAGAAGCAGACTGGCGTCCAGGCCTGGTCACATTGTTGAATTCCGGTGAACCAGTGTTCGCCATCGTGATATCGCGTGTGGTTGACACCTCGATATCTCTCGATGTTCTTGAGAGCGGCGGTTACGCAGTGGCGCCGAAGCCCCTGGAGCCGCAAAACTTGGTGGCTTTAGTTAACGGAGCCCTGCAAATGGAGGACACCATTAACTCTTACCGCGTCCGGGAACAGGTCTGACTCGACGTTACTCCACTGGTTTCCAGGAATGGTCGGGGTCGAAACGGGTAACCGGTGGCGCTGTTTTGCCGGGAACCGGGGCAATGTCCTTCTGATAGATCACGCCCCCCTGGTTCACGATGAACGTGTGAATTCCGGTAACTCCATATTCGGCCGGCCACGCAACCAGACCAAATCCGCCAATTAACTTGTCTTTAACGACGTAATAGTGCGCTCCTCCCAGGGCGTTCGGGCCCTGCCCGTCGAGAACCCGGAAATAATATCCGTGATAGGGCTTGACTTGTCCCTTTTGGGCGCCGTCCCATGCCGCCTGCGCCAGGCCTTGGGGAATCAGCTGCTCGCTTGAGCCTTCCCAATACAACCCGTCATGCCGGCCAGGCGTACTCATGAGACGGGGGGCGTATTCGAGCATCCCATCCTTATCGCGATACTCGGAAGCATACTTCATCTGTGCGTCGATGTATCCGCGGCAAATCTCAATGGCATCTAGCTCGTGCGTGCCGATGCGGCGAGCGCGCATCTCAACTGGAGTTTCAGTCGCATCAAAGCTCCATTTGCCTTTAGTCTGGACAATCGGGACTGGGAACGGCCAGTCTTCTTCGCCGATGGCGAGGATGGCGCGATTTGGGTTCGCGCTGGAAATTTCCAGCCGGTGCCTGGCACGCGCGAGGCGGGCGAATTCATCCTGTTCGCGACGGTCCTGCGCAGCATCACCCGAGGTAAGAATTCCGTGGGCATGGGAGCCGCAAATGGCGGACAGCCGAGCGGAATCGTGATGCTCCACTGCATCGATAAGGGCCTGCGCCGCAGCTTCCGAGGAATCGAAGCGCTCCTGAGCAATTGAGGGCACGGCGATGGCAAGTGCCATCGTCGCATAAGAAATACAGAGTCTGCTGGTCATTGCGCTATCGCCTCCCTCCGCCACCACCACGCGCCCCTCCACCACCGCCGAATCCGCCACTGCGCGTTCCTCCGCCGCCGCCGAAAGTGCGCCCTGCTCCCATGCTGGAAAAGCCATGGTCGCTTTGCATGCGCGTCGTGCCGCCGTTGTGATAACCACCGAAAGCGCTGTGATTGCCGTCAAACCCTCGTTGCTCAAAGCCTGGATTTCCGAGGCGCTGCCGGGGAGCTCCTTCGCCGCGATTAAAGCTCTGGGGCCGTGCGTCGCCGAATCTTCCTGGCTCGCCGCCGCCAACACCGCCATTACGCGCGCCTCCAAACCTGCCGGCCACGTCGCGATTGCCATAGGGAACGCCCAGCCGGTGATCCGGATTATGCGCCCACACCGAATGGCCTAACGGTCCAGCGTCGTGGAAATGCTCAAACCCGTAGCGATGAAAAAAAGAATGGTCGATGAAGATGCTCCCGCCATACCAGTTGGGGGCCCATCCCCAACCGCCCCATCCCCAGCCGCCCCATCCGCCAAAATATAGGCCGAGATCGACGCCCGGACCCCAGCCAAAACCCACATCGATGCCAGGGTATAAGAGAGGCGGATAATAACCATAGACCGGCGGTCCCCACACATATTCGGGGTTGTAATTGGGCACGTACCAAACATCAGGATTGGCGGGCTCAATGCTAATCGCTGTCTGGCCTCCCTGGTCCTGCGTGGTAACGGTCTCCTGAGGGGTCGAACGCAGCGTCCCTTTGGCTTCGGCTTGGGAGCGCATGCGCTGTACGGCCTGCATCACGTCGGCCTGCTGGGCAAGAAAGGCATTACCAAGCTGCGTCGTCCAGCCGATATTCTGGCTTAGCCGTTCGAGCACATCTGGGAAAGCGACCAGTCCTTGCACGCTGGGATCCCAGTTTTGCTTTTTGGCTTCGTCCATAAGCTTGGAGGGTTTCCACTTGGGATGGTCCCGCACCCATTGTTCGGCTTCGGTGATCTCGATCGGGTAAGTGGCGGCGGCCAGCAGCTCTCCCAGCAGCGGATCGGGATAAAGCGCGATGGGGGCTACTAGATCGTCAAGCTGCGGCGGCGACATCGGCGTCCCTGGAGGAGGGGCGTTCTGCGCGTCAGGGGGAGGGCCGTTCTGATATTGCGGAGGAGGCGCGTTCTGCGGAGGAAATTGAGCGGGAGGATACTGCTGCGCCGCCGCCACTTGTATTAGTAACAAAGCGACCAAAATCGCTGTGCAGTAACGGGACATATGCTGTACCTCTCACTTGGTTGGATGCTTTCCACTCGTTCAAGTTGCCAACACAAATGCAGCAGATGGCATCAGGGAACTATTGTCGACCAGTTTTACAGTCGGGGAGCATTTGGGGCACAGTGCCTATCTTCCATGGGGCCAACAGCTTACGGGCGGCAACCTCGGGCATTTTGACGGGCTCCAATCCTAAAGAAGCCGCATTATAAGCCGATTACCCTATTAGGAGGTCGCTCCCACAGGACTTTGGTACCTGCACGATTTGGTAATGGATCCATCCCTTTTGATGATGCTCGGGATAGCGACATTCGCTGCCTTAGCGGGGTACTTTTTCGGCCGGCGCTCATCCACGCGTGGGCCGGAGTTGCCGCGTGCCGTCTCAAACAAGTCTGAATCGACCGTTGAGGAGTTATTCGCCGATGCTCCGATCGGCTATCTGGAGGTCGATCGGGAAGGCATCGTCCAGTGGGTAAATCAGTGTGAGTGCGCTCTGCGAGGACTGCCCAAAGAGCAGATGGTGGGCAAGCCATATTGGGAGCTAAAAGAGGGCGGCGACCAGCAGGTGGCGCAGCAGTCTTTTTCCAGTGAGCTGACAGCCGACTCCGATGGGCCAAAACGAGACCAATACGCCCGTCCGGACGGCCGCGTTGTAACCATTGACGTTTACAAGCATCGCTTGACTGATCGTTACGGGCGAGTCACCGGGATCCGTTTTGCATCGGCCGACATCACCGAGAACACACGAGCCGAACAGGAAGTGGTAAAGACAACGCAAGAGCTGAAAGCCATCTTCGATGCCTTTCCAGATTCTTTTGTGCGGCTCGATGCAAAGCACGTGGTCCTGGACTACAAGGGTTCGCAGACCTCGGATCTGGATTTGAAAATGCCTGGCCGGCGCGTGGAAGAGACGTTGGCGGGCGAGGCGGGCGAGCGCATCGGCAAAGCGGTGGATCAGGTGATTCGCACGCACGCTACGGTGGCGGTTGAATTTCCCCTGAAGGTGCAGGGAAAATCGGAGTTCTTCGAAGCGCGGCTCGCGTTGGTTAACTGGACCGAAGTGATCGCGCTCATACGCAATGTCACCGACCGTAAAGCGGCCGATGACCAACTCAAGGAATTTGCTCAAGAGCTGCAGCACAAGAATGAGCAACTGGCGGATGCTTTGATCGCTTCGCGCGAAGTGACCAGGTTCAAAACGCGCTTCCTGGCCAACATGAGCCATGAAATTCGTACGCCGATGAATGGGGTTCTCGGGATGACCGAGCTTCTGCTGGAGACGCCGCTCAGCGAGGAACAAGCCGACTACGCGCGATCGGTCAGCGATTCGTGCCACGCATTGATCGGCTTGGTGGACGACGTTCTGGATCTTTCTAAAATGGAGTCCGGTAAATTTACAATCGAAAGCGCGCCGTTCGATTTGCGAGCGACGCTGGAGCAGGTCATGAAGCCGCAGTCCGCTGCCGCGCAGGCCAAGGGTGTCGAAATGGTATCGGAGATCAGCGCGGATCTTCCCGTTTCCGTGCGGGGAGACTCGGGCCGCTTCCGCCAGGTCTTGGGCAACCTGCTGAGCAACGCGGTGAAATTCACTGACAAGGGGCGAATCTCGCTACGGGCGGAGCTAGCGGGCGAGATGGAAGGCGCGTTTACCCTGCGTTTCGTCATTAAGGACACAGGAATCGGCGTGACGCCGGAGCAGATCCCCAGCCTTTTCGAGAGTTTCGTCCAGGTGGACAATTCGAGCACGCGGAATTACGGCGGCGCAGGCCTGGCGCTGGCCATCGCGAAACAACTAGTGGAGATCATGCGGGGTGAAATCGGGGCTGAGAGCACCCCGGGTCAGGGCAGTACGTTTTGGTTCACAGCCGTCTTCGAAAAGCAAGAAGCCGAGCGTGCACTGGATACGCAGACACCCTTGGATCTAAAGAGATATCGGGTCCTTTTAATCGAAGACAGCCCCAGCGAGCGGGCGCAGATACGGGCGCGTCTGGAAGCGTGGGGCGCAATTTGCGAAGAGCCATCGGCCCACGATTCGAGCCCGGTGGAGGCGCTGCGGAGCGCGGCTTCGAACGGCCGGCCCTTCCATCTCGCGCTGGTGGCGATGGACATGCAGGGCCAGGATGGGTTGGTGATCGGCCACGCTATCAAGAGCGATACGCAAGTCGGCAATACCATCCTGATAGGGCTGACAGGCGCCGCCATGCGCGGTCATGGTCCGGTGCTACGGGCGGTCGGGTTCGACGGGCACGTGCAGAAGCCGGTGTTGGCGGCTGACTTGCGCGATACCATCTGCGAGGCAATAGCGACGTCGGAAAAAAGGGCCAACCAATCGCCTGGCGTTTTGCATGCGGTGGAAAAAGTCCGGCCCGAGCACAAGCGGGGGGGCAGCTCCAGGATTCTGCTGGTTGAGGACGATGACGTAAATCAGAAATATGTCATGCGTGTCCTGCAAAGGAACGGATTCCAGGCTGATCTCGCGGTTGATGGGCGGCGCGCGGTGGACGCAGTGATGAAAAGCGATTACGATCTGGTGCTCATGGACGTTCAAATGCCAAGGATGGACGGGTTGGAGGCGACGGCTCAAATCCGCTTCCGCGAAGGAACCAACCGACACACGCCTATCGTCGGGCTGACGGCTAACGCCTTGCCTGGAGATCGTGAACGCTGTTTGGCGGCCGGCATGGACGACTATCTCAGCAAACCCGTTAGCGTCGAGCAACTGAAGAATGCCATTGGTCACTGGGTGGGTGAAGAAGCTTTGGAGCCAGAGCAGCATCTAGCTTCGTAACTGCCGCTGACGTGTAAGATAAACGGTTTCGTGTAACCCTAAACAAATGAGCTTAAGCGGACAGACCGCCTTGGTTACCGGAGCCTCGCGCGGATTGGGACGCGCGATTGCCCGTAGACTTGCACGCGAGGGTGCGGCGGTATGGGTCAACTACGTTTCGCGGAGCGGCGACGCGGACAAGGTGGTCGAGGAGATTCGTTCGGCAGGTGGGCGCGCCAATGCCATCCGCGCCGATATCGGCGATCCCGCGCAGGTCCAGGAGATGATGAGTCGCGTGACCGCCGAACTCGGGCCTTTGTCCATCCTTGTGAACAACGCCGGGCTGGCGATTCGAGGCACCCTCGAGACGTTTAATCCGCCCGATCTGGAACGCATGCGGCGCACCAACGTGGACGGCCTGATCCACGTGACACGCGCGGCTATTCCAGGCATGCAGGAGCGCCGCTATGGGCGCATCGTCAACATCACTTCGATCGCGGGGCACGGGACGACGTTGCCCGGCAGTACGTTTTACGCCGCCACCAAAGCCGCGGTTTCAACGCTGACGCGCCGCTTTGCCATGGAGCTTTCGCCACAAGGAATCACGGTGAACGCGGTGGCTCCCGGATTCATCCTCACCGACATGGTAAAGGAGGGACGTTCCTCGGATGAGTACGAAGAGCTGCTGAAGCGCATCAGCGGGATCTCGATGGTCGGACGGGTGGGGGATCCAGAAGATATCGCCCATGCGGTGGCGTTCCTGGTTTCGCCCGAATCCGGATTCATCACGGCTCAAGTCATCACGGTGGATGGCGGCCGGATGGACTACATCGGCCACCCTTGAGACTTGTGTGCCATCGGACTCATTCACCAGACCTCGAGATTCTGACGCTGCTGGCGGAAGGAAGACCAACAACCAGGTGGCGGCTGCTCTGGACTAAGCGTACGCACGGTTGAAGCCCATCGAGCAGCCTGATGAGAAAGCTGGATCTGCGCTGGCTCAGCGACCTTCTTTATTGCGCCATTCGCAATCGGATTGTAACAATGTAGCAAAAACAACGACAGCTTCGTGCGTGATTTCTCGACGTAGCGTCACGAATACTGCAATATCGGTTTTAAATGGCGCCCGCCCTCTCCTCGCAGCTGCGAAACAAACGGGCCACAAAAGCATATTATCAACTAGAATATGTTGCCCTTAACGTGAATTGTGTATAATTTATAGTTTCTAAATAGTCTACTTAAGCAGGAAATATATCCCTCGTATGAAGGCTCGCGCCATTGACGTCAGGCATTCGATCGGGCGCGTGCTTTTGTCCTCGATTTTTAACGGCGGCAAAAAGTTATTGTCAAAGGGCCACCGCATTGAGGGTGATGATGTCCGAATGCTTGAGTCCGAGGCACTGCGGGACGTGTGGGTTGCCGAGCTCGAAGAGGGCGATGTCGGCGAAGACGACGCTGTGCTGCTAGTGGCCAACCATATCGGCAATGGATCGCTCGAGATCAGGCCGGCGGCTGGCGGGCGGGCAAATCTGTTCACGACCGAATCTTGTTGCGTTCTCGTGGACAGCGAGCTTCTGAAGAAAACCAACTCCACCAGCGCTCTGGTGATCGCTACCTCTCGTAACTTCTCGTATGCGCGGCCGGGGCAGCGGGTCAGTACGATCAAGAGCGCGCCCTTCGCGGTTACTAAGCCGCAGCTGGAATCGCTTCTCTCGTTGCTCGCCGAAAACGGTCCAGTCCTTCAAGCTCGGCCCATTCGTACGCCCGTCGTCGCTGTGCTCTACACCGATCCGGCAAGCGGCGAGCGCGCCTCGCGATTGTTCGGCACAATCCTGGGCCAGCGGCTGGAAGGATTAGGAAACATTGCTGGCCCGGCAGTAAATTCAGTAGAAAAAGAACTGGCCGTTGCAGACGCGCTAGAACGGTTGCTCAAATCCGGACCGACCGTGATCTTGATCGCCTCTACGACTTCGCCGGCCGGTCCTTACGATGTCGTGGGCCGGGCAATGGAGCGCGTGGGCTGTCAGATCGAACGCTTTCTGGCGCCTGTGGAACCCGGCACGCTGCTGTTGTTGGGTTATAAGGATGACGTACCAATCCTTTCAGCGCCCGGCTGTTTCCGTTCCGCTAAGCCGAATGTCCTGGATTTCGTTCTCCCGCCGATGCTAGCCAAATATCGTCTATCGAGCTGGGACATTGCATCACTAGGCCAGGGCGGACTCTTAGACTGACTCACAGCCAAAGACGAATTTATATTATTTCGTCGGCGCGGGGGGGCGTCGTTCACTAGATGGGGGGACGATTCCTTTGATGCGCAGATAGGTCACCATGTTGCCGTAGTGCTCGTCGTTGTGCGCGATGGTCAAGGTCAGGATGGTCAGGACGGCCCGGGGGCGTCCTTCGACTGAGGCATTCTCCGCGAGCTTCGAATCCGTCATGCCCGAATAGATCTTGTCACAGTATGCGTAGCCTTCTTTGAGCGCCTGCACCAGATCAGCCTTGGAAGTTTTGCTGTCCTCAATTCCGGTTACCGGAGGCTTCTCGCCGGCCGCGCCGGAGCAGAACACATATTGATAATCCGCAAGATGTCCGACCAACTGGGCGAAGCTGCGGACGTCCGGACTTGGCTTAAAGGAATAATTCGCTTCCGGCATTTTTTCCGCGGCTCGAATGATGTTGTTGGTAATGCCTTCGTAGAGCGCTTTCTGCCCGGCGGAGAGCGGGTCGGCGCCATGAGCCGGAGCCACGGAAACCAGAACAGCGCAAACCAGGCAGGCAGACAAATAGGTTTGATGACTCATGCGTATCCTCTCAATAGCTGACAGTGTACATCGAATCAATGCTGGGCCGCGGCGGGCGGGAGTTGGAGCAGGGGCCGAAGTTCCGCGACGCTCTTCATATTCTCGAGATCCAAAGTTTTCGTGATCAGCTTCGCGGTGGTCGGCGCTCCCAGGACCGGTGTGATCAGGTCGCGGGATTTCGCAACTACTTCCTCGCGGGTCATGGGATTGGCGGCGGTTCCCCGAACGGCGGTGGTGTGCTCGCGAAGCGAGGTTCCATCAACAAGCGTCACTTCTACGATCGCCTCGCGCTGTTCGGTGTTGCGCTCAATCTCAGGATCGAAGATAAGCTGGATCTTGGCGCGCTGTTTGAGAACCGCGGCATCGCGCATGCGCGCTTTATCATGGGCGGCGGCGAACGAGGCGGTCTGGTCGAGCAGCATCACCGCGAGCATATGCTGCACGCAAATATCCGGCATTTCACGATTGTCGACCGCCGAGCCCATGACAGGCCCAAGCCGCACGATCATCTGCCTCACTTGATTGGGCTCAATGGGGCGCTGCTTGAGCAACACTTCAAGCGCGTCGAGCGCTGCCTGGATGGGTCCGCCCACGGTCCATTTTTTGATGTTCGTGGTTGTGACTTCGTAACGTTGGCCCAGCTTTTCGATGAGTTGAGCCGGGTCGGCTTTGGGAGCGAACGCCTGAAGAAAATTGTCAGCGCCGGATAAAATGTCCGTGACGCCGGTGCCACCTAATTGGACTAGCAACGCAGCGGTGACGCCATTGCGGGCGGGCATGCCGGCGAACACGAAGGCTTTTTCAATGTGTTCGGTATCGCGCTGCCAGGCCGCTAGTCCCGAAGCTTGTTCAGACGCATAATCCAGCAGCCAGCGCATTTGCTGGGCATCGAGACTTGCCGCGCAGCCCCCGGCGGCGGCCGCTCCGAAGGTGCCGGTGAAGCCATGTACGGCTTTGTGGGCTTCATAGTTAAACAACTGACCGCCAAGCACCGCCCCAACCCGGCCCGCGATGTCATAGCCCAACGTTATCGACCGAACGAAGCGCATGCCATCGATACCGAACTGCTCGCCGGTAGCGAGAGCGGCGGGCACGACCGCGGAACCAGGGTGCGTCCCCACCGGAGCGTAGTCATCAGTCTCGTCGGAATGCGCGAGCATACCGTTCGCCAGAGCAGCCTCGATCGCGCCGCAGACCACATCCGATCCGAGGACAGTGGCGACCTTTTCGCCCGAATGCGCGCGCGCGAACCGGATCGCGAGCTGCCCTGGCCCGAGTTGGGCGCCTGAGATCATGGCGGCGAAGGTATCCAGGATGTGATGCTTGGTCTTTTCCAGAATGTCTTCTGGGAGGGAGCGGCTGGCAGCTTCGCTCATGTAAGCGCTGAGCTTGGCCATGACTGTACTGACCGGCTCTTCGGCCCCCCGCGCACTTCCCAGCGCAGCTAGGGTCATGAGCGCTCCGGGGCTTTGCAAAATTGCGCGGCGGGTCAGATTTGCCCTGTTCATTTTGAAACCGCCCTGAATCGCTGAACTCGCCGGCCCCAATCGGTCTCGGCAACATAGATATTGCCCTGAGAATCGATCGCCATCGTGTGGCCGTGAATGAAATTTCCGAGTTGGTGTCCGGGACGGCCAAAGCTCGCCAGAATCTGGCCGCTGGCGTGATCGAGAATATGAACGGATTCGTTGCGGCCGTTCACGACGAACATATACTTCTGCTGAGGATCGCGGGAGAAGGCCACCCACCAGGCAGTGCCGCGTGGATCCGGCAGGTTGGGCGTGCCGGTTTTGATCCAGATGTTGCGCTGAAACTTGCCCATTTTGTCGAACACCTGGATCCGGTCGCCTTGACGGTCGCAGACATAGACCAGGCCGTCATTTCCGATCACAACGCAGTGGACTACTTTTGAGAACACACCCCCTGCGCCTGCTCGCGTCTCCTCATCAGTGGCCTGGCGGCCCCACTGCCGCAGAAACTTTCCATTCTTGTCGAATACCGCCACGCGCCTGTTGCCATAACCGTCTGCGACATAAATATCGCCGTTCCCCGGATCGATGGCGATGCCCGCGGGATTGAAGAAATGCTCCTGGCTGGAGTTTAGCGATTTACCTTTGCTGGTTCCATCCGAGGTGTCGAAAACTCCGCGAGTCCCGATTTGCAGCAGCAGCTTGCCGTCGTGACTGTATTTTTGAATGATGCCGTCTTCGTTGCCGCCGACCCAAACAGTGTTGTCTTTATCAAACGCGCAGCCATGGATCGAGTGCGGCACGACGTTGGGATCGCCCCAGGACGCAATGACATTTCCGGCCATGTCGAACATGATGATCGGCGGCGCCTGTTGCGCTGTTTCGGCTTCCTCGGCTGTGATGTCACGGCGATTGACCACCACGATGTGATCGTGCGCATCGGTACAAACGCCTCCCAGTTGGCCGGTGATCCAGGCTTCCGGCAGAGGCCTAGGCCAGGAGGGATCGACCTCGAAGCGAGGAACGGTTTGGGCACTCAACGCTAAGGAAAACAGCCAACTCGACAGCAACAGTGGTCTTGTCATTTTCGGTACTCAGATTCTATCCCAATAGCCTGTAGAATCGAGGGTGTCATGAACGAGCACCAGTGTACAACCCGTCGCGGCATGTTGAAACGCGCCGGCGGAGTGATTGGGGCCGCGGCATTTCCAATGAGCGCGAGATTATCGGCGCAGCCGGCCGGTCCGGTCATCACGGAGCTGAGCAGATACATGAGCGAAGCCGGTAGCCGCCCACTTCCTGAGGAGGCGCTGGAGAAGACCAAGGAGCATATTCTTGACACACTGGCCGCGATGGTCTCGGGCGTGGACCTGCCGCCCGCGCGTCTGGCGATGCAGTTCGCTCGCGCCCACGCTGGGGAGAAGACAGCGACGGTAGTTTGCTCAAACCTGCTGTGCGGCGCGATCGAAGCGGCTCTGGCCAACGGCATGTTAGCGCACTCCGACGAAACGGACGATTCGCACGCGCTCTCGCATTCCCATCCGGGTTGCGCGGTGGTGCCGGCCGCGCTGGCGGCGGGCGAACAATTTGGGATCGATGGAGCGCGATTTGTGCGCGCTGTGGCGCTGGGCTACGACGTCGGTCCGCGCGTAACGATGACGCTGGGCGGTCTCCCGTATCAGATGGAGACTCACCGTGCGAGCCATAGCGTCGCAAGTAATTTTGGCGCTAGCGCCGCTGCCGGCTGCGCGGCGAGCCTGAACGCACAGCAGATGCGCTGGCTGCTCGACTACGCATCGCAGCAAGCATCCGGGATCGTTGCGTGGCAGCGCGATACCGACCATATCGAGAAATCGCTAGTGTTTGCAGGCATGCCCGCGAGAAATGGGGTCACTGCCGCTCTCCTGGTTCAGTTGGGCGGCACGGGCGTGGACGATGTTTTTTCGGGCGCCGACAATTTTCTTATGGCATTCGCGGCCAAGGGAAATCCCGAGAAGTTGATTGAAAAACTCGGGCAGCGCTACGAGGTGGCGCAAACGAACATCAAGAAGTGGACGGTCGGATCGCCCATTCAGGCGCCCCTGGATGCATTGGTAAACATGCGGAAGCGCCGGCCGTTCGAGGCCGATCAGGTTGACAAGGTGATTGTCCGGGTAGCAACCAGCGAAGCTAAGACCGTCAACAATCGCGAAATTCCGGACATCTGCATGCAACACATGATTGCGGTGATGCTTCTCGATAAGACGGCTTCGTTCGCGGCGGCGCACGACAAACCGCGCTTGAAAGACTCGGCCGTACTTCAGGAGCGCGCCAAGGTGCAGCTTGTTCCCGATGAGGAACTGGAACGGCAATATCCCAAGCGGGAGTCGATTGTCGAAGTGACGCTCAAGGATGGCACGCGTCTGACGGAGCGAGTGGATGCCGTGCGCGGCACGGTGGACAACCCGATGACGCGGGAAGAAGTGGTCGCGAAATGCCGCGATCTAATGACGCCCTTGCTGGGCAGCGAGAAATGCTCGAAACTAATCGAGAGAGTACTGGATCTGGAGCACGTGAAGAAGATTCAAGAGCTGCGGCCATTGCTGCAGCGGGAGATTTGACATGAAGGCTATTTGGGTCTGCATTTGGGCGCTCTGTGCATGTGTTCTAGCGACTGGGGCGGAGGGTAGCTACCACTTGATCAAGACCGTTCCACTGGGAGCGGCTGAAGGTGGCGGGGAGTACTTCGATTACATCACCGTCGATCCCGCCGCGCGGCGCGTTTACCTTTCGCACGGCACCGAGATCAAGGTGTTGGACGCCGATACCTACGCGGTCCTGGGAACGATCACCGGTTTCAAACGAGACCACGGAGTTGCAGTGGTTCCCGACCTAGGCCGCGGATTCGTGAGCGACGGAGATCTCGGCCAGGCGATCATCTTCGATCTGAAAACATTTAAAAAGATCGGCGAGGTGAAGGCCGACAAGGACGCAGATTCGATCCTTTACGATCCGGCCTCGAAGCACCTCTTTGTCTTCGACGGCGAACCTAAGAACGCGACCGTCATCGATCCGGCGAAGGGGACTGTCCTCGGAACCATTGCGCTGGGCGGGGCTCCCGAGCAGGCCGTGGCCGACGGCAAGGGAATGATCTACGACAACCTGGAAGATACACACGAAGTGGTGGCGATCGATGCGCGCTCGCTCCAGGTGAAATCGCGGTGGCCCGTGGCGCCCGCCGGACAACCGGTGTCGATCGCGATGGATCGCAAGACCCGGCGGCTGTTCATCAGCGGCCGGAATCCGAAGCTGTTGGTGGTGATGGATGCGGACACCGGAAAAATCATCGGACAATCCTTCCCGATCGGCGACCGTGTGGATACGACCATATTTGATCCGGAGACCAAAGTGGTCGCCAGCTCCACGCGCGAGGGGACTATCCACGTATTCCACGAAGATTCGCCGGAACAGTTGAGCGTAGTGGAAACGGTGAAGACTGAGTTCGGGGCCAAGACGATGGGGCTGGATCCCAAGACGCACCGGCTGTTTGTGGACACGTCAGATTTTGGCCCGCCCGGCGCGCCGACAGAGAAGCAGCGCAATCCGCAGCCGAGGGCGAAACCGGGCACCTTCCGCTTGCTGGTTTATGGGCGTTGAAGATGAGATTTTGAGTGACGGAGAAACCATGTCATGCGATCCAAGATAATCGTCGGAATATTAGGGGCTGCCACCGTGCTTTGGTCGCAGGCTCAGACCACCGCAGTCCGCGCGGGCCGGTTGTTCGACCCGAAATCCGGCCAGATGATGACCAACCAGGTAGTCCTGATCCAGGGCGAGCGAATAACGCAAGTGGGACCGGCAGCCAGCATGTCGATTCCAGCGGGCGCCCGGGTGATCGACCTCAGCCGCGCTACTGTTCTGCCGGGACTGATTGATGGACACGTTCACCTGACGGATGCTTCGATCGGGCTGCAGCATCAAATGTTGGTTGGTCTGCACAGCGCTACCGAGAGTTTGAAGGCGGGCTACACCACACAGGTCGTTCAAGGATCGCATGGAGGCGGATTCGCCGACGTGGAACTGAAGCGGGCGATCGACGGCGGCTTGGTACAAGGTCCGCGCCTTCGGCCGGCCGGTCCGATCCTCGCGATTACGGCGCCCGGCAATGGAGCTTATCCTTTGGAATGGAAGCCGTTCGAGCCGGAGATTGTGGCAGACGGCGTGGACGCTCTGCGGGCAGGCGTGCGGCAACTGGCCCACTACGGCGCGGATCATGTCAAGATCCACACTACCGGCGTTTTCTATTTCAAGCCGAATGGGGAAATGGTGAACCAGGCGCTTCCGAGTCTGGAAGAGCTTAAAGCAGTAGTGGATGAAGCGCATCGACGCGGTATGTTCGTTGCCAGCCACACGTATGGCGGGGACGGCCTGAAGTGGGCGATAGAAGCCGGGGTGGACGATATCCAACATGCCACGGCCGCCACGGATGAAGACATAAAAATGCTGGTCCAGAAAAATCTGCCGGTGACCTCGACGATCCTGGATCATCGGCAGGACGAGCCGGGGGATTTGAAACAGTGGGCTCCCTACAGCCGCTATCGACTGATGGAGAAGACTTGGAAGAAAATGCTGACGGCCGGAGTAAAACTCGGATACGGAAGCGGCTCCGCACCTGTTTACAACGGGCAAGGAAGAATCTACAACACGGCCTGCAACTGTTCGCACGGAGTGCAGAGCGAGATGTTCCCGATCTTTGTGAGTTGGGGCGCGACGCCGCTGTACACGCTGCGCATGGCAACGACCGTAAATGCAGAGATCGTACATATGGAAAACAGCGTCGGCACCATTGAGAAGGGCAAGTTCGCCGATCTCATCGCAGTGTCGGGAGATCCGCTGCAGGACATAACGGAAATGCAACGCGTAAAATTTGTGATGAAGGGCGGCGCCGTGGTGCGCGACGATCTGACGGCTGCGGCCAGCGAGGCGTTAAGAAGCACGAAGTGATTATCGCTTCCGGCCCGGTTTCAACGACTCAAATCGAATCTGATTGAGTATCTCGGCAGCGTGTGAAAGCTCGGCGCTGCCTTGCGGAAATCGGTTCACTTTTAAGATGTAAGCCAGGATGTCCGCGTTCACGCTGGGGCTCAAGGCGCCGACATATTTGTTCAACGGCATATCGCGGCGAATTCGCTGAAACAAACTACCTAGCGGCAGACCGTCCCAATTGGTCTGAAACATGGCGCCGGAGAGTGCGGGAGCTTCGGCATCGCCCTCCAGATCGTCGCCGTGACAATCGGCGCAATAATCGTGATACGGTGTTTCGCCGCGCTGGGCTTGCTGATCTGTGTACACGCCGTCCCACACAGAACGCGAAGCGGTTCCCTGCCCCCGAAGCACGGAAAACGCCGTGGCGATCACGACCAGCGATATCGTAGCGAGACTAAGATATTTAAAGCTCACCTCGACTACATTAGCTCAAAGGGTCGCCAGTCCTTGTGATTATGGTCGTTCGAAAAAACGAACGCGGCCCCGATCTCTGTTCGGATCGAGGAAGAAACGTGGATCATGCCGTCGCCGAGGAAAGCATAATACGTGCCAGTGGGGGTCGAACTGCGGATTGGGTCCATTGCGGTAATAGGCGCCGGCCAGCGCATCCAGAAAGGTGGGGATGGATGGTCTGGGTGTCGCCACAGCGTTTTTCTTAGGTCTGACAGTCGAGATTCTAGCCTAATAGGGATGCTGCAGTACCCTCGCCGCTCTGTTTCGTTCTATGCTGATAAATTCGGACTGGCAATGAAAGGATAAGCATGCAGGCTCTCGGCTTAGAATCGCGCCGTGTGTCGCGGCGACGCGCACTCAGGGCTCTCGGGTTGGCCGTCATTCTCTTGCCGTTGGCTAACGCGCAGGTGGGACGGGTGGCCGATTGGCTCACGCACGGCGGCGATCCCCAACGAACCGGCTGGCAGAAATACGAGACTGTCATCAACAAGGACAGTGTGAAGGGCTTTCAACTTCTGTGGAAGCTAAAGTTGGAGAACGAGCAGAAAGCCATGTACTCGATCTTCGAGCCGTTGATCATGGGACGGATTATTACGAATCGTGGGTTTAAAGAGATGGCGTACGTGGGCGGCAGTTCGGACAATATTTTTGCCGTGGACGCCGACCTGGGCCGGGTTTTGTGGCAACGACATTTCGAACATGCGGCCGACGTGCCGCAAACGCAAAACCCGACCTGGCTCTGTCCGGGTGGGTTGACGGCGACGCCCGTGATCCCACCTCCGCCCACTTTTGGCGGACGGGCAGCCTTGGCTGCGCCGGCGGCGGGTGGCCGGGAGCCTGCCCCTTCGACTTCCGCAGGTCGGGGACCTACGCCACCAACTCCGGGCCGGGGTGGCGGAGCTTTCGCAGTTCGCGGGATTTACGTCCTCACCAGCGATGGCAGTCTGCATGAGATGAACCTCGCCAATGGTGAAGATGTCATGCCGCCCGCGAAGTTTATTCCGGCGAACGGAAAGCCTTACAGCATGAATATGATCGACAACGTCGTGTATGCGACGACGGGACAGAAATGCGGCGGCAATCCGAACGGTGTGTATGCTATGGATCTTGCGAGCGACGACAAAAAGGTCAGTTCCTTCGCTTCGAACGGCGGCGGCATCTGGGGACTCGGCGGCGCTGCGATCGGTACGGATGGAACTGTCTATGCGGAAGTGGGAGACGGCGAATGGGATCCGGCCAAAGGGATTTATTCGGATACCGTTCTGGCTCTGTCGCCCAAAGATCTGAAGTTGAAGGACTGGTACACGCCGTCCAATCGCGAATGGATCACCAAACGCGATATGGACATGAACACGACTCCGACGGTGTTTCCTTATAGAGGCCGAGACCTAATCGTCGCGGGCGGCAAGGAGGGCCGGCTGTTCCTGCTGGACAGCCAATCACTGGGGGGGGCGGCCCATCGGACGCCGCTGTATCGGACGCCGCTGATTTGCAATGAGGAAACAGACTTCGCCGGCCTCGGCATCTGGGGCGGCTTGGCGAGCTGGGAAGACAGCAAGGGAACGCGCTGGGTGCTGGCGCCTGTTTGGGGGCCGTTGACCAAAGACGTGAAGTTTCCAGTCACCAACGGGGACGCTCCGCACGGCAGCGTTGTAGCGTTCAAGGTAGAAGAGAAAGACGGCAAGACGGTGCTTTCGCCGGCCTGGGTTTCGCGCGACCTGATCATTCCGGCGCCGCCGGTGGTCGCCAATGGTGTGGTGTTCGCGCTCTCCAGCGGCGAATTCGTCCGCCAAGCGAACGAAAATCAGGGAGGCCTCTTCAGCTCACAGCAGCGCGCGGAACGATCGGTACACGCCACGCTTTATGCGCTGGACGCTGACACCGGGAAAGAGCTTTATTCCAGCGGTGACAGCATCACTTCGTTTACGCATTTCGCGGGCATGGCGGTGGCCAACGGGCGAGTCTACTTTGGCACGTATGATAATACGCTGTACTCGTTCGGCATTCCGATAGAGCACTAATAAGGATTATTCGAAAACAATGTTGAATCGATCGGGCGTCCAAGAAGCAATTGATGCTGGACGCGGAATTCTGAGGCTGGAACCTTGCTGGGTGCCTCGTTCGTTTATGATCCCCGGCCGGAGGTTGAAGCTCCACTCCGATGATTTGTACGCGTTCGGAGCACACCGCGGCGGAATCAATGAACGCTGGTTTTCGTCGACAACCAAAGCTTCCAATGGTCCTGCAACCTTGCAAGACGAAGGCTTGAGCTATGTACGGCTGGATGGCGGGAAGCGATTTCTATTCAAAGAAACGATGGATAGCGCGGGCGATCTGCTACTTGGCTCGGATGTGATCGGGCGCGAGGGCGGATGGAATTTGCTCTGTAAATTTTTCGACAACATGGGCCCAATTCCGCATCACATGCATCAAAGCGATGAGATCGCCAGGCTGGTTGGGCAACGCGGCAAGCCGGAGGCTTACTATTTTCCCCCGCAATACAACCTAACAGAAAACAATTTTCCATACACGTTCATGGGTCTGGAACCCGGCACGTCCAAGGACGATATCCACCGCTGCCTGGAAAATTGGAACAAGGGCGACAACGGGATTCTTTTTCACTCGCGAGCTTTTCGGCTGGAGCCCGGCGCTGGATGGCAGATAAATCCTGGAATCCTTCACGCTCCCGGTTCGTTGGTGACTTACGAACCGCAAGTGAGCAGTGACGTCTTCGCGATGTTTCAATCGGTGGTGGAGGGCCGCATCGTGGATTGGAGCCTGCTCACCAAGGATGTGCTGCCGGAGTACCATCACGACCTCGACTACCTGGTCGGCATGCTGGATTGGAACGCCAACGTGAACCCGGAGTTCGGAAAGACGAATAAGGTTTTCCCGGTGGCTGTGCGGCCGCTGGATGGCATGCAGGACGGCGGTTATTGCGAGAAGTGGATCACTTACGGGACCGGATATTATTCGGCCAAAGAGCTTAGGGTGATGCCGGGGCGGAGTGTGGCCATTCGCGATAGCGCCGCGTACGGCTTGATCCTGACGCAGGGACATGGGACTTTCGGCGGGCACCCGATTGCGACTCAGGCCATGATCCGCTTCGGCGAAATGACTGAGGATGAGCTGTTCGTGACGGCGAGTGCGGCGAAAGAAGGCGTACGTATTGAGAATACGAGCGCGACCGATCCGCTGGTCATCTTGAAGCATTTCGGCCCCGGGAATCCGGATGCGGAGCCGCTGCGGAAGAAGAAGTAGCGAGGATGGCCACGGTGAACGCACACAAATATCCGGCGCTCCACAATGCGATGTGGCCGGGTTTGGTCGGCAAGGGTCCGGGTTCAGAACCCCCCATCGATCTGGAGACGATGCTCAACCTGACGGCATCGGCTGAAGTGGATGGCATCCGGTTCGATGGCGTCGATCTTTTTTTGTTTGCACCGCATGTTGAGATTGATTCGAGTGACGATGATTTGAAGCAACTCGCGGATCGGATTGCCTCGCGAAACCTGCTGGCCGGCTCGGTAGTGGCTCCGGTCTGGGCTCCCACGGGCGGCGGATCGGCGATGGGCTCGGAAGAGGAGCGGAAAAAATTTCTGACTCAGGTTAGGAAGGCGTGCGCCATCGCCAGGAAATTGCGCGATCTCGGCATTCGCCGCTGTGGAATCGTGCGGATCGATTCTGCCGCGAGTCCGGCGGAATGGGCGAAAGACCCGGTGGCGAATACCAAGCGGATCGCCGAGACCTTTCAACAAGCGTGCTCTATTGCCGAAGATTATGGCGAGCGGCTCGCGGCTGAAGGAGAGATCTGCTGGGGCGGGATGCATAGCTGGAAGCGAATGGTGGAACTGCTGGAGATGGTCGGCCGTCCCGAGACGCTGGGATTTCAGGCGGACATGGCGCACACGCTTTTGTTCACGCTCGGTGTTAATTCGCCGGAGGATCGTATCTTGCCGGAGAATTTCGACTGGTCACAGAAGGACGTGCTGGACGATGCGATTCGAACCATGACACGGGCGCTGCGGCCGTGGACCATCGATTTTCACGTAGCGCAGAACGATGCCACGGTGAAAGGATCGGGATCGCACGACAAGACCGGGCGGCACTGTCTGCCGCGCGATCCTGAAGGAAAAATGGACATCGTGAAAGTCGCGGGCGCGTGGATACGGGAAGGCGATGGCGGACCAACACACGCTTTTCAGCACATCTGCTGGGACGGCTGCATGTTTCCTAACGAAGTGATGATGCGGCCCGGAACCTGGCGAGAGATCCTGGCGACCATGATCGCGGTTCGAAATGCCCACGGCTGGGACGAGGCGGCGAGGTCATGGCAAGAGAGAGCATAAACATCGGGCTGGTCGGCTACGGTTTCATGGGCCGCGCGCATTCAAATGCGTTCTTGCAGGCTGGCCGATTCTTCGATTTGCCTTACCAACCGGTGCTCAAAGCGGTTTGCGCGCGCAATCTTGAGCGGGTTAAGGCGTTTGCGGATAACTGGGGCTACGAGTCGGTGGAGACGGACTGGCGAGAGTTGATCGGACGCAGCGACATTGATCTGATCGATATCGCCAGCCCTAACGACACACATGCCGAGATCGCGACCGCCGCGGCGAGGGCTGGAAAGATGGTGCTTTGCGAGAAGCCGCTGGGGCGGAATGCGGCAGAAGCGCGGGCCATGACCGATGCAGTGGAGTCGGCCAGAGTCCCGAACATGGTCTGGTACAACTACCGGCGCGTTCCGGCGGTGATGCTGCTCAAGCATTTGATCGAGGAACGCCGGCTCGGGCGAATCTTCCACTATCGGGCGAAATTCCTGCAGGACTGGACGATCTCACAAGATCTGCCGCAGGGGGGCGAAGGGCTGTGGCGGCTCGACGTTGCGGTAGCTGGAAGCGGCGTGACGGGCGATCTGCTGGCGCACACGATCGACACCGCACTGTGGCTGAATGGTCCGATCGCTGAAGTGTCGGCCGTGACCGAGACGTTCATCAAAGAGCGCAAGCACAACCTCACGGGGCGTGTCGAGCCGGTGGGTATTGACGATGCGAGCGCATTTCTAGGGCGTTTCGAGAACGGATCGCTCGCTACTTTCGAAGCTACTCGTTACGCGCGCGGCCACAAGGCGCTTTACACTTTGGAAATCAATGGCGAACATGCGTCGGCCATGTGGGACCTGCACGACTTGCATCGCATTGAATTTTTCGATCATCGTGATGAAGGGCGATTACGCGGTTGGCGGAGCGTCCATGTTAGCGACGGCGATCATCCTTATATGAAGCACTGGTGGGTGCCGGGTTTGCAAATCGGCTACGAGCATACATTCATTCATCAGGTCGCGGATTTTCTGCAGGCGCTCGGCGAGGGTAAGCAGGCAGCGCCGACGTTTCGCGATGGCCTGGCGACGGACTGCGTGACCGACGCTGTTTTGGAATCCGCAAGAAGCCGGCGCTGGGAAAAAGTCCCGCCGCTCAAGCAGTCGAGCGCGGCGTAAATTTCTTTGGAGGCTAAATGTTCTCTCGTTGGTCTGCCGCCGCTGCTAATGCGGGAATTTTGCTGTATTTTTTGACTGCGATAGCACAGCCGCAGGGCCGAGGGAGAGGCTTTTCGCAACCGGACCCGATCAATTTCGACGATCACGCGGGATGGCAATCCATGTTCGACGGGACGACGTTGAAGGGCTGGGACGGAAGCCCGGACGTCTGGCGAGTGGAAAATGGCACGATCGTCGGCGAATCGACCCCGGAGAAACCGGCAGGCACTACTTACATCATCTGGCAGGGTGGGGAGCCGAAGAATTTCGAGTTGAAGGCGGAGATCAAACTGGAAGGCAATAATGCGAACAGCGGAATTCAATACCGTAGCGCGCGTGTGGCGCCGGGACAGATCCAGGGAGGTCCCACGCCGAATCCAAAGTTTGCGAAGTGGAACTTGAAAGGCTATCAGGCTGACTTCGATTTCGCGAACCGGTACAGCGGCCAGCTTTACGAGCAGGGAACACCGCGCGGCATCATTGCCTGGCGTGGCCAGGTTGTGCGGGCAGAGCAAGGAAAGCAACCGCGCTTGCTCAGTTTAGTAGGCGATTCAGACGCGCTCAAGGCATACATCAAAGTGGGCGACTGGAATCAGATGCACGTCATAGCGCGCGGAAATATGATGATACACATGTTGAACGGACACGTCATGGCCGTTTTCATTGATGACGATCCAATCATGGCGGCGTCCGAAGGCGTGATTGGACTGCAAATCGAAGGCGGCGGCAACGTGAAAGTCTCCTGCCGCAATCTTTGGTTGAAGAATCTGTGATGGCCGTGAGCGCGCGGCTGTTAGAATACCAAGCGATCTTTTTTGGCTTCGATCTTTTTGGCGTCCACACCAGGAACTTTTTCAACGTCCTCGACGGATTTGAAGCTGCCCTTCTCTTCGCGATAATGAACGATCGCTTCCGCTTCCTTGGCCGAGAGTTCCAGTCCGCCCTCGAGATTCTTAGCGGTAGATTTATTCACATTGATCTTCGGCGTTTTCGGAAAGGAGGCGGCCAGATAGTCCACGATTTCGTTGAACTCATCCTCGGTGCCTTGTGCGCCGGCGGCCGCCATCTCGCCGACTACCGCTCCCCATTCCTCACGAGTTTTTGCCATGCCGGCCACGTTTTCGGCGCTATGACAAGCGCCGCAGACTCGCTTCATGGTCTCCCGGCCGGGCCCATTGGGCAATTTCTCCTCCGCATTTGCGACAGTAATGAAGAGAGCCGCGGCTATAGCTAACGCCGCGAAGGAATTTATGAATCTTTGCATTTCGCGAGGCCGAAGGTCGCCCGAACAGTTTCATTTTATCATTCGTCATATGTGAGACTACGGACACCATGCCTGAGACTATCGAAACGATTCATTTGAAGGACCTCTGGAACGAGGGTCAAGCACAAGCTATAGCCGGAAACGAACTGTCGCTGCTACGCTATCGTTCCAATCTGCTGGGCGTGGATCTACGGATTACAAATTTTGGGGGCGGCAACACAAGTTCGAAGATCGAACTTCCGGATCCATTTACCGGAAAGCCGGTGCGTGTTTTGGCGGTCAAGGGGAGCGGCGGCGATCTTGGATCGATCCAGGATTCGGGATTTGCGCTGCTTTATCTCGATCGACTGGAGGAGCTCAAAAGAATTTACCGGGGCGAGGCTCACGAAGACGAGATGGTCAGTTTCTATCCTCTGTCCACATTTGGCGAGAATCGCGTGGCGGCTTCCATCGACACTCCGTTGCACGCGTTCCTACCGTTTCCGCACGTGGATCATCTTCATCCCGATTGGGCGATCGCGCTGGCAGCCAGCGCCAACGGGAAACGCAAGGTGGAGAAATTCAATGAAAAGTTCGGCCGGAAGATCGCGTGGGTGCCGTGGCAACGTCCGGGGTTCGAACTCGCGCTCTTGATCGAGAAAGCCGTGAAGGATAACCCCGGGTGCGACGGCTTGATTCTCGGCAGCCACGGTCTGTTCACTTGGGGCGAGACGCAGAGGGAGTGCTACTCAAACAGCATTCGCACCATCGACCAGATGGGCGAGTTCATCATGGAACACCAGGCCAAGAAGGGGGCGAAGTTCGGTGGTCTGGAGCATGCGTCGCTAGACAATCGCAGGGAGATTGCGGCGCAGATCCTACCCGCGCTGCGCGGGGTGATGTCCTCGAATCGTCGTGTGATCGCGCACTATACCGACGTTCCTGATGCTCTGACTTTCGCGGGTTCGAAGTGGGCGAAGGACCTGGGCGCGCTCGGCACCAGTTGCCCGGATCATTTTCTGCGGACCCGCATCTGCCCGTTGTTTATCGATTGGAATCCCGCAACTGTCGATTTGAATACGCTAAAGGCCCGCGTTCAACAGCAGGCCGTCACTTATCGAGCCGAGTACAAGAAATATTACGAGGCGTGGGCGACACCGGATTCACCAAAGCTGCGCGATTCGAATCCGTCAGTGGTCGTGATTCCGGGCGTCGGATTATTCGGATTCGGCAAAAACAAGAAGGAAGCTCGCATCACCACCGAATTCTTTATTAACGCGATTCATGTAATGGCGGGGGCGAATGCGCTCGAAGACGACGAAGTGCAACATCCGCTGCCGCAGGCCCGCCGGTCTGAACAATCGACGCAGTTCCAGTTCTTTCACAACTACGTCGCGCTTCCGCGCTCGGAAGCATTCCGTATCGAATACTGGGCGCTTGAAGAGGCCAAGCTGCAGCGCATGCCGGCGGAAGCTGAGTTCAGCCGCAAGATCGTGCTCGTGGCGGGCGGCGGCAGTGGGATCGGCCGCGAAGTGGCGCTGCTGCTCGCTCGTAAAGGTGCGCATATCGTGGTCGCGGATCTAGATGGCGAAAACGCGAAGACCACCGCCGCTGACGCCGTAAAGGTTGGATCGCCGGAATGTGTCGCGAGTACACCGGTCGATCTGAGCTCCGCAGAGAGCGTGGCCGAAGCCGTGAAGTTCACCGTTCTGCAGCTTGGCGGCATTGATGTCTTGATCAATACGGCGGCTATTTATCCAGTGCCCGGCGCGGATGGGCGATTGTCCGCCGCACAGTGGTCAAAAACGTTCCAAGTGAATGTGACCGGCAATTACCTGCTGGCCGAGCAGACCGAATGGGTCTTCAAAGACCAGAATCTGCAGGCTGCCATGGTGTTGACGAGTTCCGCCAACGCCATCGTTCCGAAGAGCGGCACGGAAGCGTACGATACAAGCAAGACGGCGTTAAACCACCTGATTCGGGAACTGGCGGTGGGTGTGAGTCCGCTGGTGCGCGTGAACGGGATCGCCCCGGCGACCGTGGTGGCGGGATCAACGATGTTTCCGCGGGATCGAGTCATGCACTCACTGCGGAAATACAAAATCGATTTCTCGGAATCGGAATCGACCGAGGAATTGCGGGCGAAGCTCGCAGATTATTACGCCCAGCGAACGTTAACCCGGAGGCCCATTCTTCCGCAAGATTGCGCGCGGGCCATCGTCTGGCTGGCGAGCGATGAGAGCGCGAAGACGACCGGCCACATCATACCCGTCGATGGCGGCTTGCAGGACGCCTTTCTGCGTTAGGTGATGGTTTTTACGCTACTAGAGGCCAAGTCGATCAGCAAGTCATTCGCGGGCGTTCACGCTTTGAAGCATGTGTCTTTTGATTTGGTCGAAGGAGAAGTGCATGCGTTGATCGGCGAAAACGGTGCTGGAAAGTCGACGCTGATCAAAGTCATCACCGGCGCCATCCAGGCCGATTCCGGAACGCTCGAGATTCGCGGACGCACGGTGCAGCAGAATGATCCCGCGGTCGCGCGATCCTTGGGAATCACCGCCATCTACCAGCAGCCGTCGCTGTTTCCCCATCTCAGCGTTGCTGAGAATATCGCCCTACCGCTCGAAAGCGGAGGTGTATGGCGAAAGGTGAATTGGAAGGAGCGGAATCGCCGCGCCCAGGAATTGATCGAACGTGTGGGCGGATCGATTCAACCGGAACGGCTGGCCGCGACGCTTAGCATGCCCGAGCAGCAGATTGTTGAGATTGCTAAAGCGATCGGCGCCAATGTGAAGATCATGATTATGGACGAGCCGACTGCTTCGCTGACGGACCGCGAAGTAGACAGCCTATTCAAGATCATCGCTTTGCTGCGCGGCCAGGGCGCGGGCATCATCTATATCTCACATCGGCTGGAGGAAATTTCCGTGATCGCCGACCGCGTCACGGTCCTGCGCGATGGAGAGACGATCGCAACACGGCGAACGGATGAAGTGGACAAGGCGGCGTTGATCGGCATGATGGTGGGCCGCGAGATTTCGGCCGTGTTTCCGAAGCGCGAAGTGCCGTTGGGCAAAACCGTAATGGAGTTGCGAAATGTCTCCAATCGCGCCGCCGGGCTCCGCGATATTTCATTCTCTGTGCGAAGCGGCGAAATTCTTGGCGTGGCCGGTCTGGTTGGATCAGGGAGAACCGAACTGGCGGAAACGCTTTTTGGCCTAACTCCGGCGGACTCGGGCGAGATTCTGATCAATGGCGCGCCGGTCCGGATTAAATCACCGACACAATCGATCCAGCAAGGCATCGGATACGTCCCGGAAGACCGCAGGCAGCACGGGGTCGTTCTCGAATTGCCAATCGCCGCTAACACCAGTCTCGCCAATTTAAAGATTGTTTCGCGTTACGGGTTAATCGATCGCAGCAAAGAAAGCTCACTCGCCCATCGTTATGTACAGCAACTGGGAATCAAAGCACCTTCGGTCTACACTGAAACCGGCGCGTTGTCGGGTGGCAATCAGCAGAAAGTTGCGCTGGCAAGATGGCTAGCGATCAATCCGAAGATTTTGATCCTCGACGAACCGACGCAAGGAGTCGACGTCGGCTCCAAGTCGGAGATACACAGCCTCATGATGGATCTGGCTGGGCGCGGGCTAGCAATCATCATGATCTCTTCGGAGCTGCCCGAGATTCTAGGCATGAGCGACCGAATTGCAGTGATGCATGAGGGAAGGATCGCGGGCGTGCTTTCCCGTCAGGAAGCTACACAACACAACATTCTGTCGCTGGCAGTCAACTGATGACAACTCACCGCCCGGAAATTTCGGTCGCGATAGCGATCTTGATGCTCGCGATCCTAATGGCATTTGTCTCACCGGGTTATTTCTCGCGTGAAAACCTCACCGACTTGTTCCTGGCGAACGTGCCGGTGCTCATCGTGGCTCTCGGTATGACTCTCGTCATCGTAATCGGGCAGATTGACATCTCGGTCGGGTCCCTCTTTGCGATCTGCGGCGTCAGCGCCGGGCTTTTCGCGAAAGCCGGAGTTCCCGCGCCTCTGGCTGCCCTGGGAGCGTGCTTGGCAGGCGCAGCACTCGGAGCGTTGAATGGATCGCTAGTCGCCTATGTGCGGATTCCATCGATCGTAGTCACGCTGGCGAGTATGGTGGCGCTGCGAGACGCCCTGCGCTGGCAGACCCAGGGCGCGTGGGTTCAGGACCTTCCTGCCGGCTTCCAATGGTTCGGTTTGTCGCAGTCGTCCTATCCGGTCATGAGCCTGGTCATCGCCATTGTTCTTTCGTGCGGCATTGCGTGGGGCCTGCGGAATCTTGCGGGCGGACGCGCAGTCTATGCCACCGGATCAAACGAAGAAGTGGCGCGCCTGGCCGGAATTCGAACTGCTTTAGTGAAGTTTTCAGTTTTCGGATTCATGGGCGCGCTCACGGGAATCGCGGCTGCCCTTAATGCGGTCCGATTCAACCAAATCCCGACCAACGCCGGGCTGGGCTTGGAGATGAAAGTGATCGCAGCAGTGGTGGTTGGCGGCGCAGCGATCACGGGTGGAAGAGGAAGCATCGCGGGAACTGTGCTAGGTGTGATCCTGCTCGGAGCCATCGGGCCCGCGCTAACCTTTTTGGGCATCAGCGCTTATTGGGAGCGGGCGGTACAAGGCGCAATCATTCTGACCGCGATTGTGATCGATGCCGTTCGCATGGGAGCACGCGAGCCCGGCCGGGAAAACGATGGAAGCAATCTTGCCGCAAGCCGGGCCTGATCGCTGGCGCGAGCGTCTGTTCCCCAACGGCGAGTGGGTTCTTCTGCTGGCGCTGGCAGCGGAGATCGCGGTCTTCGCCGCGATTGCCGAAAATTTTTTCACCTGGAGCAATTTCTTTGAGGTAATCCGTTTCAGCGTCGAGCTTGGACTACTGGCGCTGGCCATGACACCCGTCATAATTACCGGAGGTATCGATCTCTCGGTTGGTTCGATGATGGGTCTAGCCGCGGTGGTGTTAGGAGCGGCCTGGCAGGATTGGCATCTCCCGCTTGCCGCCGCAGCCTTGGTGGCCCTGGCTGTGGGATTGGCGGGAGGCGCACTCAACGCGTTGGCGATCTCGCGGCTCAACCTTCCTCCGCTGATCGTTACGCTGGCAACTCTCTCGCTGTTCCGCGGCGCTGCGGAAGGAATCACGCATGGAGCCGTAAACTACACAGGCTTCCCGAAATCATTTTTGTTTCTTGGCCAAGGCTATCTTGGGGGAGTGATTCCCGTCCAGCTCTTGTTTTTCCTGCCGGTTTTGATGGGCTACACGATCTTGCTGCATCGCTCACTGATTGGACGGGCGCTTTACGCGATCGGGTTCACCGCCGCGGGAGCGCGCTACGCCGGCATTCCGGTCCGCAAACGCCTTGCGCTGGTGTATCTATTGTCGGGCCTGGTATCGAGCATAGCTGCGATCATCTATGTCGCGCACCTGGGCCAGGCAAAATCGGATGTCGGGACCGGCTATGAACTGGATGCAATTACGGCCGTGGTCCTGGGAGGAACGTCGGTATTTGGCGGACGGGGCACACTTTGGGGCACGATCTTCGGCCTGTTCGCCTTGTCGGTGTTGCAGAATGGATTGCACCTCGCCGCGCTTCCTTCGGAGCTGACGGGAATCTTGACTGGAACGCTGCTGCTGGTGACGATCGGCATCGATCGCTGGCGGAGGCAAGCGAATGTAACACTAAACGAAGAGACGAATACTGTGAAGAACAGTCAGGTCGCCATTCTGTGCGCCGCGGTGCTGATCGGCTCGGTCATCGTGGCCGGAACAAACGTGTGGCTGGAACATTCGTTGGGGCGCGCTCCCGCGATCGCGACGCCACCGGCCGGGCATCGTACCGTGATCGCGATGATGCCGAAAGCTAAAGGTGATCCTTACTTCGTCAGCGTGCGCGCCGGGGCCGAAGAGGCCGCTAAGGAGCTCGGAGTGGAGTTGATCTGGGATGGTCCCACCAGCCTGGAAGCCGCCAAACAAAACGAGTTGGTGGAGAACTGGATTACGCGTCAAGTGGATGTGATCGCGGTGGCAGTGGAGAACAAAGCCGGCATCTCCACGGTTCTGCGCAAGGCTCGCCAGCATGGCATCCACGTTCTCACCTGGGACGCCGACGCCGAGCCGGCCGCCCGCGATTATTTTGTCAATCAAGCCACTCCTGAGGGAATCGCAAACACTCTAACGGACGAGGCGGCGCGGCTTTTGGGCGGGCAAGGAGATTTCGCGGTGATCACTGGAGCTCTCAGTGCCGAAAATCAGAACGAGTGGATCGCGTTTATCAAGAAGCGCCTGGCTACCAAGTATCCCGGCTTGAAACTCGCCACTATCCGACCGAGCGACGATGATCGCGACAAAGCTTTTGCCGAGACTCAGACGGTGCTGAAGGTGTACCCGCAAGTAAAGCTCATCATGGCTATCTCGGCTCCGGCGGTTCCAGGAGCGGCGGAGGCGGTGCGCCAGGCGGGCCGCAAGAACGTCGATGTCATCGGTCTGTCGCTTCCAAGCATCTGCAAACCGTATGTTCATGAGGGCATCGTACAGACCGTGGTTCTTTGGAGTACCCGGGATCTCGGATACCTCACTGTCCATTCCGGTTGGCTGCTGGCTCAGAACAAACTTCCCGCCGGTACAGCATCGCTTCAAGCCGGGCGGCTGGGCACGCTTCAAGTCCGGGGCACTGAAATTATTTTGGGATCTCCGCTGATCATCAACAAGAAGAATATCGACCAAATGGACTTCTAGTGCCGATGCGCCGTTTGGCGATAGAATACGCCTGATGAAGCCGCTGATTATCAGACTTGTTCCCATCGTTTTGTCCGCGACCCTTGCGGCCGGATTTCTTGGAGTCGCACAAGACGCCGCTCCGCCGGCTAATGCGGATGCGAAGTTGATGTCGAACCGCTGTGAAGCGAATCCTGGGCTGGGCGATGTAGCGGCCAAGCCGTCCTGGAACGGATGGGGCGCGGGCCTCACCAACGCTCGCTTTCAAGATGCTGCCGCCGCTCAACTCGACGCCGGGCAAGTCCCCAAGCTGAAACTGAAATGGGCCTTCGGATTTCCGGGCGCAAAGGCCGTCTATGGGCAGCCGACCGTCGTGGCGGGGCGCGTATTTCTGGGCGTGGACACCGGTTACGTCTATTCGATTGATGCGCCGACGGGCTGCGTCTATTGGTCTTATCACGCGGGCGGTCCGGTGCGTTCAGCGGTGAGCATTGGTCCCGCGCAGGGCCCTGGCCAATACCTGGCATACTTCGGCGATTTGAAGGGCAATGTTTACGCTGTCGATGCAGCGACGGGCCAGCAGATTTGGAAGATCAATCTGGACGATCATCCGGTGGCAAGAATCACAGGCGCGCCGCAGATCTACCGAAACCGCCTGTATGTTCCAGTGGCGTCGTTCGAAGAAGTTTCGGCCGCGGATCCGACCTACCAATGCTGCACGTTCCGTGGGAGCGTCGCGGCCCTCGATGCTCAAACCGGCCGCCAGATCTGGAAAAGCTATATAATTCCACAGGCCAATAAGCCGACGGGCAAAAACGCTAAGGGCGTTCAACAGTTCGGACCTGCGGGCGGAGGTGTCTGGAATTCGCCGACACTCGATCCTAAGCGGCACGCGCTTTACGTTGGGACCGGCGATGCCTACACTGCGCCGGCGGCAAAGACAACCGACGCGATTGTGGCCTTGGATCTCGACAGCGGAAAAATGTTGTGGTCCGTGCAGGACACGCCGGGCGATGCTTGGGTGGTGGGTTGCGTTCGGGAGAAGGACCGCGAGAATTGTCCCAAAGATGCCGGTCCCGATTATGATTTTGGCTCTTCGCCGATTTTGCAATCGCTGCCGGGCGGCAAAAGCATCCTGGTGGCCGGGCAGAAGAGCGGCAATGTTTGGGGGCATGACCCCGATCATAAGGGCGCGGTGGTTTGGAAGACTGCCGTATTCTCCACACCACCGAAGGCACAGGGCCAGATCGTGTGGGGCGGCACGGCCGACAACCGGAACGCCTATTTCGGGTTGAACAGCGGCGGAATTGTAGCGCTGTCGTTGAAGAACGGTGAACGCGATTGGTTCGCTTCGATCGAACCTGGTGAAGGCCGGCATGGAGGACATGACGCGGCGATTTCGGCCATGGCGGGAGTGATCTTCTCGGGCGGCTGGGACGGCGTCTTGCGTGCATTGTCGACGAAAGACGGCAAAATCCTTTGGGACTTCGATATGGTTCAGGAGTTCAAAACGGTGAATGGTGTAGCGGCCAAGGGCGGATCCATGGGCTCTTCGGGACCGACCATTGCCGGAGGCATGGTGTTTGCCGGCTCTGGATATCCGGGCGTGCAGAACGGCGTCAATGGAAACGTGCTGCTGGCATTCGGAGTGGAGTAAGCTTCTGATCCAAAAAAGCGTTCACATGAATGTGAACGCGGCACGCAAGAGTGCGTACGCTACACGGCTAAACCTTGGCCAGCACGCGGTTCAACACGCTTCTTACCGACTCGGATTCACCCTTGGGGGGCTGCGGCGAAGCCGCTGCTGGAGTTGGCGCTGGCGGCGTTACCGGGGGCGTATGTGCTTTGGACGCGGCGATTGCATCCGGCTTGATGAACCGCATGACCTCGTCAGGCGTTGGCTTCTTGGCTTCGAGAAAGTCCATTCCGTCGACGGTAATGTGCAGGCTACTCTTGTCGTCGCTGCGAACTAGATTGCGCTGCTTCAAATACCACAGCACGGAAGTCAGCTCATCGGACGTCGAATCCAGGATGGTCTCCAGATGCCGCACCGAAATACTCGGCGCGAGAGGCTTCAACTTCCGGCGGTCGTAGAGAACGCAAAGGAGAGCCACGCGTAGCAGCGCTTCGCGTCCCAGCGCCTCAAAAAAATCGACCCCGGTGAATTTCGGAGCGCCTTGGTCTTGCCCGACACCCTTTATCTTGTCGAAACCACTGCGCAGCTCGGCGTCGGAAAGAACTTCATAAGCCAGATTGACAGCCTCGAACTTTTCCGCATCGCCGGTGGCTGAATTATTCGGGTGATAGCGCTGCGCCAGCTTGGCGTAAGCTGCTTGTATCTCGTCCGAATCCGCTTTGGGGTCGATGTCGAGAACGGCATAGTGGTCTTGGAATTTACCGGCAAGGGGGGCGGACATAGTCTGCGTATATATCGGCTGAAAGACCCCAAAGGCCCCTCGGTAGAACCACCTACCCCTGGCGCGGGCCTTCGCGTAGGCCATCTTGCCAAAATGCGTCGCGCCGCGCTAGCCTGGAATTTAGTTATTATCTGCCCGTGCCCGTCGAGCGATGTTTAGGAAGACCACGATTATCGTGCTAACTGCTACTGCCCTCGCGGGTTGCCGGTCGGAACGTAAAGTGGAGGCTAAGCCGCTCCCGCTCGCTTGGCAAAAGATAGGAACATGGTCCGGCCGAGGTAACGCCCAAACCGATTCATTCGATATCGGGTTTTCGCAGTGCCGTATTCGCTGGGAAGCCCGCAATGAGACTCCTCAGGGACAAGGAACATTGCATGTAACGGTTAATAGCGCCGTGAGCGGCCGGGAACTAGCTGTAGCTATCGATCATCGGGGAGTCGGCCACGAGTTGGCATATGTAGGGGTAGATCCTCATTTTTCTTATCTCGTGATTGAATCCAGTAACGTGGATTGGTCGGTTACGGTGGAGGAACCGGCGTTGACTGGCGGTGGTGGCGCCAAATAGCCGAATCGGTTAGATCGCGCCAGGGGTACTTTTGAGGCCAAAATTCCCCAGGGCGGCTTTGAGAGGTATATAATGTTAGGCCGAGGTTGTGTGATGTCGACATTCCATGTCCATCGATCAAACGTTGCTCCGACCGCAGAAGGCTTGCTTGCATATTAGGGAGGTAATCCTGAAATGGCAGATACAGTAGATCTGAAAAAGACCGAGACCACTTCGAAAGCGGTCTCTAGACGAAAATTTATTCAAGGCGTGATCGCCGGAGGCGCGGGCGTCTCCTCGGCGACTTACCTGTTTCGCGCATCCAGCCTGGCATCGGCTGCCGGTGCGGGTGAGCGCCTGATTACCCTAAACGTCAACGGCCAGCAGCGGCGAGTGGACGTCATGAAGCAGGAGACCCTGGCGATGACCTTGCGCTACAAGTTGGGTCTCACTGGCACCAAGATCGGATGTGATCGAGCCGAATGCGGAGCGTGCACCGTGCTCATCGACGATGTGCCACGCTACTCGTGCTCGACACTGACGCACACAGTTCGCAACGCGAAAGTTGTGACTGTCGAAGGGCTGCAGGCTGCCGACGGAAAGCTTCACCCCGTGCAGCAGGGCATCCTAGATGAACAAGGATTCCAGTGTGCTTTCTGCATGTCCGGCTTCATTATGGCTACCGTGGGATATCTCCAGACGAATCCAAATCCCACGCGCGCCGAGTTGGCGCACGGCATTTCAGGCAACCTATGCCGGTGCCAGGACTATGACAAGATCATCACCGCGATGATGCGCGGCGCAGAGATCGCAAGGGAGGGAAACCATGCCTAGCAAGTTGCCCGAACAGACCAAGCCGACCGGTCCCGAGTACGGAAAAGGGCATAAGCTGATCGGCAAAAACTATCAGACTCTCGACTTGTACGCCAAGGTGACCGGCAGATCGAAGTATGCCGAAGATTATCGCGCCGAGGGCATGTTGTTCTGCAAGCTGCTATTGAGTCCCGTGCCTCACGGCAGAGTAAAAAGCCTCGATACCAGCGCGGCGCTCGCTATGCCCGGAGTCAAAGGTATCCTGACTGCGGACGATCTGCCGGCGCCCGCCGACAGCTTGACCGACAACGGTACGCGGATTCCGGCTAACAAGCTCGGCGAACGAGGTCTCACCAATGAGCCGCTGTATCAAGGCGAGCCGATCCTCGCGGTAGCCGCGGTCGACGAATTGACGGCCGCCGAGGCGATCGAGAAGATCAAGATCGAATTCGAGCACCTGCCGTTCGTCATCGATCCTCTGGACACGCTGCGGCCGGGCGGACCGAATGCGCGAGTCGGCGGTAATGTCTGGGTGCGTCCGGCTGCGCCGGCAGCGAAGCCGGGCGAGCCGCCACCGCCTCCGCCGCCCATCGAGCCAACGGTGTGGAAATGGACTGAGGCCGATTTTGCGGATGCAAAAGACGGCAAGCTGCCGATGGGCAAGATCCCGGAGGCGCATGTCACGGGACCAGACGGCAAGATTTCTAGTATTCCGGACCCGGCTAACTCCTGGCATTACGGCGATATCGATGCCGGATTCAAGAAGGCAGCGCTGGTTCTGGATGAAACATTCGTGACTCCTGACACTAGCCATCACTGTTTGGAAACCCGCAGCGCAATGGCCTACTGGCAGAACGGCAAGGTCCATGTCTTTACGGGCACGCAAAGCACCATTCAGACCGTGCCGGCCATCGCCCGTTGGCTCAATATCGACCCGAGTCAGGTAGTTTTCACCAGCGAATATACCGGCGGCGGTTTCGGAAGCAAGATCACTGGCGCTATATCGCTCATCATCCCCGCGCTTCTGTCGAAGAAGTGCAACGCGCCGGTCATGATGCGTTTGACGCGCGAAGACGAGATGTTCATTGGCCGCGCGCGCCCCAGCATGATGGGCCGCATGAAGGTCGGCTTTGCGAAGGACGGCAGGATTACCGCGCTCGACATGTTCGTGCTCGTCAACAACGGGCCCTACGATCCGGTGGGCGACGCGCCATCCTCGGGCCGCATCGTGTCATTGGCTTATCAACCAGAGAACATGCGTTTCCAGGGCCTCACCGTGATGACCAACACTCCACCGCGAAGCGCCCAAAGTTCGCCGGGCGGTATGCAGGGCAGCACAATCTTGGAGCAAGTTGTATCGAAAGCGGCGCGCCAACTGAAGCTCGATCAGGTTGCAATCCGCTATATTAACGCGCCGGAAGGCAAGGCCCCTATCGGCCCGGCTATTCGTGGCAAGCGCGGTTATGCGACCAGCGCATTCGTCAAGGAAGCTCTCAATCGCGGCTCCGATGAATTTAATTATAAAGAGCGCATCGCCCAAACCAAGCGAAGCGGGACCAAAGTGCGTGGCGTGGGCGTGGCCTTGGGCTGTTACGTCGGCGGCACGATTGGATTCGACGGCCTGCTCCTGATCAAACCCGACGGGCACCTCTGCTTCCAATCGGGAATTGGTAACCTCGGCACGGAATCGGTGATCGACGTTCATCGCGTTGGCGCGGAGGTCCTGGGTGTGCCGTGGGAAAAATGCGATGTCTGCTGGGGCTCGAATTCCAAGAACCTGCCCTGGTCGTGCGTATCCGGTGGCAGCCAGACCACGCATTCCATGACACGCGCGGCCCATGCTGTGGCCATGGAAGCCAAGCAGCGGCTCAAGGAGATCGCCGCGAAGAGCCTGGGCGGCAGCCCGGAGAACTACGACGTCGGCAATGAGAAGGTGTTCCGCAAAGGCGGCGGCGCCAGCATGACCCTAGCTCAGGCCGCGCAGAAAGCCATTCAGTTGGGTGGCATCTATGATGGTCACGAAGCCAATCCGGACGTGAACCGCTATACGAAGCAGGCAGCGGCGGCGCTGGCCGGGCAGGGCTTTGTGGCGTCGGCGCGAGACAAGTATCCGCGCGACGGCCAGACTCATTCTTATGTCGCCAGTTTCGCCGAAGTCGAGGTAGATGTGGAAACCGGAAAGTATCACATCGTCGACTTCATGACCTACGCGGACGTGGGAACCGTTCTGCATCCCAGAGCTTTGGGCGGGCAGGTGCTTGGCAGGTCCACACTGGGGATCGCGCACGCGATCGGACAGAAGTGGGTAATGGACCCGGCTTATGGCGCGACGCTCTCCCGGCGGTTCCACCACAGCAAACCGCCCACCATCCTCGATGTTCCATCGAATATGAAATGGGCCGCCGTGGACATTCCCGATCCGGAAACTCCGGTCGGTTCACGCGGTATCGGCGAGCCTCCCGTAGGTGGCGGTTTTGCAGCTGTCCTGAACGCACTGACGGATGCCTTGGGTGACGAGGTTTTCAGGCGCGCGCCGGTGAATTCCGATAGCATTTTGGCGTCGCTCGAAGCGGGCCACCCCATGCAGGATCCGTTGATGGCACATATTTAAGGAAATAGAAAAAGGAGAAGAGCCATGGCTGTAATACGAGATGTAATGCCCGCTTTTGATCTGCTTCAGCCGACGTCGGCCGCGGACGCTCAGAATCTTCTCGCGCAGCACGGACGGGATGCCTGGGTGCTGGCCGGAGGGCTCGATAGCTTCGACTGGCTCAAGGACCGCATCAAGAAGCCGAAGGTCGTGGTCGACTTGAGCGGTATCGCCGAGCTCAAAGGAATAAAATCCACCGCCGATGGCGGCGTCGAGATCGGCGCCATGACCACCTTGACCGAGGTGGTGAAAAATCCGATTATCAAGCAGCGCTTCGGCCTGCTGGCGGAGGGCGCCGAGCTGGCGGCTTCCCCGCAGATCCGCAACCAGGGCACGATCGGTGGCAATGTGTCGCAGGACGCGCGTTGTCATTATTATCGCGCCGGCTGGCCTTGCTACCGCGCCGGCGGCAATATTTGTTATGCCGACACGCCCACCGGGCGCAACCGCGAGCACGCGATTCTCGACGCGGAGCGCTGCGTCGCTGTGAATCCATCCGATTCGGCTCCGGCTTTGATCGCGCTGGACGCCAAATTCGTCATTCGCACGTCCAAGGGCGAGCGCGTGGTGGATGCCGAAGACTATTTCATCGGTCCCGACATCGACATCACGCACCTGAACATTCTGCGGCCTGGCGAATTGCTCACCTCCATTCGTATTCCGGCGACATGGGCGGGCTCGCAATTCTTCTTCGAGAAGGTGCGCGACCGGAACGTGTGGGACTTTGCGCTCTTGAACGTCGCTTCGGCAATGGTTGTGACGGGTGGAAATATCGAGCGCATCCGCATCGCCGTAAATGGCGCGGCTGCTCGTCCGCTGCGATTGAAGGCAGTGGAAGACGCGGTCCGTGGAAAGCCGAAGAGCGCTGCAACCGGCGAGATGGCTGGCAAACTCGCCATCCAGGGAGCAATTCCGTTGCAGTTTAACGCGTACAAAATTCCGTTGATGAGAAATCTGGTAAAGCGCGCCGTGGGGGGCGTGGAGGTGGCAACTTGGGCTTAGTACAATGGGCAACGAGTCCTTGGGGACAGGATGTCCCGATACATATCGTGTGGTCTTTGATTTACGTGGCGGCTGTCGGGGGATTACTGTTTCTGATCGTGCACGCGATTTACGTCCGATATTTCGCTAAGACGGAGGCCTTTGCAGGCAGTGTGTCGCCCGAAGTCGCCGCCCACGTACCGGCGCGGGTTCCCAGACATTCGCTGGCTGCACGCCTGTTTCACTGGATCATGGCGGCCGCCATGTTAACGCTGCTCGTTACCGCTTTCCTTCCGAAGGTGGGCGTCGAGTTTAACTGGGTGACCTACCACTGGATCGCCGGCCTGGTTCTAACCGCTTCGATTATCTTCCACATCATTCACGCTTCGTTCTTCCTGGACTTCTGGTCCATATGGCCGGATAAAGCCGACGTGGAGGACGCTTCGCGAAGGATGAAGCGCTTCATGGGACAAGACGCCCCGGCGCCGCGCCGTTTCGCCAAATACCCGCTTGAAAATAAGATGTACCACGGGATCATCGTATTGACTGGCTTGGCAGTGATCCTGACTGGTGTCTTTATGATGTTTCGCATCCGCACGCCGATTTTCCCGCGCAACCCTTACCTGTTCGGCGACATGACCTGGGGCCTGATGTACGTCCTGCACGGCCTCGCCGGCGTGGGACTAATCGCGCTGATCATGGTTCACATCTACTTCGCGGTTCGACCGGAAAAGTTCGTAATCACCAAGTCCATGGTCTTTGGGGATATGCCTAAAGAATATTATCTGGAACACCACGATCCGGAGCGATGGGCCGTGGAGACTAACGGGTCGGAGACAACGTCCAGAAAAGCGAAGGCCTCAGCCTGAAGCATGGATGACGTCCGCGAACGCTGCAATGCGATCGAGGAGTGTTACGAGTTCATGCTGGCCTATGCCGCCCAGGGTCTTCCTAGCGAGCATGGCAGCGGATCGGGCTCCCAGCTCCGGGAGTTCCTGGGACGCGCTGTCAAAGCGCTGTCGGGCTTGGCTGACGCTTATGCGGCTGCCGTAAAGCAGGAAGGCCAGCCAGTTGAGCCCTATCGGGCCTTCCTGGGCGTGCTGGATCGTGACGCCAGCGATTCAATCGCCGCCCTTGAAATGGTCCTGGCGCAACCAGCGCTCAGCTCCCAGCTGATCGACAACCTAAACGCTTCAATCCATATTCGAGCGCTGCTTACGGACTTGTTTCTGATCGATGAGACTTTAAAACTCCAGCAAGTCTCGGGGAAACCTGCGACTACAACATAAACCGCTTCCTATGAATAAACTCACTAAACTGTCCCTGACGGGTCTGTTGTTGCTCGCGTGGACCGCTTCACAGTCCACCAAGGCACAAGAAAAGCCAGCGAAGAAGACCGCGGAAAGCACAACCAATCTCCGGAATCCGGCGCTCATCGAACGCGGCAAATATATCGTCGAAAGCGTGGCAATGTGTGAACGCTGCCATACGCCGCGCGATGAGAACGGTAATCCGGAGCGGAGCAACTGGCTCAAGGGCGGTCCGGTGCAGTTGAAGCAAACATATCCTACGCCAACTTGGGCGGAGAGAGAGCCTCGCATCGCCGGCGTGCCTCCCGGTACGGATGAGCAGTTCATAACACTTCTGACCACCGGAATCTCGCGCACTGGCGCGCCTCCGAATCTTCCCATGCCGCCGTTCCGGATGACGCGTCAGGACGCCGAAGCCGTCCTGGCCTATCTTAAGTCGCTCCGCTGACTTGGCGATCGGCTGCCGAAAGAAATAATCTTATTCATCGTCTTCATCGGCAACTCGAATCGAGACGGCTCCGTGTTCGAGCGCCCAGGCGACGAACCCCTCGGGGGCATTCCGGACCCCACGCACATTCGCCGAATTGATCGATTTGATCGTTTGCCAACGTATCCCTTGTAGATCGGCATTTCGCAGGTCAGTATTCCTGAGGTTGGCGTTTGCGAGATTAGCCCCCAGGAGATTCGCTCCCACCAGGTCGGCATCCTCCAGGTCCGCCTCTAGCAGGTTGACGAATCGCAGACTGCCCGAGCGGAAGTTGGCCGACTTCATCCGAGCATACTCGAGATCGCTCCCTTCCAAGACACTGTGGCGAAGGTCGGCGGCTTCCAGATCGGCGCGGGCCAGCTTCGCTCTTCGCAAATGGACGCCCTGAAGAAATGCTCCGGAAAGATCCACGCCGACCAGAGGAATACCGTCCGCATTGAGTTCCTGAAGCGCCTCCATCCTTCCCCCACTGCCGCCCTTTCCTTGCGCCGCATCGATCACCTGCCAGGCCTGATAGTGCTTTTGCTTCTTCCGGTCGCCAGCTTCGGAGTAGTAGGATATGACGGCGAACAACACTGACAAAATCCCCAGGTATTCCAAGACTTCCAGAAGCGCCCAGCGACTGAGCAGATAAGCAGTCCACTGGAAGGCCAAGTCGATGGCATGCCATGGCAGGGTCCAGCGATGGCGTATCGACCGTTTATATTCCGCCCAGGAATCGGGCCGTTTTCGCGCCTCGCGTACAAGCATTATTTCAAATATCCATGTTGGATCTTAATGTATGGCGTTGCTCTAAAACTCGGGATGATCCTACGCTCAACTGTTACTTTCGCGGCAGGATATGGTGAAGTTACGGTCGGTCGTCGACTATTCCAGTTGCTTGTGGAACCTCAGCACGCTGAGCCACAGAATGGTCACCCCGAAAACCGCCAGCGCCAGCATCTGCGGCCAAAGGGAATCGATACCGGCGCCCTGCAAAAAGACCCCGCGGACGATCTCCATGAAGTACCGTACCGGATTGAAGAAGGTCAGCCATTGGGCGAGCTGCGGCATGTTGCGGATCGGAAACGTAAATCCACTCAGCATGAAGAATGGCTGGAAGAACAAGCCGGTGGCCATCATCGCCTGGGTCTGTGTTTTCGAAACAGTGGAAATGTACAGACCGGCGCCGAGCGTGGTTAGAAGGAACAACAGCGTCGCCCCGAACAGCAGCCAGAAATTTCCGCGGAACGGCACGTGGAATATTAGAAGCGCCGCGCTCATAACCAGCAGCATGTCCCAGATGCCCACAGCGACGAACGGCAGCGTCTTGCCGATGATCAACTCGGTTGGACGTATGGGCGTCACCATTAACTGCTCCATGGTGCCGATCTCTTTTTCGCGGACAATGGCCATCGCGGTCAGAGACAGCGTCACTATCGTGATGATATTAACTATCACGCCGGGAATGAAGTAGTTCCGGCTGCGCAGATCGGGATTGAACCAGACGCGCGTGCGCGGCGTGACCTGTGGGACTGGTTGTTGTAGCGGCCCTCCGGCATCCTCGGTGGCGGCCACCAGCTTGGCGCTCTGTTGATGGCGGAGCGCTTGGTTCGAATAGCGTGCGATGGCCTGGCTCGCGTATCCGGAGACGATGGAGGCCGTGTTGGAGTTGGTTCCGTCGAGAAGTACCTGCACCCTACTAGTTCGGCCACGTTCGACATCGCGCGCGAATCCGGGCAGTATTCGAACCACGGCGTCCACCTGCCCGCGATCCATCATTCGCTGCATCGCGCGTTCATCGTTCGGTATGCCGGCGAGAATAAATCGTCCCGACCCCTCGAACTCCGAAAGAAGCTCTCGGCTTTCCGGTGTGTGGTCCTGGTCCATCCACGCGATCTTGGCGTTGTCTACATCCAGGCTGGCGGCGTAGCCGAAGATCAACAACTGGATGAGCGGCGGCAAAAACAATATGGAGCGCATACGCGGGTCGCGTAGCGCCTGGATGAACTCTTTTCGAATGATCCTGCGCAGTCTTTGTCTCATCACGCCACCTTCTGGCGCAACTTGCGCGTCGCAAAATAAAAGACGACCGCCGCATAGGCGATCAGCAGAAGCAGATTGAACCACAGCAGCTGTATCCCGATGCCTTTTAGAAAAATCCCGCGTGAGACTTCCATGAAGTAACGCGCCGGCACTATTAGCGAAATCACCTGGATGACGCGGGGCATGCTGCCGATGGGATAGATGAATCCTGACAGCAGAAACGCCGGAAGGAAAGAAACCAGCGTTCCCATCTGGTACGCCATGAGTTGAGTTCGAAACATCGCCGAGATCATGATGCCGAGCCCGAGCGCGCCAAACAGAAAGACTGCGCTGGCAGTGAGCAGCAGCAACAAGCTGCCCTTCATGGGCACGCCGAAAACGAAAATGCCGATGACCAGCGCGACGAGCATATCGGCCGCTCCCACCACAAAATAGGCGGACAATTTCCCGAGCGCAATCTCGCTAGGCCGGGCCGGCGTCGACAACAACTGTTCCATCGTGCCGTTCTCCCATTCACGCGCTATGGTCAGCGAGCCGAGATTGGCAGCGATGATCATCACTATGACGACGATCAGTCCCGGGACGATAAAGTTTCCAGAGAGCAGATCGGGGTTGTACCAGACGCGGACGTCGGGAACGACGTTGGCCGGAACGTTTCCCGCGGCAGTCTGAATGGGCGTCTGCAGGCGCTGCGAGTACATCAGCACGAGGCTTTCGGCGTAGCCTTGGGCGATCGCGGCCGTGTTCGAGTCGCTGCCGTCGATCAAAAGCTGTACTTGCGCGGGCTGTTTCAGCTCGATGTCCTTTGCGAAGTGATCCGGAATCACGACGCCGAGCAAGCACGCGCGGCGGTTTATCGCTTGCTCAATGGGACGGTAGCCATGCACTTCCTCGACCACATGAAAATAGCGCGAGCCCCGGAAGTCCTTCACCAGGTCCCGGCTTTTTGGCGATTGATCGAGATCGTAGACGAAGGTCGGGATGCGATCGACATCCAGACTCAGCGCCCATCCGAAAATCAGCAGCATCACCAGGGGCTGCAGCAACGCGGCGAACAGACTGCGCGAATCGCGGAGAATGTGCAGCATTTCCTTGCGCGCGATGGCGCGGGTGCGGCGGAAACTCATGCGGCGCTTTTCTCCTTTTCTTTTTCCTCTTTTTCGATCAGGCTAACGAAAACGTCCTCCATGCTCGGCATAATCGAATCGAGCACGACTACGGAAATGCCGGCCTGCTCCAATTCGCGATAGATTTCCGGAATCTCCGTCGCCGGATCTTCCACCTTGATGTGCAGTCCGCCACCGAACACTGCCACGTCCAGAATCCCGGGCTGGTGTTCGAGTACCGTCATACTTCGCAACAGATCCGACGATTCGAGATTCAACAAATGACCTGTACCGAGCGAGGTTTTTAGCTCCGTGGGCGAGCCGAGAGCGATGATGCGTCCGCCATACATCAGCGCCACGCGATGGCAGTATTCGGCTTCGTCCATGTAATGCGTGGTTACGAAAACCGTGTGGCCCTCGGCGGAAAGCTCGTAAATCAGATGCCAGAAGTTACGGCGCGCAATCGGGTCCACGCCGCTGGTTGGCTCATCCAGAAATAGAATGGGCGGCTCATGTAAGATCGCGCAGCCGAGGGCCAGCCGCTGCTTCCATCCGCCCGAGAGCAGGCGCGTCATCGTCGACCGCTTGTCTTCCAAACCGGCCATCTTGAGGACGTAGTCGCGGCGCGAGGGTAGTGTTTCGGGTGGCACGCCGTAGACGCCACCAAAAAACTCGATATTCTCCTCCACCTTCAGATCGTCGTAGAGTGAAAACTTCTGCGACATGTAGCCGATCCTTTTTTTGATCTCTTCGGGCTGCGCCGCCACATCGAATCCCCCCACGGTGGCCTTCCCGGAGGTCGGAGCGAGCAGACCGCAGAGGATTCGGATGGTGGTCGATTTGCCGGCGCCGTTCGGCCCCAAGAATCCGAAAATCTCGCCCTGCGCGACATCGATCGACACGTCGTCGACCGCAACGAAATCGCCAAAGCGCTTCACCAGCTTCTCAATGTGAACGGCCGGGCCGGAGTTGTTAGGCGGCACTGCGCGCACTCTCTTTCCGCGCAAGCGCGATGAACACGTCTTCGAGGGACGGCACAATCGGGCGAAAGCCGAACGGGGTCACTTGCGCCAGACGCTCAGGCGACGTTGCGTTCGGATCGAGAAAGAGGTGCAGATCGGCGCCCGCGGGCTGCACGGCCAAGACACCGGGCTGCGTTTCAAGAATCTCCATGGTCTTGCGGTGATCGTTCGAGGTGATCAAATACACCACTTCGGCGATACCGCGCTTCAGCGCCGCCGGCGTATCGCAACGGATCATTTTTCCCTGATACAGGAAGCCCACTCGATTGGCGCGTTCGGCTTCATCGAGATAAGCGGTGGTCACGAAAACGGTCAGGCCGCCGCGCACGAGCTGGTAAAGAATCGCCCAGAAATCACGTCGTGAAACCGGATCGACGCCGTTGGTCGGCTCATCCAGAAACAAAATCCTCGGCTTGTGCAGTAGCGTACACATTAAAGCGAGCTTCTGCTTCATCCCACCCGAGAGCTTTCCCGCCGGGCGTTTGCGAAAGGGCTCCATGCGCGTCATCTGCAACAGCCGTCCGCCCATTTCATCGCGCTCGCGCCCGGTGATGCCGAACAGATCCGAGTAAAAGTCCATGTTCTCCTGGACGGTCAGATCGGTGTACAAGCCGAAGCGTTGCGCCATGTAACCGATCTGATCCTTCATCTGATCCAGCTCGCGCGTCACGTCGTGGCCGGCGACGACCACTTTGCCCTCGGTCGGGTCCATCAGCCCGCACAGCAGACGCATAGTGGTCGTCTTGCCGGCGCCGTCGGGTCCTACCAGGGCGAAAATCTCCCCGGCTTCGACATCCAGATTCAGGTGATCCACCGCGGTCAGATCGCCGAAACGGCGCGTGAGATTTTCAGCATGGATCACGATGCTCATAAGATGATTTCAGCGTCGACCGGCATGTTGTTTTTCAGTTCGTGGCTGGAATTGTCGACCTCGATCTTGATCCGGTACACCAGCTTCACGCGTTCTTCCTTGGTCTGGATCTGCTTGGGCGTGAACTCCGCCTCGGATGCTATGTAGCTGACCTTGCCCCAGTACACTTTTCCTGGGAACGAATCGGTGCTCAGTTTCACCTTTTGTCCGAGCTTTACGCGGCCGAGGTCGGTCTCGTTGATGTAGGCGCGCAGCCAGGGATGCTCCAGGTCCCCGATGCTGACCACCGTCGTTCCGGCTGCAAGAACCTCGCCCGGCTCGGCCGATTTCACCAGCACAACCCCGTTGATGGGCGAACTGACTTCGGTGTCGGAGAGCTGAGCCTCCGAAATACCTACCTGGGCGCGGGATCGCTCGATTTCATCCTTGCCTGCCACCAGTTGTTCTTGCTTGCGCTTAACCTCAAGACGATTCGCTTCCGCCGTGGCGACAGCGGCTTTGGCGCGCGCGACATCGGCGCGGGCGGCGGCGATATCTTCTTGGCGTGGCCCCTCCTTGACGAGTGAAAGCTTCTCTTCGGCTTGCCGGACCAGGGCTTGCGCGCTATCGTATTTGGTGCGAGCCTGATCGTACTGCTGCTTCGAGATGTCTTCGTTCTTGAAAAGCGTCTGCGCGCGATCCCAATCCAGGCGAGCGAATTCAAGTTGTGCCCTGGCATCGGCCAGCCCGGCTTCTGCCTGTTGAATATCCTGCTTCCGGCTTCCGTTGAGCAGCACTTCGAGCTTGGCTGTTGACTGATTGAGCTCGGCGTTGCGCGCGGCAATGTCGCTTTCCAGCGTCGCCTGCTGATAGGCAATCCCGGTCTCGAGCTGCTGGTAATTCGAAACAGCGCTGGCGACGGACGCTTGGTCCCGCACCTTTTGTTGCCGGTAGATGATCGGATCCAGCGTCGCGATCGGATCGCCACTCTTTACCCAATCGCCTTCAGTAACTTTGCGGTCGATCATGCGCCCGGCCATTTTGAACGAGATATCGACCTGGGTGAGTTCGAGATTGCCGGAGACGAAAATCCGATCGCCAGGGTTGGCGTGGAGCGAACGCCAATACCACCACGCGCCCACTCCCAGGGCGACAAGGAACAAAATTAGAGGAATTCTTTTCTTCATTGACTCACATACTCCTGGATTTTTCCGGTGGCGGTCGCCAGGTCAATGCGAGCCACGTTATAGTCATACAGCGCGTTAATCAAATTATCGCGAGCGCGATCGAGCCGCGTCTGGGCGTCAGTGACCTCCAGCGAGTTTGCGACACCTGCTTGATAGCGCCGTTTGGCCTGAGCTAACTCTCTTTCGGAAAGATCCTGACCTTCGCGTGCCGCGGTCACTTCCGTGGCAGCCGAACTAATGCTGTCAAAGGACAGCCGTACGTCAAGTTCCACTTGTTGTTCAAGGTCGCGAGTGCGAGTCTGTTCCTGCCGGTATTGCGAAAGGCTTTCGGCGCGCCGCGCATCCCGCAGTCCGCCGTTGTATAACGGGACGCGAAGCGAAAATCCGTAGTCATAGGTGGCTTGCGCGCCCACGATTCCGGCTCCGATGGAACCGTAATTCGCCGAAGCGCCGAGCGAGGGAAGACGCTCCGCCTTAACGGAGCCGTAGTTCAACCGCGCTGCTTGCTCGCGATCTTTCTGAGCCTTCAATTCAGCACGCAGCTTGCGTGCTTCTGCCAGAGCGTCGTCCAGTGTGCCGATGTCCGCAGGACGATATTCGAGCCTATCGGTCAGCTGGATGCCTGCGTCCAGCTTGAGTCCCATGGCGCGCATCAGGTTTAAGCCGGCGCGCCGGCGGTCGTTTGCCGCAGCCACCAGCCGTTGCTTATCGTTGGCGAGTTGAACATCGGCCCGGGTTACATCCAACCCGGTTCCCGTGCCCGCATCCTTCTGTTGCTGGGCGAGAGTAAGTAGCGCCTGTGACAGCTCGACATTGGCGCGCGCGGTGTCGAGCGCCGCTTGGGCGCGTAAGGTCGTCAAATAAGAGCGGGCTACCTGATCGGTGACCTGGTTCTTGGTAGCATCAAAATCGGATTTGGCTGCTTCGATGTTGACTTTCGCTTCCTGATATTTCCGGATGGAGCTGAAATCAAAGACAGTCTGCGACGCCGTGGCGCGCGCGTCGAACACTGAAAACGGCCCCACGATGGACGGAAAAGTGAAGCCGGGGACGAGGGGGGATGTGAAGTTGAATCCGAAAGCCCTCAGGTTTACGGTCTCTCTTTGATCGCTGACCGAGGATTCCAAATCCGGCAGGAACGCGGCCCGGGATTCAAGTCTGCGCGTTTCGGCCTGTTGGATGGATTCCTGCGCCAGCGCGACGCGTGGGCTTCCATCAGGCGCGAGCGCGATTTCCACTGCCCGCCTCAGGCTCAACTGGAGCGTTGTCTGCACCGCTGTTTCGCTCTGCGCCAGCGCGACCCCGGCCAGACTGAAGATAAGCAGCCCGCGCATTTATATCGCCTCCCTGGCCTCAAATCCGGCGACGGCAAATGTCACCAGCCTGGCAAGAACCGCGGGCCGATCTGTCGGATCGCATTTTCCACCGCTCAACTCCTGTAAGTGGACCGATCGAGCCATAATGTGAGCCATCGCGCCGGCGGTGAAAGTTAGGCGCCACATTACCTCGGTTTCGCTCAGATCGGGCAAAGCTTTTTGAAGAGCGACGGTGAATTGCAGTGCAACCGGCAGCAAATGTTTCTTGAAGAGTTGAATCCGGCACGCATCCGGCATTGCCAGAATACGGCCAATCAGGGGTGCAACTATCGGAGCATCCTGGCTGATCAGAGGAGATAGAAACGCCATCAGGATCTGTTTCAGGGTTGGATTCGGCCCTGCCGCCGCCAGCATCTCGCGGCGCTTTTGGTTAATCGGCTCAACCCGGCGGGCGATAATGGCATCGATCAGGCTGTCTTTGGACTGGAAATGGTAATTCACGGCCGCGAGATTGACCCCGGCTTCGGCAGTGATATCACGCAACGAAGTTGTATCGAAACCTTTATCTCCGAACAATTTCTCGGCGGTGTCAAGGATACGCGTCTTAGTATCTATCGCGCGATGAGTCATACGTATGATTGAATCATACGTCTGTACCAAACGCACTGTCAAGGCTTGTCAACAACCCAAAATGCAATTACGCTCGATAGCATATGAAGTTCATGGGATGCTTACTGTTTGCTGCGTGGGCGTGCCCCACGATTCAGTTGTGGGGCGAGCAGCCCCTGAATTGGACGGCGGAACAAGACCATCAAAACATGATGGATCAGCTCGGTATCAAAGCGCTGCGGCCGGGTCCCAGTGGTAAAGAAAACGCACCGAATCAGGCGAATTACGACGAGTCGAAGGCCAATCCTTTTCCGAATCTGCCTGATGTATTGACACTGAAAAACGGCACGAGGGTCACGACAGCGGAAATGTGGTGGAAGCAGCGCCGCCCAGAGATCATCCAGGATTTTGAGCGAGAAGTGTTGGGCCGTATTCCTGAAAACGTGCCCAAGGTGATCTGGACGGTCGCCAACACGGAAAACTCGACGGTCGGTTCCTATTCGGTCATCAGCAAGCAGCTGGTGGGTCACGTTGACAATTCGTCCTATCCACTGATCACGGTGGATATTCAGATGACAGTCGTGACGCCTGCGCAAGCCAAGGGTCGAGTGCCATTGATGATGATGTTCGGGCGTGGCTTTCCAGCAAGCTCAGGCATCGCTGCTACGGAAGGCGCCGATCCGCCAGCAACCGAGCAACTCATCGCCGATGGCTGGGCCTACGCAATGATCAGCCCCGCTAGTATTCAGGCGGACAACGGGGCCGGGTTAACCAGAGGCATCATCGGGCTGACCAACCACGGTCAACCGCGTAAGCCGGACGACTGGGGAGCACTGCGAGCTTGGGCGTGGGGCGCATCTTGCGGCCTGGATTATTTGGCAACAGATAAAGCCGTAAACGCCAAGCACGTCGGGATCGAAGGGGTCTCACGCTACGGCAAGGCTGCCTTGGTGACGATGGCATTCGATACTCGCTTCGCTCTTGTTCTAGTAGGTTCATCAGGCGAGGGCGGTGCTAAACTACATCGGCGCAATTGGGGAGAGGCCGTAGAAAACCTGACGGGCTCTGGAGAATATCATTGGATGGCCGGCAATTTTATGAAGTATGGCGCGGCAGAGGCCGCTTTTGGAAGCAAGAACCCCGGTGATTTACCAGTAGATGCGCATGAGCTGATCGCGCTGTGCGCGCCGCGCCCGACCTTCATTAGCTATGGCGTGCCGGAAAAGGGCGACGCCAAGTGGCTGGATCAGCAGGGCAGCTTTATGGCGGCCGTTGCCGCTGGACGGGTATTCAGGCTCTTGGGGGCCAAAGATCTCGGGATCGCGGAAGACTACCGCACGGCTAAGATGCCGCCGGTGAACGTGGGTTTGCTCGATGGTGAACTTGCCTGGCGCCAGCACGACGGTGGGCACACGGATGGCCCGAATTGGAAGTATTTTATAGCCTGGGGCGACAAGTTCATCAGGCGTACGGAAGCCCATCCATGAATCGCCGGACATTTTTTGCAACCTCCGCAGCCGCATTGATCGCTCGCGGCGCGGACAACGATCCTGAAGCGTCCGTTCGGGCCGGCATCAAAGCTCCCAAGTTCCCCGCCCGCGATTTCGAAGTGGCCAAATACGGCGCCCGGGGTGATGGATCGATGCTCTGTACCGCCGCGATCGGTAAAGCAATCGCGGCGTGCACGGAGGCCGGAGGGGGACGCGTAATTGTTCCGCCTGGCGTGTTTCTTACTGGCGCAATACAGTTGAAAACCGGCGTCAACCTGCACATCTCCGACGGCGCGACGCTCCGCTTCAGTCGTGATCCGCAACATTATCTGCCCGTCGTCTTTACACGCTGGGAGGGTACTGAGTGCATGAATTATTCGCCCTTCCTTTACGCCTTCCAACAGCACAACATCGCAATCACAGGCGGCGGTGTGCTGGATGGACAGGCCGATTGTGAACATTGGTGGGGATGGAAGGGTAAAGCCGGCTGCGGCTGGGAAAAAGGGCAGCCCAATCAGGCTAATGACCGCGCTGCGCTGCAGAAGCTCGGTGAATCATCCGCGACGCTAAAGAATCGCATTTTCGGAGGTGGTCACTACTTGCGCCCGCAATTCATCCAACCCTATCATTGCAGCAATGTGTTGATCGACGGCGTGACCATACGCAACTCGCCGATGTGGGAAATTCATCCGGTCTTGTGTTCTAACGTCACCGTGCGGAACGTCAGTATCGATAGCCACGGTCCTAACAATGACGGCTGCGATCCGGAATCGTGTAGCGGCGTACTGATTCAGAATTGTACTTTCGACACCGGCGACGATTGTATCGCCATCAAATCCGGCCGCAACGGCGATGGGCGCCGGCTGGCAACGCCGTGCGAAAATCTTATCATTGCCGATTGCACCATGAAAGACGGACATGGCGGCGTCAGCATCGGCAGCGAAATTTCGGGCGGTGTGCGCAATGTCTTCGTCAGCAACTGCCGCATGAGCAGTCCGCATCTGGAGCGCGCGTTACGCATCAAAACGAATTCTTATCGCGGCGGCCTTATCGAAAACGTCTGGTTTCGGAAAGTCACGATCGGGCAAGTGGCCGACGATGCCGTGCAGATCGATTTTTCTTATGAAGAGGGCGAAGGCGGTCCGTTCCAACCTGCCGTTCGTAACATCTATATAAGCGACGTGACTTGTGGAAAAAGCAACGATGCCTTTTCGCTGCGAGGCTATGCGTCATCGCCAATTCGCAACGTGCGGGTCACGGACTGTACCTTCGATCATGCCGCGAAGCCGAACACGATTGAGCACGTCGAAGGGCTCGATCTGAAAAACGTCAGCATCAACGGCAAATCAGCGTAATTGCTGTATTCTGTAGTGTATGCTGCGCTCGCTTGCCGTTCTGCCATTTTTGACATTTCTATCATTCGCCCAGTCCAACAATCGTGGGTGGTATCGTTCGCCCGCGCTTTACGGCAATACAATAGCCTTTACGGCCGAGGGCGATCTCTGGCTGATTGGTATTGAAGGCGGTCTGGCACGCCGCCTCACGACTAACCCGGGCAACGAATCCTCCGCTGTCTTTTCGCCTGACGGATCAAGCATCGCCTTCAGCGCCGACTACGAAGGATCTACCGAAATCTATACCATGCCCGCTAGTGGCGGATTACCCGTGCGCCGGACCTACGAAGGCGGCGCGGGCCGGGGCGGTGCCCTGCCTGTGGGCTGGACGCAAGACGGAAAAATTATCTATTCGACCCACTATTATTCAGCTTTGCCGGACGCTCAACTGGCCACCATCGATAGCAAGAATCAGATCCAACGTATTCCTTTAAGTCAAGCCGCGCAGGGATGCTATGACGCGCGCGGTAACACTCTGTTCTTCACACGTCTCGAACGTCAACCCAGTTTGACCAAGCGCTACCAGGGCGGAACCGCGGAGAACCTCTGGAAATATGAGCCGGGCAAAGAGGCATTTCCACTCACCGGCGATTATCCAGGCACTAGCCGCAATCCCATGTGGTGGAAGAATCGTGTTTACTTCCTCAGCGATCGCGATGGCACCATGAATCTCTGGTCCATGGATGAGAACGGCAAACATCTGCAACAGCACACCAAACACCAGGGTTTCGACGTCAAATCCGCTTCGCTTTCGCAAGGCCGGATCGTGTATCAACTCGCCGCCGATCTTCACCTTTACGACATTGCTTCCGGGCATGATGGCGCTGTCCCCATCGAACTTCCTTCAGATTTTGACAACCTGCGCGAACATTGGATCAAGAATCCGATCGAATATTTGTCCGCGGTGCATTTTTCACCCGACGGAGAAAAAGTTGTACTGACCGCACGTGGGCGGGTCTTTGTTGCGCCCGTGAAGCAGGGGCGATTTGTGGACGTGAGTGAACACCAGCCCGGTCGATTCCGTGAAGCGCGCCTTATGTCCGACGGCAAATCGGTTGTCGCACTCTCCACGGAATCCGGCGAAGTGGAGCTCTGGCTCTACCCGGCCAACGGCAAAGGGCCAGGCCAGAAACTGACCAATGACGGCAACATTCTGCGTTGGGAAGCCATTCCTTCGCCGGATGGAAAATGGATTGCCCATCAGGATAAAGAGCAGCGGCTCTGGCTTTACAATATAGCGGACAAAACCAACAAGAAAATAGCCACATCACGCAACGGCGACAACGACGGCCCATCCTTCGCCGATCTTCGCTGGTCGCCCGACAGTCGCTGGCTCACTTTCGCAGAAACTGCTGATAACAACTTCGAACAGGTGATGCTCTTCAGTATCGACACGGGCGTCAAGACTCCATTGACTACCGATCGTTACAATAGCGGCGCCGCCACCTGGAGCACCGACGGCAAATGGATCTACTTCGTCTCCGACCGCGCACTGAAGTCCACGGTCATGAGCCCGTGGGGGTCACGCCTGCCTGAACCTTACTTTGACCACTCCGATAAAATTTACGAATTGCCCTTAAAGAAGGGTCTCGTTTCCCCCTTTCAGCCGTACGATGAGTTGCATCCAAGCAAGCCTGATAATCCGAAACCCGCTGACAAGGCCAATGACAAGACGTCCGCTGAGCTAGCCGACAAGTCCAAAGTCGAGAAGATCGAGATCGACCTCGATGGTATTGCTACCCGGCTCCAGGAGGTCCCGGTTCCGCCAGGCAACTATCGCGTCCTCACAGTCGCCGGCGGAAAACTTTGTTGGATTAATGACGATCGTACCGACCCTCAAAAGAGCACACTCCAATGTGTCGCCATCGCAAACAAAGGCGACAAGCCCGAAACCATTCTCGATGGAGTCAAGGGCTTTGAGATCTCGGCCGATGGCAAGAAAATCATGGTTCACAAACAGAACGACCTGTTTGTTTTCGATTCCAGTGTTTCCGCCGATGCCGTAAAAACCCCAAAGACGCTCAGCGACGCTCAGGTGGATCTCAAGAATTGGAACTTCTCCGTCATTCCCGCGCAGGAGTTCGGCGAAGCCTTTCTCGACGCTTGGCGCCTGGAACGCGATTACTTCTACGATCCAGCAATGCACCATGTAGCCTGGACCGGGGTTCGAGACAAATATTCTGAACTGGTCGGCCGGGTTCGCGATCGTCTCGAGTTAAGTGATCTCATCTCCGATATGGTTGGCGAGCTATCCGCTCTCCACACCTTCGTGCGCGGAGGCGACTTACGCAAACCGCCCGACCAGATTCCGGTCGCCACTTTGGGCGCGTTACTTACTCGCGATGGTAGCTCCGGCGGCTATCGCGTCGATCATATTTATCAAACCGATCCGGATCGCCCCGACAAGCTTGCTCCCCTACTGCTCCCTGCCGCAGGCCTTGTAGATGGTGACGTCATCACCGCCATTAACGGCCAGAATGTACTTTCCGCCGCGCACCCGAACGAACTCCTGCGTGATCAAGTTGGCAAACAGGTTCTGGTGACCTACCATCACAAGGAAAACAACCAGCCGCACGATGCGGTCGTCCGACCCATTTCCATGAGTCAGGACTCGGACTTGCGCTACTCCGAATGGGAGTACACGCGCCGCAGGAAGGTGGAACAGGCCAGCAACGGCCAAATCGGGTACATCCATTTGCGCTCCATGGGCTCGGACGATATACGCCAATGGGAAGAACAGTATACGCCGATCTATGACCGCCAAGGTCTCATCTTGGACGTGCGCCACAATCGGGGCGGAAATATCGATAGCTGGCTCCTCGGCAGGCTGATCCGAAAGGCCTGGATGTATTGGCAGAGCCGCCAAGGCCTTCCCTACTGGAACATGCAAGGCGCGTTTCGAGGCCAGATGATTGTACTGTGCGACGAGCTCACTGCCTCCGATGGCGAGGCCTTCGCCGAAGGCTTCCGGCGCTTAGGGCTCGGTAAACTTCTCGGTACGCGGAGCTGGGGAGGCCAAGTCTGGCTTACCTCCAGCAACATCCTGGCCGATCAAGGGATCGCTACGGCAGCCGAAATGGGCGTCTATGGTCCCGAGGGTAAATGGCTTATCGAAGGGCACGGCGTCGATCCCGATATCATTGTCGATAACCTTCCACACGCAACTTTCGAAGGTGAGGACGCGCAACTGGAAGCGGCCCTTCGCTTTATTTCGGGGCAGATCAAAGAGCATCCGCAACCGGTACCCGCGCCTCCGCCCTATCCTAACAAGGCGTTTCCGGCGCCGAAGAGTTCCTATTGATCTTAGCTGACGCCAGCACGCACGTTTTTATTGAAACAATCGATCGTGCGTTGCCAGGCCAAGTCGGCTGCGGCTTTGTTGTAGCGTTCCGGCGTTGCATCACAGTTGAAGCCGTGAACAGCGCCGGGGTAGATATAACCTTCGTGCGGAACATTGGCTTCCTTCAAGGCCATGTCGTATGCCGGCCACGTCGCGGCTAGCCGCGTGTCGAGTTCCCCATGGTGGACCAGGATCGCCGCTTTGATCTTCGGAACTTCCTCCTTGGGAGGAGGCCCACCGTAAAACGGCACGGCGGCTGCTAAATCGGCTCCCAGCCGGACGGCCAAGGTATTCGAGATGCTGCCCCCGTAACAGAACCCGGTGACGCCGATCTTGCCCGTACAGTCGGCGCGCGATTTCAGCCACATCGCGGAAGCCACGAAATCTTCGGCCATTTTTTTGCCATCGACCTTGCTAAACATCTGGCCGCCTCTATAATCGTCCCCAGGAAAGCCACCCAGAGACGTCAGCCCATCTGGCGCAAACACCATGAAGTTAGCCAGGGCGAGCCGCCGCGCGATGTCCTCTATATGAGGATTGAGACCGCGATTTTCGTGGACGACGATAATACCGGGCAATTTAACTGGCTTCTCTGCTCGTGTATCGGCGCTGACCGGGCGGACGAAATATCCTTTGATACTTCCGTTCCCTTGCGGCGATTGGACGGTCTCATAGGTGGCTTTGATCCGGTCATCGGTCTTGGACACTTGCTGCCCCAGAGCATAGTTCGGCATCAGCGCTTCGATAATGGCCGCCACCGCCAGGCCGCCCACAGCAAATTTCTGCACTCCGTCCATAAAGTCACGGCGGCTGATTTCGCCATGAATAAAGAGGTTATAAAGTTCTATGGCCTCGCTCGGTAGTTTGGGTCTGGTTGGTTCCATCGGTTGACTCCTTTCCAGAAAATATAGCACCTCTCACGAGTCTTCATGAGGCTTCAATTAGAAAATCGCTAGCGGATTGAGCGGCGAACCGGTTCCCTTCTCGACCCGCAGCGGGGCAGCCATGAATAGAAACTCGTAACGATTCATCCGCCTGGCCTGCTCGATAGCTCTTTCAAAATCGAGATTGTCGAAAATGCTCACCCCCATCGCCACCAGCGCTAGTTGATGAAGCGGAATTGCTATCGTCGAAGGAAGGCCCGAGGGGGAGACGTCGTTCGGTCCATCGCCGCCGATGAAGGAAACGCCACGTTCTTTTATGAAGTACGCTACGTCGGCGTGATAGCCGGCAAATCCGGTGGCGTTCGGCCAAGCGCCCAGCGCGGCGCGCCGCTTCCAACGGCCCGTGTAAAGAAGAATAACGTCGCCCGCAGACACCTTCACGTGCTCCAACTTTTCCAAGGCCTCGAGGTCTTCCCGATGGATGGCCGTTCCGGGTTCGAGCCACCCTTGCGGGGAGGCCTTGCCTGGCAGCCGCGTCCCATCGAAGAGGATGGCTCGGGTGACCACGCCATCTTTCAAAGCGTTGATATTCCCCTTCGGGCAACCGCCCGCGGCGATGATGTCTTCCATCGACCGGCCGTTGTAGCCCTTACCTTCAGACATGACGTGACAATCCACCGCGTCCAGATGACTGTGAATCACGCCATGATACGTGCCGGTGTACTGGTAGCGATCAGTCGTGCCGGTGGGACTAACAGCGCCGAGAACACGCTCCAAAATGTTCGGCGCATCCGCAGCTTTCTCCTGGACGACATCGTGCGCCAGTGAAATGGTCACGCCCTCTTTTGCCAAAGCCAGGGCCTGCTTCCGTTTCGCGGGGGTGATCAGATTGGAGGCACCGAGTTCGTCGTCATCGCCCCATCTTCCCCAGTTCGAAAGCTCCTTCATCGCGCGGCGGAAATCCGCTTCATTTGCGATGGTCGGCCGTGCATTGGTTGGGCTCTGTGCGTATGGGATGGAAATTCCGGCGCTTAGCACGATCAAACTAGCCACTATGATCCTCATGCTGCCTCCTCTTACTTCGGTTTCACATGGTACGGCGGCAACAGGGCCGATGACCCGAGAAACAGACCTATTATATATTTGCTGCCGAGGATTGAATCCGGGCAAACTAACTTATATGGGATTCAGTGCCGCTGGACGGTCTTGCGTTTTCACAAGGGCCGTTAGTGGCAACAGGCCGTCTTACGGGTGGAGGATGGACGTCAGCGCGGGACCGCGAAGCCTTTTACTTAAACTAATCCGCGACGAGAGGAGCGTGATGACGCTCCTCTCGAATTTTTACGCAAGGATTGGAGGGCTACCAGTTGAATTTGGCAGTGATCTGCAGGGTGCGGGGGTTGCTGCTGAAGGTGTTGGTAGGGTTGTTGAACAAAGGGTTGCTGACCGTTACGTAAGCTTGAACGTTGCCTAGAAAGTTATTCAACGTGTTTGCATTGTTGATCGATCCACCCGGCAAAAACTGCGCGTGATTAAACAAGTTGAACGCTTGCCCAGCCAGATCAATTTTGAACCGCTCATGCACGGCGAAATGCTTGATGAGCGAGAAATCGATGTTGTCAATCGGACGGCTGGGCTCGGTATTGCGGCCAGCATTGGCATAGGCGCCCAGACCTGCCTGGATGTAGCGGGCATTGGGGTTTTTGGCGACGTATGCCACGATATTGGGATTCCCGTTTGGCAGGACGGTACCGGTCGAGCTCAATCCGACCACGGTGCTGGCTGTACCGGACACGCCCGCGGTATTGATGATGGTGCGATCGGGAGCGGCGTCGCCATTGAGATTCGAATCCACACCGCTCTGCGGAGTAAACAGCTCGGGGGATTCGTAAGTGTAGATGGGCGCAAATTCCCAGTTTCCGGCCAGATTCTTCATCATCCAGTTGTTGCTCCCCTTGAACCACGGGGCATCGTAGAGCAGGCTGAGGGTGAAGCGTTGACGGCGATCGAGAGCCGAGGACGCCTTTTCATTCGCGAGATTGAAGAAGTCCTCAGCACGACGCGGAGTAAGAAACGTGCTGGCCACTTCAGCTGTGCTGTTATCGATGAGATGGCTCCAGGTGTAGGCCGCCTGGTATTGGAGACCCTTCGAAAGGCGTTTCTTAAGGTTTACAGTCAAGGCGTTATAGTCGGAGTACCCTTGCGGCGTGAACGCCGTGATGGGCGCAGTGAAGCCCGCGTTGGCGTAGAGGGGTACCTGATCGCCGATGGCACGGAGTTGGCCGAGATTGAGAGGTAGGGCTGACAGGGTCGCGGCAGAAGGCGTGGACAGGAACGTCGGAATGTTCTGGGTTGCCGTGACGGGAGACTGGCGGTTGAGTTGCTGCTGAGTGATCAGATGGACGCCCTTGGTTCCCAGGTAGCCGACTTCGAGCGTGTAGCCTTGTGCGAAGACGTGTTGGATGCTCAGGTTATAGTTGATCGAGTAAGGGAGCTTCTGATCTGGTATGTAAGCAGAAGTAGCAGCCCGTAACGCTGCAGGAGTGTTCCCGTTTAGCCCAAACGCCTGGCTGATCCCACCGTTGGCGAGGAACCCAGGATTGTTGTTGGCGTGCGTGAGATCCACTGTATTGCTGAACTGGGGCGGAACCGAGAGAACTCCGATGTTGTCGAAGAACACATCGTAAGCCATACTGAAGCCTCCGCGGACGACGGTGTTGCCATCCTTGAACGGCGTGTACGCGAACCCGACGCGCGGCGCGAAGCCAAACGGATCGGCGCTCGGGCTCTTGAAATTTAAGATACCCGGCACGCTTGCAGCTGCGTTGAGGCTCTGTGCCTGTTCCCCGACCGGTACGGTTGTATATTCATACCGCACTCCCAGGTTCAACGTCAGATTTGGCCGAATGCGCCAAGTGTCCTGCGCGTAACTGTACGTCGCGAGTTGGTTCCCGTAGTAAGTCCGGCCGCCGATATTGCGCTGCGCGATAAAGTCGGGCGTAATGTCCTGCAGGTAGAGGGCTGCGTCGGTATATTCGTAGTCGCCGCGCGAACGCTGTGTAAAGAATTGCGGCGAGATGTAGTCGCGGAACTCAGTTCCAAATTTGAACGTGTGATTTCCGCGAATCCAGGTCAGATTTTCGGTTCCGGAGTAAACGTTGTTCACCGTGGTCTGCGGAAAATTCGGATTGGGCCCGATTTGCAAATTCAGATTGACGAACGCAAGATTCGGAAACTGATCGAGGCCTGGGAAGGTCTGATTGCCAACGGGCTGGCTCTGGTTAAACCGCTCATAGCCCAGCCGGAACTCATTGGTGAGCGTGGGACTAAAAGTGTGATACTCGGCGACCGTGAGGGTATCTGATCGTATGGGTACCAGAGTGTAAAAAGCCGGAAGATCCGCCACTGTATTAATCTGGTCAGTTCGGTTGTAAATAAACCTTCCGCGTAGCTGATCCTTGTCTGAAAGGTTGTAATCGAGGCTCGCGACACCGAAGTAGGAGTTTGTAAAATTAGGAGCGGCTAGCGGAATAATTCCGGTCGGGACGGTGACGCCACCGACGTTCAACGACGGCGCTCCGGGTGTGACGGAGGGAGCTACGGCATACTGCTGAAGAATACCGAGGTTGGTACCGCTGATGCCTGGAGCACCTGCAAGCGTGGCGTACCCGGCCGAAGTCGGCGCATAAACCGGCGCGCCCGCATTAGTCGATTGGCCTAGTGGATTGTACTCAAAACTGGTAAAGAAGAACAATTTATTCTTCTCGATCGGACCGCCGAAATTGGCACCCAGATGATTACGATCGAATCGGGGGTTGGTCAGAATTCCTTGCGTCTTGAAGGTCTGATCCTCAGCATTCAAGTCGCGGTTTTCGACGTACTCATATAGCTCGCCATGAAACGAGTTGGAACCGCTTTTGACGATCGTGTTGAATTGCCCGCCTGAAGAGTGCCCGAACTCGGCCTGAAACTGGTTCTGAAGCAGCGTGAATTCGGCGACCGATTCACTCGGTACGGCGGTGTTTGGGCCAGTGACATCTTTGCGGTTGTTGTCCACGCCTTCGACAGTGAAGTTGTTGTTGCGCGGGCGTTGACCGCCGATGGAGGGCCCCGCACCGACACCAATGCCCCCAGCGCTCGCCACGCCCGCTTGCAGCAGTGACATGTTGATCACGCCCACTCCGATTGTATTGGTGGGAAGATCAGCGATTTGCTTGCCTTCGTAGCTGGTTTGAATCTGCGCCGTCGTGGTGTCTATAACGGTAGCCGCCACCACGTCCACCGAGCTGGACACGGAGCCGACCGTCAGTGTGATATTGACCGTCGCCGTCTGATTGAGCTGTATCGGAACGGCTCTCAAATTGAACGTGCTGAAACCCGTCGCCATGGCCGAGACAGAGTAATCCCCTGGGAGGAGATTTGAGAGGCGATATAAACCGCTGGAATTGGTGTTCGCCGATGACTTGACGCCAGTCGCGGAATTTGTGGTTGTCACGGTAGCGTTTGGCACTACAGCGCCTGTCTCGTCGGTGACTGTCCCAACCAGGTCGCCACTGATAGCCTGTGCCCGAAGTTGTGTGGAAGAAAGTGTGATTCCTATACAAATCAAGAAAACCACGGTCGGTGCTTGAAACAATTTAGATAATCGATGCATTGCGAGTGAACCCTTCTGTTTGGTCCAGACTACTCGCTGGTGCCCACTATTCCGGTCGAATCGTAAACAAATCGTAAACGAGCGATCACGCGCCGAAGGTCGCGATAGCTACTTCGCAAAATACAACGCCAAGGGAATATTTCGGCGAGCTGGGCAGTCAAGGAGAATTGCCGGGAGATTGCGCCATGCCACGTAAGACTTCTCAGTGGGTTTAGGCAGATGACCGAACCTTCGCAGCAACAGCTGATCAGGTTCTTAAAGTCACTCTGACGGGGATTTACATTATGCTCGCATTCTCACGGTTGCGGCCGATGTTCTTGCTCGCAGCCTTCTCTCGCTCGCGGCCGCGGACAGCTACTTCGTTCATAACCTCGCTTCGGACCTGCCAGGAGTAGCGGACCAAGAGGATGATCAGCTGATCAACCCGTGGGACTTTGTTTCCTTCAACGCTTTTATGCCGGTAGGTTTTCCAAGTTGTACCCCGCCCGATGTCTCTTCAGTGCCGCTTGCCAATAATGGCACCGGTATCGTGTCACAATACACGCCCATTCCTAAAACAGTGGTGCCCGAATCTTATCCCTACCTGGTTCATGGGATCACGGGCATAATGGGTAGCTACGGGCTTCCGCAGCAGGGTCCGCATGCTTTGTCGGACGGACTTTTGTTCTGCACCGAGGACGGAACAATCGTGGGGCTGCCGGTCTTTCCTCCAACGTTTCTGACCACGCTGGTCGATAATTCAAAATCTGGGGCTGTCTATAAAGGCTGTACTACCGGGTGCCCACTCGGGGCTAATGGCTACTTTCGATTCAGGCCGATCCGATGCGACAGGTCCTGGAACCGCGTGTCGGAGCGCAGAGGATCGAAGGCCGGCCGCATCAGGACCCACGGGGAAAACCGTTCTTCAAATGCTTTTTCAAGCCACGCCATCGCCTGATCTTTCTGGTCTAGCCCTACGTAGACCAGGGCAATCTCGGGAGCATTTGAGAAGCCATTTTGCGATCGATTCTTTAGAGCGTTCAGTATTTTCACCGCTTCGTTTCTTCTGCCTGACACGGCGTAGGCGTAAGCAAGATTGGCTGTGAACGCCGTACTGCCTTTCGATAACTCGATCGCTTTTTGAAGTTCCGCGATGGCTTCCTGGTGCATGTGCTTTTGCACGAATGCCTGACCCAATACATAGTGTGCGGGGGCAAAGAAAGAGTCCATGCTGATTGTCTTTCGGGCTTGTTCCACCGCTTCGTCGTAACGATGCGCGATAAGTAGTTCTTCCGCCAAATCGGAGCTGATGATGAGAGACAGCGGATCGAGGCTCGCCGCCTTCTCTACTTCAGCGACAGCCTCGGCATTTCGCCCCAAGGAGGCCAAATGCCACCCGTACCACTCGTAACCGGTGGCGTAGCCGGGGCTGAACTCGATTCCTCGTGTGAACTCTCTGCCGGCGGATGCAAAATCCCAGTAGAATCCATCCAGGCAATATGCAAGCGAGATGTGAGCTTCGCCGAGCGTGCTGTCTAGTGCAATGGCCCTGACCGCCGCCGCTTTCGCTTTGGGGTACGCTTCTTTGGGAGCCAGAATACCGTATTTCCAATCTCCCAACAAAGCGTAAGCGTCCGCTAGTCCGCTATAAGCCGGAGCGTAGGTTGGATCCTTTTCGATCGCGTGGTTGAAAAAGTCGACGGCTTTCTTCAGACCATCGGCGGTTCGCTTATTCCAAAAGTATCGCCCCTTGAGGTAGTTCTCGTAAGCCTCCACATTCACGGCCTTCTCACTTTTCAGGACATCCCGTTCCTCCGGAGTTAGCTCGATGCGGATCTGCTCAGCGATGGCGCGCGCGACTTGTTTCTGCAGCGCCAACGTTTTTCGCACGTCGCCCTCATAACTCTGCGCCCACAAGTGCTTATCGGCACTCGCGAGGATGAGTTGGGCCGTGATTCGAACTTGCTCGCTCGAACGAAGAACGCTGCCCTCGATCACTGCGTCCACGTTTAACTCCCGTGCGATTTCCGGTAAGGTTTTCCGCGCGCCTTTGTAGACCATCACCGAGGTGCGCGAGATTACACGCAACTTCTTGATCTGTCCCAATTCCGTGATCAGCTCGTCGGTCATGCCGTCGGAAAAATAATCCTGCGATGGATCCCCCGAGAGATTTTCCAATGGAAGTACCGCTAGTGATCGAATGACGGGCGAATGGCTATTCTCGGGGCGAAACATCCAGGCCGTTAGTATTCCAAACAGGAGTAGCAGTACAATGCCGAATTTCTTCGAAGCCAGCAACCTTTGCATCGCTGCAAGTCCATGACGGTCCTCGGCGCCAGCAGATTCGTCGCTGGGAGGCTCCAGCTTGTCATGAGGAACTTCGGCGACAACGGGGAGGTCGTCGTCCGCAGTCACGACTTCGACGGGAGCGAGAAATCGATAACCGCGCCGCGGCAAAGTCTCTACAAATCGAGGATTGTCGGCGGAGTCATTAAGAGCCCGGCGAAGCCTTTTCACGGCCGCATTAAGACCGTGTTCGAAGTTCACGTAAGTGTCGGCGGGCCAGAGTTTTCCGCGAAGCTCTTCGCGCGTAACCAACTCACCGGAACGTTGCAGAAGGCAGATCAGAATCTGAACCGGCTGCCCCTCCAGACGGACTTTGCGGCCTTGCTTCGACAGCTCCGCCGAACGCAAGTCAAGCTCGAACAGCCCAAATCGCAACGTACGGGGAGTCGGCAACGCTGGTCGCATCGTCCTCCAGAGCGGATTCCCCGAGTTTAGCATCGACGCCGGACCGGCGCACTGGACGCAATCGTGACGTTCGCGAACGCGTGGTTAGCCCAAACCTTGATGGGTGGGCTGGACGGGCTTGGTGTAGGCGGGAGCTAGGCGATTGATCCGCTTCTGCAAGAGCCGCCGGGCGCGCAACATGCGAGACTTCACACATTGTTTGGTGACGCCCAGATGCGCGGCCGCCGCCGCAGTGCTGGCTTCCTCTAGTTCTCGAACGCTAAAGACCAGCCGGTACGACTCGGGAAGCGAATCCATGGCCGCTCTCAGTATCCCTCGCAACTCCTGCTGGATGGCCTGTTGCTCCGGGTTGGGAGCAGTTGAAGCGAACTCTTTTCGCTGCCCTTCTCGAGTTCCAGACGTAGTGTCCAATGACTGGAACCCCCGCCTGCGCCTGAGGTGCCCATACGCCTCATTGATCATCACGCGGCTTAACCAAGTTATAAAGCTTGAGCGCCCCTCGAACTGGTTCAGGTGTGTCAAAGCGCGGACGTGAGCGGCCTGCATGACGTCCTCAACTTCGTCGTGACTTCCAAGAATACTCCGGAGGTATTTGACCAGACGCGGCTTATGACGGCGCACCAGAATGGCATACAGCCCACTTTCGCCTGACAAAATTCGAGCAACTACCTCTTGGTCGGAGAGCGTGGACTCTGGTCGCGCAGCCATCTTTAACGTCGAATCACTTGAATGCGGCGGAGTGCTGTGTGTCATCTTGTCGTCCATTTGAGGCCTCTAATAATAAATCTTGAAGCTGTCGGCGGGCTCTGCTGAGGCGTGACATTACGGTTCCCATGGGGATTCGTGTAATGTCGGCGATCTCCTTATACGACAATTCTTCGAGTTCGCGGAGCACCAAGACTTCGCGGAGCTCGAAAGGCAATCCTGCCAGCGCCTCCTGCAACAATCCTGCGCGTTCCTTCTGAAGCAGCGAACTCTCTGGGTCAGGCGTGGCCTGACGCGTGTTGTGAAGCTCTTCATCGAAGAGGGTGGTCCGTTCGCGAACGCCTTTCTGCCTTGCCGAATCGTAGCAGCGGTTGCGTACGATCGTCAGCAGCCAGGCTCGGCCTTCACCCCCCTGGAAGGTTCCAAAGTGGCGGATTGCACGTAAGTATGCGTCCTGCACGATGTCTTCCGCATCGTGCTCGTTTTTGGTCAGCCACCTGGCAAGATTATAGGCCGCGCCCAAATGGTTTAGAAGTCGCAGCACTGGTTTTTTCCGGATCTTTTCGAAGGCATGTCTGGATTGTCTGCCATCAATGCGGATGCTTCAATGCACCGAGCCTGGAATGCGAAGACTATCGAGGTGACACGATAAATTACTGATTAGGAAAAGGTTACAGGTCCGCATGATATGCGACGCGGACGCTGTCGGAGGCATTCAAACATCCAACCGGACAGCGCCTTTCGCGTGCGCAACACAGGTGAGCACATATCCTTGTGCTTTCAACGCAGGATCGAGCCCATCTTCGTGATCCATCTGAATCTCGCCCTCGAGTAACCGCGCCGCGCAGGTTCCGCACTGACCCTGCCGGCAACTGTATGGGATTTCAATCCCGTTTGCCTCCGCGACTTGAAGCAGCGATTGGCCTGCAAAAACAGCAGCGGTTTTGCCTGATCTGGCAAATTCAACTGAACCATGCGGCTCTTCAGCCTCAACCGGCACGGTCGCGCTGATGGTTTTGCCACCGAAGCGCTCCTGGAGAATCCTCGGCGTGTCAACGCCAACCGATATCAGCAATTCCTTAACATGATCCATAAACGCAGTTGGACCGCACAGGAAAAATGTAAGGTTGCTAACGTCGCCCAAACGCTCGACAATTAGCTCGCGATCCAGACGGCCAGTTGGGCCTTTCCAACCGGCATCTGGTTTCGTAACAACGATGACCATTTGAAAATTAGGGAGACGCTGCTTCAACAGCTCCAACTCACGCTCGAAAATAATGTCGCGCGACGTCCGGACGCTGTAGAAGAGAGTGGCTTTCGTATCCAGGCAAAGGTCATCGATATATCGGAGTATCGAGATAAGAGGAGTAATTCCGCTGCCGCCGGCGAAGAGAGCAATCTTTTGGTGTTCATTTTCCTGGAAGCAGAATCGGCCCAGCGGGCCACGCGCCTCGACGGTCAGCCCGATGGCCGCCCTTTCGTTGAGAAAGCGGGATACGCGCCCTTCCGGCTGCTTCTTGACCGCGATCTCGACAAAGCCGGTTTGCGTCGGAGAAGACGAGATGGAATAAGATCGCGCTAGCTTCTGGCCGTCAAGAAGCCAATCAAATGTTAGAAACTGCCCTGGTCTGCCACGCAGGGTTTCCACTCCTGCGATCCGAAATCGAAGGCTCACCGAATCCTGCGTTTGCCGCTCGGTTCGCACCAGTTGGAGGATAACCGGTTTCCGCGAGAGTGGCACAAGCTTAGTAGCTGTATGATCGATAGCTTGGGAGCCTGCACTCCCGGCGGCTGCTCTCCCGGTCGATTTAGTGCGGCTCCAAACGAGAGCACCAAAGATTGCTGCAATTAGCACCGCAACCACGATTGTGGGGGTATTGGATGAGGCTGCCTTCCCTTCTCCTGCGGCCGCTTGGTCGGCGCGCCGTCCAACTTCGGCTGTGTCCTGACCGCCCACGGAACGCGCTTGCACTGCTCCCGGAGTTTGTGTCATCGAGAGAAACTTGACGATTCGTTCCGCTTCTCCCGGTTTGAAAAATCCCTCCGTCCCCTTTGCATAACTGACCATGCGAGTGACCGTCGCGTTCCACTCGGCCGGGCTCTTGACGGATTGGTAAGCGCGATCCAGTGCGTGGCAGCGATTGCAATGCGTATCGACGAGGCCCCTTCCGACAGCCAGTACGCCCTGGGTGTTGGAACTATCGATTGAGTTTTCCGAAACCAGGTACGACAGAATAGTTTTCGCATCGGTTTCCGATATTCCCGAGCCCGGTAACGCTCGCATGCGGTTGATGGTCGCAAGCCAGCCCCTGGCATCCTTGCGTGCGCCTGCGATCCGTTCCAGGTTGTGGCAACGCGAGCAACGTCTCTCCATTAATGACTCAGAGGCGCTTAAGTCGATTCTGGCTGCGCCCATATCAACAGCGTTCAGAGAAATGTCTTTTATGATCGCCCTTCGAAGCAAGTAGGGCCCGGCCGTCGATGCGATCAAGACAAATCCAAGCGTGAAGATGGTGACCCCCAGCGGAACCAGAACCGACGTATAGCTTTTGTAATAGCGCGCGACTAGAACTTTAATAAGAAATAAAGGCGCCAGGATCATCGCAATCAGAATGTGCAGCATCGAACGCATGGATAGTTCATCAGGCGCATTCTTGAGTCTCAGCAGCATGAGCCATGTCATGAAACAGAACAAAGCAATGAAGAGGTATCCGGCTATGCGATGGGCTTGGATGCGACGGTTCCGCGCCGCTTGATCCTGGGAGTGCCTGGAGGCCTCGAAGATCAGATACAGAGCCATAACGCCGATCAGCACGAAGACTAGGCCCAGTGCTGCGCTGAGGGGAGTCGATAACATTGGTCGCTCGCTATCGGCTAGCGTCTCCGTTTCGAACGAGCATTACATTCGTAAGATTCATGCGTGGGATTCATGGATGGTCGAGCGGACGAACGTGCTTGACCATCGTCACGGTGGCTCCCCTGGTACAGCCCCGTTGGACGTGAAACTCGTCCATGAACGTTCGCGCCAAGTACATGCCGCGGCCGGAGCCCTCGAGTAGCGCCTCCGGAGAGAGAGGGTCTGGTAGACGATCGGGATCGAAGCCGTCGCCTTGATCGGTAATTATGATCCGTAGCTCCCGCTCAGTCCGGGAGATCGTCAGCACGACCTTTTTTTGGATGTCGCTCCGGTTACCGTGGACGATCGCGTTGACCATGATCTCGTGGACGGCGAGACCGACATGCTCCAGAGTAATCTCCCCGAAGCCACACCTTCTGGCCATCTCGAGCGTGGAGTTTTCGGCGAAGTCAGCACTCTCCAGAGTAGAATCCAGTATTTGAGTTATTGTTGCTGGTAGTGGGCTGGTCCTTTTGCTGGCTGGATCCGTGTCGCTGTGGATGAGTCGCATGCAATTATCCGTACTCACGTGACTACGAAAATATTCCGGGGTATGGTGGGTGCTTGTCCGCCGCTAAGTCACGCCGCGGGTTAGGAACCTTGCTTTCCGCCGGCGGGGATGCGATTTCTCTACTCTTCTCTATACCGCTCGTAATTCGAGATTATTCCTGATTGAGGCCCCCGGAAACGAGCCGTCCGGAGGTCTGTAAGGAATAATAGACCGGGTCAAAGCGTAATATTTCTGAGAGCGATTTTTTACTGGAGATAACGAGCCCATGTTCGAGGTAGCTCTGTTCTTATATTTGGTTCAAGTGGCAAGCCCTGACCCGGCGTACCATCCAGTTAATAGGCGATCCGAGCAGGTGGAACTACCATTTCGGCCCTTGGGGATGGAGGAGGAAGAAAGTTCCGGCTTAGCCGATCCGCGGAGACAAGTAAGCGCATTCGAGGAGCGCGAGTTTGCAAGACGATTCAATAGCCTGATGAACGCCTTGGCCGACTTCGCCTCGAGTTACAACGCCGGCCACGTGATTAATGCCAAGAAGGCCGAGGCTGTTCGGAAGGCGTTGCGCGAGCTAGAGAAATCTGATTGGTTTCGCACAGCGAAGGTACATTAACGCATCGCGAGACGAACGACGAATCACAACAGACCCCACAGAAGAAGGAGCGATTAATATGAATGATGTAATCGAAATCCGCAACCCAGAGGGATCGCCCGGTATGTACGGCCTTTCCAACCGCCGTAACGATGTCTTGCCCAGCGCTTCTGGCGTCGTCGCCGACCAGATATTTCGTTTCGCTGATGTCACCGTCGACGTCGGCCGCCGCAAGATAACTCGTGGCGGCGAAGCAGTGAAGGTAACTCCCGCGGAGTATAACCTTCTCTTGTACTTTCTTAAGAATATCGATCGTGCGCTGGATCGTGATTCTATCTTGAATGCGGCGTGGGGGTATGATTTCTACCCTAAGACCAGAACGGTGGACGCGCACATCGCACGGCTTCGGCATAAACTGGAGCCCAATCCGGCCGCACCTCGTCATTTCTTGACAATTCACGGCGTTGGTTATCGCTTTTTGTTATAACGCCGCTCGCCCGGCTACATAGCGCCACCGGTGCCATTTTCTCAGTGAGGCTTCGACGACAACGTTACTTGTTTGTTTGCAGCCTGCGGGGTGGCGCGCCTGGCAAATGCAACATTTGAAGAGATGACGGGTTGATGGATCAATTCCGGTATTTCTCGCGTTGACAAGCCGTCGGCTTCCTTTAAGAAGGTCAGAACGTTCCGAGACGCATCTAGATCTACGCGAATATAATCGCCGCCACGAATTGAGCGGTCGCCATAAGGTTGGAGAACGGTTGCACCAGCAGTCGCTCAATTGCGCGTTTCAAATACCTGGCGCCATACTTCATGTCGGTGCCTTCCTGAAGCAAGAAAGACTTTGCCGGCTCCGTGACGTGAAACGCGAAAGACCTGGTGAGTGAAGCGGCGAAGATGCGCTGCTGTATCACCTGTAGCTCGATATCGAGAATCTTATCTAACTGCTCCAGCCCTAGAGGCCTGAAGGTAATGATCTTGTCCAAACGGTTTATGAATTCCGGCGTGAACTTCCGCCGCACGGCATGAAGCCCACTGCGTTCGATCTTACCGTTCAGGCCTTGGTCTATCTCGCCGTGAGGAGAATGGCGAGAATCGCAGGCGCTGAACCCCAGCGTGGGGCTGACCAGGGCGCTCATTTCGGCTGCGCCCAGATTGCTGGTCATAAAGATCATGGAGCGGGAGAAATCGACCTTGCGGTTATCGCCCAGCGTGAGTGTCCCCTTGTCTAATATGCCCAGCAAGAGATTCCAAAGAGCATCGCTGGCCTTTTCGATCTCGTCGAAAAGAACCAAGCTGAGTCGCACCGTCTCCGTATGATATTGATCGAGTACTTCCTGGCTCAGTAACGGATGTGTTTCACGGTGACCAAGGTATCCTGGAGGCGATCCGATCAGCTTGGCGATCTCATGACTATGCTGGAACTCAGCACAGTCAATCTTGATCACCGCGCGGGCATTCTTGACCAGGGCCTCTGCCGTCGCTTCCACGGTCCGCGTTTTACCCGATCCCGTGGGGCCGAGAAAGAGAAGGTTTCCAATGGGCCGGCTGGGAGCGTTCATGCCGGTGATATACATCTGATAAATGTTGACAATCTCCCGAATTGCTTCCTGCTGTCCGACGATTCGTTTGCACAGGTTCGCCTCAAGCTCTAATGCTTCGCGCCCTGCCTGGTTTGGATCCAGTGGAACATTTGTCAGCCCCATTTTCTAACCCTCTCTTTACTGGCTCATTTCACCTCGGACCTGGTCGTTCGCGGCATGCCGTGCGCGTTAGTCACGGGTTGACGTAGCAGGCTCGGCTGCGTCATTGGTCTGTCCCGTCCCTTGGGATTTGACCACCCGACCGCTCTCACCAGCTAGCTTCCTTTCCGAGAACTCGAGTCCGAAGTTATCACCTGGGAAGAACCAATATTTCAGCGTGGCCGGTTGGTTTCCTTGGGATTGAGAAACCGTGATCAACTTCTTGTCGCCGGCGTCGATTCGATAGGCCGACCAACCTAGGATCACCCCCTCCGGGCGTGTGCCGTCGGCGTTGTAGATGCTGACGATACCCGGTTGGATCAACTTCAACACATGCTGGCCGGGAGCCAAGAGGACATCCTGGACCTGAAGCGGCTGATTGATAGTGATGCGAGTCTCTTTGTTGCTGTCATCAGCTCGCATGGAAGGCGCAAAACCTGCAGCGAGCAGGCCTAACATCGCGGTCGTTGTTTTGAGTCGGTTCATTGAAAAGTCTCCTTTGTTTTTGTTCGTTCAATTATGCAGACGTACCCAATCGCTCCAGAATTCCCCTGTTTACCGTCTGTTTACCGAAACATTACGACTCAATCGCGATTGCAGATGTTGTTCGAATCACGGAGAGTGAAATTCAGAGCCTTGAACTATTTGTAGAGCTGTGCGAACTGCTCTAGTTCGCTTGTTTGGAGATCGGATACGGCCCAACAAGTCATCCCGTCTTCGCTCCAGGAAACGAGGTTGTAGCCGCTACGTTTCATTTCGCTGTACCCGCTGGAGGATGACGAAGGCCCAGGCCACATGAAGAGATTGATGAAATGCTGCCTGCGTTGGTAGACGAGCGCGGCCACCGGCCGGTCATCGAGATACTCGATCCGCCCGCC